>Ga0180007_10000217_pt1 | contig 108064 bp, 87 predicted proteins | sample MM_PC_MetaG_FD_121122 | JGI IMG/M metagenome (GOLD analysis project Ga0180007, IMG submission 121122) | Groundwater microbial communities from the Aspo Hard Rock Laboratory (HRL) deep subsurface site, Sweden - MM_PC_MetaG | ecosystem: Environmental > Aquatic > Deep subsurface > Groundwater... | reverse complement strand
TTTCTCATCGTCTGATATTTTTTTTGTGAGCCCTGAAATGTTCATATTTAGGGCTATAACACTAGCAAAGCTAGAAGTCTAGATTTATTTTCATACTACCACATATTTTTTGAGATGTTACTTCAAAATGAAGATATTAGAATTTATCGTGTGGGTGATCTTGCAAGATATTTACCTGAAGCAAAAGGGTTCTTGGAATTTATCGGTAGAGTTGACAACCAGGTAAAAATCAGGGGATATAGAATCGAACTTGAAGAAATTGAAAAGATTATAAAAAAAGTCAAATACATCAAAGATGCAGTAGTTATCGTAAGAGGAGGAAATGCTGATAATAAAGAACTCGTTGCTTACATAATACGTAAAGAAGATGAACAATACTCGGAAGATGACATTATATATTCCATAAGGCAAAAGATAAAAGAAATTTTACCAGAATATATGATGCCTAAAGCATTTGTTTTCATAGAACAATTTCCTTTAAACTCAAGTGGAAAGATAGATCGAAGGAAGTTACCAGACCCAGGGATTAAGGACTATTCAAATCAAACAGTTTATGTCGAGCCTCAAAATCAAACAGAAGAAATGCTTGTACGCATTTGGGAAGAACTGCTACACATACATCCAATTGGAATAAATCATAATTTTTTCGATATAGGTGGCAATTCATTAATGATTGTCACAATGATGAGTGAAATTGTTGATCAATTTGATCAAGAGTTGGCTTTATCTGATATATTTCAATCTCCAACCATTGCACAACTTGCAAATCTATTAAGTCAAAGAAAACATATTTCTGCTGTTTTCAGTCCTCTGGTTAAAATTCAAGCATCAGAAGATAAGGTACCCCTAATTTTCGTTCATCCGGGAGATGGCAATCTTTTCTGCTACAAGGATTTATTTTGGTGTTTTGATCCCACTCAGCCCATCTATGGACTACAGGCATTCGGCACAACATCAGACACCTCTCCACTTTCAAAAATTGAGGATATGGCCACCGAATATATCAAAGCAATTCATCCGTTATTATCCCGAGACGGATTCGTTTTGGCCGGTTTTTGCGGGTCCGGTGGAACGATTGCTTATGAAATGGCTCAACAAATCCAATACCAGGGGGTAAAAGCACCTCCTATCATACTCATCGATTCAATTGAACCGTCTTATTTTAAGATGATTGAAATAAATGATGTGACCATTTTTATGGATTTTTTAAGAGACTTGGGCGGCCTATCAAATATAGATCTTGTTCCATTATTCAATAAAAAAATGAAAATCAAAGATGAAGCATGCTTGGAATTGACGCGTCATTGCATTCAAGGCATGTCTCATCAGGAAAGATTAGACGTGCTATGGGAGTGTGCAAAAAGCGCGAAAATTGCTTCAACGTCTTCAAATATTGACTATTTATACCGGATTTATGATGTTTATATCTATCAGGTACAAGCCCTAAAGAATTATCAAACTAAACCGTATAGTGGACGAATACATCTTTTACGGGCGTCCATGAAAAATCCTGACAGCAGTATAGTGGAAGAAGAATTCAGTGTTGATAGGAAATGGATGTCGGAACAGCAAATCGTAACTTATGTTAATAGAATAGTCGATAAACCATATTATGGATGGGAAGATTATAATGATAGTATTAAAGCTTTTGATATTCCAGGAACTCATTTCACAATGCTTCGGCGCCCGAATGTTGACTTTTTAGCTTACTGCATAAAAAATTGCATTCAAAACTTATCGAATTGAGGTGGAACGTATCAGAACTTAAAATTCATTCCAATAGGAAGCAAAATTACCCTAAGAATTTTTGAGGACAAATTATGATTTTTAGACGTGATAATAATTCGTATTTATCTAATTATATGCTGATAGATGAAAGTTGTATATCAATGGACCTTGATAAAAGTTTTGGGTCCTGGATTGTTGAAACTCAAACCCAAATAAAATATTTAGATATGTTTTCAATGTACGCAAGTCAGGCAATCGGATATAATCATCCATATATGATAGAAAACCTATCAAAGTTAGCCAAAGCGTCTTTGATAAAACCTGCTCTTCCCGACGTATTTAATGATATTTATGAGCAATATGTAGAGAAGTTCGTTCAAAAAACAGATCCTCAAAATAATTTTAGATACGTATTCTTTATTGAAGGTGGTGCGCTTGCTGTTGAAAATGCTTTAAAAGTTGCGTTCGATTGGAAAGCAAGAAAAAACCTTCAAAAAGGAATTTTCAAACGGAACATGAAGGTGATATATTTCTGTGATGCCTTTCATGGCCGTTCTGGATATACACTTTCTATAACGAATATGAATGATCCGAAAAAAACCAAATATTTCCCAAAACATAAATGGTGTCGCATCAAAAACCCAAAACTTAGATTTCCAATTACAGAAGATATATTGGAAGAGGTTATTCATTCTGAAGAATTTGCAATCAGACAAATTAAAGATGCTATCACAAAATATCCAGGTGAAATCGCATCAATTATCATTGAACCTATACAAGGTGAAGGGGGAGACAATCACTTTAGAGCAGAATTTTTTAAAGAATTAAGAAAAATAAGTGATGAGGAAGATATACTTTTAATTTTCGATGAAATTCAGACAGGTATGGGATTAACCGGTAAAATGTGGGCCTACGAACATTTTGGCATTAAACCCGATATCATATCTTTTGGCAAGAAAACGCAAGTAAGCGGTATTTTTGTAAATGACCGTGTCGATGAAGTGACAAATAATGTTTTTAAACAATCGAGCAGAATTAGCTCAACATTTGGTGGAAACTTAACGGATTTAGTCCGATGTGGGCTTATTCTTGATGTTTATGAAAAAGAGCGCTTGTTAGAAAATACAAATGTTCAAGGTCAGTATTTTTTTTCAAAACTGAATATGTTGCAACAAAAATATCCGGAATTCATAAGCAATGTAAGAGGAAAGGGTTTATTCATCGCATTTGACTTACCCTCAGAAGCTATACGCAATACTTTAGTTAACGAGGCAAAAAGGCAAAATTTAATCATAGGCAGTAGCGGTTATTATTCGCTTCGATTAAGACCCCATCTAAACGTTACTACCGAAGATATTGATAGGGCAATAAATTCATTAGATATTGCTGTTTCAAAAATCCAAAATCAATTTGCACGGATAAAAATTTGCTTTTTACCCTTCAAAGAACATACGCAAAAAAAACCACCAATAGTCTTGTCCGACCACGGGATAATAAATTAAAATCCTCTTTGATCGGCATAAGTTTATCGCAGTATCGCATTTCGGGAAAATGAATATGAACACATCGCTTTCCTATTTGATTATTGTCTTTTCAATCTGTCTTGCAGGTGCTTCTGTATGTGCTGAAACAGTATTCACAGCAGGTGTCCCTTTAAACTTCCCTCCCCAATATGTCAATCAGAGCAAAACGGAAAAACCAAAAGGGTTTGCCATAGATATCATGGATGAAATCGCAAGACGTTCCGGTTTTTCTGTGAAATATGTCGTTTATGAAACATGGCCGCTGGTTTGGGAAGCCATAAAAGAAGGGCAGGTGCAGGTGGTGCCCAATGTGGGCATCAGTGAAGATCGCAGAAAAATACTGGATTTTACGTCACCGGTCGAGGCATTCCATATCAGAATATTTGTCAGAAGGTCCACAACAGAAATAAACGCATTAAAAGATCTGGCCCAGAGGAAAGTTGGTGTGGTTTCTGATAATATCGGTGCCGCCATCGTGGAAGTGTTTGGAGAATCATCTGTCATTTACTTTCAATCCCTTGATGAAGCGTTATTAAATCTTTTGTCAGCAAATATTGATGCACTGGTTTATCCGGCGCCGCCTCTTATTATGCTTGCCAGAAAATCCGGTATTGAAAATTACATAAAAACAGTCGGTGAATCCCTGATAGAAGTGAAGCGTGCTGTAGGCGTCAGAAAAGGGCAGCCGGAACTTCTTCAAAAAATTAAATCCGGACTGGCTTCTCTTCTCAAGGATACAGTGTTCGCTGACATTTATACAAAATGGTATGGAAAACCAAAATCTTTCTTGACAGGTTTGAGAATTGCCTCTGCTCTTATTTTTTTGTTGATAATCGTTATATTGGGACTCCTTGTATGGCGATATGTGTCAGTCATGGAACTGAACAAGGCATTGAAGGCGGCATTTGAAAAACAGGACAAAACTGAAAAAGAGTTAAGGGGCTATCAGGATAAACTGGTTGAACGGATTGATGAGCGCACAAAAGAGCTTAAAACGATCAATAAACAATTAAAGATAGTAATGGACGAACGAAGGAAAAGGGAAATAGCCCTTGAAAAAAGTGAGGCGCAATTAAAAGAGGCTCAGCAAGTTGCCAGGATGGGACACTGGAATCTTGATCTCGTCACAAACAGTTTGACATGGTCAGATAAAATATTTCGCATATTCGAGCTGGATCAAGACGAGTTTGATCCAGCCTATGAAGCTTTTCTGGAAAAGGTTCACCCGGAAGATCGTTCAATGGTAGAGAACGCCTTCCGGAGATCCGTCGAAATCAGATCACCTTATGATATTGCTCATCGGTTGCTCATGCCGGATGGACGCATCAAATGGGTGCATGAAAAAGCCAAAACGATTTATGATCAGAATGAAAATGCCATATGCTCTCTTGGCACGGTTCAGGATATTACAAGTATAAAAGAAAATGAGGCGCGAACATTGAGGGAGATCAGGCGCATGGCATTTCTGGTAGAGTTGCATAAAGTCACCCCAACGCTTGAAGATCAGCAACTTTATGATTTTGCCCTGGAGAATGCAGTGGCACTGACGGATAGTGAAATCGGCTATCTGCACAGAGTAAACGAAGATCAAAAAACAATTGCACTTACCATATGGAACAGAGAAGCCTGTAAAAATTGCACGGCTGTTCATGAAACGCATTATCCCATTGAACAGGCAGGGGTATGGGCAGACAGCATCCGGCTGAAGCAACCGGTCATTCATAATGATTATCAGAATTTGCGTGATAAAAAAGGGTACCCTTCCGGTCATTCCGATCTGATTCGTCATATGAGCATTCCTGTGACAGAAAGCGGAAAAGTTCGGCTGGTTTTCGGCGTGGGAAACAAAAAGAGTAAATATGATGAGCACGATGTCAATATGCTTCAGGTCATCGCCAATGCGCTTCAGAAAATTATTGAGCATCAACAGACGGAAGCAGAAAAAAATATAATGGAAATACAACTCCGACAGGCACAAAAAATGGAGTCCATCGGTACCCTGGCCGGGGGTGTTGCCCATGATTTCAATAATATTCTCACAATTATTATTGACTACTCAGAAATGATGGCAGAAAATATGCCGCCTGGCGATCCCCTGCTCATTGACGTGGAACAGGTGATCCTGGCAGGAAGACGTGCAAAGGATCTTGTCAAACAGATTCTTGCGTTCAGCAGACAGTGTGAACAGGAGTACCGGCCGGTTAAAGTGCCGCTTATTGCCAGGGAAGTACTGAAATTTTTAAGATCTTCCATTCCGTCAACGATTACGATTGAGAATGACATTGAGGATGACTGTGGAGAGGTCCTTGCAGATCCTGTCCAGATTCATCAGGTGATAATGAATCTTTGCACGAATGCGTTTCATGCCCTGCGTGAAACCGGTGGTATTATTAAAATCACCCTGCTTCAGGTAGAACTCGACACCGGAGATATGGATAATAAATTTGACTTTAAACCCGGTCCATATATTAAACTATCTGTTTCAGATACGGGCAAAGGAATGGACAGACTGACGATGGAAAGAATCTTTGACCCTTATTTTACTACAAAATCCAAAGGAGAGGGCACCGGGCTGGGACTTGCGATCGTTCATGGTATTGTCAAAAACACCGGTGGCACAATTACCGTATACAGCGAATTGCAAAAGGGAACTGCTTTTCATATTTATTTACCGGTGACAAAGGCAACAGATGTGTCTGATACTCTTAAAATGAGGAAAAAAATTCCTCGGGGTTCTGAACATATTCTTGTTGTTGATGATGAAGAACCGATTTCAGAAATGTTTCAGAAAATGCTCACAAAGTTGGAGTATCAGGTAACTGTCCAGACAAACGGTTATGATGCGCTGAAAGCGTTTGAAGACTCACCCGATGCATTTGATATGATTATTACGGACATGACCATGCCCGGTATGACCGGTGTCGAGCTGGCCCGGATTATCTTTGCCTCGCGGCCATCTGTTACCATGATCCTCTGCACCGGATTCAGTGAACTGATTGATGAAGAAAAAGCAAAAGAGATAGGGTTCAGCGCATTTATCATGAAACCAATTATAACGGGTTGTTTTTTAAAAATGATGTGTGCTTGATTCAGCATGCTTCAGGGAACATGCTTTTCGCGGAAGGAAGTTCCTGGTTATCGTGGAATGGATCATTCAAACCATCTGCGGCTTACTGCTTCGATTTAAATATCCGGGATACGGCAAAATCGTTAATCAAGGGCCGACCTCATTTTCGGCCCCATAATGTTTATACCTTCTGGATTATTTATCAAGCGTCAAGGTAATACCCGTGTCTTTAGAAAGGGTATATGAGCCATGAAAAAGGGTTCCTGATTTAATAAGTTTTGCACCGGGTATCTCAGGTGCAATTGTTATACGTACCGTACCGTTAGTAACTTCAGAGACTGGTTTTGCATTTTTTTCAACAACGGCCCTTACCACTTGGACCTTTGGTCCCTTTGATGGTGGCATAAGATTGAAAGTCGGGGATTTCTCCAAATCCAAAGGCCATTTTTCTCTAACCCATATTGGCGGGTTATCTTTTATTTCCGGTGTAAACTCCATTAAAATTTCTAATCTTCCATCGTGAACGACCTCGCCTCGCCAGGAATCACCATATTGAATAAAAGATATATTATCGGCCAAATATTTAGGATAACCCATTACTCTGCCACCCAATACCGCTATCAATTTACTTTCCGGCATTGTGATTGGACACCAGCCTTCTTCCCCTTTATATACACAACGCAGGCTAATAAAACTATACAGATACGGTGTAAGTGGCCAGGGGCCTACTTCAAAATCATCTACTACACTGATTAAAACCATTGGATGTTCTGGCAAATCAAATTGCACAGGTAAAAGATTACGATACAGGTTAAGATCCTCTGGTGCGGTTACAACTGTGATTCTTTGGTTGGCTCTGAAATTATTGCCGGAAAATAGCATCGTAAATTTTTGTGCCATTTTACCCTCTAAGATGGCACTACAACCAAACATAGTCGTAAACATCAAACAAACTGTTGTGAAAATAATAAAATCTTTTAGCTTTCTCATTATCCTCCGCCTTTTCTCGCTTTAGAATAGTATTTATACAAATTCCGTCCTAATTATTAATACTGTATTGATCACTAATATTTACATAAATAGCTAAAATAGCCATTATTGTCATTCCAATCATAAAAATTCCAAATGGAATCATACTTACAATTATGATATTTCCCCAACTCCAATTAACGATGCCATTCAGCTTTAATACACATACAACAATGAACGCAGTAGATACTATTGGTATGCTCTGAAGTGTTATAATCAACTTGTCGGTTTTGTCACTTTTTTTTCTACTTTTCATTTTAACCTCTATATTAAGATAGATTGCCGGTCTGGTTTGAACCGATATAACACACATTTTTTTTTGTTGATTTTATCCATCCTCTTTTATGCAATAAATTCATTGAATAATTGGCTAACCGTTGTATCCTGATTATTTTTTCTATCCAGGCTCTTTCTTTATATGAGTAGTGCTTTTTAAATTCATCAGCTATTTTTCCTGAAGGCTTTTCTCCTCCATGAAATGCCCATTCCTGGGCATATTTCAGAGCAATCCATTCTCTATATTCAAAGTTTTCCTGTTTTAATTCTATAAGATTCAATGTTACGTCTTCTGAAAATTTTGTCACCTTACCAAGGATCACGTGGAGACTCTGTCAGGTATAACAATTGTTTGCAATAGAGAATGTCTGCTGAATTTTCTCTCTGAAATTCCAATCAAGGGAAACCAGCGTCCAAAATAAGCCTGGAGGTTTTAGTGTTTCAAAAATTACTTTAATAAAATGTCCGATTGATTGATAGGTTCGCATTTTTATTTCTTCCATATCTGCTCCCTCACTTTAAATAGATTTTTAAATGGCTTCTAATTATATCTGGTTTCAATTCAAACTGTTTTCTTTTGTGCTTTTTAATATGTCTTCCCTCAAACGTTTTTCTACTTTTTTTCTATTTACTTTTGTTAATCCTATCCACCTGGAAATTGCATCTAACAGCCGGGGAAATAATACATTGATTATGACTAACGGTTTTATCGGTATGTTGTTTACAAATACCCGGGATTTGTATCTCGAAGTACAATTTATGACTGCATCTGCAACGTCCTGGCTTGTACATGATCCAAGAAGGATCGGATATTTCTCTCCGATATTATAAATCATCCCGGCATCTGTTACACCACCGGGATTAATTGAAGAGACTTTTACGTTGGTCTTATATAGTTCCTGGCGTAAAGCGTCGGTCCATAACTCCATTCCGCCTTTTGATGTATCATAAAGTGTATTATAGATTTCGGCCAGTTTACCTGCAACTGAGCTGATATTGATAATGTGACCTTTTCTCTGGTTCAGCATACCGGGAAGCAATAGCCGTGTCAGTTCCATGGGGGCGATCAGGTTGACGGACAGAATCGATAAGATGTCCTTGCACTGATAATTTGTATAAAAACAATATTTTTCCAGCCCCGCATTATTTATAAGAACATCCACGCGCGGAGTCAGCTTATAAATTTTTTCAACCAGGTTTTCAATTTGCGAAATTTTTTCAAGATCAAAAGGTATGGCATGTGCCTTACCGCCCAGATTTTCAACCTGATGGCATGTTTTTTCTAACCCTTCTTTTGATCGGGCAATCAAAATGAGCGTTGCGCCTTTTTGGGCAAACGCTTTGGCAATAGTAGCTCCTATGCCGCGACTCGCACCGGTTATGACAACCCAGGCATTATTCAGTTCCATCCCTTCCCTCCAGTTTTTCCATTCCTAATAAGTGCTTGGACAGCCGTTTTGCCATTGAAAGAATCGTCAATGAAGGCGGAAGTCCCATTTCATGAGGTATTACCGAGGCATCACACACATAAAGATTGTCATATTCGGTTTTCAGGTCTTTATCAAGAAACTCTCCGATTTTGACAGTACCGCCGGGGTGTGCAGCCATGACAGAGCTTTTATAGATGTTTTTCGCACCGGCGTTTTCAAGGATTTTTTTTGCGTGCTCATATCCCGATTTTAGTTTTTGCCGATCTTTATCTGTCAAACTTTTCATTACCCAACCCCCCTTGCTCAAATATCCGGAAAGACCGTCCCTGGTTTTGGCCTGGATGGGTACCATGTTGGAAAAAGAAAATACTTTTCCCGGCTTGAATCCCTGGATATCGAAGATGCCTTTATGCATGTGGGATACGTTATGATCGGTCAACACAATGCCTTCGTCCTCCAGAATAATTCTTGAGCACATGGGAATACCTTTTCCGGACGTGACACGATCTACTTTCCCCCATATAAACACGAACGGATCAAAGAAAAAATTGCAACCAACTCCCGGGAGGCCGCTTTGGCGAAGAATCAAAGGGGACCCGATGCCGCCGGCACAAAGGATAACTTTCGAGGCATATACCTTAAATGTCTTCTTTTCATATTGATATTCCACACCGGTGGCTCTATTTTGTTCAACAATAATTTTTGTCACTTTTGCCTTGTTAATCATTTTGGCATCGTATTTCAGGGCATCGTCAATAAAGTTCACCGCACTCCATTTTGCACCATAGGGGCATCCATACAGGCACAAATCACATTCTTTGCGGCATTTGTACTGGTAGATATATTTATTTGCTTTCTGCCAGTCATAGCCCAGATCAAGTGCGCTTTCCTTAAATACCATTGCCGCCTGGGTCATTAGATCATCACGGAGTGATTCACAAGGCACTATGTTTTTTATTTCTTTAATTTCTTTTGTAAGGTCCACCCCAAATTTTTTCAACTCGTCCACTGGCGGATCAATTGCAAGTGCACAATAATACCGTGAACTGCCACCGGTAGTTATACCACGAACCACCGCCAGAAAATTTTTCGTCACATAAGTGCTTTTGCCGAGAACAAGACAATCCTTAAACATTTGCCAAAAGCTGCCTTTCAATGGTTCATTTGGGCCCCACTCCAAAATAAGTACCTTTTTCCCATGCTGAGATAACTCCCGGGCCACGGTTGCTCCACCTGGACCGCTCCCGATCACGATGGCATCAAATTCTTTATTGGCAGTTTTCAATTTTTTTGTCCTTATGAAAAATTTATCTGACATGTTTCTCTTTTATAGATGTTGTTTTTGAAAAATAAAAGTGGCATAAAGGACTTATTGCGGGTCGATAGGGCAAAATTTGTTTAAGGAGACAGGCTTTATGAAAAAGGTCACAGTGCTGGGAATCAAAAATGCGTTGGCAACAACTATTAGCGGACCATTGGATTTTTTCAGCCTGGTGGGGAGTCAGTGGAACTATAAATGCGGTATTAATCCCAGTCCATATTTTAATGTGGAATTAACTTCAATGGATGGAAAACCGATTCATTATTTTAATAACCTTGTTATACAGCCGCAAAGCGAGATTAACGATATCGAATCCACTGACCTTATCATTTTACCCTGCATTGCAGGCTTTATCGAAGAATCGCTTGAGGAACTTCATCCGGTTTACCCCTGGCTGTGGCATCACTATAAAAAAGGGACATATATACTGGGTATTTGCAGCGGTGCTTTTTTGATGGCGGAAGCAGGATTACTTGATGGGAAGCTTGCAACAACGCATTGGAGTTATCATGATCAATTTGTGAATCGCTACCCGGATGTAAAACTCGATACAAATCAGTTAGTAACGAGAGACGGTATTCTATTCTGTGCCGGAGGGACCACAGCTTGGATGAATTTATGCCTTTACCTGATCAAAATGTTCTATGGGCAGGAAGTTGCAATTGAATGTTCAAAAGCTCTTGTGCTTAGAATGTCCTTTACTACCCAAACACCATTTTCCCCAACTATAAGACCTTCACACCATAATGATCCGGAGATTCAATTAATCCAGGACTTGATCGAAAACAATTTTCATCAGTCATTTACGATTGAAGATTTTTCGGAGAGAGTCAATATGTGCGAAAGAAATTTCAAACGCCGTTTTAAAGAGGCAACCGGTTATCCTCCTATTAAGTACATACAGATGATAAGAGTTGAGAAAGCTAAAAGGTTGCTGGAACAGAAAAGCAATAATATAGATGAAATTGCGATAAATATCGGGTATGAAGATTCCAGCTTTTTTAGAAAAATTTTCAAACGGTATACAGGGCTTACTCCAAAATCGTATCAAAAGCTTTTTTCGATTAAGGAAATATAGGTAAAAATCAACAAGAGCTTTTGAACTGAATCAAAAAAGACTGTCTTTATTGAAATTTAGAGGTATTTTGAAGGGATTAAATGTTAAAGTCGCATGTTAAATTACCTGTGCCGGTTATTTCATCGGGAAAAGGCTGGATAGCCGTGGATAAACCAAGCGGTATCAGTGTTCACAATGACCGGAAGAACATCTGTTCCATCATTTCAGCATATATAAAAAAAACACCTGAAATGGGAAGACTTATTGAATATGAAGAAACGTTTGGGATTCATCCCATTCATCGTCTGGATCGGGACACCAGCGGTATCATTCTTCTTGCCTGTAACAAGGAGGCTTTTAGGCATTTCTCACTTCAGTTTGAAGAAAGAACCATTGAAAAAAAATATATTGCCCTGCTTCACGGGAACCTTTTGCCTAAGATTGATTCGGAAGGTCGTGGCACATGGAAATTTCCACTTTCAAAGCATCCGGGGGGCAGGATGGATCCGGCCGGAAAAACAGATAAACAGCCATCGGAAACTTTTTTTAAAGTTCTGGATTCAAGTTTTCATTATACATATGTTGCGTGTTCTCCATTAACCGGGAGAATACATCAGATAAGGCGTCATGCGAAATTGGCCGGTCATCCGGTTGTCGGGGATAAACGCTATGGAACGCCCCGTTCCCTGAAATTTTTAAAATCAAATTTCGGTTTCGACAGGCTTGCGTTGCACGCCATGTCGATCAGCATCAACCCGCTCGGATCGTCGGCACGGAAAGTCATCTCATCACCAGAAATCCCTGGGGAAATAAGCCGTTTGTTCTCTGAAGATAAAGCGTCTTCAAAATCCGTTGAGCCATAAATATTTGTTGTTTGCAGCATACTCAAAACTTATAATCGTTGGGTCGATATGTGGTAAGATAGACGGGTTCCATCCGTAGATTGACCATCCATATCCCTATCAATACTTTCCCTGTCTATTTTCCCGCCAAGAGTGGTTCCTGTATCCATATCATAGTAATCAATGACTTTATATTTGTATTCATGGGTGGCTGCCTTTTTTTGAAGTTTATTGCATTGGCTAATGCCAAGTCTTTCAATTTGTCAATTGTTGACGGAAAATCAGACCTCATTTTTTATTTGCGATTTGAGAGGGCTGTGCTAAGAAAATGATGTAAAAGAAGATGCCTCATCTAATGAATAAAACTTGCCGCTTAAGGGGTTCAACACACACAACCCATTTTTACGAAAAAAATGATTTATGTATTTTTCTTTTTTCAAAAAATGAATACCAACAATCAATTCCAGGAGGATTGACCATGGCAAAACCAGGGAATTCAAACAAAAAGAGTCTTGATCCGGCTGTAAATCAGATGCTTGAAAAGGCACGGAAAGAAAATATTCAAACCGTGTGGGACCGGTATGAGGTGATGCTCCCCCAATGTGGTTTTGGGGATACAGGCCTGTGCTGCAGACACTGCCTTCAGGGACCCTGCCGTATTGATCCGTTTGGCGATGGACCAAAGACCGGCATTTGCGGAGCTACAGCCGATGTGATGGTAGCCAGAGGCCTGGATCGGGCTATAGCCGCAGGTACGGCCGCCCATTCGGGTCATGCCAAACATTTGGCGCATACCCTGATGAAAATGTCTCTGGATAAAACCAGGGATTACCAGATCAAGGATGAAGTCAAATTGAAAGCGGTGTCAACGCGAATGGGAATTCCCGTAGACGGACGCTTGGCAAAGGACATAGCAAAAGATTTGGCCCAGGCTGCCCTTGCCGATTTTCATGAAAAAGAAACCCCGGTGATGTGGGCTGCCACAGTGGTGCCTGAAAAAAGAGTGGCCGTATTGAAAAAACATGGTCTGGTCCCCAAGGGAATCGATCATGAAATTTCTGAAATCATGCACCGGACTCTTTACGGGGTGGATGCGGATCCAGTGAATCTGCTTCTTGCAGGCTTGAGATGCGGTGTGGCGGATCTGGCAGGCTGTTACATGGGAACGGACCTTGCGGATATTCTGTTTGGGACACCTTCCCCTGTGACCAGTGAAGCCAATCTGGGGACGCTTAAAAAAGACTGGGTAAACATTGCCCTCCACGGACACAACCCTGTTCTATCGGATATTCTCGTGTCTGTAGCCCGAGAAAAACAGGGTATGGCCATATCCAAAGGGGCAAAAGGGTTTAATCTGGTGGGGATATGCTGCACGGGAAACGAGATCATGATGCGTCATGGCATTCCTTCCTGCACGCATTCGGTAAGCCAGGAAACAGCTATTTTGACCGGTGCGGTTGACCTGATGGTGGTCGATTACCAATGCATCATGCCTTCAGTGGCGACCGTGGCCCAATGTATGGGCACACAAGTGTTGACCACCATGGATTTGTGCAAGATCACCGGTGCTGATCATATGAATTTTGCTGAAGAAGAAGCTGTCTTGAAAGCCGAAGAAATACTTGCCATGGCTGCCGGAAATTTTGCCAAAAGAAAGGGAAAGCCCGTTGAGATACCTGAGGTGAAGACGCCTGTTGTGGCAGGTTTTTCCGTCGAAGCCATTGTCGCTGCGCTTTCAAAACTGGATGAAAAAGAACCGTTGAAACCGGTGGTGGATCATCTCAAGGCCGGAAACATCAGAGGGGTATGTCTGTATGCCGGATGCAACAATGTCAAAGTTCCCCAGGATGAAAATTTTGTGATTATGGCCAGGAAGATGCTCAAGGAAAATGTGCTGATCCTTGCCACGGGCTGCGGTGCCGGTGCATTGATGCGTCATGGCCTGATGGACCCTGCCAATGTGAATGCGTGTTGCGGTGACGGCATAAAAGCGGTTCTCACAGCCATAGGTGAGGCCAATGGACTGGGCGGCCCCCTTCCGCCCGTACTTCATATGGGGTCTTGTGTTGATAATTCCCGGGCGGTTGCCCTGACAGTTGCCTTGGCCAATTATCTGGGAGTGGATACGTCTTCCCTTCCGGTGGTGGCATCGGCTGCTGAAGCTGTTTCTGAGAAAGCGGTTTCCATTGGTGCATATGCGGTAGCCGCAGGTTTGCCCACCCATGTGGGTGTGATGTTGCCTGTTATGGGCAGCCCTCTTGTTGTGGATGTGCTGACAAAAACAGTTAAAGATTTGACCGGCGGCTATTTTATTGTGGATCTTGATCCTGAATCAGCGGCAGACAAACTTTTGGCTGCCATTGATGAGAGAAGGAAAGGCCTTGGGCTTTGATTTTATAGAAACAAAGGAGATCAACATGGATCAGGTAAAAGAGATTTTTCTTCGAAAAAATCGTTGTATGGGATGTCATAGCTGCGAACTGGCCTGTGCTGTGGCCCATTCTGCATCAAAAAACATGTATGAAGCCATGGGAGAAGTCCCTTTGCCCAAAAACAGGGTGTATGTGGAGGCCGTTTCGGAAAACCTTCCCATACCCGTATTGTGCCGTCACTGTGAGGATGCCCCTTGCATGCATGCCTGCATCGCAGGTGCAATCAGACGTATGGAGGATCATTCGCTCTTTACAGACGCGGACAAATGCATTGGGTGCTGGACGTGTGTGATGGTATGCCCGTATGGCGTTATCGGAAGACACCTTGACGCACAAAAGGCCTATCGCTGTGACCGTTGTCCGGACCTTGAAGAACCGGCATGCGTCTCTGCATGCCCCACAAAAGCACTCGTCTACCAGAGCGTGACAACCTTTTCCAAAGACAAGCGCCGGCATGCAGCAGAAGAATTGAGCCGGGGTGAGGGGAAATGATATGGCCGGACATTTAAACCATGTGGTTATCGGTGCCAGTGCCGCTGGATTGTCAGCTGCCTGTGCGATATTGAAAACAACACCCCGGGCCCGGGTGAGAGTCGTCTCTGAAGAGAAGGATGCGCCGTATTTCAGACCCATGATTCCTTTTATCATCAGTGGAAAAAAAGGATCATCCGATGTTAAAATGGTCGGCCAGGGCCCTTATGTTCAGGAAGGGTTCGAGCTCTTCACCAATACAAGGGTCACGAGGGTCGATGCCGGACAAAAACGGGTGATCACGGATTCAGGACAAATCGTGTCCTATGACCGCCTTTTGATTGCTTCCGGAGGAAAACCCTATCTGCCGCCTGAGATAGAAGGGGTGGATGTGGAGGGGGTCTATGCGCTAAGAACACTTTCTCAGGCAAGGGCGGCGGCCAAACGATCTTCAAATGTCACACACGCGGTGATGCTGGGAGGCGGACTCCTTAACCTGAAGGCCGCTTTTTCCCTTCTGGAAAAAGGCCTTGAGGTTACGCTTGTGGTATACTCTCCTGAAATTCTCTCCCAGCTCATGGAACCTGAAGATGCGGTGATGATCAGAAACGCCCTTGAACAGGCTGGCCTTAAAATCATGACCGGATGTTCGGCACGGAAAATCGTGGATGGTTCGAAAGGCGTCTGCTCGGTTGTTCTGGATGATAACCGGGAAATCGCATGCGAAATGGTATTTATCGGTAAGGGGGTTAGGCCGTGTGTGGACTTTCTGGGCGATTCGGGCATAGAGATTGATTCGGGCGTAGTGGTGGACCGTTATACCAAAAGCAGTATGAACGATATCTTTGCCGCAGGGGACGTGGCTGTCACGTTTGATCCCATCACAGGAGAACGAATTGTAACCGGTTTATGGACCAATGCGGCGGAAATGGGGACTTGTGCCGGAAAGAATATGGCCGGTTGCCCCACAGCTTACAGCGGCACATTTGGTGTGATGAATGCCACTCAGGTGGCAGGCCTTCCCTTTGTATCCATGGGTGTGGTTCATCCCGGAAACAATGAACACGAGATTCATAAAAATATTTCAGACACGTCCTATAGAAAACTGGTGTTTTCAAAGGACGGGAACTATCTTCTGGGGCTTGTCATGATCGGTGATATCAAAAATGCAGGTCTCTATCGGTTTATCATGCGTGAGCAGAGAAATATCCGTTTTTTGAAAGAGAAGATCATTGGTCAATCTCTTACCAGTGCGGATGTAATGTATGGTTGAATAAAACCTCCGGCAGGGCTGCCGGAGGTCTACATGTTAATCGTGGGGATGGATTCCATTTTATTTTCCTTTTGATTATGCGACGAGGTTCATATCAATGATATCTTTCGGTTATAATAATATTATTGAAATGTCTATTTTTTTATCGCTTAAATCAAAATTCTTCATTTTTCAGATGGTCAACAGGGTTCATTGAAAATTCAAGGAATAAACGTTTACAGGCCTTGCCTATTTCTTTATACAGTTATATCTGAACAATAAATTTTAAGTATGCTTATAGGAGAAAATGAATGATGTCACTTATGGCGTTATTGCAAAAACGATTTTCCGTGCGAGCGTTTCTTGACAAACCGGTTCCTGAAGAAACCCTGGCAGAAATATTTACCGGTGCACAGCTTTCACCATCCAACTGTAATGTACAGCCCTGGCAAATCTACGTGGTTTCAGGCGTTGAAAAGGATAAACTCAAAGACAAGCTGGTCGAAGCCGTGATGAGTGGTAAAGAACCCAATCCGGATTTTGACTGGAAGATTCGCTACCAGGGGATTCATCGGGATCGTCAGTTCGGCTCTGCAAACGCCCTTTACAGTTCAATGGGTATTGAAAGAGGTGACAAACAGGCACGGCTGACGGCCATGCTTCGGAACTGGATGTTTTTCGATGCGCCTCATGCCGCATTTTTTACCATGGAAAAATATTTGAACATCATGGGCGCGGTCGATATGGGGATATATGCCCAGACACTCGCGTTATTGATGACTGAAAAAGGCATTTCATGCTGTTTTCAGGGAGCTTTGGGTCAATTTCCTGATCCGGTAAGAGCGTTTTTAAATATGCCTGAGGATCGGGGTATATTGTTTGGCATGTCATTTGGCTATGCAGATGAAAATGCACCGGTAAATTCCACAAGAACGGATCGGGAACCTCTTGAAAGCGCTGTGTCGTTTATTGGATAGTGCCGGAAAAGAGACTGTGCATCCAAGATCGATGGCAAAAGCTCAGCGGCAATGAATCAAAGGGAGGCGTATGTTATGAGTGACGGAAAAATTATTACAGAAAAAAAAGGACATGTACTTCTTATGGGCATTGACCGGGTGGCCAAAAAAAATGCCTTTGAGGTGTCCATGTATATTGACCTGGGAAAGGCGTATGGTATTCTTGATCGGGACAATGATTTAAGGTGTGGCGTATTGTATGCCAAGGGTGACCATTTTACAGCAGGCCTTGACTTAACCCAATGGGTGTCACATTTGTCATCCGGAAAATTTCCGGAAGTGCCTGTTGATGCGTGTGACCCTTTGGGCCTTTATGGGAAACAGGTTGAAAAGCCGGTTGTCATGGCTGTTCAGGGAATCTGCCTGACAATCGGGCTTGAACTGCTTCTTTCGACAGATATTCGTGTGGCGGCAAGAAGTACACGCATGGGGCAGATCGAAGTGAAGCGCGGGATTTATCCGGCAGGTGGCGGAACGGTCAGGCTTATTCAGGAAATCGGCTGGAGCAATGCCATGAGATACCTTCTTACCGGTGACGAAATAACGGCAGATGACGGTTATAGGATGGGGCTGGTTCAGGAAGTGGTGGATGACGGAAAACAATTGGAAAGAGCAATTGAAATCGCGGAAAAAATAGCGGACCAAGCACCTCTGGGTGTTGTTGCCACACTTAAATCCGCGCGCCTTGCAAGAAGTCATGGCGAACCCAAGGCCATCGAAGCACTGCTTCCCGGTCTGATTCCCCTATTGAACAGCGAGGATGCAAAGGAAGGGGTGCAGTCATTTATTGAGAGGCGGAAGGCAAATTTTCAGGGCAAATAGATTAAAAATTTAAAAAAAACAGATGAAATGCCGCTCACGTGGAACGACATTCCCCATGGCAATTAAAACTGTGCCGGAGCACCGATGAACACATTGATTATTTCAGCCATTCTGGTTGTGATTATATACCTCCTTGTAACGGAAAAAATTCCGGTGGATTTAACGGGCGTAGGAATTATGGTTGTTCTCGTTATCACAGGGATCCTGACACCAGAGGAATCGGTCAGGGGGTTTGCCCATCCTGCGGTGATTACCGTGGGAGCTATGTTTATCATCAGCAAAGGCATGATGCGGACTGGGGTCGTGGCGTTTATCGGACAGCAAGTGATCCGGGTTTCCAGGGGCAACCTTTATGTCGCACTGATTCTCATTCTCATTACGGTGGCTGTTTCTTCTGCGTTCATCAATAATACGCCAGTTGTCGTTCTTTTTATTCCGGTTGTGATGACGTTTTGCTGCGAATTTGGCCTGAGTCCTTCCCAGTTTCTTATTCCAGTTTCCTACGCATCCATCCTGGCTGGCACCTGTACGCTCATCGGCACCTCGACCAACATCATTGTAAGCGATTTAAGCGCGGCAGCCGGATATGGTTCCCTGTCCATGTTTGAGTTGTCCATTCTGGGAATCCCTATTGCTGTCCTGGGTATCATTTTTCTCTTGTTCGCATCCCCCCGGCTGATGCCCTCATTGAGAAATCCAACATGCCAGTTTAACGACAGTGAGCACAGACGATATATTGCAGAGGTCAGAATCCCATCTGGCAGCAAGCTTGAGGGATGCGATCCTTCCCAGGTGTTTTCTGAAAAATATCCGGATCTGGAAGTCCTTGAGCTGATCCGGAAATCACACATTTATCATCCGGACAGAGATCAAACTAATATCGCAGAAGGGGATCTCATTCTTTTGAAAGGTTCACTTAATGAACTTGTTGAGATTCTTCATCATGAGGCGGTAGAACTCCCCCTTTCCGAAAAAGGACTGTCTTTTGGTGTAGACAAGGACGATACGGTTGTGGTTGAGCTGATTATCCTGCCGCAATCCACTTTTCTGGGGCAGCGGCTCATGGAAACACCACTTATGAGCGACCCGGATATCCATGTCATCGCAATCAAAAGGAATGTCCTTCATTTCACTGAAAAACAGATTTATGATGTGAAACTGAAAAACGGAGATATGATCCTGGTCTGGTGCAAGGCCGCAAAGCTTGAAACCATGCGCGCTGAGGCTGAAACCGATTTTATTATTGTTGAGGATGTTTACGAGGAACTTATACACAAGCGAAAATCCTGGTTTGCGGTCAGTATTTTTTTGGGTTTTGTGGTTGCGGCTTCCTCAGGTTGGGCCGATATTATGATCTGTGCGCTTGTAGCGTCTCTGTTGATGGTTTTTACCGGATGCATTCAGATGCGGGATGCCTATAAATCGCTTCAGGGAGGTGTTCTTTTGCTCATAGCCGGTACGATTGCCCTGGGGACAGCTATGGAAAAAACCGGTACCAGCCGTCTATATGCGGATGCACTGCTGAGTATCCTTGTAAATTCATCACCAAAGGTTCTATTGGGGGGCATCATCCTGATTACCAGTCTCAGTACACAGATTTTAAGCAATAGCGCCACGGCTGTTCTTATTTTCCCCATTGCCGCTTCTTCCGCTTTGGGTTTGGGCGTGGACCCAAAACCGTTTATTGTAGGCGTTTGCTTTGGCGCCAGTGCCTGTTTTGCAACTCCTATAGGTTACCAGACCAATCTTCTGGTTTATGGCCCGGGCGGATACCGTTTTTCAGACTATCTGAAAATGGGGATACCTTTAAATGCGCTTGTGTTAACGCTGGGTGTCGTGTTCATTCCAGTGATTTGGCCGTTTTAATACCTTTTGAGGCATCAGGTGCATTAACACCCATAAGGATTTCTGAAAAGTTCCTAAATTTTTAACAGATTGACCGAAAACGTGAAGGTCGTCCCTTCTCCAAAAACGCTTTTTACAGTGATATCGCCACCCATCATCTCAATAAGATTTCTGGCATTGATCAGGCCAAGACCGAGTCCACCATATTGGCGGGTCAACGTATCATCCAGTTGTGAAAAGGGTTTGAACAGTTTTTCCATCTGATTTTCGAGAATGCCGATGCCGGTATCGGCGACTTCAAAGGATAACCGGCAGTTATTTTGCGTCTCATTTGTAAGGCGAACCGATATCTTCACCTTTCCTTTTTCCGTGAACTTCAAGGCATTGCCGCAGATATTCATCAGTATCTGCCTCAGCCTGCCGGGATCTCCGGCCAGAACGCCAGGAATATTTTCATCAAGCTTATAAATAAGTTCAATTTTTTTTTCTCTGGCGCGGATGGTCAGGATGTCATAAATATCTTTTACGATTGATTCTACCCCAAGCTTGCATATTTCCAAATGAATTTGTCCGTGCATGGCTTCGGTAAAATGCAGGACATCATTTATCACCGTCAGCATGGCATTGGCGGATGTTTCCATGGTTTCCACATAATCTTTCTGCTCATCATCGAGGTTGGTCTCAAGAAGGATGGCGTTCATCCCCATGATGCCGGTCATAGGTGTTTTCAGTTCATGGTGGACATTGACAAGAAACCGGGTTTTTGCCTCATTGGCAGCCTCTGCCCTGAATTTTGCCTTTTCAAGCTCAATGGTTTTTGCTTTTACCAGCTCTTCAAGATGGTCCTGATACCTTTTTAATTCAAGATGGGTTGCTACCCTGGCGAGTACTTCCTTTTCCTTGATCGGTTTTGTGATATGATCCACACCGCCTGATTCGAACCCGGCAACAATATCCTCCGTATCTGATTTGGCTGTAATAAATATGACCGGAATATTTTTTGTTTTTTCTATTGTTTTAAGTCGTCTGCAAACGTCAAAACCATTCATGTCCGGCATCATGATATCAAGAAGAATCAGATCAACTGGTATCTGACTGGCAATTTCTATGCCCTGTTTACCGCTTGATGTGGCGGCAATTTCAATATTGTGCTTTTCAAGGAGTGTTCCCAGGACTTGAATGTTTTCCTGGACATCATCAATGATCAATACCGTTGGTTTATAATCTTTCATTTAACTCTCCTGTCGAAAAAAAAATATCCTTGATACTCATTTTTCCACTTATCATGGATGAGTTGATTCGGATGGGATAAGGGATATCTCATGAACCATCTCAGGGAAACACTTTAATTTTTCCGGTACGTCTTCCACATTAAATTGTGACGCGGACTGAAAAAGCGATTCTGCCCAGAACGTCATTCCCTCAATCCTGTATGTGTTGCCAATCTGAATGATATCGGCAGCAAACTGTTTGATTTTGGAAAATGCAATGCCATCCTGAATCGTTCCCCAGATTTCCAGTGCTTTGTCCAGTTCATTTTTCAGCTCGGGAAGTCTTCCCTTGATTTCAGTCATGTCTTTTTCAGAAAGAAAAGGCCCGGGTTGAATTTTCTGCTCTGCTGTATCTGTTTTCTTATCAGATACATGAGAAAGAAACCGGCTTAACTCATTGATCACGCTTTCCTGGCTTACAGGTTTGAAAAGCAGGCCGTCACTGCCACAGGCTTTTGCTTTTGCTGCAATATCACTCATGACAGAAGCGGTTAATGCGATCACTGGAATGGCGCTCAGTCGGGTATCCTTTTTAATATGTCTTGTCGCTTCAAAGCCATCCATTCCCGGCATCTTCATATCCATGAGAATCAGAGCCGGATGGTGATCGCGTGCCAGTTCAATGGCCTGTTCGCCATTTTCAGCTTCGATAATGGTAAGGGGAGTGTGATTCAGATATTCTTTCAAAAGCAGCCGGTTGTTCGGATTATCATCAGCTATCAGTATGGAACATGGGTTGAATCGAATCAGGTTCATATCAAGGTGTTTTTGAACAGGCATCGTGATTTCTTTTTTGATGGGGCTTATATCTTTCAAAATCACTGTAAACAGGCTTCCCTGAGCCGGGTTACTTTCTACATGCAATTCACCATTCATCAGTTGCACCAGTTTTCTGGTAATCGTCAGGCCCAGTCCGGTGCCACCATATCTTGATATCTGCTGTCCTTTTTGTTGGGTGAAGGGTTGGAAAATCAACTCCTGTTGATCTTCCGGTATGCCAATACCCGTGTCTGATACCCTGAAAATGAGATCGACCAGATTTGATTTTTCGGCTGCCGGCCTCATATTTAATGTCAGTTTCACATGTCCCTTGTCCGTAAATTTTACGGCATTACCGGTAAGATTCAGGAGCACCTGTCTTAACCTGATACCATCCAGGAGAAGTGTTTTGGGAAGAGATGAACCCACATCCATGATGAAGTCAATCTGCTTTTCTTCCATTTTTTTTGAAAACGACTGCTTGATTTCATCCATAATTGCTCTGGGTTGACATGGCTCCGGATGAATTTCGAACTTTCCGGCTTCAATCTTGGACAGATCAAGAATATCATTTATCAGCGCCAGAAGCATTTTCCCGCTTGTTGCGATAACGGACAAATGTTGTTTTTGCTGGGGGTCCTTAATCTGTTTTTCCAGCAATTCGGCAAATCCCAGAATCGCATTCATGGGTGTTCTGATTTCATGGCTCATGCTGGCGATAAATTCACTCTTGATCCGTGTCGTGGCCTCAGCGATTTTACGATATTTCTCCGCATTCTCTTTCATTTTTCGATCTGTAATATCTACGATGGTGCCTTCATAATACGATACTTTCCCGTCAGGATCATAGACCGTTCTTGCAGATATGGAGACCCAAACCACGCTGTTGTCTTTCTTCATGGCTTCTGTTTCAAAATCGGTTATGGCTTCTTTTTCACGAAGCATATGAACAAATTTTTTATTAACTTCCGGCTCAGTGAAGCATTGACGGGCAATATCGGTGACAGAAAAAATTAATTCCTGTGGTGAATCATAACCGAGTAAACGGGCTGTCGCCGGATTTGCGCTGATAAATCTGCCGGAGTAGGTGATCTGAAAAATTCCCTCTACGGCATTTTCAAAAATATCGCGATATTTTAACTCTGCATTTTTAAGGTTTTTTCTGGAAATAACCAGATCCACATGAAATTTTATTCTGGCCAGCAGCTCATTTTTGGAAATCGGTTTGGTGATGTAATCGTTTCCACCTGAAGTAAATCCGTCCACAAGGTCGTTTACACTGTTCTTTGCCGTAAGAAAAATAATCGGCATATCTTCTTTGGGAAATGCTTCCCGTATTTTCTTTGCTGTATCAAAGCCGTTCATTTTGGGCATCATGATATCGAGAAGGATTATATCCGGATTAAACTGTTTTATCTTAGTGAGCGCATCGTAGCCGGAAAAAACCGTTTCCACTTTCGCACCTGCATTTTCCAGATTGTTGACAATAACCTGAAGGTTCACCGGATCATCATCCACAGCAAGTGCCTTGATATTTTTAAGGTCGCTGGAAACAGGTATTTCACGACGATCCTTAAAACCGGTTCGTCTTTCAATGCCATCTGAAGGACCTTGACCCCGTTTTCTTCTGTCTTCTTCATTCTCACGGGAATATGTACGGACCTGAACGCTTCTGATTTTTTCCGATGCTTCAGGCGTGTCGTCTTTCGAGTGTTGTGCCACAGGTAAATTAAACGAGAACGTGGCGCCTTTACCCGGTTCAGAGACAACGGTAATTCTGCCGCCATGCAGCTCGACAAGGCTTTTGGTCACGGAAAGGCCAAGTCCTGTTCCCCCATAAATCCGTTCGATGGAACCGTTTGCCTGCTGGAAAGACTTGAAAATATCCTGTTGTTTATCTTCAGGAATGCCTATCCCTGTGTCAGAAACCGAGACCTGGATGGATTGGTTGTTTAGCGTGGCATTGATGCTCACTTTTCCGCTTTCCGTAAATTTTATCGAATTGCCGATCAGGTTGTGAAATATTTGCTGCAGCCTGTTTTCATCTGCCCAGGCAAAGGGAAGATCAGAAGAAATGGTATTCACCAGTTCCAGGTTTTTACCGGAGATTAATGGTCGTGACAGCGCAATCACAATGTCTGAGAGCTGTTTGAGATCAACCGGTTTCTGCTGAAGAATGACATCGTGATTCCTGAGTTTTGAGAAATCGAGAATATCGTTCACCAGGTTGGCCAGTCTTCTTCCGCTTGAAACGACCATGGAAAGATTGTCTTTCGTTCTTGGGTTCAGTTCGCCTGTGGCCCCATCCATGAGTGATTCGGTAATGCCGATAATGCCGTTTAGCGGCGTTCTTAATTCATGAGACGTATTGGACAGGAATTCGTCTTTGATTCTGTCCAGACGAACAAGGTCAATATTTTTTTCTTTCAGCTCTTTTGTTTTTCTGTCAATTTCATATTGCAGACGATCTGTTTCCGTTCGTTTGGTCTCTTCGATCTGTTTTTGAAAGAGGAATTGCCTGTACTGTATCATTTGATAGAGATATACGGAAATGTTTGCAATGGCACTACCGATGATCATGAATCCGATACTGTTCAACATGCTTTTTATCTGGTCGTCATCAAAGGGATACAGAGAATTGAGTGAAATATAGAGAACAAAAATCGCGGCATGGCAGATAATATGAACGGGCAGCAATACTGGGGCAAGGACGGCTATACCCCAGAATGTAAGCAAAATTCCCACATAATACGTAGATATAAACCCTCCTAAAATATGGGTCATACCAGCAACGGTAATACCGATGGCAATATATAGTAATGCCAGCAAAAATGACGGTCGAATTTTATTATTATGGTGCCGGGAAAGAATGATAACCAAAATGGTGAATATGCTGTAGATAACTCGTGGAAAGATGAGTGCATTGGCACTTGCCGGATAGGCCAGACGATCAATCACCGCCATGACCCCATTTGCGCCCAGCGCTATCCAGGAAATGATAAAAATACGATGGAAAAAGAATTTGGCCCGCCAATTTTCATAGGGGGCACTTAAATCTTCGGTTGTGATTTCGTATTGCAGTACCATATTATTTCCTATTTAATGAATGATAATTAAATCATTCAATGGAAATGAATCCTTTAACTGCATGACCCGTTTTTATTCTTTTACTGCTTTTATGACAACAGCGCGATGGGGAGTCCCGAACGTGTTTTCCACACATTGGACGGTCAACCCCGAACATTCGAACAGTTCGATAAACTCGTTTTTTTCAAACAGGTGAAATGTTCCCTCATCCGTTAATCGCAAAAGCCAGGCCGCAGAATTCATATAATCCCGAACAGCCTGAAGAAAGCGTTCCTGTGTGTACCCTTGTGGTATGGTGGCCGTTCCTGTTTTGATATCCTTTAAGAGGTTCATATATTCCATTGAGATATCTGCATCCGGCCGAATGGTTGACGCAACAATGCGTGAACCTCTGGGGATGGTTTTGCCCAATCGGCTTAAAAATGCCAAAGGATTTTGAAGGCAGGACAGAAAAAGACTCATAAGGATCACATCCGCGGATTTTAAATGCGCTATGCTTTCGTTGCTTTCGGCATACCATTCTGTTGTTTTGAGTGAAATGCCATGTGTCTTTGCCCGGCGTTCTGCAATATTAAAAAGCTGAGGAACAAAATCAAATAAATGAACGGCAGATGGTTTTGGGGAAGATGCGTCTCCCAGATAGGCAATCACATGCCCCATGCCACCGCCCAGGTCATAGACGATATCCTCTTTCCTGATATCCATGAGCCTGACCTGGCATGTCATCAGATCTTTATAGCCTTGTGTCATGGACAGTATGTCAAAACCCAAACTGCCTTCTGTGGTTCCGATCATGTATTCACGCCAGAAATTCTTCAAGGATGGCAGCTTGACCCGTGGTGCTCGTTCCCATTCTTTTCTGGCTACCTGCATGATAGCCTGATCGGTGGGTGCGGAAATTACCGGATCACTTACACCGATAGTATTGAGAAGAAAACGAACGGCTGGCAGGAATGACTGGATCGCATCATTGCTTTTTGTGGGGATATGGCCATAGGGAACTTTAAAAAAATATTTTTCTCCTTTTGCCACATCAAGGATACTGCGGATGCGTTGTTCATTTACAAATGCATCGTATATACCATGTATCCATAGCAAAGGTACATTCAGTTTGGCTATATCCGCCTGGGCATCCTGAATAAGCAAAAGATTGTTTGTTAAACCATCTTTGCACCATCTGTCCGTATCTGACAGCATTCCCAATACATTCTGGATGCTGCTTCTGATGCCGGCCCTGTATCTGCTGACATAATCGATACCACCTGTTGAGGTCCGAACCAGGTCCTGAATATCAGATGCCCCCATAAACTGGATTAACCGGGTGACTCTCTTGTCAGAAACAGCTGCTCTCAGACAGAGGGGACCTGAAAAACTCATACCTACAATAACAATATGGCGCGGTAGGGAAGAAAACTTCCTTTCCACATAATCAACGGCTGCTATCAAGTCTTTCACACTGTCACTAACCTTTATCCCCAATGAATCATAACCAGGTCTTGAGAATTGGGGAGAATTTTCGCTTTCTCCGATGGCGTTCGAATAGTCAAAGCGTAATACAGCAGCAGATTTTTTGTTGGTATCAAAGGAACTTAAAATATACTGGGAAAGCAGGGAGGTGGATTCCTTTGTTTTTGCCCAGGCAGGCGGTATGATTACCACTGTTACCTGATCATCATGAATGACTTCACTCCATAGTCCTGCGATTTTTTTTTCTTTTGATGGAAAATAAACCGGTGTTGAATAATAGGTATTTTCCACACGGTTTATATTGGGATTCTCTTCCAGTAACGTTTCTTCTATCAGGGGACTTTCAGGTCTGTCGCCTATGAGATGGGATGTATCCAAAAAAATAGCACCTGCATGAAGGACACCTGCTTCCATTTGCTGATTTCTGATGAGGACCGATTCCTGTCTGTATAGGCCTTCCCCAAGCTCAAAGATCACATCTGTCTGGCCATTTAGGGGAATATCAGCACTGCCTTCACTCACATAGAACGAAAACCCTTTTAATGAGAAATCTTTCACAACATGTTTTTTTCCTGAAAGTGTTACAAAAAAAGGTGTTGCCGAACTGATTTTTTCCCTGTCCAAAGAGCGATGATCTGTAGAAATCAGACTTTTGGGAAAAGTCAGAACCGCTTCCTTGTCATTATTTTTTAGCACATAACCATCCATCAGGTAACTTTCATGACGGATACTTGCTGAAAATTGATGATAACTGGCAATGTTTCCCAGTGCATCCGGATGTTCCAGGGCTACCTTGTAATTTCGTTTTGCCTCATCAATGGATACAGGAATGGCTTTAACAGGTCTTCCTTTGTGCATGCTGGCGAATGCAAAAATCGACCTGTCTGAAACGGCATTGTAAAGAAGCTCAAGGATATCAGAAAATCTTGCCAACCGTCTGAAACCTGACAGTTCCCCGTCTTCACACCGTGTAAATGTTTCTGAAATCGTTTGGCATAGCAGTTCGGCATTGGAAATACGCATCAGCTCATGCTGTGCCTCAGGTGAAATTTTATAAAAACAGAGTCTAAGTTCCACATGCCCGTCAACCGCTTCTGCGAAGGCGACCTTTGTGTCTACATCAACTTCAATATCAGGCCGTTTCAATCGAAGACGCAATCTTAAAACCGGCGCATCAATAAATTCATTTGTCGTTCGAATACAGGCGCCATAAGCGGATATATTGAGAATTTCCGAATGGGGGGGGAAAATAATGTCAACGCCTGATCCACCACCTCTGGGAAAAACTCTGCGGTCCTGGTTTGAGGTGATCATCCCCAGGGATTCATCTATAAATAATTTAAGAGGTTCCGGATTTATTCTGGGATCTTCAACAACCTGGCCTTTTGTCATGCGGAGGGCCAGAAATAAGGCATCAGAGCAAGTAGGTCTTCTGATAATGGCAATATGCGCGGGTAAGTGATCCTCACTTATATTGGCCTTTATCTGACCTGATCCAATGGCCGGATCGATCAGAAGCGGGCCTTGCCGGTTGTGTTTCCAGGATTGCACATTAAAGAATGTGAATGTCTTTCCGATAAAGTCTAAAAGCATCTCATCTGTTGTCAAAACATCCAAAACAGGTTTGACAGCAGGGTTTTGAGCGGTTTTTTTTGAATGAAGAACATTTCTTTGACTGGCATTAAACATTTTTTTTAGGTGACCTCCGAATTTTCAATGACTCAGAAAAACGATCATGAATCCGATTATTGCAAAATTTAATTTAATAATTGAACGAATTGCAAAAGGGTCATTTTTTTCAGACGCAGAACAACAAAAATCTTAATCAGGATAACATACTGAAAATTTTTAGGATTTAAACCAACAACACCGATATTGCCTGAATCAAAAAATTGTAAACAGAAATATTTTGCAATTACTATTGCTAAATTTATATGATTATATTTTTTTATGCAAGGCAAATTACTAACATTTCTACTTGGCAATTCACGTTCGTTTTAGTGAAACGATTTACATTCCAAACTAAATTTCTGATTGTGAATAAAATATATAGCTGACTTGAGGAAATATATGGACAATCCCGGATCATTGGCTTGGGGTTAATGATTCATATGGCACTGGATGGCGTGGATTGCATGTTAATGTGATGTTGAAACCATATGAATACAGCGTCTAAAGCGGTTGTCTTACGAGTTTATCAAACGATTTTCCAGGTTTGAATTTTTTCTTTTCATTGTCATAGATGATTTTAGAAACAGCCACATCATTGTCATGGGTGAAAAATACCCAGGCATCATCTTCAACCACAGATATCAGAAGGGCCTTTTTTTCATCAATCAATTGTTCGGGAGATCTGTCATAGCCCATGGTAATCGGAAGGTGAACCCATGGCATGCCAGGCATCAGATCGGCTGCAACCACGAGGCGATGACCATTAAACCGGAGGTCAGAACAGATCATGCCAGGGGTGTGACCGTTGCTGATAAACTGACGAATCGCCAGATCATCAAAATGAAAAACAAGGTCCTCTTCAACAATGTGCAGCCGGCCACTTTCCTGAAGCCTTTTGTTCAGGTCCGGAATAAATGATGCCCGATCCCGTTGATGCGGATAATTGGCCCGTTCCCAGGCGTTTCGGCTTACAAAAAAACGGGCATGGGGAAAGAGAAGTTCAGGTGGCTTTTCCGGTTCCCACGATTTCAGAAGTCCGCCTGCATGGTCAAAATGAAGATGAGAAAGAAAAATTTCGGTGATATCTTTTTCAGAAAGCCCTAAATCGTCTAATCCTTCAAGAAGTATATGGGTATTTTCCTGGACACCAAAACGTTCCCGGTATTTGGGCGCCATAAATGAGCCGATGCCCGTCTCAAAAAGGATTTTATGATTTTCTGTCTCTACAAGGAGTGATTTTGTTGCCAAAGGAATCCGGTTCAGGTCATCGGCTTTGATCCATTTTTCCCAGAGGACTTTTGGGGCGTTTCCAAACATGGCCCCGCCATCCAGTTTCTGACTGTTGCCTGTAAGACTGCTGAATTTCATAACAAACAGATGATCCTCTGATAAAAATTAACTGTTTTTTGAATTGATTTCATTTAACACATCCTGAAATGAATTTTCCTCGTAAATCACATAATGAGAGTTGCCATCTTTCTGATACAACTCACTGGGTTTCTTTTCAGGAATTGTGTATGAGGGTTGCTTTTGAGGCATACAGGATTCTTTGTAAGCCTCCTTTGTATGCCTGACAGGTGGGTTGTTTACCAGGGGGGACTGATAAATGCTTTCCTCAGTGGTTTCTCTGGACGGCCTGAATATCTGTGATGGTGAGGTGAAATGCGGCTTTTGTTTCAGATAATCCCTGGCATAACTTTCCATGGTGAACATGCCTTCCAACCGGCCTGTCTGAAGGATGCTTTCTATCTGGGCAAACTTGTCTTCACGGATAACCCCCTTTACAGCCTGGGTGCCTTTGAGAATGGACAGATAGGGGATTCTGAATTTTTTGTCCGGCAAATAGACGAGTTTCTGTATCAGGAGAAGGGACAATACAGATGACAGCTGGGTTCTCACCAGATTTTGTGCATCTGACGGAAACGAATTGCATAATCTGTACAGGGCATCTTCAGAATGGGTGGCGTGAAGGGACGCGATGACCAGATGGCCGGATTCTACAGCATTCAATGTCAGCCTGATCGGCTCGGACTCCCTTAATTCCCCCACCATAATGACATCCGGATCTTCTCTGAGCACGTCTATCAGCCCCTGTTTGAAAGACGGGAAATCCCGCCCCAGCTCCCGTTGCTCGACAAAGGATTGATCGGAGATAAACCGGTATTCTACCGGGTCTTCAAGGGACACAATATGAAGCGGTCTTGTTCTGTTGATTTCATCGATCATGGCGGCGATGGTTGTTGATTTCCCGCTGCCTGTGGCGCCACAGATCAACAGCAGGCCCGAGGGGAGTTTGCAGAAATCTTTCAGTGAGGGATGAAGATTCAGGCTGTCGATACTGGGTATCTTTCCGGGAAGCAGTCTGAAGGCAATGCTCAAACCCCGTGTGGTATTGAAGACGTTCATCCGGACTCTTATGTTATCAAATGTCAGTGCAAGATCCGCAGACAGTCTTTCGGATAATGTCCTGAGATCAATTGAGGGAAGCAGATTTTTCACCAGGCTGTCCATTTCCTGATGAGAAAACAGAATATTTTTTTCAAACCGGATCACACCATCTTTTCTGAAAACAGCCGGATGACTCCCTGTAATATGGAGATCGGAGCATTGGTTGGCCACGGCATATGCAATCAGTCTTTTCAGTTTTTCCATAGCTCTCCTCGCGTGTGTTTTTTTATTATAAACGTCGTTATAGGGCCAATCCAGCCACTAATCAAGCCTATAATTCAAACGCGTTAGCAGTGCCCAGATTTTTCCTGTTTTAAAATAATTAAAAGTATGGTATATTTTTTTAAATTTTTATCGCCTGAAAAAGGCTTCTTCCATTAGAAATGTAACAATCAGGTCATTTCAATAAAAACAGAATCCATGATCAAACAATTACCTCATACCTGGCTTAAAAGAATACGTAAAATCCTCTCTTCCCGCAGGAATGAAAATCTGGATATTGCCGGGAAAATGGCTGAAATTTCAGCTTCAATCGAATCGGCCATGGCTGCAGTAGAACCGGAATTCTTGAATCTTGGACAGATTTTTCAGACCATTTACAAAGAAACCGTGACGCTTACAGACAGGGTTCTCAAATCCGATGAAATTGCGAGCGGCAAAGATGGCAATGTCAATATTAAAAGTGTTGGTGATTTTGCAAGAGCGTCGTCAGATAAACTGAACGCCTGTAAGAATGACATTCAGGAGAGTATAACGCTCCTGGATTCAGGTAAAACCCATCTTGAAAAATTGGCACGCATGTGCGGCCAGACAGACAAAATTGCCCTGCTTTTAAATGTCATTTCATTTAATATTGCCGTGGAAAGCCATCGCTCTCAGGAAGCAAAGGCCATGTTTATGGTATTTGTGGAAGAGGTGAGATCTCTTTCACAAAAAATAAGCAGCACATCCCAAAATCTCTATAATGATTCAGAACAAACCAGAGCCAATCAGATTCATTCAAGAAACGGGCTGGTCAAGCACTTTGAATCACTTTCAAAGCTTGCAGATGACGTGGAATCAATTGTCAGAAAGGCTGTTGAAAAAGCGGAACAGATCATGAATGCATCCTTGCAATCACTTGAAAAAGCTGGAAAATGCTCCCGTGATATTTCAGCCCAGGTGAGTGATATTGTCATTGCCATTCAGTTTCACGATATCGTCAGACAACAGCTGGAACATGTGATCATGGGCCTCAAGGATGTTGAGACACTTTTGCGATCCGGCAATTCAAAACCGGAGGAATCCCCGGGTTCTGATCATGCTGCAGGTAAAGCCTTTCTGACGTTAAAGCTTCAAAAAGCACAAATTGGTGCTTCTGTTTCGGAAATTGACAATGCCTATCGGAAAATTTTACATGCCTTTGAACATATTGAATTGACCGTGTCAGAACTTGTCAGCAGTGTATCTTTTGCTGTTCCTGAAACCAATGACACCAATAGTAGCAGCGAGAATCCTTTTTCCGTTGTCATTTCAAGCCTTGAAAAGCTCAATCAGTTAATCGGGGAAGCATATGGCCTGAACAGACAAGTGGAGACTATAGCCAAAGACGTGTCCGCATCCTCATCCGCGCTTTTGGGATATGTGGATTCGGTTCGAAATATCAGCCTGGAGCTTCAGAGGAAGGCATTGAATGCCATTATTAAAGCTGCACATTTAGGCGAGATGGGGGGTGCCCTTGAAGTTCTTGCCCAGGAAGTGACCACCACATCAAATGAATCTGATGAATTTGCAGAAAAGGTTGCGGAAATTATCAGCATTATTGTTGACCAGGCGAATCTTCTAAAAAAAGATTCGGCAGAAAACGACGGGGCAATGGCCCGGGAACAGACGGACTGGAATATGTCACTTGATCAGGGGATCCGGGATATCTCTGCGTCCTTTCAGGCATTTATAGAAAATTCATCCATGGCCACAGATATGGCCAGACACCTGGAACACACGATTTTAGAGGCAAAATCCTCTCTTTTTTTCATGTCGGATTTTAAAGAGAAACTGGATGGTCATTTCAGGCAGTGCGAGGATGCCCTTGATGCGATCTTGCAGTCTTATGGTGCGAATGAAAAAACATTGGCTGGGGATATGGGGGACGCATCCAGGCGATATACAATGGAGAGTGAGAGGCTTCTTCACCAGAATGTGCTTTATTTATCAACCGAAACCTCGCTGCCTGAAAACACCACTGAAGCGATGGATGACATAGAGAAAGACGCTGGCCAGAAACGAGACAATGACAAGCCGCAACCCGATACCGAAGGACCGGCCAAGGTCAGTCCGCCGGATGCGTCTCTTGAAGATGCGGATGGCCCGGAAGAACAGGATGCGCCCAAAGAAAAAAAACAGGACGATGAGTTTGACGACAACATAGAACTTTTTTAAACCCGCCCCCCATGACCATACCCTCTTTTTTATCAAATTGATTTTCATACCTTTACCTTTTCCCCTTATTTAACCCAGCTTTTATACCCTTTAACCCTTTCCCCTTCACCTTTTACCCGGCTGCCAAGCTAAATGTTTGCTTGACAACTATTGAAATTTATAGTCATTTCAGATGGTCGTCGTCTGTCTTTGTGGCAGCGGCATGCGTTGAATTCAGGTAAAAAAGGGAACCAGGGATGACGTCCCATAAAAAGAAAAACACAATTATTATATACACCACCCCGCACTATATGGCCCTTTTTGATCTTGGTCGGCTGAAAACAAAGATTGTCACACTCCCTCTGCAGGAAATGGTCAAACAGTTTATGGAAAACGGTCTTGAGAATGATATCTGTATCATGCCGTTCGTGTCCCAGTACAAAAACCTTCTTTCCACATTCAGGTCAAAACATCTGACCGGCCCTGTTATTTTTCTTTCTGATGAACCTGTTGATGCAAGCATTCTGTATGATGTCCATAAGCTGGGCGCCCTGCTTATGGATATCCGGAACCAGAAACAGGATTTTTTCCGGCTGTTTATTTTATTCTTGCTTAAAAACCAGCAGGCCATAAGCCATGTAATCGAAGAAAAAAAATCTGCCACTGAAAGCGAGAAATTTACGGAAACGCTTCATCAGACCTATTATCAAAAGCCGCTCATAAAAGACGCTGCACCCGCACCTGAAAAGGAACCGGCGCCCTTATCAAAAGAGAAAGACATCCGGGCGGTTCTTGCAGAGGCGCTCGAACAGCCTGAAGTGCTGCCCTTTGACATGCTCTACGATGAAAAAGCGCTTTATGATTCCAACTTTTCGTTTAACTTCGATGTGGTCATTCAGAAGGAAAAACGGCAGGTGTCCTTTTCATGCATGGCCAAACTCCACAGTATCCAGGTGATTTCTCCTTCAACCCAAAAGCGGGTGGTATATTTCCATCAATTTCATCCGGATTTCAGCATCAAGCTGTTGCGCAGGCGAATCATGCAGGTTACCCGTGAGGATATTGCAAAAGCCTTGACGTTAAAAGGTGCGTCCTCACATCAGGCCCAATCGATTGAATGTATTTTCAGTCTGGATAATTTGAACAGAACCTGTTTCATGCTCCCTTCAGCCAAAAAAGATGACGATAAAATCGGTTTTATTCCCATTTCAGATGCATTCATTCAGAGCCGTCAGTATTTCAGAATTGAACCGTCTGTGGAAAATCCGATTTCAGCCATGGTGGCATCTATTTTTTCACCCTCCAGAGAGGTCAAACTGGTCGATATTTCGGAAAGGGGGATTTCATTTTTCAGTGAGTTTTTATTTAAAAAAAACAGTGAAATCAGCGTATTCTTGACCTGGGAACATACGAAAATCGTATGCCAGGGGATTACCCGGTTCTCGGTTGGTGACGAGAAAACAGGGAAAAACAAGATTGGCGTGGAACTGTATCTGCATCAGGATGAATGTGCCAGATTACGGAAATATGTATTTAACTGCCAGATTGATATTATGAATGCCCTTCGTGAGGATTACACCTGAAGGGAGATTTTTAAAGGAGTTTTTCATGAGTAACAAAACAGAAGTCTATCAACCCGGGCATCACATCCGGGTCATTACAGCCACGTCCCTTTTTGACGGCCATGACGCGTCTATCAATATTATGAGAAGAATCCTCCAGAATACCGGTGTGGAAGTCATTCACCTGGGCCATAACCGTCCGGTCACGGAAATTGTGGATGCTGCCCTGGAAGAAGATGTTCAGGGTATCGCCGTCTCCTGTTACCAGGGGGGGCATGTGGAATTTTTCAAATACATGATCGATCTTTTAAAAGAAAAAGGGGTTCCGCATATCAAGGTGTTTGGCGGCGGTGGCGGGGTGATCGTGCCTGAAGAGATTGAAGAACTGGAAAATTACGGCGTTACCAAGATCTATTCCCCGGAAGACGGGTCAAAAATGGGGCTGCAGGGCATGATCAATCATCTTGTGCAGCAGCTCGATTTTTCAACCATAGAAAAAAGAAACGTCACCGCAGACAGCCTCTGTGTGGACAATAAAAGGGATGTGGCTGCCATGATCACGTTTCTTGAGGATAAGGTCAAAGACGATGGTGACGTGTATAAAGACATGGTTTCCTTGTTAGGCAAGAAAACAGGAACAACAAAGGTTCCGGTTGTGGGCATCACCGGAACAGGCGGCGCGGGAAAATCGTCACTGACCGATGAAATTATTCTACGCTTCCTGCATGATACGGAAGAAAAAACCATTGCGGTCATCAGCACGGACCCGTCCAGAAGAAAGACAGGCGGCGCCCTTCTGGGAGACCGGATTCGCATGAATTCCCTCGCAAGCCCAAGGGTTTACATGAGAAGCCTTGCCACGAGAAAGTCCCACCTGGCCATCTCGGATGCGTTGAAAGATGCCATCGATGTGGTCAAAGCAGCCGGATTTGATCTGGTGATCGCTGAAACGGCCGGCATCGGCCAGGGCGATTCGGAGATTTTCGATCTGGCGGATTTGAGCGTTTATGTGATGACATCCGAGTTCGGTGCCGCATCCCAGCTTGAAAAAATCGACATGCTCGATTTTGCGGATCTCGTTGTGGTGAACAAATATGAAAAACAGGGCAGCGAGGATGCATATCGGGATGTCTGCAAACAGGTTCAGCGAAACCGTGGGGCGTTTGACCGCTCTCCGGACGAGATGCCGGTGTTCGGCACAATCGCCTCAAAGTTCAATGATGACGGCGTGACCGCATTTTATTGCGCGCTTATGGAGACCGTAAAGGAAAAAACAGGCGTTCAGTTTCAGTCAGCCGTTAAAATACCGTCGATCAAAACATCGAGTTCAAAGACCGTCATTATTCCTCCTGAGCGGGTCCGGTATCTTTCTGAAATATCAGATGCCATAAGGGCGTATCATCAGACAACAGAGAGACAGGCTGATGCGGTCAGGCGTGTCTGGCATCTTGAAGAGGCAATGACATGCTTTTCAGATGATTCGGAAGAGGCCGCATCCCTTCTTTCAAAACTGAAGAAAGAGGTGAAGGCGGCAAAGAGCCGCCTGCATCAGGAAACTGTCGAGCGGATTGAAAAGTGGAAAAACATCAGCAAGATCTATAAAAAAGATGAACTGGTCTATCATGTAAAAGATCGGGAAATCCGGGTCCCGCTTTACACAGAATCGCTCTCCCATACCCGTATACCCAAAATTGCAGTACCCCAGTTCACGGATCCCGGTGAAATTTACAAATGGCAGCGAAGGGAAAACTTTCCCGGTCACTTCCCCTTTACCGCAGGGGTATTCCCCCTGAAACGGGTGGATGAAGATCCCACACGAATGTTTGCCGGAGAAGGGGACCCCAAACGGACCAATACCCGTTTCAAACTCCTTTCGGCCGATTATGCGGCCAAAAGGCTTTCAACCGCATTTGACTCCGTGACGCTTTACGGGTGTGATCCGGAGGAACGGCTCGATATTTACGGCAAGATTGGCACGTCCGGTGTGAGCGTCTGCACGATCGATGATATCAAAACCCTTTATGGCGGATTTAATCTCTGTGCACCAAACACGTCCGTTTCCATGACCATTAACGGACCGGCACCGATCATTCTGGCCATGTTTTTTAATGCAGCTATTGATCAGCAGGTCGATTCATTTATTAAGGAAAAAGGGAAAGCCCTTTCTGATGACGTGTATGAGAAAATCAGGAAGGATGTGTTTTCAAATGTCCGGGGCACGGTTCAGGCCGATATATTAAAGGAAGACCAGGGGCAGAATACCTGTATTTTTTCTATCGAGTTCGCCCTGAAGATGATGGCGGATATCCAGCAGTACATGATCGATCATGCTGTCCGGAATTTTTATTCGGTATCGATTTCCGGATATCATATCGCAGAAGCCGGCGCGAATCCCATTTCCCAGCTGGCGTTTACCCTGGCAAACGGGTTTACCTACGTGGAATACTATCTGGCAAAGGGGATGGCTATTGACAGTTTTGCCCCAAGCCTGTCGTTCTTTTTTTCAAACGGCATGGATCCGGAGTATAACGTTCTGGGAAGAGTGGCCAGAAGAATATGGGCCGTGGCCATGCGGGAAAAATACGGCGCATCCAAGCGATCCCAGATGCTAAAATATCATATCCAGACATCCGGAAGATCGCTTCACAGCAGGGAGGTCCAGTTCAATGATATACGGACCACGCTTCAGGCGCTCTGCAGCATTTATGATAACTGTAACAGTCTTCACACCAATGCCTATGATGAAGCCATCACAACACCCAGTCCGGAATCGGTGAGAAGAGCCCTTGCGATCCAAATGATCATCAACAAAGAATGGGGCCTTGCCAAAAATGAAAACATGAATCAGGGGAGCTTTATTCTGGAAGAACTGACAGATCTGGTGGAAGAAGCGGTCCTTTCCGAATTTGACCGCATGACCTCCCGGGGAGGCGTTCTAGGCGCCATGGAAACCGGCTATCAGAGAAGCAAAATCCAGGAAGAATCCCTGTATTACGAGCACCGCAAGCATACCGGCGAAATCCCCGTGATCGGTGTGAATACGTTTATCAATCCAGATGCGTCTGTTGAAGAAGAGACAGCCCGTCTGGAACTCGCCAGAGCGACAACTGAGGAAAAAGAATCCCAGATCAGGCGGTTACAGGAATTTAAGAAAAAACATGGAAACCGGTCGGAAGACGCACTTAAGAAACTTCAGAAAGTCGCCTTGGATGGCGGCAACATTTTTGAAGAACTGATGGATACCGTAAAAGTCTGCAGCCTGGGGGAAATTACAAAAGCCCTTTATGAAGTGGGCGGGCAATACCGAAGGAATATGTAGACAGTTCATTCACAGAATAAAATGAATGGCTCAGCGACCCATCGCCGCTGAGTCGTCTTTTCATTCATTTGTAGGTTGCGTGTCATTGGCAACCATTTTGACTTCATTTTTTACATCCAATGCAGTCATAATCTGATCCCGATATTGGGCCACATCCTGGTCATTCGACGGGAAAAGGCGGTTTTTGTTCACAGATATGATCTGAAAACACACAGCAATAGCCAACAAGGCAATGGCAACGCTAATCACTTTTCTGACTAGTTTATTCATAATTACACCCTCCATCCTTTAACATGACACTTTAACATGACAACTTACCGGACCGTTCCCCTCTCATAAGTTACAGCGGGCATTTTCAATTCTCAGGAAAAGGTCCTTTGGATGAACTACTATATTGCAAAATTCTTGCCATAAATGGCTTCCTTTGCCGGTTCCTGGCTTTCATCTTCAAATCAACCCATTTAAGTGTACAGAAAGATACAACCCGGGCACAAAAAATAACGATTGGAATCTGTGTCACGGCATCAAAAAGTATAAGATTGACTAAACAGTCATTTTTTATAAAAAAATTGTTTACAAATCAATTACAATTTGACATATGCCTTGCGAGTGCTTTTTATGAATTTAGTCTTACGCTTAAAAAAATACGCATCTTAAAAGTTAAAATAGCAGGCATACCATCCAAATGGGGCTTGCTTGTGCAGTTTTCAAACAGATTTCATTCTTTTTAAAAATAAATTCTCAGAGTGAGTTCATACGGACTTGTTGATGATCATATGGTTACCATGAGTAAAATAGAAAAAGAAAACGCACCTGAAAGAGACAGCATGGCTGATTCAAGGGGATATGAGAAAATCCTCCTGGTCGATGATGAAGTCCAGATTACAAATATGGCCAAACGGCTTCTCGAACGGTCAGGGTATTGTGTTGAAGAAGAAACGAACAGTGTGAACGCACTTGAAAAATTCAAATCCCATCCCTATCAATACGATATTGTTATTACGGATATGAAAATGCCCAAAATGAACGGTGCGAATCTATCAAAAGAATTATTAAGAATCCGGCCTGATATCCCGATTATCCTTTGCACAGGTTTCAGTGATGAGATTGATCGGAAAACAGCCGAAGATATCGGTATCCGTGCTTTTATCATGAAACCGGTGAGCCGGCAGAAACTTACTGAAACCATACGCCATATACTTGATTGTAAATCATTATAGATCGTATTTTTTTTTAATTTAATCAGCAAGGAGGATGAAGGATGAAACGAATTTTAGTGTGTTTGATGGTGGTATTGCTGACGGGGACACTGTCATTTGCGATTGAAGCCGAAGATGTAAAGCTTCCCCTGACCATGAAGTCCGGGAATACAGATTTGGTATTGAATGGTCAGGGAATACGGACCAAAAAGATTGTTGTTGTAACAATCAAGGCCTATGTCGGGGGATTGTATCTGAAAAACAAAAGTTCAAATGCCCAGGAAATCATTAACGCTGATGAACCCATGGCCCTTAAGCTGTTTATCGCATCCAACCTGATTTCAAGCAAGGTCATGACAGATGCGACAAATGAGGGTTTTGAAAAAGCCACTAACGGGAATACGGCGCCTATTCGTTCAGAAATAGACAAAATGCTTGAGATCTTTGCAGATAAAATCAAACCCGAAGATGTTTATGACCTTGTGTATGTCCCTGGAAGCGGGATGGAAATTTACAAGAACGGAAAAAAATCTGCGACCGTTGCCGGTCTGGAATTCAAAAAAGCCCTTTTTGGTATCTGGCTGGGAGACAACTGTGTCCTGGAGAGCCTGAAACAGGGTATGCTGGGGTTATAGAGTTTATTGGGTTACTTGAGTTTATTGGGTTTTCCAAGCAACCCAAGTAACTCAACTAACCCAAGCAACCCAATTAACCCGCTAAACCCCATCCGCGATCATGGGAATGACCGCCTGCAGCGCCTGATCGAGTTTTGCCGGTTCAGATCCGCCTGCCTGTGCCATATCCGGTCTGCCCCCGCCGCTCCCGCCAACGATACCAGCCACTTTTTTAATGATATTCCCCGCATGGTATTTCCCGGTCAGATCTTTTGTCACTACGGAAATCAGCAAAACTTTTTCGCCAGATACCGCCCCAAGGACAATCACACCGGATTTGATTTTGTCTCTGAATTTGTCTGCAAGCTCTCTCAAGCCTGCAGGGTTATCGACATTTACATTTTTTACCACCACATGGGTGCTGTTTACGATTTTGATGTCATCGTCAATGGAATCAACTGCCTTGGACGCCATTTGGGATTTGATTTTTTCCAGTTCTTTTTCAAGGGCTTTCTGATCGGAAAGCAATTTTTCGATTCTTTGAACAACGGTTTCCGGTTTGTCTTTGACGATATATGCTGCCTGATTCAGCCGGTTTATGGCTGACTGAACAAAATCAAGAGCGGCGTTTCCGGTCAGCGCCTCTATTCTTCTTATGCCTGCTGCAATACTTGTTTCATGGAGAATTTTAAAGAGCCCGATATTGCCGGTAGCCGTGGTATGCGTACCCCCACAGAATTCCTTGCTGAACGAGTCCAGAGCCACCACGCGTACCCGGTCCCCGTATTTTTCTTCAAAAAGGGCAGTGGCGCCTGTTTTAAATGCATCTTCAGCATCCATCTCTTGCGTTTCGACAATTGCATTATCTCTGATTCTCTGGTTGACATAGTGTTCGATCGCGTCAAGTTCACGCCTGTCAATCTGGGAAAAGTGGGAAAAGTCGAACCTCAGGCGTTCTGAAGAAACCATTGATCCGGCCTGTTTCACATGATCTCCCAGAATATTCCTGAGTGCGGCATGAAGAATATGGGTTGCCGTATGATTGAGGGCCGTGGCTTTTCTTTTGCCTTCATCAACCGCAAGAATGGCGGAATCTGTTTTTTTAACCGTGCCACGGGTGACCTTGCCATGATGAATGATCAGTCCTGTAGGGTCTTTTGCCGTATCTGTTACGGTGACTTCACCCTTTTCGCCGTGAACCGATATGATACCGCTGTCACCTGTCTGACCACCTGAAGCTGCATAAAAAGGCGTGTCTTTTGTAACGATTTCAACATGATCTCCTGTTGATGCCTGATCAACGTCTTTGCCGTCCTTTACAATCAACATGATGTCAGATGTCAGTGACAAGGTGTCATACCCTTTGAAGCTGGATTTTATGCCAGAGGAAGACAGCGTTTTATAGGCATCGCTGATTGCCGTGAACGTGGTTGTAGACCGGGACTGGGCACGCTGCTTTTCCATGGCTTTATTGAAGCCGTCCATATCAAGCCCGATTGATCTGCCCTTGATCACATCCTTTATAATATCCACGGGAAATCCAAAGGTGTCGTACAGTTTAAAAATCAAATCGCCTGGTATGACAGGCGTTTTTTCCTTATTTAAGTCCGAAAGCACGCCATCCAGGAGTTTCAGCCCATTATCAAGGGTGGTGGAAAAGTTTTTTTCCTCATTGGTGATGACGTTTGCGATAAAGGATCTGGCTTCTGAAAGTTCAGGATACGCGGATTTCATGATGTCAAGCACGCTTTGGGCGGTTTCATGCAGGAAAGGCCTGTCAAGACCAATCTGCCTGCCGTAACGGATGGCGCGCCTCATGATGCGCCTCAACACATATCCCCGCCCTTCATTGGACGGCAGGATGCCGTCGCCGATCAAAAATGCAGCTGCCCGCGAGTGATCGGCAATGACTTTCATTGCCACATCTCCAGTCGATGACGTTCCCAATTTGACACCGGAAAGCGTTTCCACCTTTTTAATGATAGGCAGGAACAGGTCGGTATCATAGTTGGTGGCCACATTCTGGACAACAGATGTGATTCTCTCAAGGCCCATGCCAGTGTCTATGCTCGGTTTGGGAAGGGGGTTCAGTTTGCCGGATTCGTCCTTGTTAAACTGCATAAAGACCAGGTTCCAGATTTCTAAAAAGCGATCGCAGTCACATCCAACCGCACAATCCGGTTTTCCGCAGCCATGGGCTTCGCCCCGGTCAATATGAATTTCACTGCAGGGACCGCAGGGTCCGGTATCCCCCATGGCCCAGAAGTTGTCTTTTTCACCCAGCCGGATAATTCTGTTTTCAGGCACACCGATTACCTTGTGCCAGATATTGAAGGCTTCGTCATCATCCAGAAAAATGGAAACCCAGAGCTTGTCCACCGGCAGTTTATATCCGGTCGTCAACAGATCCCAGGCATAGAAGATGGCTTTTTCCTTGAAATAATCGCCAAACGAAAAATTGCCGAGCATTTCAAAAAATGTATGATGTCTTGCCGTATAACCTACATTTTCAAGATCATTATGCTTGCCGCCTGCTCTCACACATTTTTGCGCGGTTGAGGCCGTCACATAATTCCTTTTATCCTCCCCCATAAAGGTTCGTTTAAACTGAACCATCCCGGCGTTCACAAACAAAAGGGTCGGGTCATCATGGGGAACAAGGGAAGAGCTTCTTACAATCTGATGGTGTTTGTTTTTAAAATAATCCAGAAATAACTGTCTTGCTTCATTGCCTGTCATGAATGATAATTCTCCGTGCCGTCAGGAAACCAGATGACCGCCGTATTTACGTCTTTCGACAATCGGGTGGCACCGGTATTCCTATTCATTTTATTTCTTCAACTTTTTCTTCTATGGCCGCAAGGCCCATGGCATTCTTAACACTGGTTTGTAATGTTTCATATATATCAGGATTATCCTTGAGAAATGTTTTTACATTTTCTCTTCCCTGGCCGATTCTCTCCCCGTTATAGGAGTACCATGAGCCGCTCTTCTCGACCAGATTCAGCTCCACACCCAGATCAAGAAGCTCTCCGGTTTTTGAAATACCTTCTCCATACATGAGATCAAATTCCGCTTCCTTGAAGGGGGGGGCCATTTTATTTTTAACGATTTTGACCTTGGTTTTGTTGCCGGTGGTTTCCTGGCCTTCCTTGATAGCCGATGTCCTTCTGACCTCAAGTCTTATGGAGGCGTAGAATTTTAGTGCATTACCGCCGGTTGTGGTTTCAGGATTGCCGAAAACAATACCGATTTTCATTCGGATCTGGTTGATAAAAATCAGGGTTGTCTTGGTCTTTCCGATATTGCTGGTCAGTTTTCTCAATGCCTGGCTCATGAGACGGGCCTGGAGGCCCATGTGGGAGTCTCCCATCTCTCCTTCGATTTCCGCTCTGGGAACCAGAGCTGCCACAGAATCCACAACAATAATATCGATCGCGCCACTTCGGACCAGCATGTCTACGATTTCAAGGGCCTGTTCGCCCGTATCCGGTTGAGACACCAGAAGTTCATCGCAGTTGACGCCAAGTTTTTTTGCATAAGAAATGTCGAGTGCGTGCTCAGCATCGATGAAAGCGGCAATACCGCCTCTGTTCTGGGACTCAGCCACCGCATGAAGGGCCAGCGTTGTCTTGCCTGAGGACTCCGGGCCGTATATTTCCGTGACCCTCCCTTTGGGAAGTCCACCTATTCCCAAGGCTTTATCAAGAGCAAGTGAGCCTGTGGGCACAACAGGAACGGCGGCGATTTCACCCTTTCCGAGTTTCATGATGGCCCCTTTGCCGAACTGCCGTTCAATCTGACTCATGGCGGATTCAACCGCCTTTAGTTTATCAACAGACTTGCTCATGAAAACCTCCTCTTTTTCGTATATCAATCGGTTATGATTCGTCCCTTAAGCCAAACGACACTTATGCCATTATCTGATGATCTTTTCAAAGGAAAAGATTCTATTTTCAGTGCCGAAAAAAATCAATACTCGCCATTTCACTATATATAGGGCCGGATGGCTTCAGATCGCTTTTAAAAAGGATCATCCGGCTGACCTCAAACGGATGTGTCGAAAATTCAGAATAGCCTTTTATGGCATGTTCAAATTGTCTTCCGTCAATTTTTTTTATAACCCTGCCCAGTGTGAGATGGCCTTTAAAAGGCCGTGACTCTATGGGAAAACCTAAAATTTCAAGATGACCATCAAGGCTGTTTTTAAGACCTTTGAGTTCGTTTTTTTCACCGTCAATATCTGTAATCACAACCCTGGGCCGTCTTGCATCGGGAAACGCACCCACCCCTTTTACGAAAATTGAAAAAGGGCGCACGCCTTTTGCCGCATGGGTCATCTGTTCCCGGATGACGCCTGTTGAAGACGCAGGAATCTCGCCCAGGAAAATCAATGTCAAATGCATGGCTTCCGGCCTGACCCACTTGATATCAAAACCATATGATTTCAAACCGGCCTGCACCTTTGAAATATCACGTTTGATATGATCCTGAATGTCAATGGCTATGAAAGACCTGTTGGTGTCTGCCAATTCAATTTTTCCTGTGCGTGCATTTATATGCCAATAACCCAGAGTAAACAGCGCAATACGATATTGGCCATGATGCCTGCGGCAATATCATCAATGACAATGCCTGCCCCCCCGTCAATATGCGCTTCAAGATACCGGGCCGGAAACGGTTTCAGAATGTCAAATATTCTAAAAATGAAAAACCCCAGAACAGCGGTGGTGATACTGAATGGCAATAACGCCATGGTGACCAGAATACCTGCGATTTCATCTATCACAATGCATCCGGGATCTTTTTTTCCAATGAGGCCTTCAGCCCGATCTGCGATCCATATGGCAAATATAATGAATGCCAGGATTGAAAGAAACGTCATCGAAACCGGAAGATAAGACACAAGAAAACATAAAGGCAATCCGGCCAGTGTGCCAAAGGTTCCGGGAACGGCTGGGGCATATCCTGTGTTGCACCCTGTTGCCAGGAGCATGATTGTTTTATCGTTAAATTTCATGATAAGCTTTTTTATAGGTTCATATAGGGGTTGTCAAGGCATTGTTGTCTGCATGTAAACCAACGGAATACATTTATAAATCTTTTAAGACAGCATCAAAAAGGGTCTTCAGGGGGACTTTTTTTTCAAGCGCGATTTTTTTTAAAGCGTCGTATTCTGGAACGATTTTGACGCTCCCGTCAGGTTGTACAATCCGTTTGGCCTGAATTTTTCCCACACGTGTTTCAATCAGGATCGATTCCCGTTCAAGAATACGGCGCTCTGCCAGATAATGACGGGCGCCTGTTGAGGTGGTCTCGGCAAGAATGATGTGAATCAGTTTTTCCGTTGCCGGTTCATTGGAGATAACCTGAATCTGTGTGCCTGGCCGGTTTTTTTTCATAAAAACCGGAATAAAGCATACGTCAAGGGCACCTGCCTCAAAGAGACGTTCCATTACAAATCCCAAAATTTCGGGGTTCATGTCATCAATGGTAGTTTCAATGACTGAGACCCGGTTTTTGAGTGAATGGTCTTTTTTCCCGAGGATGATGCGAAGGAGATTGGGATAAGGCGATGTGTCTTTTTTCCCCGAACCATAGCCTGTTTTTTCAATCCTCATATCAGGCATTTCCCCGAAGGCAGAGGAGAGTGTTGTAATAATTGCCGCACCTGTGGGCGTGACGGTCTCATGCGTGTGGTTGGAACCGTAAACCGCTGAGCCTTCCAGAATAGCCAGCGTCGCCGGTGCAGGTAGAGGAATCCTTCCGTGGCTGCAGGTCACAAATCCGCTTCCCAAGGGGAGCCGGGATGAGATAATTTCATCGATCCCCAGGAAATCCACACAAAGGGCTGTGCCTACCATATCCACAATGGCGTCAATTCCGCCCACTTCATGAAAATGCACATGATCTATCGGGCAACCATGGATTTCCGATTCGGCCACGGCAATTTTTTCAAACATGGCAAGACTTTGCTGTTTGATTTTTGCCGAGAATGGGCTTTTTTCAATCAGGGATTTGATGTGGCTGTAATCCCTTGAGCCATGGCCTTCCAAATCACTTACAATCACATCTTTTGCATGGATGCCGTTTCTTTTTATATCTGTGGCGGACAGGCCGAACCCCTGAAGCGGCAGTCTTGAGATTTCATCTTTCAGCCATGAGACAGGCACGCCAATATCGATGAACGCCCCCAGCGTCATGTCGCCGCTGATGCCTGAAAAACAGTCAAAAAAAGCGATCATGGGATCAGTAATCCTCTTCTTTTGCATGAATCCGGATAATTTCAAGGAGCTGCCTGACCGCAAAAACCATGTCATCCACTTTTACAGATTCTCTTACCGTATGCGGATCGGTCATTCCCGGGCAAAGGACACCTGTAATGATCCCCTTGCCGAAAAAGATGTTTGCGTCCGCACCACCACCTATGGTGACCGGTTTCAGTGCATGACCCAGATTTTTTGAGGCCTGTTGTGCCAGTTTTACAACAGGGTGATTGTCCGGGATATCCGTGCCCGGGAATTCGAGTTCCGTAGCAATGTCAAGAGCCGGCAGATGAGTGTCCGGGCTGTTTTTTCTGAAAGATTCCACGGTTTCCTTAAATGTATTCAGGACATTGGCCATGACCTTTTCGACTTTTAAAGGGTTCATGCTTCGGGCTTCGCCTTCAATGGTAACCAGGCTGGGGACCACATTTGTTGCCATGCCGCCCTGAATTTTTCCGATATTACAGGTCGTTTCATGATCAATTCTGCCAATTTCAAGCTTTGAAATGGCATGGGCTGCGACTGAAATGGCGTTAACACCTTTTTCAGGGGCAGCACCTGCATGAGCATCCTTGCCGTGAATATTTATCCTGAACTTATAGGCGGTGGGAGACCGAGTCACAATGCCATCCCTGTCTGTGGAGTCAAGGATATAACCGGATTTGGCCGTTATCAGACTGAAGTCCATGTTCTTCGCTCCCAGGAGTCCGATTTCCTCACATATGGTAAATACGATTTCAAGCGGGCCAAAGGGAAGATTGTTTTCTGTGAGAACCCTTATCGTTTCAATGATGATGGCCAGTGCACTCTTATCATCTGCCCCCAAAATCGTCGTGCCGTCACTGGTAAACACGCCATCTTTCAAGATGGCCTTTACGCCTTTTCCGGGCTTTACCGTATCCATATGGCCGGACAGGAGAATCGGCGGGACATCCGCATTCCCTTCAAGTCTGGCCACAAGATTTCCCACCTCGCCATTCACTTTTTCACCGGCATCATCAAACGTGACAGATGCTCCCAGAGACGAAAGGATGTTTTCCAGTTCTTTTGCAATCCGGCCTTCTTCCTTTGAAATACTATCTATTTCTGCCAGAAATTTAAATAAGTCGGCAAGTCTGTTTCTGTTTATCATAAACCTCCTGTTTTCAAGCTGTTTTGATGTGTCTGTATCACGTACGTAAACTACCCGGGAATCTCAAATAATTCAATGGCAAATTAAATATGATCTGGATTAAAAGCGTATTGGGTATCAATTTTTTTTATTGAGATTAAACATTTGCAGCCCCCAATGACAATTGAGGCATTTCGCCTTGTGATTTGAGGTCTATCGCATTTTCGATATGGGAACCTGACCAATTTCCATTTGCTTTTATGTCATTTTTCACATAGCATTTTTCCGATGAAGATCTTTATAGTTTTACTTTTTTGAATGATTCTGCAAATCAGTCGTTGCTATTATTTGTCTTTTTTAAATCAATATACACATAATTACTACTGCAAGTAATGAATAACACTTTGTCACAAGATGATGTCGGGAGAGAAAACATAGTATGAAAAAAAATGTTCTTTTTATTATTCCAACATTGTGTCGAGCGGGCGCAGAAATGCAAGTCACTGATTTATTGTGTGGAATTGACAGGGCAACGTTCAATGTTTTTTTGATTACCTTTGGTAGTGATCTCTCATTATTAGAACGTATTAAAGAATTTTCACTCAAGCATGAAAATTACAAAAGAAAATCCAAAGTTGATTTTTCTATGGCGTTTAAAATTTCAAAATTTATTGATAATAACGAGATTGATGTGATCCATTCATCATTGCAAATCGCATTATTATTTGCCTGGTTGGGACGAATGTTTTCAAAAAGACAACCGCCAATCATCAATGTCCTTCATAAAACAGCCAATCGAAATTTAAAAGAATTTTATTTAGAAAAGTTGGTTTATCAATGGCCTATGCGAGCATGCAAAAAAATAATTTGTGTTTGTAAAAGCCAAGAAAACTTTTGGTGCAGCCAATTTCCGTTCATGAAATCAAAAACAGATGTTATATACAATGGCGTAAATACAACAAGCTTCGATTCAAGAAAGTTTGATAATGACGGGCGTGAGTTAAGGTTGCATATGGACGTTCCAAAAGATTCACAAATCATTTCCTGTATTGCTGGATTTCGAATAGAAAAAAACCATGGTGTACTGATTGAGGCTTTCGAAAGACTATGCAGTATTAATAATAATGTTTTTCTTGTCTTGGCTGGTGATGGTCCGGAACGACAAAGAATTGAAGCTATTGTAAAACAGAAAAATCTTAAGGAAAAGATATGCTTCTTAGGCAGAATTGATGATGTCCGGTCATTATTGGCAGCATCGTCTTTATCCGTCCTTGCCTCAAACGCGATTGAAACATTCTCAATTGCGATGTTAGAATCTATGGCAATGAAATGCCCTGTAATCACTACTGACATAGGGGGGCATAAAGAAGCGGTTATTCCCGGGGTTACGGGTGAGGTTGTGCCAATCAATGACATCGATGCCCTCACTGAAGCATTAAAAAAATGTTTAAATGATATCACGGCGCTTAATAAGATGGGGGAAAGAGCTCGAAATAAGGTCGTTGAGATGTTTTCATTAAGCTTAATGCTTGAAAAAACGGAAGAGGCTCTATTAGAGGTTTGTGAGAGTCAAAAAAAATGATTATTTTAACCGATATCCTTAGACCACCTATTGATGAAGGATCAAAAGTAACTGTATACAATCTATTAAAATTAATGAGTGCTAAAAATTCAAATTTTATATATTTGATAAATTGTGAAAAACAATTTGATTTTATTCATAGCTCAATTACATTAAATAAACTGCTGTTTCGTTTTTCATTTTATAAAAAATTAAAAAGCCATACTCACAATACAATTTTGTATATTCCAGAGGCATCGATTACTTTTTTTTCTTTTATAAGATCAAAATTGCTACAAATTTTTACAAAAAAGAAAATAGTAATTTTATCACTTCAACCACGAACGTATAGTGGTAAAGAGCTATTTCTTATAAAATTATTTTTTAAAGTTAATTGTATTATAACTCAATCAAAAAAAACCTCCGATTATTTGAATACTGTTGGATTAAAAAATCACATATTACCGTTAGGTGTTGATAATGTAAAATATAATGAATTTGATGATTTAAAAAAACGACGATTAAGAAAAAAATATCATATTGAATATGATAAAACGGTCTTGCTTCATGTCGGTCATATTCAAGTATCGCGTAATCTTGAAATGCTTATCAAGGTTAAAAAGGACTATCCGGATTTCGAAGTTATTATCATCGGCAGCACATATAATAAAAATGATGAAGTACTTTTTAAACGCATAGTTGATAGTGGCATTAGGGTGATTAGCGAATATATCAAAAATATGGAAGACATGTATAATCTTGCCGATTTTTATATATTCCCTGTATTAAAAAATGACGGTGCCATAGAAACACCGCTTTCAGTTCTTGAAGCCATGGCATGCAATTTACCCGTGATAACAACAAAGTTTGGCAGCCTGCCGGATGTTTTTAATGAAGACGATTTTTTTCATTTTGTTAAAACGAATGATGATTTTGCTGAAATTTTAAATAAAGGCCCTACAATGCCTTGTAATAATAAATCCAAAATTGATGTGTATTCATGGGGCAGGATTACGGATAGATTAATTGATATAATCGAAAATGAAATATGATCATAATATATATATCAGGGCTTGATGGTTGCGGCAAAACAACACAAGCCAAATTATTAGAAAAAAACCTAAATGAAAATGGTATTGAAACAAAGTATCTATGGCTTCGCTGGGAACCGTCAATTATCAAAATCATTAATCTGATTAAATCGTTAAAAAAAAATGATTTAAATAAAAAATTGAACATTGTTGAAAATGAAAATGTCAGGCACACAAAGTGGATAGATCTCAAACGTAAAATTCTATCATTCACATTTATAAAAAAACTATGGCTTGTATATGCTTTTAATGATTATTGGATTTCGTGTAGAAAGAAATTGAGCGATAACCAAACAAAAGTAATTGTTGTTGACAGATATGTATATGATTTAATTATTGATCAAGCCATAAATATTGATATTTCTTCTAAAAAAGCCCTTGGTTTGATGCATAACTCTTTTTTTAAGTTTGTTTTGCCTGATTTGAATGTGATTATAGATATCCCTGCCCATGTTGGTTATAAACGAAAAATGGATGGTACGCCTCTGAAATACCTGGAACAAAGGGAACATTATTATAAAACCCTTTTTTGTACTAATAATTCAGTCCATTTTGATGGCCTGGAATCGATTGATATTTTATTTTCTAAAATATTTGAGGTCGTCAAAAGTTATATTTTAGAGAGGCATTTTGAAGAAACGTAGACTAATTATTCTTGGCATTGACGGTATGGATTATGACTACTCAATGGAACATGTTGATATGTTGCCAAATATTAAAAAGTTGATCCATGAAGGAAGTGTTAAACCTTTTAGATCTGTTTTTCCGCCCGATTCCATTCCCGCATGGATAACTTGCTATACAGGAAAAAATCCTTCTGAACATGGTGTTCTTGAATCTGTTAATTATCTTGCGAAAGGGAATAACCGACTAAACGTTGATACATCCGTCTTCAAAGGCAAAACTTTTTGGGATATCATTGGAAATGCTGGCAAAACGGTTTGTGTGATTAATCCTTTCATGGCTTACCCGGTGTGGCCTGTGAATGGTGTAATGGTAAATGGCCCTGTTTTCATTGATGGAAATATTGAAATTTCAGCACCTGACCTCATCGGTGATATTCCTGTACCGGATAATTTGGGGGGCATAACTGATTTTGCAACAAAGAAAACTTTAAACCTTTTTGTTGATAAAATATTTGCTGATACTGAAGATCAAGCTACATTTGGTACTTCTTTGTTTCAACAATATAAACCAGATTTGTTTTTCCAGACTTTTCTGACTATGGATCGGCTTCAACATTTTCTCTGGCGATATTGTGATTCTAATGACCCAACCTATCCTGGAAAAAATAAATATCAGGATTCAATCAAAAATTTTTATATTGAAATTGATCAAGTTATTGGAAGGTATGTCGCGTTGTTAGAACCTGAGGATAAATTAATCATTATTAGTGATCATGGCCATGGCATGCGTTGTACCCATTGCTTCAATATTAATGAGTTTTTGAGAGATCAGGGCTATGTTAAAAGTTCTGCTGAAGGTAAGATAATAAGTTTAAAATTAATTGTCGAAAAATTAAAAAATTCAGTTCTTGGTTTTATGCATAAACATGATCTTGAAGATTATATTAGCGTAATAGCCAAGTTTATACCGAATGCAAAACAACTCAAAAAAGGTAAGCATATTACAAATGATAAACAAAATATGGCATATGCTTCCGATTTTACAGGTACAAACCCATTTGGTGGTATTTGTTTGAATAAAAGACTGATAGAAGATTATGAAAAAACAAGAGATGTAATCATTGATGCCTTAAAGTCTGTTAGGGACGATGGATTAGAGGTTTTTCAATGGGTAATGAAAAGAGAAGAAATGTTTGATGGTGAATATATTAAAAGGTATCCGGATATTATTTTTTCCATGAATTACAAATACGGCGTAAATTGGAATTTACATACAAAATATTTTACTGAAAATCCAACGCATAAAAAAATTAGTGGCGGTCATAAAGAATATGGCATCTTTTTTTCAAATATTTCTTCTGACAATATTGTTGATGATACTCAGGTAAATATTACGAATTTTTTTTCCACCATACTGGATATTTTTAACATTGATCCTTCAGATTTCTCTGGTAGCCAGAGTTTTTTAAACAATCAATCATAGTTATAAAAATAAATAAATTATCGTTGATCTTGTAAGGCAGAAAAGTAAAAACGATTTGTGAAATCATGAGAATCCTTCTAATTAATAAATTTTTTTACATGAACGGTGGATCTGAAAGCGTTTTTTTTCAGGAGCGTGATTATTTAATTAATCATGGTGATAGAATTTTTGACTTTTCCATGCACGATGATAAGAATTTTGAGTCAGAATATGCTTCCAGTTTTATTCCTAATATTGATTTCCGGATATCTGATGGCGCATTTGACAAGATAAAAAAAGGTTTTGCTTTTATTCATTCATCTGAAGCAGTTAAAAAGCTTGGTCAGTTACTGCAAAAAGAAGAAGTTGAAATAGCTCACCTGCATAATATTTATCATCAATTAACACCATCAATTATACCTGTTTTAAAAAAACATGGTGTGAGAGTTGTGATGACGCTTCATGATTATAAACTGATTTGCCCTTCATACCTGGCTTTAAGCAAGAAAGGGATTTGTGTTCAATGTGAAGGGCATAAATTTTGGAACCCTTTTTTGATGAATTGTCAAAAATCCCGGAGCCAGGGCTTGCTTCTCTCCTTGGAAGCTTTCTGGCATAAATGGAAAGGCAGCTATGATAGTGTGGATCTTTTCATATCCCCAAGCCAGTTTTTATCTCATTTAATGAGTATGCGTATCCCTGTGGATAAAATTAAAATTCTTCATAATGGCATCGACGTTAATTCCTATATTCCAGAATATGATGATGAGGGTTATATTTTATACTTTGGAAGATTATCTGAAGAAAAGGGGATCAATACACTATTAAAAGCTCATGCAAAGTTAAATAGATCGTTGCCGTTAAAAGTAGCAGGGACCGGCCCATTATTGAAAACGATGATTGGTTTGTACCCTGATGTCGAGTTTGTAGGATATCAGAATGGAGAGGCTTTAAGCAACCTTATCGCGAAAGCTGCTTTTGTGGTTGTCCCTTCAGAGTGGTATGAAAATTGTTCAATGGTTATTCTTGAATCAATGGCTTATGGAAAAGCTGTGATTGGATCAAACATTGGGGGGATACCTGAGCAGATTGAAGATGGAAAAACAGGTTTGCTTTTTGAAACGGGGAGTAATGAAGACCTTTCTAATAAAATGTCAGTCCTTGCATCAGATAAAGAATTAAGAGTGAGGTTTGGAAAAGCAGCAAGAATAAAACTTGAGAACAAATATTCTCTGGGTGAGCACTGTAAAGAACTCATGAAAATATACGAAGAGTTAATATCTTCCTGAATGAATCATTCGCCACAAAAATAATTAACTATGGAAATGTGAAAATGGAAGCATGTTTAATAGTAACATATAGATGTAACGCTAAATGCTACATGTGTAATACATGGCAGCATCCAACCAAGAAAAGTGATGAATATACGTCTGAATTGGTGAAAAAAATTCCAGACGGGCTGAAGTTTATAAATATTACAGGTGGTGAACCGTTTCTTCGAGATGATCTTACAGAGATTGTCAAAATTGCGGTTGAAAAATCGGAGCGGGTTGTCATTAGCAGCAATGGCTTTTTTACGGATAAAATGGTCAAAATGGCTGAAACCTTTGGCAACAAAATCGGTTTCAGAATTTCTATTGAAGGTCTGCCAGCTGCAAATGATGAGCTTCGAGGGATTAAAAATGGATTTGATCATGGGATACGAACCCTTGTTACGCTTCATGGAATGGGGATAACGGATATTGGTTTTGGAATGACGGTATCTGACAGAAATGCAAAAGATATTTTGGAGTTGTATCGATTGTCAAATGCTATGGGCCTTGAGTTTGCGACAGCAACAACACATAATTCATTTTATTTTCATAAATCAGATAATGGATTTGATAATGCAGAGATGGTTGCAGGTGAATTTGAAAAAATTGCCGTTGAACTATTAAAAACAAATAAGCCGAAAAACTGGTTCAGGGCTTATTTTAACATGGGGCTTGCAAATAAGGTTCGGGGCGGTAAGCGGCCTTTAAATTGTGAAGTTGGCACAGATGTTTTTTTCATGGACCCTTTTGGAAATATTCTTCCGTGCAATGGCTCTGATGAACCGATGGTTATGGGGAATCTTAAAGAACAGAATTTTGATGATATTTGGAATAGTGAAAGAGCAGAAAATATCAGAAAACAGGTTCAGTGTTGCAATAAAGAATGTTGGATGATCGGGTCCGCCTCTCCTGCAATGAAAAAACATATTACCATACCGTTAAAATGGGTGGTAAAAAATAAATTAAAGCTGTTTTTGAATAAAAAAGCCTGTATAGAGCCGATTGTTAAAGAATAAGCCCAAAGCAAGTTATAGAAAAATAAAAAAAATGAAAATATTTATAACCGGAACACGAGGTATTCCCGACATACCAGGGGGCGTTGAAAAACATTGTCAGGAACTTTACCCGCGCATTGTGGCTTTGGGCCATAAAGTGACGATTGCCACAAGAAAATCGTATGTAAAAACTGAACTTCCGGAATGGAGGGGGGTTGATTTAAAACATATTTACTCACCTCAGAAAAAAAGTCTTGAAGCGATCATACATACATTCCTTTCGGTGATAGAAGCAAAAAAATCAAAAGCGGATATTCTTCATATCCATGCGGTTGGGCCAGGACTCTTGGTTCCATTTGCAAAACTGCTCGGTTTAAAGGTTGTTGTGACAAATCATGGGCCGGATTATGACAGACAAAAATGGGGCAGGGCAGCGAAACTAATGCTTAGGCTCGGTGAATGGCTTGGCGGTAGATTAGCTGATGAAGTGATTGTGATTTCAGGCATTATCGAGGATATTATCCTAAAAAGATGCAGAAGAGCATCGAACGTTATTTATAATGGGGTTAATTTTCCTGAAGGTAGTGATTGCGAAGACTTTTTACACCAAATTGGCGTTAAGCCAGGAAGTTACGTGCTGGCGGTTTCCAGATTTGTACCGGAAAAAGGCCTTGATTTACTGATACGGTCTTTTAGTTTATTAAATACCGACTATAAACTGGTTATTGCAGGTGATGCTGATCACACATCGAACTATAGTAAAAAAATTAAAGAGCGCATCAATGAAAATCCAAATATTATTGGAACAGGTTATATCACCGGGAAAAAATTGAACCAGATTTATTCCAATGCCGGATTATTTGTTCTCCCATCATTTCATGAGGGGCTTCCCATTGCTTTGCTTGAAGCACTGAGCTATGGTATTCCTGTCCTCGTCTCCGATATCCCTGCAAATAAAGAAATAGACCTGCCTAACGAACGTTTTTTTAAATGTGGAGATGTCACAGATTTAAAACGAAAACTTGAACAATTAATTGGCAAAGATCTTTCTGAAAAAGAAAAATACGACATCAAGCAGCTGCTTGAAGAAAAATACAAATGGGATTTGATTGCTGAGCGGACAATCGAAGTTTATAATAAAGCTTTGCGAAGGTAACCCCTCATTAAAAAATATAGAAGGTATATGTCATGATGCCAAAAAACCTTTTCTGGTTTAGGATAGTAACAAATAAGGCCGATAAACGTGATAAAAAGTAACTTCTCACCGATAAATAAGATTTATGCTCCTGTTATCTTGGCGGGGTTTGTTATTTTTTTGGGAATTATGACAGGTAAGCTTATTCTTGCAAACAAAATAATACTGTTTGTCGGCATTATTTTTCTTGTATTTGTATTTCTTCTTTATCATAAATGTTTTGAATGCCTTATATTGTTTCTTTTTATCATAAACGGTGAATTTTTTTATCTGCTTCCTCGATTAGGAAATGAAAAAAATTATCAAGACGCCTTGTTTCCTGTCATTTTGTTTATCGGCGTTTTATTCTTCATTCATAAAAAGGCCCATAGAAAAGAGATAACTTTTTTTGTTTTCGGTTTTTTTGGCATAACATTATTGGGTGTTCTTCAGGCGTATTTTTATGGACAACCGATTATATTAGGACTTAAAGCATCTAAAAATTGCTTGATTGTTTTAATTTATTTTGTGTTTCATTCCAAGGATATCAATGCCAGGCGATTGTTTGATTTAATTATCATTGCCGGTGTATGCCTGGCCGTATTGAATAATGTTCAGTTTGTTCTGTTCGATAAAACAAAGATTTTTTATTATGAGAACTCTTTAATGCGAGCTGGTGAATTGCGGTATTTTGTCGGTGGATTTTTTATCATGTTTGCGCCAATGGTTGCTTTTAGCATGTACTTAAGTACCAAAAAAAAAATATACCTTATTGCGGCTATATATGTGCTGGCCACCGTCGTTATTCAAGGGAAAGGACGCGCCGTGATGTTTGGGTTTTGCATCACATTATTCGGGCTTTTGTATTTGGCTGGAAGACTCAATTTTAAAAATATGGTTTTGATCGGAGTACCCTCTCTAGTCATATTTTTATGGTCTGTACCGATACTTCAGCAGTCATTTCTTGGTAAAATTGTAGAATTATCCAAAACGGAAATAGCATCGGAAAAAGGGAACGTGAGCATAAGAAAAGTGGCATATGCATATTATACGAATGAATTTTTAAAATCACCGTTTATCGGTAGAGGAATCTGGAATGATCTGGTGAGAAAAAACAATCCCGAAAACATGAAACATAAGGGACTATATTTATCCGATATCGGTATCATGCATTTATTCTTTCATTTTGGGTTGCTGGGTGGCGCATGGTTTGTATGGGTAGTACTTGTTTGTATAAAGCAGTTAAAAATAGTGAAAATGAGAAGTGAAATCTCATATTACGTGATCTCGGCTTATTTTATGTTCAGTCTGTCAACAATAGTAACATTGGATGAACTGCTATCAAAGCGAACCATTATTTTCTTCGCACTGATTATGGCGCTGATAAGTCAGAATTCACTTCAATATAAAGAAAAGCATTCCATTGAATAAAAAACAAATACCTAAAATTTGTCTAACCGTTATCCACTGGAATCAGGAAGAATTAACCATAGCGACGATTCTTTCCCTGAAGAAAATTAATAACCCAAATGTTGAAATCATTCTTGTGGACAATGGATCTGATAACGGTTCCGGGATTTCCATTTCAGAGAAATTTGATGACATCATTCTCGTTAGATCTGAAACTAATCTGGGCTACGCTGGTGGCGCTAACCTGGGATTCTCATCTGCTCTTGAAAGAAGTGCAGATTATGTATTCCTTTTAAATAATGACATTGATGTCGATAAGGAGATCATCCATCATCTCCTGTCTGTCATGGAATCGCCTGATTATCCTCATGCAGGTATCCTGGCACCGAAGATCTACTTTTACGATCCTCCGGATATCATTTGGTATGGCGGTGGTGATTGCGATATGGATACAGGCATTTGTCAGCACATTGATTATGGAAAAATAGACAACGAAATGAACTGCAGGATAAAAGAATGCACATTTATAAATGGATGCGCCATGTTCATTAAACGTGAGGTGATCGAAAAAGTTGGGTTTCTGGACACATCCTATTTTCACACCGGAGAAGATGTGGATTATTCCATCAGGGCATCAAGAGCCGGATTTAAGTTAATGTTTGTACCTGATGCAAAGCTGTGGCATAAGATCCGTGCCTCCACAGGAGGAAATGTTAAACCTAAATACATGTATAACTATTACGAATTTAGAAACAGATTACTTATTTTCAGAAAGTATTTTCTGAAGAATAATATGAATTTCAAAACAATTGCCTTTATGCTTAATTTTTACATTAGGCATATTTATTATGAGGTGAGGCGTGGCAATGTATCCGGTGCTGTCAGCATTCTACATGGTACATTTGATGCAGTAATAGGAAAGTGTGGCAAAACGCTAAAATAAAGGTGGATATGAGAATCGTATATTATACCTTCCCGTCATTTTTAGAGCTTTCACTTCACAGAATCCGATCGCTTTCAAAACACGTTGAACTACATGTGGTCGTGGAACTTCCGCCTGAGGGGAGAAATTCCAATATACTCAATATCCCTCATGATAAACAGTTTTTTAATATTATTGAACCGTTTAATACCCTATCCGAATATTTTCCTGAAAAGGTCAATGACTACTGGAAAGATGCTGCCAGTTGTAATCTGGCTGTGTATCAGGAGAAAAAATCTGTGCATCCGTTAACATGGTATACCTCGTATCAGATTTCCTCCTATATCAAAAAATTAAAACCGGATATTCTTTTCATAGAGGATATTTCTCTCAGATTCTCATGGAGCATCTGTCGTTTGAGAAACATACCGATTGTTGCGACCATACATGATCCAGTACCCCATTCGGGTGAAAGGAATTGGCGAAAAGGGTTAGCCTATCGCCTTGTGTTTAAAAAGATCACCCATTTTATCTTGATGAATTCGAGGTTGACCACTGCATTTTCAGATCGTTATGGCATTACGCCGGATCGGATTAATACGATTCCTCTGGGTACCTATGACATCTTTCGCGAATGGATACAAACTCCTGTTCATACAGAACAGAAGACTATTCTTTTTTTTGGACGGTTGTCAGTTTATAAAGGGATTGAAGTGCTGTACAAAGCAGCCCCAATAGTGGCAGAAAAAATACCGGATGTCAATTTTGTCATTGCCGGTAAACCTGTCGCAGGGTATTCTCCATCTATACCGCCTAAGCTTTCGAATAACGGTCGGTTTGAAATTATTGAGACGTATATTACCAACGTTCATATGGCGGAGTTGTTTCAGCGCGCACGTGTTGTTGTCTGTCCATATATTGATGCGACGCAGAGTGGGGTTCTTCTTACCGCATACGCATTTAACAAACCGGTCATCGGGACTGACACCGGAGGGCTTGCCGAATATATATGGCATCAAAAAACCGGGTTGCTCATTCCGCCATCGGATAAAAGCGCTCTATCACAGGCATTAATTGATATATTGTCTGATGAAAAAACGATTGATACATTTGAAAGCGGCATAGGGGAAATCAAGACTAAATGGCTGGCATGGGACCGGATTGCTGAAAAGACGATCCGCATCTTCAAACAAAATTTGATATAGCAAATGTTACTGGTCAGATTGAGGCAAGGATTTAGGCATTTCTTGAAAATTTGAAATGAGTGTACCTCATTTTTGTTTCCATATAGGCATTATTTATTTTGAGAAAGATGAAAAATTTAATTTGGCATATTAAACGATTGCAAAAAATGCCGCCAATGGAGATTCCCTACAGGATCATTCACAAGTTGAGGGAAATGACAGACAGGCATATGGCATTTGATTTCAGATTTTCAACATCATCTTTTCATCACCGATTGCTAAAGCTGTCGTCATATCTTTCAAAGGAAGATGTGGAGACTCCTGTAACAATTATTTCAAGGGCCGATAGCATCCTTGAAAACAGATTCATCATTTTCGGTATTGACAAAGATTATGGTGACCGGATTGACTGGCATCTTGATCCCAAAACCCATAAGAGATGGCCTGTGAAATTCTGGGGAGATATTGATCACCGTGATAGTTCGCACTTAGGCGGTGTCAAGTTTGTCTGGGAGATAAACCGGCTCGATTTTCTGCCCACATTGGGACTGGCCTATTTTTTAACAGGCAATCAACCGTATGCAGATAAGATTTTAGATATCGTAAGAGAATGGCAAAAGGAAAATCCATATCCCAACGGTGTGAACTGGATCAGCGGCATTGAAATGGGGCTTCGGGTAGCCAATCTGGTCTGGGCAATTTCCTATCTCAGCGCATATGATTTCAAGGAAACCGATTATGAAATCCTGAACCGATTTATGTATTTCCATGGCAGGCATTTATACCGGTATCCATCCAAATATTCTTCCAATAACAACCATACCCTTGCAGAAGCGTTGGGATTGTTTCTCGTTGGCTTTTACTTCCCCCATCTGAAAGGTTCGGAAAAATGGTTTGATTTTGGCAAACATGTTCTTGAACGGGAAGTGGAAAGACAGATTCTTCCGGATGGCGGCAGCTTTGAATACACGACCACCTACCTGTCTTTTGTGATCGATTTCTTCCTTCTGTTCAAGATCGTCTGTGATCAGAATCATGTTTCATATTCACAGATGATCAATGAGCGGTTAAAAAAATCAGCTGAATTTATTTCAGCCTTGATGGATGACCAAGGACATCTTCCCAATATCGGTGATCAGGACAGTGCCGTGCTCGTCAATTTTGGCCTGAATAACTGGGAAAACTTTACTTCGTTTCTGAATACGGCTGCTGTTCTTTTCAACAGGACGGATTTGATAAAAACGCATTTCCCGGATATAAAAACATTACTCCTTCTGGGAAAAAAAACGGTTTTTCAAATGGATGGAAAAATCAGAACTGAAAACGAAGAACCGATTTTCAAAACCACAGCAAAACAGTTTAAGGAAAGCGGCCTTGCCGTGATTCACGATATCCAAGGCAATAAAACCATTCATTTTGTCGGCAATGCCACTAAGCTTGGCATGCCTCCCCTTTATGCCCATGGTCATCTGGACGCACTTTCTTTTTATTTAACCATAGACGGTCTGGAAATATTTGTTGATCCGGGAACCTATCTTTATCATGGGGCAAGAGAATGGCGGTACTATTTCAGGTCAACCGTTGCACATAATACCATACGCATCAATCAGGAAGATTTCACGCCACAGATTTCAGATTTCATGTTCGACAGGCCTTATCATATTCTTGAAAACAACCTGGAAACCAGAGCGAACCGTATAGTGTGGACAGCGTCTCATGATGCCTATCATCAATTAAAACCAAGTGTTGCACATACCAGAAAAGTAATATATGACAAACATACAAGTGCTTTCAACATACAGGATGATCTTCGGTCAGATGGCAGTTATTTTGCAGAACAATTTTTTCATCTGCACCCTGAGTGCCATGTAAGTATTGAAAAACATAATGTAAATATCCGGAGGGAGCATCTTCATGTTCGCCTGGATGCCGATCAGAAACTTCAGGTTGATTGTTTCAGAGGAAATAAAAAACCCATGATGGGATGGTTTTCAAAGGCATTCAATCATGTCGTGGCAGCGGATACACTTGTTTTGAGCGGAAATTTTGATAACAATACAACATTGACAACCCATATCTATCTGAACACCATCTATGAGGAAACGTGAATGCGGATTTCAATTTTCGGACTGGGTTATGTGGGAACTGTTTCTGCAGGCTGCCTTGCAAAGGAAGGGCATGAGGTGACTGGAGTTGATCCGAACGACGTGAAAGTCGCGATGATCAATCAGGGGAAAACGCCTATTATCGAAGCCGATATTGGTGATATCATCAAATCCGTAGTCAAGACCGGGAGGCTTAAGGCAACTCAGGTCATGTCTTCAGCAATTGATAAAACCGATATTTCAATTGTATGTGTGGGAACGCCAAGCCAGCTTAACGGCAACCTTAATCTGAAATATATCAGAAGGGTTTGTGAGGAAATTGGTCTTGAAATTAAAAAAAAGAACGAATGGCATGTTGTGGTGATTCGGAGTACGATTCTGCCGGGCACCATGCGGCATATCGTCATCCCTATACTTGAAGAGCACTCCGGAAAGCAGGCAGGAAAAGATTTTGGTGTGTGCAATAATCCGGAGTTTTTAAGAGAGGGAACAGCTGTCTATGATTTTTATCACCCGCCAAAGACAGTAATTGGTGAAACAGACAAGAAAAGTGGTGATGCCGTGGCAGCCATTTATGAAAAAATGGAGGCGCCACTTATCCGGACGGACGTGGATGTCGCGGAAATGGTCAAGTATGTGGATAATGTATGGCATGCGCTTAAGGTCGGCTTTGCAAATGAGATCGGGAATGTCTGTAAATCCCTCGGAATAGACGGGCACCAGGTGATGGATATTTTCGTAAAGGACACAAAGCTCAATATTTCCCCATCCTATATGAAACCGGGATTTGCATTCGGCGGATCCTGTCTGCCAAAAGATCTTCGCGCACTGACCTATCGGGGAAAACGTCTTGATCTAGAGCTTCCGATTTTAAATGCCATTCTGCATAGCAATGATCTTCAGATTACACGGGGGCTTAATATGGTCATTGCAAAAGGAAACTGGAAAATTGGAATTCTGGGCTTCAGCTTTAAGGCCGGCACGGACGACCTCCGGGAAAGCCCGGTGGTGGAACTTACGGAACGATTGATAGGAAAGGGTTATGATGTCAGGCTGTTTGATAAGAATGTGAACCTGGCAAGCCTTACAGGTACCAATAAGGATTATATTTTAAATCATATCCCGCATATATCCAAATTAATGGTTAAAAGCATGGAAGACATTTTATCCCATGCCGAAACGATTGTTATCGGAAACAATGATAAACAATTCAGGGCATTTATTGAAAAGATTGGCGAAGACAAGGCGGTTGTCGATTTGGTCAGAATATTTGACAAACCGCCTGCACGATTAAATTATAATGGTATTTGCTGGTAGAAGAAAAATATGATGAGAGAGACCTGATCATGCTTGAAGAAAAAAAACGACTGATATTCAAGTTTCACAAGTACTATGATATTTTTTTTACCATCGCAGCATTCATTGCCTCATATGTATTAAAAAACCTCATATATTCCCAACCGGCATACGGTGAATCCATTCCAGATGAATATTATTTTATTCTTCTTCTGATTATCATTATATGGTTCATTGTTCTGGATATGACAGGGCTTTATACCCCATACCGGAGTAAACGTTTCAATAAAATCATTTTTGAAACGATTCAAGCGGTAGTCACATCGTTTGTTCTTCTTATCGTCTGCTTGTACCTGATCAAGATTGAAGGCATCAGCCGGGTGATGATGGGATGTTTTCTTGTCCTCGATATAGCGGTTCTCGGACTGTATAAATATATTCTTTATTTTCTTCTTGCAAATGAGACGAAAAGCAGTCTCCATTCTCTTGTCGTATGCATCGTGGGGAGTAAGGATAGGGCAAGAACCCTGATTGATCTTATTGAAACGAGCAAGGACAAGAGGCTCAAGATCATCGGATGCTTAGAGACCGACAAATCCCTTGTGGGAACAACCATTAACTATGGTTACAAGGTTTTTAACACCATCAATAATATTGCGACTGTGCTTACGGCACATGTGATCGACGAACTGATATTTGCCATGCCTTTGGAAGAGATCGAATACGCAGACAAGTATATTGCCATTGCAGAGGATATTGGCGTGTCCGTGAGAATAATTCCGGACTGGCCACTTCACTACTTCACGTATCATTCACAGGTTGTGACCATCGGTTTTGAGGATTTTCTTGGCATTCCATCCATGCATCTCAGCACGACAACGCCCTATTATGCAAAGCTTATGATAAAAAGCATGATGGATTATTCGGCTGCATTTATAGCAGTTGTGCTCTTATTACCGTTGTTTATTGCGATCGCGATTATGATTAAACTGGTTTCAAGGGGACCGGTGTTTTTCAGTCAGTTACGTTATGGTCTGAATGGGCGGATAATCAATGTCCATAAATTCCGGACCATGCATCAGGATGCGGAAGAAAGACTTCAGGAGGTGATTGCGTTCAATGAAGCAGATGGACCTGCATTCAAAATCAAAAATGATCCCAGGATCATTTCCTATGTGGGGACTTTTTTAAGAAAAACCAGTCTTGATGAGCTTCCTCAACTTATTAATATTCTCAAGGGCGAAATGAGTCTTGTCGGCCCCAGACCGCCTATACCGGGTGAAGTGAGCCGCTATGAACTCTGGCAGCGAAGACGATTGTCCATGAAGCCGGGAATCACCTGCATATGGCAAATATCGCCCAACAGGAACGATATCAGTTTCGAGGAATGGATGGAAAAAGACCTTGAGTATATTGATAACTGGTCTTTATGGCTTGATTTTAAAATTATTTTTAAAACAGTCTGGGTCATGCTGGCCGGTGAAGGGCGTTAGTCCCTTTTCCTTTATTCATCATGGTGCTGTTGATATGCGGGGCAGGAATGAATATAATTTCCTGCAAAGGAGATAAATTTTTTGATGACTGACCATAACGACCTGACAAACAAAATACGAGCATTGGAAAATGAAGTAGAAAGATTAAAGGGTGAATTGATCCGTGCAGAAGAAAAACATATAAAAAATGATTTTCAACACTCGGACATGGGAGACAGAACACCTCTTGGCGATGAAGACCGGTTGAAATCGATAGCAACACTCGCCCAGGATGCAATTTTTATTAAAAATAAAAACCGTCAGTATATTTTTGTCAATCAGGCAATGGCAAAAATATTTGGGTGCAATCCTGAGAATCTGCTTCGAAAAACACCGGAAGAAATATTTGATAAAGAAGACGCTGCTATAGTTACAGAAGTCGATAACAAAACGTTTGAGGGAAATGTTGTTGATGAGGTCCGTCAGCTTGAGATAGGGGGGCATCACTATCATTTCCATACCATTCAGGCGCCCATGCGTCATAAACAAGGCCATGTGCGAGAAATATTCGGTATTGTGAGAGATATAACCGCATTAAAAGAATCGGAAAAGGCCCTTTATAAAAGTGAAGAAAAATATAAAGCAATTGTTGAGGCTGTAAATGATGCCATTGTCACAGGCGCAATCGATGGCACAATCATAAGCTGGAACAAAAGTGCGGAACGAATTTTTGGTTATACGGCAGACGAAGCCATTGGCAGGCATGTTGCTTTTCTTTCTCCCGAAGATTTGAAAAATCAACAGATGGGGCTGGGGCATCAAACAATTGCTTCCGGATTGCCCAAAAGTTATGAAGCGGTTCGGCTGCATAAAGACGGGCATCTTGTGCCGGTGGAAGTAACCTTGAATGTGATAAGAGATGACCAGGGAAGTGTGACAGGACTGACCGGTATACTCAGAGATATCTCAGATAGAAAAAAAGCGGAAGAAAAAAGAAAGGAAATCGAAGCCCAGCTTCTTCAGGCCCAGAAAATGGAAGCGATTGGCACGCTGGCAGGTGGCGTGGCCCATGATTTTAACAATATTTTAGGTATTATTCTGGGGAATGTAGAATTGGCTATGGAGAATATGGGAAAGCACAGCCTTGCCCATGAAAGTCTGAATGAATCAAGGATTGCCTGCCTCCGGGCAAGGGATTTGATCAGGCAAATTCTTAATTTCAGCAGAAAGGCAGACGCAGATTTTGAACCTGTTGTCCTGGAGAATATTGTTCGGGAGTCATTAAAGCTTATCAGAGCATCTGTTCCTTCAAGTATTGGTATCGAACAGCATTTTAAAACTGCATCGGATGTGGTTCTTGCCAATCCGACTCAGATCAATCAGATTATGCTGAATCTATGTGCCAAGGGCCTTCATGCCATGGAGGGGCAGAAAGGGACGCTATCCGTGCGACTGGATAAGGTACGGTTATCTCCACTTGATGAAAAGCAGATAAAGGAGATATCTCCTGGTGATTATTTAAAACTGTCCGTTCAGGATTCAGGAGAAGGCATAACTTCTGATTTGCTGGATAGAATTTTCGAACCTTATTTTACTACAAAAGAAGTTGGGAAAGGATCTGGCCTGGGACTCTCTGTGGTATATGGCATTGTCAAAAGTCATCATGGGGCAATCACTGTGGCGAGTGCTCCCGGCAAAGGTTCTGCATTTGATGTATATCTTCCGATATATCAAAAGCAGGTTTGTTCGGACAATAAAATGGAAATTCATGTGCCCTGTGGTCATGAACGTATCCTTTTTGTTGATGATGAAGAAATGATAGCCAGGTTATTTGAAAAAATGCTGATATCCCTGGGGTATGAGGTAAGGAGCTTCCGGAGTGCCATAGACGCCCTTGACGCATTCCGCGCAGGGTCTGAGCAGTTTGATCTGGTCATTACCGATATGACCATGCCTGATATAACCGGGGATAGACTGGCAAAGGAAATGATGATTATCAGGCCCGATATCCCTGTGATGCTCTGTACCGGCCACAGCTCTGTTTTAAGTGAAACAGAAGCCTATAACATGGGTATCCGTAAATATCTGAATAAACCAGTCACAAAAAGTCACCTGGCAGAAGCGATTAGATCAGTACTGGATGGATGACCGGATTCTAAGATCGTCTGTTGATCTGCCATTTTACAATGTTCAGGAAACAATAATTTTACTGGACATTTTCTCCCCGCTCCTGTTACCTTTACACACACCATTATTAAATGGCATGGAACATGCATAATTTGAAAACAGACATCCGTATTGTTATGTTTCGGGATTTTTTTTCCCACGAAGACATCGCTTGTCAAACAGGGAATCTTAAGAAGATATATTATGCAGACCATTGATGGCAAGGGATGCGACTTTGGGGCAATGTTGATAATAATTACCTGAATCCTGACGGTCAATCATTCAGGATCATTCAATCAGCGTGGGAAATTATTTCAGTGCAGAATAACAGAACCTCCAAATTGGTTTTTACGGTTTTCGTGACCATGGTTATGGCAATACCATGCCATGGGATGATTTCAATAGATCGGGGGGAAATACGTGGTGATATTTTGGGGATGGGTGGCGGATATATCCATCCGTTTTTAACGTTTTCCGACAATTATACCGATAATGTATATTATGACCCGGATCACAGGAAATCAGATTATTACACGATTTTTTCACCAGGTATACTGCTTATAGCGCCAGGTGCCAAGGCAGAGGATCCGGGCGCCAATATTTTGAGTATTTCCACACCAGGGGGGCTTATGTTTTCCAAGGATATGGATGCACTTGAAAGAAAAATACATGCACGGTTTCTTTATAATGCCGATATTGAAGATTACAGAAAATACAATGACAATGATGTGACAACGATCAATATCGAGGGAGGCGTTCAGTATAATATGAAGGGCGGGCTATCCTTTGATGCAGTTTATCAGCACAATGCCTCATACGAAGACCGATCAGTGTATAATTCAGAAGGATTAAACAAATACATCGTCGATCTGGCAAGTGTTGTCTTGTTTTACCGGCCTTCTGAAAAAATGGATTTCCGGATGGATTTCCGCCTTTTCGATATTGGATATGATAGCGCAATTGACAGAAGTAATGATCGTAGAGACAAGGTCATAAGCGGATACACATTTTATAAATGGACGCCCAAAACATCATTTTATGTCAGATATGATCATTTCATTATTGATTATGATTCAGGTGAATTGAAAAACAGCATTGAATACAACTACTCAGCAGGCGTGAGATGGTTTATTTCTGAAAAGACAAACGGCAGGATCAGTGTGGGATACGGAATCAAGGATTTTAAGGAGGAATCGGTCAACGACAGCAGGGATATTACCTCACAGATTTTTCTAAGCAATCAGCTTACCGGAAAATCGTATGTCAACTTTGTGGGCTTCAGGCGAACAAACGAAACAGATGCTCCGGGCATACAATATCTTTTTACAAACAAGATCATGCTCGGCTATTTTTACAGAATGAATGAGCGAATCGCTGTGACCATTAAATTGTCGTATATGGATGATCAATATCAGGGAGGGGGCTCAGAGAGAAGAAAGGATAAATCTTGGGATATTTCACCAACTGCCGGATATATATACAATCAGTGGCTTGAATTCAGGATGTCATATCGTTTTGATTTAAGAAATTCGAATGAGAAAGATCATGATTATACTCATAATGGCATTTCCATGGAGATTCGAGCGGTATTATAAAAGGATTTTGGCCTGATGCGGAAAACGTCATTTTTTAAATATTTAATCATCGCAATGGTTATTATTCCTGGGGCATTTTCAGATTTTATTTTGTCTGCACAGGATTATACCATTGGCACCGGTGATGTTATTGAGCTGACGGTTTATGAGCACAATGATTTGCAATCAAGACTGCGCGTTGACGGAAACGGAAATATCGATCTTCCTCTGATAGGCAAAATTCAGGTTGCAGGATTATCGCTGGAGGAAATAAAAAGTAAAATTACGAATCTGTTTGCAGATGGTTATCTTATCAATCCTCAAGTCACACTGACTATTGCCGAATATGGCAGCAAGCGGGCCGTGATATTGGGTCAGGTGGTTCGCCCTGGTATTTTTGAGCTCCGGGAAAATGCAACGCTTCTCGAGTTGATTTCAAAGGCAGGGGGGCTTACCAAAACAGCTGGTGCAAATGCGACCATCAAACGGAAAACCAGATTTCTTGATGAAACGGAAAGCACAGTGATCAATATTGATCTGAACAATCTGGTAGAAAAAGGAGATTCTTCTTTAAATATCCCTGTCCTGGATGGAGACAGTATTTACATCTCAAAAGCAAGCGATTTTTTTGTGACCGGTGAAGTTAAAAAACCCGATGTGTATAAGTGGGAAAAGAATTTAACTATCATCAAAGCTATCGCCCTCGCGGGCGGACTTACAGGCAAGGCCTCTTCTGTCAATATCAGGATCATCCGAAAAGTTGATAACAAGGAGATAGTTTTAACAAAGGTGAAAATGGATACAATTGTCATGCCCGATGATGTCATCGTCGTACCGGAGAGTTTTTTCTAATCATGATGGAGAATGAATTGCATTTAAAGGATTATTTGAAAATTATAATGGAACGTCGGTACGTGGTTATTCTTTTTTTTGTAACCACACTGGCTGTAGTGATGTTTAATACCATGACAGCCACACCTTTATATAAAGCAACAACCCGGCTGATTGTGGAAAAGAATGAATTAAATAAAATTGTAGCATCAAGTGCAGCCAGATTTTTTTATGATGAAAACGATGAGAATTTTTTGATCATTCAAGAGCAGATTATTACTAGTTATGATGTTGCTGAGAAAGTTCTGAATAAATTGAAAAATGCAATTGGCGGTATGAGAGAATCTAACGCACCGAAAAGTGAAGCCTCTATTGAAAAAGAATTGGAAAAAGAGGTGATTATAGAAGATGAAAATAGTGCTGGCAATAGCGGAGATCAGCAGAAAGAACTTCAGGGCACCATTATTCTTCAAAGCGATGAAAAAGAAGATGAGATGAAAATAATAGAAATTGTTCCAGAACTGACACCTCAGGATATCTCATCCACCATACAAGTAACCACAGAAACTGAAAGCAATGCGGTGCTTATCAGCTATATTTCAAGGGCACCCCTATTGGCTGCGATTGCTGCGAATTTTGTTGCAGATGCATACATTGAGCAGAATTTAGAGATTGGATCTAATACCGCAAAAGTATCCCAAGTGTGGATGAATAAAAAAATTGAAAGTGCTCTTGAAAGACTGGAGGAATCGGAGAGAAAACTTCAGAAATATATGAAAGAGAGTGATATTTTAACTATGGGGAATCGAATTGCCATTGTTCCTGAAAAAATGTCTCAGCTGAGCAGTCGTTTAACAATTGCGCAGGCAGAAAGAAAGGAAGTAGAAGCTGTTTACGATAGCATCATATCTCTTCCTGAAGATTTAACGGATGCAGATACCCTCCCTTCTATTGCAAGAGATAATTCACTACAGGATATACAGGAACAAATTGTGAAAGCTGAGCAGGAAATCATGAGATTGTCGAATAAATATGGTGAAAGGCATCCGGTAATGATTCGGGCGGCCAATAATCTTGAAATTTTACAAAAAAAGAAGAAGCAGCTTATTGAGAAGTTGATTAAATATGAGAAAAACAACTATCAATTGTCGAAATCCAAGGAAGAAAATCTGAGGAAGCTATTTTTGGCAACCAAAGCAGATGCTGTCGAGCTCAATGACAAATTGGTGAAATACGACATTCTGAAAAAGGATGTAGAGTCCAATCGAGAACTGTATGAATCCTTGATAAGTAAAGTCAAGGAACAGCATCTCCTTGAGGATTTACCACCTGTGACTATTCGGGTTATTGAAAAAGCAATGGTCCCTACAACGCATTTTTCACCCAAAAAGAAACGAAATATCATGCTGGGGCTGATTATCGGGCTTTTCGGAGGTATTGGGATTGCCTTTTTCGTGGATTATCTTGATCAGACAGTCAGGTCTGCTTATAACGCCACCAAACGGTTTAATATTCCCGTTCTTGGGACCATACCATTTTATCATGAAAAAGAACGGAAGATAGAAAATATCGTTTTAAACGACCCTCTGTCATCAATCGCTGAAGCTTATAAATCGATTCGTATGTTCATCTTTTTTTCTGCCAGAAAGAAACTGGCCAATACCATACTGGTTACAAGTGGTGCCCATGGCGATGGTAAAACAGCAACAGCAATCAATCTTGCCGTGGCTATTGCCCAATCCAATGCCAGTGTGCTATTGATCGACGCAGATTTGAGAGATCCTCGGATTCATGAAGCGCTGGATTTAGATAATTCAAAAGGTCTAAGCACAATTCTTGCCGGTGTTCCAAATAGTGTAGGCGGAAGTATTAAAAGGGGGCCGATCCCTAAAATGAGTGTCATAACATCCGGTCCGTTACCGGAAAATCCATCTGAAATGATTGGTTCAAAAAGAATGTCCCTGCTTTTGAGGAAGATTGAAAAACGGTTTGATTATATTATTTTTGATTCACCTGTGATCAATATGACAGAAAGTCTTATTATCGCAAGATACGTTGATGGCACCATCGTTATAACCCGGGCAGGAAAGACGACCTATCATATTCTTGAAGAAGAACTCCATGCGCTTAAAAATGTCAATGCGAGTGTGTTCGGGCTTGTTATCAACGGGGCTGCGGCCTGATTGATCAGGCCGCTTTTGACTTTGGGGCTTGAATAATTTTTCTGTCCTTTAAAAAATTCAACAAATCAAAAGGTTTCCATGGCTTTTTTAGGATCAGGTCTGCCTGGTTTTTCCCCTCTCCCAGAAATTCCGTATGTCCTGAAATCACCACAACAAGGAAAGGGCGTTTGTTCCTGGGAAATGTTGTTTTAAGTTGATCCAGCCATTCTCCACCGGTTGTGTTTTTTCCTCCTCTACCTACTGCCACGAAATTATCAAGAACAATTAATTTGATGGTTTGCGTATGAACACTTAAAAATGCATCTGCTTCTTCAATGGTTGTGACATGGTGGCACTTGAAATTTACATTTCTGAAAAAATTCATGACAACGGAGGCACACAGGTAATCATCTTCAACAAGGAGGACGTTGGCGGGTTTTTTAATATTTTTATGGGTTTTCTGTTCTTCTGCGTAAGTGTCAAGCCCTTTGATGCCTGTTTTCACGTCTGTAAGCATCAGTTTGGGAAGCTGCATGATGGTGTCTAACGGAATGAAAATCGGTGTAACCGCCATGATCAGGGCAATAACCGGGATAATAGAAAGCGCCCCGTCAAAGCTTGCCCAGATATCAAGCCACTCCGGGTTTCCAATGCCGCTGAAATCGAAGTATTCTTTTATTGAAGCGAGAATCAGCGTTGCTGTCACTGCAACAATCATGGCCACAACGATAAATGTTGGAATCCATAAAACAAATCGGGTGACAGAACCTTTATTTTTTCCGACAATAAGGAGTCTTGCGATGATTCCCAGATATGTCAGATAAAATAAAACCGCGGTAATAATCTGACCTCCCCTGAAATGTTGCGCCTTGTCAGCCGCTTTGGGGATTTCTGTCAATAACTCAAGATTTAAACCACCAATTAAAAATATACCTGCTCCTACAACAAGAACAAAGGCATGACTATATGCACGTGTTTTAGGATGTGCCAGCCAGTTGGGGAAGTTTTTTATAAATTTTTTTGGAGAATTGTTCATATGTATTGGGTTCCCATCTTTTATCGGATAACAATAACCATGAAGAATTTTTCATTGAAATGCTTTATGAAAATTTAGACAATACTGCAAGTTTTTGGTGCGCTCCCCAATTTTCTTTGCTGGTACACCACCAACAATCGCATAGGGCGGAACATCCTTTGTTACAACTGAACCGGCTGCAACAACTGCTCCTCTACCAATAGTAATGCCCGGCAATATCGTCACTCTGCAACTGATCCATGCATAATCTTCGATCACAACAGAACCTCCTTTTATCCCATACAAAGTGTCTTGCGGGTCATGCTCCAATGTCCATATCCAAACCCCCATAGAGAGGGATACATTATTTCCTATTACAATTCCTTTTCTGGCATCAAACATTGCATCGTTTCCGATTATTGAGTTATTACCAATACGAAGGCCACTGGGTTGAAAAAATCTTGTACGCCAATGAATGGAAGTGTTTTTTCCAATTTTTATACCACAAAGGCGATATATACACTTCCTGAAAATATGACAGGGGACATAACCAATCAAGGTGAGAATAAATAATAGGAAATCTTTATAAAACTGATCGGCTTTACGATATAATTTTTTTGCCAAAGCAAGCATCTGCATTCCTTTTTAAAGGCGGGGTACCATCATCGGGCCACCTGACCATGCATTGACATTCCCCATTTTTAACGCATGTGATTATATCACTCCCTTGAGCTTTTCCGCAACAGTCGTTTTTCGATGAATACGGAACTCTATCATTTTCAGCATATCCAAATCATCTTGGCTTAGGCTCCGTGTAAGAACGGGCGACAAAAGGGAGATCGAAATAAGGACAAATAAAAAAAGAATATGTATATACCATGCCTTAATATTTAATAAATCCATCAGAAAATAGCAACCGATTGCAATAGCTATCGTGAAAAGGACAGGTTTTATATAGTTGCGGCTAAAAGGATGAATATGGTAGTAACGGTTTAATAATAAGGATATGCATATATTGGATACACTTATTGCGGATGTAAAAGCAATTGCTGCACCGATGGCGCCATAGTGAGGAATTAAAATTAATGATGCCACTACCACAAGAATTGTAGAAAGAACTGTGGACCAGAAAACTATTTTGCGATTTCCACAGGAAAGAAGCGTAATGCCATTTGGGCCTAATAATGAATGAATGGATGAGCCTATTGAGAGTGCTATTAAAACAGGTGCTGAATTCAGATATTCTGTTCCAAAAAGAGTTGTGACAATAAATTGACTGTCGAGTGTTGCATAAAGACAGATTGGCAAGGTTAATAGAAATGACCACTTTGTTGTTGACGCATATAATTCTTTTATCTTGAGAATATTTTGCTCCTCATAATGCTTCGTTGCAATGGGTAGGTAGAGTGTCGCAATAGCCAATAACGGTATGGGAAAAAGCACGGCTAATCTTGACGGGGCGTTGAAAAGGCCTACTTCATCTGCCAGGTGGTAGTGTCCTATCATAAGCATGGGGACCCAATTCATCAACTGCCCCATCAATTGAACACCCATTAAGGGTAAAGAGAATAAAAAGATTTCTTTGGAGAATGAACGAAGATTTAAGAAGGATAGGTTTTTGATCAAATGTTTTGATGAATACAAGATAAATAAACAGAGCGTCATCCAGATTGTTGCAACATTCGCAATTAAAACACCCTTAATCCTCATTCCCATAAATACAATTAGAATGAGTAGTAGAATTCTTAATGTATTCGGTATAATGTTGTTAAAGACCGCTTCAGGCTCGATTTTTTCGAAACCACGAAAAATTGTGCTTAGTGTATTGATCATTACAGTCGGGACAATCATAAAAGAGAAGAAATACAGAACATACGCGAACTGGTGATTGCCTTTGGCCTCAATAAACCAGATGGTAACACAAAAAAATATCAGGGAAATCAGCGCACTGACAATCAGTGTAATGTGTAAAGAGGATGAAATAACAGCGTCAATATCTTCTTTACCACCTTTCGTCGTATATTTGGCGATGATTCTTGGCAATCCCGAACCAAGACCCAATGACGAGAAGCTGACGGCGATGCCTAACCACACTTGGCCAAGGGACAATAAACCATATTCGGATTTTTCAATTGCATGAATAACAATCAATCCAGAGATGAATTGCAGAAATGTAGCGCCAAATCTTCCCGCGGTATAAATGATTCCACCTTTAGCGATTTTCTTTAATGCATTGTTTTCTGACATATTGATATTATATAGAGTTATCCATTATTCCAGTGGGACAAATCCCGGTCGATAAATGTGGCCAGTTTTTCATTTTCAGGTATATATACATTAATAAGTTGCTTTTTTGTGTTCTCTTGTAAGGATATAACTTTTTTTTCTGTCTGGTTTATCTTTAATAAAGATTCTCGAATTTTTTGTCTGAGCTTTTTATTGGGTACAAAAAAACGGCCCATTTTTTTCATTGGTGTATCTTCTTTATTGATTATATTCTTTAATAATATCATACTTTTAGGGAGCGTCGCTTTGTGGTGTTGAACATAGGGCTGGTTAGATTCAAAGCGATTGTCAATTTCTAAAAAATCATAGCATTTTTTCAATGTGTTTGGTGGATCTTTTTTTAAATCCTCTGTAAGAAGAATGAGAATTTGTGATGGTTTTGTTCTTTGAATGAATTTTTGCAGTTGTCGAAAATAGTATCCTCGGTCAATATAGCTGTAATGTAATTTCGAGTAGAAATCTTTTTTAATCCGATCTTTTTCTAGTTCAATCGCATTTTCAAATGTTAGCGGTTCCAGCCCCCTTCTATAGGTCATAAGGTAGTGAGAGAATGCCCTGTCTACAGGATTTCTGAAAATAAAAATAAATTTGCGTTCAGATAGATCCAGGTGCCTTTCCATCCTTTTAAGTGCTATGTCAAAGTAGATATAATCCGGATCTACTTCACCAATTGCTTTCTCCCCCTGCCATCCACCAAAAAAATGAGTTTCATAGTAGTTCATACCTTTGATATATCTTTCATCCACTAAAAAATGTTTGGTTTCTTTAATTTGAGGTAGATAAATATCGGGATGCCCTGCTAAATACATATGAAGAGAGGTCGTGGCGCATTTTTGTGCACCGGCAACGAAAAAATTGGGTAGCATATCACTAAGCCCTTTATTGTCCAACTAATATATGTTTATCTGATTTACAGTATAATATTTTAATTAAGGTGATTGTCTTTCTTCTTACGGCATGCATATTTTAAGGAACCTTTCGAATAGCTAAAATTTTGATGGGTATGATTGGCCAATGGAATTAACACATGGACTTAAATGGACTTAAGCTAACTTATTTTAGGGTTTAAGTCAATTATTCAGATTTATAATAATTAATAGGGTTTCGATATCGTTTGGGCAAGAACCTAATAACAGTTCTCGGGGTTCGGCGGTATAGCTATGAGATATCTTCAGCAAGTGGAATTTTTACATCGCGCTTTTGCTGTAAGTTTCTTTGGACAAGGAGAAGGTAAAGTTGTTGTCGATTTAAAAATCATTGCAACACATTAACGTTATATTGTTCAAACAGTCTATCCGTAGTGACTATTGTAAAATTGTTGAGCATTGCTGTGGCAATAATAAAACGGTCACAAGGATCGTTATGAAGAAAAGGCAGCTTTGTGGACGTAATGGCGACTCTGCTATCCACAACAATTTCTGAGATATCATGATTATCCAACACATCAACAAACCATCGTCCCGGGTCGCAGGGTAATTCAATGCCACCCTTTTTATATTTCAGGGATATCTCAAAAGCGGAGATGGAAGAAACATAAACGCCTTGTGCGTCTTTGATCGAATTCAGCGCCTGAGCAGAAAGCTCCCCGCCGCCTATGGATAGCCAAATCAGCGCACATGTATCAAGAATTAAACGGTCATACATCCCATTCGTCCTCAGTCAACGGTTCGGTTAGGTTGCATTTTATGTTCACCTGACTCAAAAAGGCATCTGTTTTTAGTCTGTTTTTATTTTTGTGTGGAACAATTTCTGCAATCGGTTTGCCATTCCGGCAGATTAAAAATTTATTGCCTGTTTCTTCAATTTCTTTCAAAATAGCCGAAAGGTTTGTTTTTGTCTCATGAATATTTAATGTTTTCATTTTTATCTACCTGATCATTTCAATGATGATATAGGGCATTTTATTTAACCTATTGAACTAAACTAACTAAACTAATATCTACTGTGTTGGGCAATAAGAGTCAAGGAAATACTGCCCTACAATATATAAAAAATGTATTGTTAGAATTCTTGCACTGCGGGACTGGGCTTTTGCCGGAATGACAAAAAATGGGGAAACGGATTGTTTTCGAAACCATCAATGATGGATGGGGAAAATATCCATTTACATTTTGCCTTCAAACAGTAATATGCATCATATGCAACCTTTGATGAATACACCCAGATCGGTGGATATTGATATCACCAGCCAATGTAATTTGAGATGCACCTACTGTTATCACTTTACGAGTGCAGGGGATGTGAAGACCGATCTTCCGACCGAGGCATGGCTGGCATTTTTTGAGGAACTCAAGCAATATGCGATCATGGACGTGACCCTGGCGGGCGGTGAACCGTTGATCCGGAAGGATATCAAGGAACTGATTTCCGGCATTGTCAGGAACAAGATGCGATTTTCCGTGCTGACGAACGGCACATTGCTTGCGGAGGATATGGCATCATTTCTTTATGACACCGGCCGGTGCAATTTTGTGCAGGTGTCCATCGACGGGTCAAGCCCGGCGGTGCATGACCGGTTTCGGGGCAGGGGGAGCTTTGCAAAGGCCGTAAACGGCATACGTATTCTGAAAAAATATCATGTCCCGGTAACGGTGCGGGTGACAGTCCATCCCCATAACGTGCATGACCTTGATAACATTTCTTCCTTTCTTCTGGAGGACCTTTCCTTGCCAGGCTTTTCCACAAATGCGGCTTCATGCCTGGGGCTTGGCAGGAAAAACATTGAAAACATCGGGCTTTCCGTGAATCACAGACGGCTTGCCATGAAAACCCTCTCTGGGCTGAACCGGAAATATACAGGCCGCATCACGGCCCAGGCCGGCCCGCTGGCCGAGGCCTGTCATTGGAAAGAGATGATTTCGGCCCGTGAATCCGGGGAAAACAAGATACGTGGCGGCGGGTTTCTGACCGGTTGCGGGTGCGTGAATCATAAAATCGCCGTAAATGCGGATGGCGCGATCGTACCATGCGTGATGCTGAGCCAGATCAAGCTGGGCCGGATCAATCAGGATAATTTTAGGGCCATTTGGCAGAACCATCCGGATATGGTGAACATGCGAACGCGGACAACCATCCCTTTGACGGATTTTGAATTCTGCAACAGGTGCGACTATATCAGCTATTGCACGGGGAATTGTCCGGGGCTTGCCTATACACTTACAGGCAAAGTGAATCATCCCAGTCCGGACGCCTGCCTGAAACGATTCCTTGAAAACGGTGGCCATGTTAATGATTTTAAAGAAATTTGACCAATGACCGAAACAAACGATTCGAACATTACAGACTATCCGCTTCGGCAGATCTATTTTTACCTGACCGAAGGCTGCAACCTGAAATGCAGGCATTGCTGGCTGGCTCCCAAATACCAGAGCGGAAGCAACACATATCCCATGATGGATGTTGAAGTGTTTACGCGTGTGATCCTTCAGGCAAAACCTCTTGGCCTCTCCGGCGTGAAACTGACCGGCGGTGAACCCCTCATGCATCCGGACATCAAAGATATGCTATCCTGTATCCGGGAAAACGATCTCAGACTGGTGATGGAAACCAATGGCCTGTTAATGACTCAAGAAATCGCCAAAACCATTTCAACCTTCCCTGATCCGTTTGTATCGGTGAGCCTGGATGGGATCGATGCAAAGACCCATGAGGCGGTGAGAGGCGTTCCCGGTTCATTTGAAAAAACCGTAAACGGTATCAGGCATCTCTCTGATGCGGGCGTCAAAAACCAGATCATCATGAGTGTCATGAGATTCAATATGGACCAGATCGGGCCGATGATCCGGCTGGCTGAAACCCTGGGCGTGGAATCCGTGAAGTTCAATCTGGTTCAGCCGATCAAACGGGGGGAAATTCTTCATGAAAAGGGAGAGACGCTCTCAATAGAGGAAATGATCGATCTTGGAAAAGTGGTGGAGAACACGCTTTCAAAAGAAACACGGCTTCGTATTGATTATGATCATCCCATGGCGTTCAGGCCGTTGGGAAAATTGTTTGGCGAAGACGGCGATGGGTGCAGCGCCTGCGGCATCCTGGGGATTTTGGGGGTGTTGCCGGACGGGGCTTATGCCCTGTGCGGCATCGGGATGAATATTCCGGAGATGGTTTTTGGCCATGCAACAAAAGACAGGTTGTCGGATATATGGGAAAAAACGGCCATATTGAACGAATTGAGGGAGGGCATGCCTGATCAATTTCAGGGGGTCTGCAAAAAATGCCTGATGAAACATCTCTGCCTGGGAAGCTGCGTGGCCCAGAATTATTACACCAGCGGCCATATCTGGGGGGCGTTCTGGTATTGCGAGCAGGCGTATCAAAAGGGGGTGTTCCCGGTGACGCGTTTGTCGGAAAACTGACGAAGGACAAACAGGCGTAAATAGAATGATGAAAAAAATTCACCACAGAGAACACAGAGAGCCACAGAGAAAAAAAGGTTGTGGTGGCCAGATGCTTGAGTCCTCTGTGCCCCTCTGTGTCCTCTGTGGTGAATAAGTGAAATGGGTCTTTGGATTGATGAAAAGAACGCGACAGAAACCAATTGAGATTTTATTTGAAATGTCCATTAAGAACTGATATTTATCAAACTATTCAGTCATAAATCATAAATTGGGTGGTATTGTCTGGAGACTGTTTATCTTTAACTTTTAAATAAGGTGATCGTTATGAAGCGGTTAAAATATGAAAAGCCGGTATTAAAAAGTCTCAACGAAACCCATTTTGCCAAAGGACGCTGCAAGACCGGCACAAATGAAGTTGGTGATACGGATTGCATGAGTGGCGCTGCAGCCAATTTGAACTGCCGGTACGGGAATATTGCGGAGTCCGGCGGAAAATGCTGGGATGGGGGTTCAAATACTAATTTTTGCAGACAAGGCGGTGCTGCCTGATAAACCAGTCGTTGATTATTCATCCTGGACCCATGGCCAGGATATGCATCATCCGGGAGAAAAGGATAAACGCCCGATTTCATGGGCTTGGATACTGAAAACGATGGTTGTATGATTTGCAAGGCCATTCTTGAAACAACAGATCGGTATTTACTCCGGTTCGCTCCCGGCGTTGAATGGCAGCTTGTTTCCTCCCCTGAAAAAACAGACCTCCTTCATCGCACGGCGTTTGTCATGGATCTCGAAAAGGTGACGACACCCCCAAATGCCCCGCGCATGCTTTTTACAAGATGCGATCCCTCCTGTGAAACCTGTTTGAATCTTGCAACAGAAAAATCAATAGACAGCAAGGAAAACGGCCTGGATGAAACACGATCCTGGAAGTCTTTCGAGCTTCCTTACATGCGCATGTGGATTCATCCGGGTAGAAAAGACATCCTCTGCCAGTGCCTTCACTGGGACAATGTAGTTTCAGATATGGCGAGAATCAAAGGGGCGCTGAACCCGGTATATTCAAGCATCATCGAACAGGACGGATTCCCCGTTCATGGGGCGCTTGTTCAGTATGACGGTAAAGGCATACTGCTCGCCGGACACGGTGATGTGGGAAAATCAACAGCCTGCGCGCGTTTGCCGCACCCTTTTGAACCGCTTTGTGACGATGAGACATTGATCGTGTACGATAATGGCGCCTATTATGCCCACCCCATGCCCACATGGAGCAGTTATCAGAATGACGCCCCCTTGAAATCCACATCTGTGAGACAAAAAGTGCCCCTTGCCGCCATATTTTTTTTAAAGCAATCCCCAAAAGACTATTCCATTCCCATGGGAAAGGGCGAATCATCTGTCAGGCTCCATCAGTCTTCTTCAGAAACCCTTGCCACATATGCTTTTTTTTCTCTTAAGACCGTTACGGGGGATATAAGAAAAAAACTGTATGACAACACCAGCGCGGTGTCGAAAAATATTCCTTCATACACCCTCCATCTTTCTTTAACCGGTGATTTCTGGACAGACATCCTTGCCATCCAGAAAAAAAAAGGCCTGTAAATGCCATCTGCCGATAAAAAAATGTCTTCTGAAAAACAGGATAAAGGCCTGCAAAAAAAGACAGTCATTTATAAAGGGCCCAGTATGAATCCTTTTTTCCAGGACCTTGATTTTTTTGAAATCATTCCATATAACAGGGAGACGATTCAGGCGGGAGATGTGGTCGTATTTGTCTCACCAGATACGGGCGATCAGGTGGCGCATCGGGTGATCTCTGTGAAAAATGGGGGCATCCGTACAAAAGGAGATAACAACAGGGAGAAAGACTCTTTTGTTTTACGAGCCATGGATATTGCCGGGAAAGTGGTATTCAGGACCCGTATGAACAAAACCTGTCAGGTGCATGGCGGGGCGCAGGGCATATTTCTGCATACTATATGGCAGACCTGGCTGGTCTTATCCGGGATGGGTCGTTTTCTGTTCCGGCCGGCCTGGCTCTTTCTGGTAAACAGAAGACCGCTTAGGTGGTTGCTTCCTTTCATGCCGGATATCCGGGTGGTTTCCTTTGCAAGGCCGGAAGGAAAAGAACTGCAGGCGTTTATCGGTAAATATCTTGTGGCCAGACGGTTTCCTTCTGAAACCGAATGGCGTCTGAACCGCTTTTCCCGGTTGATGATCCGTGAAGATCACCTTCCCGGAAGGGAGAGGGAATAAAAAATGCCAATACCTTCTGTGCTGATAAATAAACTCTGGGGGCTCCTGAGGCTGGACCGGGCCGTCCGGTTTGTGTGGCAGGCGAGCCCCAAATGGACACTCGTAAACTGCGTCCTTCTGGTTGTCCAGGGTTCTCTTCCCCTGGCGACCTTATATGTGATGAAGCTTTTAATCGATGCGGTGACAGTGGCCGTGACCATTCCTGACAAGACAGCTTCTTTCAGGCATATTGTTTTACTCATAAGTGTTGCCATTATCGTTTCTTTGATTACGGCGGTCTGCCAGCTTCTCTCCCAGTTTTCAAACGAAGCCCAGTCCCTTTCCGTAACCGATCATGTGACCCATCTTATTCATGAAAAATCGATTAAAGTGGATCTGGCCTATTACGAAGATCCCGCCTATTTTGATACGCTTCATCGTGCCCAGAAAGAAGGTTCCTACCGGCCCACCCATATCGTCAACGGTCTGGTCAAGCTGGGTCAGAGCGCCATATCCCTTCTGGCCATGGCAGCCCTTCTTTTTTCCTTTCACCCTTTGGTTTCCGCCATTTTATTTGCGGCTGTTTTGCCGGGGATACTGGTGCGGATCAGATATGCCGGGAAAATGTACCGATGGCAGACCAAAAGGACGCCGGACCAGAGACGGGCGGATTATTACGGCTGGATATTGACAGGGAACAGGCACGCCAAGGAAGTCCGGGTATTTGATTTCGGGCGGCTTTTTATAGACAGGTTCAATGCGCTGAAGAAAAGTGTCAGAGAAGAAAAACTGCAAATTACAAGAAAAAGGGCTGTCGCCGATTTTACGGCTCAGGCTGCGGCGTCTTTGTTTGTCTTCGGCACCTTTGGCTACATCGCCTTCAGAACAATAAATAATACCATTACCCTGGGAGACATGGTCATGTATTTCCAGGCGTTTCAGCGGGGCCTGGGATATCTGAAAGACTTTCTGGGCGGGATGGCCGACCTTTATGAGGATAATCTTTTCATCTCCCATGTCTATGCATTTCTGGATGTCGAACCCAAAGTCAAGGACCCGGATCACCCAAAACCTTTTCCGGCCATCATTCAAAAAGGCATATCGTTTGACCATGTGAATTTCACTTATCCTTCAGGCCGGGCCACCGTGATCTCGGATGTGTCGTTTGATATCAGGCCCGGAGAAGTGATTGCCCTGGTGGGTGAAAACGGATCAGGAAAAACCACGCTGGTGAAATTGCTTCTTAGACTCTACGATCCCCTGAAAGGATGCATTCAAATAGATGGGACAGATCTCCGTGAGCTGCCTCTGGAAAGGCTCAGAAAGGAAATCAGCGTTATTTTTCAGGATTTCGTTCAATACCATTTTAGCGCAAAAGAAAATATCGGCCTGGGGAACATCGATTACAGGGACAATGAAAAACGAATTGAAGACGCTGCCAGAAAGGCCGGGGCCCATGACCTGATAACAAGTCTCCCGAACGGGTATGACACCATGCTCGGGAAATGGATTGAAAAAGGAGAAGAACTGAGCCTGGGCCAGTGGCAGAAAATTGCGCTCGCCAGAGCGTTCATGAGGGATGCAAAGGTGATCGTCCTGGATGAACCCACCAGTTCCCTGGATGCCAAAACCGAGTACGAGGTCTTTTCCACATTCAAGCGTCTCCTTGACGGCCGATCCGCCATTTTAATCAGCCACCGGTTTTCAACGGTCAGAATGGCCGACAGAATTGTCGTTCTGGATAAGGGCAGAATCGTTGAAAACGGCACCCACGAGGAGTTGATGGCAAGAAAAGGCACATACGAGGGGCTGTTCAGCAAACAGGCCAGCCAGTATCATTGACCAGCACCTAAAGACATTGGTTGATTAGTAAATTGGTTGAGTAGTTGAAATGAAAGCATACCTTTTACCATTTTACCATTCAACGATTTAACCATTTAACTAAAGAATGACAACAGTGAATCAGACGTTCTGAATACCAGGTTTTCGCTTGATGATTTTTTGCCCGATAATAAATAACAGCCAGCCACAGCAGGCACCGAAGATCGCGCCAAAAAAAACGTCCAGTGGATAATGCACACCCACATAGATCCGTGAAAAGCCGATGATGCAGGCAAAACCGAAAAAATAGCCCCATCGTTTTGGATAGAACCCTGAAAAGAGAGCCGCTTGTGCAAATATGTTCATGGCATGTGCGGATGGAAATGAGTAAGACGTTTTCCGGCCCATAAGATAGTGCACCTGGTCAATCACCATGCTGGGATGGCAGGGTCTTAACCGGTGGAAAAAGGGTTTTAGTATTCGAACACATATTGGGTCAGTGATTGCCACAAGAAGGATTGACAGGCCTAAAATGAAAAGGGCTTTCTTCTTTTCCTTTCGATAAAAAAACCAGATGGCTATCCCTGCGGGAACAATCCAGGAATCAACATCCGTGATCAGGGGGAAAAGAAAATCGAAAATACGGTTGGACAGAATCGTATTCAACAGAACAAAGAGTTTTTCATCCCTCATCAACAGGTCGGATAGTATAGAATTTGTCATCGGTGTATGGCAGAAACCTGTTCCGGATTTGTGGAAATTTCAGCTGATTTGTTTTGTTTGCGTTCACGGCTAATCAGGTGAAGATTCCTTAAATAGATGAATAAACCGGTTGCCTGGCCCAGAATAAACACCGGATCCTTTCGCCAGATGGCATATGCCAGAAGTGTCAGCCCGCCACCTATGCTGAAATACCAGAATGCCATGGGAATCACGCTTTTCCCTTTTCGTTCACTCTGCAGCCATTGGACCAGGAAACGTCCGGTAAATAACGCCTGACCCAAAAAACCCACACCGATCCATATCGTTTCATTGTTCATTTTGAATGGTCTCCTCTGTTACACCCGGTGATTTGGCACGTTTCATCAGCCAGTAAACACCTGCAAGGTCTACCAGACCTGCCTTCAGACGATCTATTGTGCCATAGCTTGACGTGCCATGCGCTCTTGGCCGGTGGTTCACGTCAACAGATATCACTTTGGCGCCTGTGCGTTTGGCAAGCGCCGGTAAAAAACGGTGCATATGATCAAAATAGGGAAGGGACAGAAAAAGGTCTTTGGAAAATATTTTCAGCGCACATCCGGTATCCAATGTGTCATCATTTAAAATGGTTTTCCGGACCGTATTGGCAATTTTTGATGAGATTTTTTTCCATTTTGTATCCTGACGATTTTTCCGGTAACCCGCAATTATCACCTCCCCTTCCGCCTGGTGTGCGAAAAAGGCTTTCACCAATTCCGGAATATCCTTGGGGTCATTCTGCCCGTCGCCATCCAGCGTGGCAATGACGGGTGATGATGCCGCTTTGATTCCCGTGGACAAGGCCGTGCTCTGCCCGCAACATATGCTGTGAGTCAATACACGAAGGTGCGGGTATCTTTGCATCATTTTTTTCAACTGATAAAGCGTGTGATCTGTACTGGCATCATTTACAAATATCATTTCATAATCGTGTTGATCGTCAAGTGCATGAACGATTTCAGCAATCAGGGGTTTGATGTTATCAATTTCATTATGTACAGGAACAACAACAGAGAGTTTCACGTCGGATTTCCTTTTCTAATAAATATCAGACATTTTTTGGACCCAATGGGTGCAATTTCATTCAAGCGGTAGTTCATGCCGGAAAATTTTTGAATCAGGTGTTGAACCTTCTTTTTTGCCTTTACCTGACATATAACCACATCATATTCTTTTTCATGTCCTTTCAGATCCGTATCATCGATTACCGGGATATGTTGACGATTCAGGTAAAAGTTCCAGGCACTGTCCAGCCGGCGTTTATAAAAAGCCACCGTATCCTCAGGCTGAATCAGGGCCTCTATTCTTGAACTGGCATGTTTGGCTGATTTGACAAAGTCGATCGCGGGGATATAGTAAATCTGGCCGATGCCGGCAACAAGAAACATGCCTGCAGCAATACCTGCGCAGACTAAAAAGAAGTTTTTCCGTTTAAGTTCTCTGAATGTGACAATAAGAGAGATCACAGCCAAAGGCAGAGCGATACATAAGAGAACATAGCGCTGGGTTTGGGTGCCATGATCGGAAAGAACGGCTAAATCCTTAAATTTTTCCACAAATTCAGGCAAGACAAATGGAAACAGGGTCACGATGAAAAGCGCGAGATAGGTAAACGCTGCCGTGAAATAAAAAAATCCGGTGGTGAGTTTGCGGTTTTGAGAGGCGGAAAACAGATAAGCTATTATCATGCTGAATGCCGGGAACGCCGGCAACACATATCGTTCTCTCTTGCCGGACATGAGCGAAAAGAAAATAAGCACAACCGCAAACCAGATCAGTGAAAGCGAAAACAATTTGTTTTTCTCTTTGAGCTTAAAATGGGAAACCGCTGCCGGTATCATGAATGTCCAGGGAAGCGCGCACAAGGGAAAGTTCACCAAAAAATAATGCCATGGCCGTTTGTGGGCAAAGGAGTTTACGGTTCGACCGACATTTTGACGGAATACGATTTCATCAATATATTCTTTGCCGCCGGATATTCCGGCCGGAACCAGCCAAAGCAAAACGACCGCCAATGAAAGCACCGGCCCCCAGATCAGATGCCCGTAATCAGGCGCTTCCTTTTTGTAATATTTAAGAACAGTCCACACCAGAAAGGTTATCCAGGGAATCAAAAGCGCCACAGGACCTTTGGTAAGAATGCCCAGCCCGCATGAGATATAGGAAATCAGTAAAAATGAGGTTTTTTTTCTGCTTTCCCATTCCATAAATGCGTAAACGCTAAGCGTCACGAAAAAGGTGAGAAGGATATCCAGATTTCCCGTATACATCAACAGGGTATACAGACCGCTTGTCATCAGGATGAGCGCTGCCGTGAAACCGGTTTGGGAAGAAAAATATTTCCGGCAGGCAAAAAACGTCAGAAGGATGGTGCCCAGTGATGCCAATGCAGTGACCCACCGGCTTGCGGTTTCAAAACCCGTGAGCCTGGATGTCATGATGCTCAGCCAGAAAAAAAGCGGCGGTTTATGGGTATAGGGTTTCGCGTTTATCTGGGGAATCGCGTAATGATGAGACGTTGCCATCTCCCAGGAAACCTGAAGATATCTAGGCTCGTCAGGGTCCCACAGCCCTCTGTTTCCGATAGGAAGAACGAAAAAAATGAGCCAGACGATGATAATAAGAATAAGGTATCTGTTTTGTTCAATAAAACGGTTTCCCACTTTTTCCATCTGCATACTCTTATGTGTTTAATTAAATTTTAAATGTCAGAGCCTGTTTTTAAATCAACAAACATAGGCGAGAACTTAAATAGTTTAAAAGTGATAACCCATCAAGTCATTTGAAAATAGACAGCAAATATAAAATGACAAGTGCTGTTCATCGTTATTTTTGTGCTGTTGGTCGGAAACGGTTTCTCAGTCAGGCAACATGCGTCATTTGCTATATCCAGCGCAATGCCATAAGCGTTAAATTTAACACACATCATCGGGGTTCTTTGGATGTCATCCATTTGCCGTTTAATAATTTACAGATATCTAATATTATTTTAGCGAAAAGTTCAAGCGCTTATTCTTGCTAAAGACAGGTGGCACATAGCAAATGACAAGTGCCATTCAAAGGAAATATTGTGCGGTTTGTCATAAATGGTTTTGTTATCCAAGAACCCTTGTTATAAATAGTTCAATCATATGGGAGAAGATAACGTATGAAAGTCATTTACGGTATTATATTTAAAATAAGATTTGTGATTCTGATTATTTCACTGATCATTCTTACAAGTGCCATGCCTGCAATTTATACACTCAAGGGATTTAAGGACTTTTCAATGCTTGAGATCGAACATCAGGGCTTGTTGGTGGCCCATGCACTTTCTGCAGGGATCGTTACGTATACAGATATCGATAATATCAAAGGGATTCAGGAAAGGATCGATCGTTTTTCTGAGGCACGAGAGAACGATGTTGAGATAAACATCATGTTTGTCGATGGCCATACTTCACGTATTGTTGCAAGTAACATCAAGGAAAATATAGCGGAAACATCCCCGGAAGAACACGAGAACCTTCTTGCATCGCTTAAATATGGAAAGCCGGTTATTTTAATTGGAGATGAAACAGGCGATGATGAAAACAGCCCTGAAAACGGAACTGAAAATACGGATAACGATACCCGGTCAGAAATATTTGATTTCCATCATAAACGGTTTTTAAGCATTACGGTGCCAATCGTTTTGGAAGGAAACGGCATCGGAAGTATCAATGTGAAAGTATCGTTGGCAGATTTGTATGAAAAGATTGGTGCCATCAAGCAAAGTATTATCCTGGTTATAGCAATGGGGCTTCTGTTATTGGTATCAGGGTTATGGGTTCTTACCAATTTGCTGTTAAACGAAAACTCCAGATTGATGGCAGAGGAAACCACGCGAATACAAGCCGAATTAAAGGCCCTCCAGTCTCAGGTGAATCCGCATTTTCTTTTTAATACGCTAAACAGCCTTTCAAGTCTCATATCTGATGATCCTGCGCTTGCCGAGGAACTGACGCTGGAAATGGCAGGTCTTTATCGGAAAATACTGGGGGCCGGCATGAAAGGGTGGTGGACGGTGAACGATGAGATTGAACTGATCAGAAGCTATTTGAAAATTGAGTCTGTTCGATTAAGAGACAGGCTTAAATTTTCAATAGACCTGGCGCCTTTTGCAGAGACGATCCGGATTCCCTGTCTTATTATCGAACCGCTTGTGGAAAATGCGGTAAAACACGGTATCAATCAATCGATTCAGGGTGGGGAGATTGCTATTGATATTATTTTAAATGGTGATTTATTGATACGTGTGGAAGACACCTTGTTCGTCAGTGAGGCGTATCCGCTATCAAGTGGCGCCCTGGGTGAACAAAGCGGCATCAGAAATATTTCAAAGCGGCTTGATCTTGTATATGGCGAAGATGCGGCGATCACGTTTGACATGTCCAGGCAGGGAACAGGTGCCGTGAGCACCATCATCATAAAAAACATCGGGAAGTATCAAAATGATAACATTCAGGGCCATTTTAGTTGATGACGAGGAACTGGCCAGAAACAGGCTGAAAAAATTATTATCCCAGATCGAAACGATTGAATTACTGGCCGAAGCGGAAAATGCGTTTAAATGCCTTGAACTATTGGATCGCTATCAGCCGGATATCCTGTTTCTGGACATTCAGATGCCGGGTTTGAACGGGTTTGAATTGCTTCAGCAGATACCTGAAAACCGGTTGCCGATGATTATTTTTATCACTGCCTATGATCAATACGCGCTAAAAGCTTTTGACAGCCTTGCCATTGATTATCTTCTCAAGCCGCTTAAGCTGTCGGACCTTCAAAAAGCAATTTCAAAAATTGAGGCCTTGCAGAATAAATTCCGGCAGATCACAGCGCACACGTCTGAAAAAAGAGGAGACGGCAATCCATTCTCAGGGTATACAAAGCGGTTTGTATTAAAGTATGGTAATAAATGGCAGATTGTGGAAGAAAAGAATGTCGAGATGTTTTTTGCAGAAGAGAAATTCTGTTATCTGCGATCAGAAGGAAAAGACAGCATGATTGCCTTTACGTTGCAGGAACTTGAAAACAAACTCGACCCGGATGTGTTTATCAGGGTGCACCGGTCGGCGATCGTTTCAAAAAAATACATTAAAAATTTTAAATCCATTGGTTCAGGACGATTTGAAATTATACTGACAGATGGCCGAAAAGTGAACTCGAGCAGATACTATGCCCAGAATCTGAAAAATTTATTGAAATGATATTTTCCCCTTCCCAAAAGCATTACCCTGTTGTTGCAACTGTAGGGTTACCTTTTCCAGCTTCTTCTGGCGAGCCTTTCGAACAGTCTTTTCAGATAATAATAGGGCAGCAGAAAATCATGGGAAATGGCATAGCGTTTTTTTAAATTTTCTTTTGGAGGAAATACAAAATCAACGATATATATTGCTTTTTTGATCCAGGGAAGTCCTGGGGGCAATCGAAGGGATATCATGGCATGGATGTGTCGATGCTTTTTTAGGACCGATTGCCATGCCTTTTCTTCGGCCGGGTGCTGCTTTGGCCATTTATCAAGACTGTTGACCTCATCAGGAAGGGAAAGCGGGGTCCAGATTCTAACCAGCTGAAGGATATGAAAGACCGCGAGTGTGGCAGACCATTCCTGACATATTTCCGTAAGCTCTTGCCACCGGCCGGATTCCCCGATCTGCGTGGCCAGAAGGAAAATATCATACAGCCATATCAGCCGAATGTCCCGGGTATGGATCAGGACCAGATGAAGCACCAGATGGATGAGTTCGTCAACCGGGTCAAGCCCGCAGAAGGAAAGAGCACCAAAGGTTTTTGGAATGGCATGGCCGAAGAGATCATTCACCGTTCCCCTGCCTCTGAACCCGAAGAAGTGATGAATGTCCCAGTGCAGTTCCACGGGCAGTGCCATCCGATCTTTCAGGTGAACAAAGGATTCTTCGCTGTGAAGATCCCGGTACCGGTCAAACCGGGGAGCGGAACAGACATAACCCAGGTCGAGGAGTACCTGCCTGACTTTTGGAAAACGGTCAGGCATGACCAGAATATCGATGTCATTATAGGATCTCATGGTGGTATCCGGGTACAGCGATCCGGAAATGGCAGGACCTTTTAAAACCAGATGTTTTTCTCCGGATTTTCCAATTGCCGAAAGAAGCGTACCCAGTTGTTTTTCAACCTGCATTGACCGTACACTTGCCGACATGAAGGATGAACGAAGTTTTTCGATAATCGTACACGGCGGGCGATTTTTTTCAGGGAGATCATGTATTCTCCGGTGGAGCAGCGGAAGAATTTCATGGCTTGCAAGAATCCGGATGGCATTGATCCAGTCTTTTTCTTCTGCGTCCGGAAGCGTAAGGGGCTGTTGTTTTAAAATGGCCCTGAAATAACCAATCATCGGCTCCGGCATGTCCAACAGCAGCTGATTGGGTGGGTCGCCCGCCAGTTTCAGGGCGTCGTGGCTTTTTAAGAGGCGTTCCCTTAAGGAATGGTTTTCAGGTTTCGTAGCCGGCATATCCTTTTTTCAGGAGGTTTTCTACAAACTCGTTTATTTCATCATGGGCATTTTCAGGTGTTTCATCAAAATGGGCCAATACCTTCTTTGTGATCTCCGTCATCGTATTTTGACCATCCAGATGTTTCCACACAAAGACACTGACCGGATTGAGGCCGAACCCTTCCCCGGTATCCGGGTCAAACAGGATGGCCCAGTCGTCAAATTCTTCTCTTAATACAAGCATCTCATTTCTGACCGGTTTGTCTTCAGATTTTATCATATGGTGAATCCTCCTGTTTTTACCAGTCTCCGGTTTCTTTCACCTGAAAGCCAAAGTAAAACCAACCGAAATCAACCTTTCCTAAATATTTATTCTGCAAGCGGCGAATCCTGTGGCCCTTTGACAGGATTTAAAAATTCATGGGCATCCCGTGCCGATATTTCAGGAATTTCTTCCATGGGAACGTGGCCTGCGCCTTCATAGGAAATATATGTTGCATTCGGCAGGTCGGTTTTCCAGTTATAGAAGTATTCAAAAGGTATCCATTCATCCTTGGTACCCCACATCATAAGGGTCGGCGGCTTGATTAAATTGATTCCCCGTGAAATGACCTCTTTATTCACTTTTTCCTTAAAGACTTTGAAAACCATGGTATAGGACCCTTTGTTCCCTTCTCTCATGGCCATGTCAAAGTACGTTTCCTTCACTTTGCCCGTGACTTTTGTCTTGTCTCCGTAAACCTGCGTGACCGACCTGTCAATGATGAATTTCGGCATCATGTACCTGGCTAACGGGCTGATAAAGGGGTTGCTGGCAAACCTTAAAATCCATGGCATTTTCTGGTTATAGCTCAATGGATCGATCAGGATCAGCTTTTCCACCCTGTCTGCATGGTCTATTGCGTAATTCCAGGCAATATACCCGCCCAGTGAGTTCCCCACAAGAAAAAAACGGTCCAGCCCCAATGCATTGACAAAATCATCCAGGAATTTGACCGCGTTGTCACGTTCGTAAAGTTCTTTCCTTACCGGGCCTGTGATGCCAAACCCCGGAACATCCATCCGGATGATGCGATACGTGTCACCCAGTTCCCTGACCCATCCATCCCATGTGAGGGAAGACGCGCATATTCCGTGCAACAGCAAAAGAACCGGCCCTTTGCCCTGGTCCCTGTAAAATACGTTGATATCGCCGACCTTGACATATTTGGAATAGGCATCACCATATTTTTTTTCAAGTTCTTCTGCAGGGATGGATTTCGTGCCCAGGGCTGTGCATCCGGAAAGCATGGTAAAGATCACACCTGACAAAACAATCAGGGCAAGCATTTTTAGAATCATATTCATCTTCGTATTTTCCCTGGTATCTGATTAATGGTCGCTAATGAATTTATTAGAGGTCCAGTACCATAAATCAATGATGCGTTGCAAGTGTGATCGGTATTTTTATAAAAACCTATTTCTTGGTGTAGTCATACCAGCCCTTGCCGGTTTTCTGACCGAATTCGCCTTTGACAAAATGTTCCACCAGATGGGGCTTTGGCAGCTGCGCCGGATCGCCGGTCTCCCTGAAGGATTCAAGACCCATGGTATAGGCCAGATCAAGACCGGTCAGATCCATGAGCGTGAACGGCCCCATGGGATGCCCTGCACCAAAGACACATGCCTTGTCGATGTCTTCCACAGAGGCGACGTCCATCTCCAGCATCCACTCGGCTTCTTCAAAAATTCTCAAAAGGATGCGGTTCAGCAGAAATCCTTTGACTTCCTTTTTAACGTGCACCGAAACCTTGTCGAGGCGTCTGCAGAGATCCATGGAAATCTTTGTGGTTTCATCCGAAACATGGGGGCCCTGAACCACTTCCACCAGTTTCATGACCAGCGCCGGATTGAAAAAGTGAAGATTCAATACTTTGTCTTTACGGTTGGTTACATCGGCAATTCTGGAACTTACGATGGCTGAACTGTTGGTGGCCAGAATGGCATGGGGCGGTGCTATCTTATCCAGATCGGCAAATACTTTCCGTTTGAGGGCAAGCACTTCTATTGCAGCCTCGATCACGTAATCGCTGTCTTTGGCCGCGTCTTTCAGATCGGATGTAAAACGGATCCGCGAGCGGGCGGCTTTTGCCTCGTCTTCGGTCATCTTCCCTTTTTTCACCCGGCCGGGCAGATAGGAGTCAACAAAGCTTTCGGCTTTTTTGAGCTGGTCTTCACTGATATCTGTGCATACGGTATTGAATCCCTTGATCGCACAATGCAGGGAAATCTGATGCCCCATGTTTCCGGCACCTACCACACAGATATTTTTGACATCGTCAATATTCATTTTTTACCTCCATGAGTTATGTGTTAACGGTTAAATAGGTGAATACCCTATTATTCGGATAATCATGTTATCTTCTTAAATTTTCGATCAGCGTGGCAACGCCCAGGCCCCCACCGCAGCAGGAACCGAAAATGCCGTAGCGCCCGTTCCTTCTGATCAGTTCCCGCATGGCAAACATGCAGATCCGGGCGCCGGATGCCCCATTGGGATGGCCATAGGCGATGGCGCCGCCCAGGGGGTTCCAGTCAGCCATATCCACCTTGCCACCGGTCTGATTTTCAAGCTCCTTGATCACAGCCAGGTTTTGGACAGCAAAAGCCTCGTTACATTCCAGAACATCCATGTCGGATAATTTGAGCCCGGCACGGTGGATTGCCTGAGCCATGGCGTATGCCGGGCCGATTCCCATGATTTTCGGGTCAACGCCATAATCGGCGCCGCAGATCCAGCGTGCCATGGGTTCGTATCCCAGATCCTTTGCTTTTCCCGCGCTCATCATCAGGACAAATGCCGCACCATCGTTTCGTCCGGATGCATTTCCGGCCGTGACAGTCCCGGTTTTGGTAAATGCCGGTTTAAGGGCAGCCAGGCCGTCCAGGGTGGTGTCGAATCGCGGGTGCTCGTCTTTGTCGAATATCATGTCCGGGGTTTTCCGGGTGCCGGGTATCGTCACCGGCACAATCTCATCGTCGAAGTAACCGGCCTCCCAGGCTGCTTTTGCCCGCATCTGGCTGTTATAGGCGAATTCATCCGATGCTTTTCGGGGGATATCATACATCTGCTGAAGATTTTCTGCAGTCTGGCCCATACCGATACACTCTTCTTCCACGGGTGAAAGCGTTTGAGGAACGGGCATGGGTGGTATCAGCCGATATGGCGGGGTTGACATTGAAAAAATGGCCGGCAATTGGCTGTAGGATTCGGCGCCGCCGGCAATAATGATATCTGCCTGATTGGCAAGAATTTTCCATGCCGCATGGTTGATGCTGTCAATGGCCGAACCGCATTGCATTTCAACAAAGGACGCGGATGTCTCATAGCCGAGACCGGCATAAAGGCTCGCCCATCGGGCCGGATTGAGTGCTTTTGAACAATGGGCGGCCATTCCCAGAAAGACACTGTCCACTTTTGCCTTATCTGTGATTTTTGTTTTTTTAACCAGCCCCTTGATACCGATACCGGCCAGTTCGGAAGCCACGAAATCCCGAATCGTTCCTCCCATCCGGCCAAAGGCGGTGCGCACGCCGTCAACCAATACAACGTCTCTTTCAGTCATAACGATACTCCTTTTCAGGTTGTCTGATAATTTGATTGCAAGTTCCGGGTCAAAAATGCGATGAGCGATTCCCGGTCCGTGAAACCTAAAATCCGATCCCGTTCCTTTCCGTTCCTGTAAAACAAAAAGGTCGGTGTTCCCTTTACATCATATCTTTGAGAGAAGCGTTCCAGGAATTCCTCGGAGACCATGCACACCGTCAGGATATCGTTATATGATGCCGCCACGTTTTTGATGATATCAAGCCTCAAATGACATGCCGACTTTGTTTATCAAATGGCGTGCCAGGGTCTAATTTTTCATTTAAAATATTACTATTGATAATAAAATTAATAAATTAACATAAAAGCTTCAATTGAATCCGGGGAGAGATGTCTCCGATTTCATCCAGAAGAAGTGTTCCGGTATGGGCAGCCTGAAACCGGCCCTGATAGTCCTTTATCGCACCGGTGAACGCTCCTTTTACATGGCCAAAAAGTTCACTTTCGAGAAGATTTTCAGCCAGCGCAGAGCAGTTTACAGATACAAAGGGTTTAAACACGCGACTTCCGGTATGGTGCAGGGCCCGGGCGACCAGTTCTTTCCCTGTGCCGCTCTCACCGGTAATCAACACAGTGGTTTCAAAATCAGCCAGATCCTCCAGCAGTTGATAGACAACCTGCATTTTCCGGCTTTTTCCAATGATGTTGTGAAACTGGTTTCGTTCCTTTAATTCCTTTTCCAGATCAGAGAGCCTGGTAATGTCCCGGATCACCAGAACCGCTTCTAAAAATTCCCCTTCCTGATTCTCCAGGGGCGCGCTTGACAGACTTACCTTCTGGTGAGGGCGTTTTTTGTGGCTGCACTCCACGTGAAATTCCCGGATCGCTGTTTTCCGTTTTAAGGTTTCAACGAGCACGTCATGGCAGGCCTGGCAGCAATGGCTGTGGCAGGTGCTGAAGATATTGCCCAGCATGTCCTGGGGGGAAATCCCGCAGATATTTTCTGCGGCTTTGTTGGCATCGATAACCAGCAGATCAGGGTCAACCGTGATGATGGCGTCTTTTACGCTTCGGAAGATGGCCTCCAGACGGGTTTTGTGTCTGGCCAGTTCCATTTCAGCCTGACGCCGGACGGTGACATCGCGCATAATGCACCGGTATCCGTCCGGTTCGCCAACGGCATTTTTTCTTAACGTGATAGAGATCTCAACGATTCTTCTGGTGCCGTCTTTCCGGGTAATTTCATAATTGAACGCCTTGTTGGGTACGCCTGTTCTAAAGACTTCATTAAAGACCTTGAACGCCTTGGCGGCATTGGGTTCATCCAGGTAGGTTTTATAGCCCAGCCCCGGCATTTCATCAGGCGGATACCCCACTATCCGGCACAGGGCCGGATTGAAATTCTCAGTCTTTCCGGCAAGGTCACATTCCACATAACCGTCTTCAATTTCCCGAAAGACCGTCTGGTAGGCATCCCGCTCACGGGTCACTTCGGCAAGGCGGGTTTCCATCTCACGAGGAGCAGATTTTTTTGCCATTTTTTTTAGGCCTTATCGTTTAAGCTCAATACAAAAATCCAGGGTTCATTACACATTTTGTGAGTTAATGATGTCCCATTGTTTTTTGGCTGTTATCTTGATCAGAAAAACAGGGCAAGCGCAAGTCTAAATCAAATACACATTCAGATACACAATGGATGAAATATCAGACACCTTGTAAAAACAGTGAACCGGAACCTCAAAACGGTTTTGGAAAAAAACGGTTTCCTGCCGCATTTTTCTTCATTTTCAATTGCTTATATTTTTATCTTTGGATCTTATTTCAAATCGGTTCAGCCATTCGAATGAATGAAATATCAGACAGGGTGACAGGTAATGATATCATATGAAAGTCTTCTTTCAGGCAAACGATTTTATGTATAAATAGTATTAATTATCAATATGTTATAGTTTTGGTATTTCTCTTTTTTTTATCCTGAAATAAAAAATGGCATATGTTTTGCCATAAGTAAGGGCGAGTATTTTTTTATCAGCCAGGTAAAAGAACACGAAAAACAAACAGAACAAAAAGAAAGTGCATGGATGATGTCAGCCATGTGAAAGGAATGGGGGATATGGTGGATTACAGCAAAAAAATAATACTACTTTTTATATGTTGTTTGTCGATGTCTGTCTGTCAGGCTGGTAATGTTTTTGGGGAAGCATTGATTATAGACCACACCTGCACGGATATCAATGACATGCCTGACTCCTGGGTTCAGGAAGCCAAGGCGCGTTTCAGGATTGCCTATGGTCATACATCCCATGGCAGTCAACTCGTCAGTGGCATGACCGTACTCAGGAACACGTCTTCCCTGTATGATTTTAATTCAACAGGTACCAACGGCGCACTCTCCCTTCAGGACAGCACGCCCTCAGGTGATCTGGGTAGCCCCAACAGAACCGAATGGGCCGCCCGGACAAGAACACTTCTTTCCAGCCCGTCAAACAACCGGAACATGATCATGTGGTCATGGTGCGGCCAGGTTTCAAATGCAACGGAAGAAGACATTGCAACGTATCTTTCTCTCATGAACGGTCTGGAAGCAGATTATCCGGATGTCACTTTTGTTTATATGACCGGTCATCTGGACGGAACCGGCGAGACCGGAAACCTCAATGTCAGGAACAATCAGATCCGGACATTCTGTATCCAGAACAACAAAGTACTTTTTGATTTTGCCGATATCGAAAGTTATGATCCGGATGGAAATTACTTTCTCGATAAAAGAGCCAACGACAATTGTGACTACTACGATGGCAGTGCTCAGAAGAACTGGGCTCAGGAATGGTGTATACAAAATCCGGGAGAATGTCCAAGCTGTTCCTGCGCGCACTCCCAGTCCCTGAATTGTGACAGAAAAGGCCGCGCGTTCTGGTATATGCTGGCAAAGCTGTCCGGCTGGCATGCATGCAGTGTAAATGCCCCTTCAAACCTTCAGGCAGCAGTGAATAACGATCAGTACAGCGTGACGTTAACCTGGACCCATGCAGGCAATGCCACAGGTTTTGTGATTCAGAGACAGGTCAATGATCTTGGATGGGATTCCGCCTATGAAACAGTGGATGGTCGGCTAACGTCATTTACGGATCAGGGGCTTTCTGCAAATGTTTATCATTATCGCGTATTTGCGCAAGGTGGCGTAGATGAATTCGGCGCAAGTTGTCATTCCGGATATACCTCAACCGTGACAGCAACGTTTACCGAACATGATGCACCGGTCGCCCCCACCTCTCTCAATGTCAGTGCCGATGCCGTAAATAAAATAAATACCCTTTGCTGGCATGATGCATCAGACGATGAAGATGGATTTTATGTGGCGCGGCGTGCGAATAATGAGGACTGGAACAATGAATATGCATTGATTGCAAGAAACGTGACCGGATTTGTAGACAGGAATCTTGCTGCAGGCGAGTATACTTACAGAGTGCTTTCCTTTAATGATTATGGCACAAGCACACCCTCTAACACGGCCACAGGCGTCATTTCAGAAGTGACTGTGGAAACGCCTGTGCCGCCATCTGATATTGAAGCCGAACTGGACGGCAATGTGATAAAGCTTGTCTGGGCAGACAACAGTGACACCGAATCCAATTTTATTCTTCAGCGCAAAAAAGACAGCGGATCTTTCTGTTCCATAGCAACACTTTCTTCCAATACGACTCAGTATACCGACAGTGATATCCTTTCAGGCTATACCTACACATACAGGGTTAAAGCCAAAAATCAAGCCGGTTATTCAGGATTTTCAAATGAAGCATCTGTTTTTGTTTCAGGAGGTGCTTTTTCCATGATTCTCAAACAAAAAGTCGACGGGTATGAAGGATGCAAGGATACCTATCTTGACGCTGGCACACCGGACAAAAATTACGGGACGACCTACTATAAATACGTGATGGCCAATCCCCAGAGCAATTTTGCCATTTCCTTTGATCTTCCGGAAACATTGAATGGAAAACAGATCAGTGAAGCCAAACTGGTTTTCTTCTGCTGGAGCGTAAGCAACTGGTCGGACGGAAAATATCTGAAACTTTACGAAATTACGGAAAGCTGGGACGTGTTGAGCGCCACATGGAACAAGAGTGATGGTGAAACCGTCTGGACAACACCTGGTGGCTCGATTGATCTTACACAGATCGGCCAGAGCCTGATTCCCAAATCATCCTACTACCCGGAATTTGATATCACAGAACTCGTTCAAAGCTGGGTTGATGGTGACAAAGAGAATCTGGGCGTGCTTCTTAAAAATGATACAACCGTCACCACAGGCATAAAAGCAAGCGAATACAGTGAATATGGGCGGCCCTGCCTCAAGATATCCTTTTCTTCCGGTGATCCATCCACAGACCCTGTGGAACCGGAACCCAATACCAGACCGACAGCGGTCATTCATATAGAAAACAGCGATGTAAAAGCCGGTGATACGGTTCATCTTGATGGCAGTAACAGCACGGACAGTGATGAAGACGATACATTGTCATTTTCATGGCAGTTGATTTCAAAACCACAAGGAAGTACGGCAGCCCTTTCAAGTGGAACAAATACATCTACGGAATTTGTTGCAGACAAAGCCGGTTCGTATGGGATATCGCTTGTCGTGAATGACGGTGAGGAAGACAGTAACGCGGCTATGTTAACCATCGATGCCGTCAAACAGAATACAAAACCTGTGGCAGCACTTCATGCAGAAAATAACCAGGTGAAAAAGGGTGAAAGTATCAAATTGAATGCCTTACAGAGTGTGGATGAAGATGGCGATGCGCTTTCCTACAAATGGATGATTCTTTCAAAACCGAGAGGCAGTGTTGTGGATCTTTCCGCTTTGACGTCTGCTTCAATTGAATTCATTGCTGATATGGATGGCGAATTCACCATTCAACTGACGGTGAATGATGGCGAGGAAGAAAGTGATCCTGCACGTGTTACCATTACGTCTATTCAGCCTGCAGAAGAACCGGAACCTGTGAATACCAAACCAATGGCATCTATTAATACCAGTTCAGGAACGGTTAACAGCGGAGAAACGGTCAGTCTTGATGCCGGCAATAGCGCTGATGCAGATGGAGATACGCTTACCTGTGTCTGGTCACTGGTTTCAAAACCTGTAAGAAGTGCAGCCAGCTTGACCGGTTTTTCAGGGACGTCAACCGCATTTACGGCGGATTTGCCCGGCGCATACGTCGCAAGTCTGATTGTAAATGACGGAAAAGAAGACAGCGATCCTGTTACTGTGACCATCACTGCAACCCAACCGGCAGAAAGACCTGTTACGGTGACCAATGCAAAGCCGGTTGCCCGGATCGATATCGACTCTACCCAGGTCGTTCAGGGGAATACGGTTTCTCTGAGTGGTCAGAGAAGTATTGACAATGAAGGGGATGCCCTGACCTATGCTTGGCAGATTGTTGTCAAGCCGGATAGAAGTTCTGCGGCATTCTCTGATCCAACCTCAGCAACTCCGCAATTCATCGCTGATATGCCTGGTGAATATACGGTAATGCTCACGGTAAATGATGGTACAACCTTAAGTGATCCGGTAATGGGTTATCTTTATGCCACTGCCGTCAATCTTTATACAGCCGAGAATCATATTGAAGATGCCGTAACCTATCTTGAAAATCTCGACAGTTCGGTCTTCAAGTCGGAAATCAAGAAACAGCGGCTTTTAAATGTTCTCCAAAGAGCGCTTGGCAAAGTTGAGAGAGGACGGTATAAACGAACCCTGTTGTGGTTCGATACCCGAATTCTCAACCGAATGGATGGATGTATCAATGGTGGTGCGCCTGATCTGAATGACTGGGTAATGGATTGTGAAACCCAGCAGTATCTTTACAATCTGATTACCAGCGCCATTGAAGAAATAAAGTAGCAGGGGGGCTTCTGCCAATAATTGGGGTGTGTTTTCGCTAAATTGAAAGGGTATCTCCGGAAACGGGGATGCCCTTTCAACCGTTTATGATCCGTGTGACTATGATCCAGATAGAGCCAATATAACCGACAGTGGCAGACATGAAGCTTATGGTCATGACCATGCCAAAGACGCTTAACGGATGACTTGAAATATCCGGTTTGATGGAAAGAACGATGAATCCTCCGGGGTTCAGTATGGCGCCGGCACACAAGGCTGAAATAATCAACTGCGGAGCTTTCGTGTTCAGCCGGGAAAAAACAAGGTAAATGGCAAAAAGAAGTGCTGCCTTGATTGCAAAATCAACATGGGCCTTCACAAGATTTTGATATCCGGGGAAGATGCCTTTCAGTAGGCGCAATTCAAGATATTTTATGCCGGTCAGGCACCATGCCAATCCGATGCTGAAGGCAAGGCATAGACATCCCGTCAATACAATAAGAGACAGTGGGTCTTTCATGGCGGAAATTTCCATATTCAAAATGAGTGTTTTATTCTTCTCCCCAGGCCTTGTTGCTTCGGGAAATTTTTTTCCTGACGGTTTGCCAGGTTTCGGTCTTCAGAGAGTCCCAGAATATCCATGAATTTGGGAATGGAAATATTTTTATCCATATCACAGCCTCCATGTTTGGAAATTGAGCAAATTGGCCATACCTGGCCGGACATTAACTCACGGCAGCCATTACTACTGTAATATTATCCAACCCCCCTCTGGATTTTGCCAGCTCGATAAGGGTGTCTGCTTTTGTTGAGAGATCGTTGTCCGTTATCAGCGTTTTTTCAATATCGTATGCGCTTATCATGTCTGTCAATCCATCCGAGCAGAGAAGAAATTGATCTCCTGAAAGAATTTTTCCCTTGAGAAGATCAATCGAAATTTCCTGATCAACGCCTATGGCTCTTAATACAATATTTCTCATGGCATGTTGTTTTGCTTCTGCCTCACTGATCAGGCCTTTATCGACCTGCTCCTGTACCAGAGAATGATCATGGGTCAATTGCGTTAACTTTCCGTCTCTTAGCCGGTAAGTCCTGCTGTCGCCCACATGGCCAACAATAAATCCGCTGTCCGTGAATGCCAAAAGTTCTGCCGTGCATCCCATACCCTTATGCTGGGGGTTTTCCCTGGCATGATTCAGAATATCTCTATTTGCGAGAAAAAATGCTTTTTTAATGATATGGGTAATGTCATTTTCGGAATACCCAGCCATCGTTTCAAAAGCCCTTAAGACAGATCCCACAAAAATATGGCTGGCCACTTCACCGGCGGCAGCGCCTCCCATGCCATCTGCGGCAAGACAGAGATTGAGATCCGGTCTTACGGCAAATGCGTCTTCATTGCATTCCCGTTTAAGGCCGACATCCGATTTGCCGAAAAAATCAAATTTTGCCGTAAAATCCATTGTTTTTTTAAATTAAATAAACTATTTTAGCCAGAATCGAAAGAACGTTGACGAGCGAAATTTTTTGATCACGCTACATGATAATGATCCTAATATCAATATATTTTAGGGATTCGAACAAATAATAAAAGACAAATTCATCATATGAAAAGGGCACCGGACATCATTATTCAAATCATTCACATTGAAGGCCCTTTAAAAGGTGAGGTGCAGGAATTTTCCGAATCCGAAATCACCTTTGGCCGGAACCCCTCCTGTCATGTTGCGTTTCCCATGGACCAGATGATTATTTCACGGTTGCATGCCAAAATAGTGAGGGATGGCAACCGGTTTAAAATCATCGATCAAAGTTCAAACGGTACCCTTGTAAATGGAAAACCTGTGTCGGAACAATTCATTAAAGACGGGGATGTCATTTTTATTACTGAACAGGGGCCAAAGTTCAGCTTTTTAACCAGACAGCCTGAATCCGGTGAAAAATTTGAAACAGCCCAACGGTCATCACCTGAAATATCCATAGAAAAGACACCTCAAAACATCAGCAAACCCCAAATTCCGGAAAAAGAAGATATCGCCGTTCAGGAGATGGCTGTGCAACTTGTCATCCAATACGGCCCCAATCTGCATTCATTTAAAAAATTGCCGGTTACGGTCGGTCAAAGTCCGGATGTGGATTTAAAATTATCCCATGCATCCATTTCAGGTCGACATGCTCAATTTTTTTACCATGAGGGTCAATACTGGATCAAGGATTTGACAGGGCAAAATCTCATACGCATTAATGAAATTCCCATTGGCACTCAGCAGCAAATGTCAATGGACGATCAGGTCAGCCTGGGCCCGGATGGGCCTTTATTTAAATTTATTGGGGAAGGGCGTCTCATCGAAGTGGAAAAATCGGTTCAAATCCCGGGAAATGGGGACCCTGCGTTTATCACGGCAACTGAAAAAGATAAGGCAGGTCAAACAACCAAAAAGGAAAAAAAAAGAATAAATATATTTAAGGCATTTTTTAAGTAGCCCCCATCGTAAAAAAATAGACTTAAACGGTTTCTGCTTGTTTTGAATGTAATGAAAGATTGGCCTCTATAACACCCGCACGGTTAACAAAATGATAATGATATGAAAAAAATATTCTCCATATGTCTCTTTCTCTTTCTAATTATTGGTTGCGCTTCTGAAAACAGTGAAAAGGGTAAAATTCTCGTTCGTGTTAATGATTACACGCTCACATTAAAGGAGTTTCAAAAGCTTTTTGCCGAGGAACTCGCGTATGATTCTCATTTCAAACCCACGCGTTCTGCCAGGGAAGAGTTTCTGGAAAGCCTGATCCGAAAAGAGTTGATGATCCAGGAGGCCGTCAGACTGAGACTCGACCGGAAAGAAAAATTTGTGAAATCGATCGAGCGTTACTGGGAAGCGACTTTAATCAAGGATTTGCTTGAACTGAAAAATACGGAAGTTCAACAGACTACCTACGTGACCCAGGAAGAAATAGATCGTGAATATGAAAGTTTAAAACCAACAGAAGAGCGTATTCCCCCTGGGGAAATTGAGGATGGCATCAGGGATAACCTCACAGAGCTTAAAAAAGAAGAAATGATAGAAAAATGGATTTCAGGCCTTAGAAAAAGTGGCCATATTGAAATAAACTGGAATTGTCTGGAAGAGGGAAGATATGACAACGGTGAATGACAGAATAGAAGGAAAAAGAAGTCATTATTTTATCAAAAAAAAATTCCAAACCAAATTTATACTAAGGGTTATTTTGCTTGTTCTCATTGGAATGATCGTCTCTTCAGGTTTGCTTTTTTTATTTTCCCAGGATACACTCACATCTTCCTATCAGGGTTCACGTCTTATTATTAGAAACACAGGTGTTTCACTTCTTCCCAAATTGGCACTGACAACTCTTATTACGTTTTTCCTGATAGGCATTGCCACGATGGTGGTGATCCTTTTCATTTCTCATAAGATAGTCGGTCCACTTTATCGGTTTGAAACGGAATTGAAACATATCGGTGAGGGCGATTTAACCCGAAGAATATACCTGAGAAAGGAAGATCAGTTTACTGAAATAAAAGAAGCAATGAATTCGATGATAGAGAATTTGAATTCAAAAGTGACAGAAATAAAGAATCAAGTGGAACAAATGGAATCTTTCGCAGCTTCGCAGCAACATTCTCCTGAAAATATTATGAAAGGGCTTTCAGACTTAAGCAGTCAGATACAAAAGAAATTTAAGCTCTAAGGAGTTTAAGATAAGATGGACGCTGATAGTGTGAAAATTTTTGGTGTATACCCGTGAAAAAAAAAGGACAAAAACCACGCCATTTGGGTCGGATCGTTCAATTCACGTTTCCATTTGTTCTGGTAGGCAGTTGATGCGGGTTCGAAAAAAACAAAGAATTTTTCTTGCATGTCTTTTTTTGGTGATCAGGGGGGCGCTTTCGCATTGCCAGGAGACGGACAATAAGCTTCTGCATCATATTGAAACAAAGTATACGATACTGACCTTTACAGGCCCCGACCATGTAAAAGATTTTTCAAAAAAAATAAAATACGGGAGCAATCAGATTCCCTTTGGCAAGCTGTTTAGAAAAACCGATACAGCGCATATGACAGAACAACTGAAAAGCGCTATTGACCTTTTGTTTGAAAAGGTTCAGCAGATTCTTGATATGAGAAAAAAAATGCCAAAAGTGAATATCAGGGTATGTGAAGACAATGAAACCCTTCAGCAGGCCTTTTTCAGGTATTACAATACAGACTGCACCCACAGGGCGTGGTATATTTACGAGACAAATACCATCTATTTAAACTTAAAAGATGTAAATTCGCATATCCTTGCCCACGAAATGGCCCATTCAATCATAAACCATTATCTGTTGATTCGACCGCCCCATGCCAGTGCTGAAATTTTGGCACGTTATGTGGATACCCATTTGGAATAATGGATATCATTACCAGTTGATTCTAAGTTTGCTATCCCCTTCGATGTTTTTTATCTGTGACTTGTCGGTAATGGAATCGGTTGTTCCCACGCGTTTATCAATGGTTGTGGGGGTTATGGCCCTGCTATTATTGTTTACCGGTTCTATGCTGTACCCTTCGACCATGTCATCGGATTCACCTACAATATCGGCGAGTTTCAGATCAATGGCTTCATTGACTGAAGAAATGGTTCTGGGAACCGAGATGAGCATTTCTTTTGCGATGTCAAATGAAGGATCCCGTATAATGGCTTCTTCAAATTGAACCCTGGCCTCTGCAAACCGCTTGTTATCCATCAGATCCAGACCTTTTGAAAAGCAGATAAAGGCATCATAGTTTTGGGTATGCGTGTGGTTGATAGCATCCCAGGTATGTTCTGACAGGTCTTTTTTGGCAATCCCCAGCGATTCGATTATTTCTGAGACAAGCTGCTTTTCAAGTTGAAAAAACAAGACTTTGGGACCGTTTGCCTTTGGGTTGCCCCTGCTTGTGCCATTTAGGGTTTCAGTGACGTTTGCGGATATATCCAGGTTTTCACCTACGGCGTCTTTGAGGATGCCGTGAACCACGTTGCTTGCCATGAGAAATTTTCCTGTCTTTTGCATACCGGTTTTCTCGGTAATTCCCGATTTGCTGAGAACAATTTCCTGAATAAAGGCCTGCACCTTTTCCCGCTCTAAAACATTGAGGCCCGGAACTTTTGTAAGGTCTGTAATTATCATGGCGGTAAGCCCCTTGGAAAGATCATGGAACATTTTCGGCGAGCCGGTATTGAAAGTGAAGACAGCGACCGTATTTTTATCGATGTTATTTTCTGCTGATTTCCGCAGGCTTCCTTTTGCTGCGCGTTTTGCCTCCTGCTCGGCCCTATCTATTTTTAGGATCGTAAGCCTCTCCCGGACCGATGCGGAGAATTCATCCATAGGGGCAAGTTTCAAATAGTCTTCAAGCAAATGGATTGCCTCTTTGGTATTTCCTTCTTTAAGGGCCGTCATTCCAAGATAATACCTGACTGCATAATTGTTTTTTTGCTTGTCGGCTGCAATCTTCAGCATATTCTGGGATGATTTCCCAATAAGGTAAGGTTCCTGAGGTGTAGAAACCAGGATCACTTCACCGGGCTGATCAGAAGGAGAAGGTATATGCTCCCGTGCCTGGGAAGCTGATAAAAATATAAAGACCATCGAAAGAACCAAAACAGGAATATTTAACTGATTTGATTTGATCATTTTGCACTCCTTTTTTTTAATGTTTTTGCCCTTTACAATTTCAGATCATGTGGGTTTAAATCTTCAGCCCTGCCGTCAGAGTACTTGTAATTTTTTCAAAATCGTAAAGGTCGGCATTTGAATCATTGTGGATATACGCGATTTCAGCCGATACAAAAAACTTTGAATAGATGTCCTGGCCGATAATGATGATAAACGCGTCCCGGTTATCGTGCCGCTTGCGGGTGTAATTGATGGGGGGGCCATCATAGTCCTTGCGGGTATATTTATACATGGCGTACAGATCGGTTTTCGTTTTGAAACTTGTAAAATAAGTAACTGTCCCGCCGTATGCCTCAAATGAATGCATGGAAGCGTCTGCATCCGCATATTGCAGGGAAAAATTGGCGGTCAGGATATGTTTTTTATCGTCCAGATATAATTTGGGACCTATATCCAGCATCTGGGATATATTGTCATATCCCACATCCGAATAGTCGCTTTCCGCGTATTTTTCAGAGGATAGCGTATACCTGCATTTTAAACTGAAACTATTTGAAACAAAATGTTCCGCTTCAGGCGAGATAAAAAAACGGGTTGATAATGATGTGCCACCATACTGAATATATGAAAAACCGATCGGTATGGACGCTGCATTTGGCCAGCTTCGAAGCAGGGGGCCGGTCGTAAGCTCTATTTCCATGTAGTTAAAATCCGTATCTTCCATGCTGTGGCTGTTGAAAAGGAAAGCCGTGCTATACATTAAAAAATGGCCGGGAGCTCCCATATCATAGGAAAGGTCGCCCCGGATATCTGTCAGCCAGTTGACGCTTTCCTTCTTTTTAAGGTTTTTTTCAACGGGTATGATATCTATGGCATCTTTGATAACCGATTCTGAAGGCCCGCTGGTAATGTTGTCATCATATTGGAAACCCTGAGAAAGTCTTAACGCCCAAGATGTCTGCTTCATTTTGGTAAGGAGTTCTTCAATGTCTGCACGCATTTGGGGAGAAGGTGAATTCATGAGAATCATTTTAAATTCCCTGCGTGCAAGGTCTTGCTCCCCACATGCCGCGTAAGTGCGGGCCAGTTCGAAGGATACATCCTTGTGTCCCGGATGTTTTTTTAATATTTCTCTGTAGTTTTCGATTGCCAGCTGACACTCGCCGGTTTTCGATGCGCTGTAGGCCAGCCAGAATTGAATGTCCAGTGACGGGTTGGTTTCGGCGATACGTTTAAAAATCGGTAGGGCTCGGGCGTAGTCTTTATGATAAAAATGGGTAACCGCCTCTGCCAGGGCGTCTGAAGATGAGGTCTTTTTGTCCTCCGCATCAAATTGAGCCGCGGTTGAATTTTTTGCAATGGCGAAATCACATATCGCCGGCCCCATACACAACCAGGCCATATGGAATAAAGCAACAAAAAGAGGTTTCATGTATCCTCCTGAGTGTTATAGATTATCATATCGCCAATGAAATTAACGTATAGGCGATAATAATCTTTGTTATATATTTTCTGAAATCAATAATCTTTTTACCTGTCAATTTGTCGTTGAAATGTCAATCTATTTGTGTAATGACAAACTAAAAAGAAAAACGTCAAAAACTGAATTCATAAAGATAAAAGCATATTCAGTGCCGGAAAGGAGTAAAAACTCCCCCGTCTTCCCTGATAAGTGTATTTGATGTGAATGGTATAAAGCAGTGCTATAATCATACGAGGTGCTATATGAATCATTTCCGTTTTATCGCCGATACAAAATTGGCGTATATCCTTTACGTATTGTGTCTTTTTCTCTTTGCCATTGGCTGTGGCGGCAAGGATGATCCGGAAACTGAAACCAGTTCGCTTGTTTTCGGTATCCGGATGTCAGCCTCTGATAGGCTTAAAGATAATTTATATACCATTAAAGCTGCTGCGGACAATCAGATAACCGCGGATACCAATAATTCGATTGCTTTCGATTGCAGTCAAATAGGTGTTCATACGGTAACAGCGTATATATACAATGCGGAAAACCGGCTTCTTATTATCGGTGGTCCCTGGCTTTGCAGTGAACATGGGGGAGAAATAGGAAGCATCCCTTCAGGGCCGGACCGAAGGGTGATCATCGAGGGAAGAGACGAGGAAGGGAACATAATCGTTTATGGTGAAAAATACGTGGGAACCCTGCTTCCCAACGAAACCAGTGAAGCCGGTATCATAAAAGTATATCATTTTGCCGTAACCGATACCCGGCCTGAGAATGATGTAATGATTTCAAGCTCTACAGTTCTTCTTGAATGGGAGCCCATTCCCGGTGCGGTCAGATACCATCTTCAGGTTTCTGGAACATCTGATTTCAGCGCCTTGATAGTGGACGACGATACCTTGACGACGACTTCATATCTTCACACAAATGCCTCGGAAAAGACCACCTATTACTGGCGCATAAGTGCCGTTGACATCAACGACAATAAAAGTTCAAACAGCACAGGCAGAACCTATCATATTTCCGAAAAAATCACCTGTTTCGCGGATATGGATAGGGATGGTTTTGGCAACCCAGAAGAATCGATAAAGTCATTTGACGTGCCCGACGGCTATGTTGAGGATAATAACGATTGTAATGATTCCAACGCATCCATTCATCCGGGAATGGCCGAAACATATGATGATATTGACAATAACTGCAGTGGCGAAAACAATGAAGGTTTCTCTGCATACTACCAGGATGCGGATCATGACGGGTATGGCAATCTCAATATCGTCATTTATAAAATCGAAGCGCCTGAAGGCTATGTCCCGGATAGCACCGATTTTGATGACACCGATGCAACGCGTTATCCGGGAGCCCCGGAACTTTACGATCAGAAGGATAATGACGGTGACGGCGCAGTCGATGAAGGGTTTCTCCCATGGTATCAGGATGCGGATAATGACGGGTACGGAGATGCCGGCAATATCCGGTATGCCATTGTCAAGCCTTCCGGTTATGTGAATAACAGTAATGATTGCAACGATCGTAATATGAGTATTCATCCTGGTGCGAATGAAATCTGCGGGGATAGTATCGATCAGAACTGTGACGGTGGAGATGAAATCTGCCCGGTGCCTGAGCCACCCACTGCGCAATATCCATACTACAGGGATGTGGACGGAGACGGATACGGCAACGCGGCGGTTGTTGTCTATCAAACATCCCAACCGGATGGCTATGTGGCCAACAATACGGATTGCAATGACAATGATGCCGGCATTCATCCGGGAGCAGAGGAATTGTATGATGATGTGGACAACAATTGCAGCGGCGAAAACAATGAAGGATTCTCTGCCTGGTATGAAGACGGGGACGGAGACGAATACGGCAATGCAGATATGGTTGTCTAT
>Ga0180007_10000216_pt1 | contig 108094 bp, 101 predicted proteins | sample MM_PC_MetaG_FD_121122 | JGI IMG/M metagenome (GOLD analysis project Ga0180007, IMG submission 121122) | Groundwater microbial communities from the Aspo Hard Rock Laboratory (HRL) deep subsurface site, Sweden - MM_PC_MetaG | ecosystem: Environmental > Aquatic > Deep subsurface > Groundwater... | reverse complement strand
CCTCCCAGTCAAATTATCGATGTATATTTCCTACCTATATATTTTGACCGAGCATATACCACCAGTCAGATTTCTTTGCAAATCCTATCGATTTTATTGGATGTTTTTCGAAGTGATTAACACCTCGAGTTACTGATCGCCCCCGACTTGAGGTTTAAAAATCATGATCAAGGCAGGCAGCATGAACAGATCCCCTATCAAGGCAAAAAGCATTGAAAAAGCGGTCAGCACCCCAAACACTTGCGTGGGCCTGAAATTCCCGAGCACAAGAACACCAAACCCGATGAACAAAAGGATCGTTGTAATGACGATAGGTTTTCCGACCATGGCAAATGTCTTTAAAATAGCTTCCCTGGGTGTAATGCCAGGTTTGGAGTTCCGTTTGTACCATGCAACAAAATGAATCGTGTCATCAACGGCGATCCCCAGCGTGACACTTGCGATCATTATCGTTGCCACATCCAGGGGAATTTTTAACCAGCCCATGATACCCAGAGTCATGGCAATGGGGAAAGTATTCGGGACCATGCTGATAATCGTTAATTTCAAATTTCTGCAGACCAGATACATCATGATAAAAATCAAGACAAACGCCACAAACAGACTTCTTCTCTGACTGATTTTTAGCAATTCCTCCATGGCGATATATAGCGTGGTAATCCCCGTAAACCTAAAATTGTAACCTTCACCCAATTCCTCGTTGAGATAGGTGTCATAAAATTTACTCAATTCCACTGCCGTTTCATTCGCACCCCATTTGGCCAGGAATGCCATGCACACTTCTTTTCTATCATCTGAAATCATTCTGTGCAGAATATCCTGATCAGCCATTTCATAAAAATCCACAATATCACTTTGAAGGTCGGGAATGGTTCTATATGCGTCATCATTGTTATTGAACGCCTTGTTGAATTCTTTGGCATAGTCGACGATCGAAGTAGAGCTTGTGATATAATCCCGGTCATGATTGGCGATGACCTGTTGTACGATTTCAACTTTTTTCAGTGCTTCTGGTTGTGTAAAATCGATATTTCCTTCTGCATTTAAAAGAAGGATAAAGGGTATGGTTCCACCAATGTTTTTATCAAGGAACATGGCGTCCTGTTTAAGTTTATTGGAATCATGCATATGCTTTGAAGAATTGGTTTCAAACTTTAGCTGCATCATCCCCATGATGGACAAGATGAAAAACGCCAGAAACACAATCATCGATCCATAGATATACCGGGTTGAAAATCGGCCGATTCTATTTAAAGCCATAGAAAAATACCCGGATTCATTATCAAAAACACTATTCTTCCGGGATATTAACACCTTCTCTATACGCTTTTGAAAAAGAATGAGGGCTGCGGGAAGAAACGTCACATCGATCACAAATGCAAAAATTACACCTATCGCAGTATAGAGTCCCAGCATCTGTGACGGCCTTAGCGGAGCAGACACAAATGAAAAAAAACCAATAGCAGTCGTTAATGTTGTAAAAAGGCAAGGCAGCCATACCGTCTTTGTTGCATCAATAACAGATTCCCTGTAATCCATACCTTTTGACGGAAATGTTTTTTGAAAATGAGTGATCAGATGAATGGAATCGGCAATTGCAATGGCAAGTAAAATCGCTGTCATCGGACTCGTCACATAGTTTAATTTTTCACCACACATGACATAAAAGCCCCTGCCCCATATTTGAGTGATAACAAGCGTCAGCATCGAGAAAACTGCCAGTGTAAAATTTTTTAACAACATCAGCGTGACGATAAAAATCAGACAGGCAATGATGGGAGAAAACGTACGGATATCGATTTTTGACAACCGGTTGATTTCCATCTCAAGAAAAGGGATGCCTGTATAATAGAGCCTGGTTTTACCTTTTGCAATCTGTTGAGTTACGTCTGTAATCTCTTTTAAAACACTCTTTTTACCCGCCTGATCCATCGGTAAAAGCTCGATAAAAATCGCCGTTGTGCATCCGTCACCTGAAATCAGACTAGACTGAAGCAGAATATTCGATGTGATGTTTTCTTTAATTTGAGTCAGCTGCTCCGGTGCCAATGTCCCATCAGGTACCAATTTTTTAAAAATAATAGTATCATCTTCACCCCTCATTTCTTCCACATTTGCGAGACTGATAACTCTTTCAACACCATTTATTTTGTCGATTCCAGCTGTTAATTCCCGTATTACATCCAAAACCGGCATGGAGAAGAGATTGTCTTCTCTCAAGGCCACAACGACAAACTCTTCACTGCTGTATTCCTTCAGAAAATTCTGATATTGCATGTAAACAGGATCATCTTTCTCGAAAAAAACACTGATATTGTTGTCCTGTTCCTGTTGAACCATGAAATACAGGAAAAAAACAGTGGCAAGGAACATCAGAAAAAGCGTGATTCTGTAATGCGCTACAACTGGACGAACAAGGGCGTCGATAATCTTCATATACGTGAGTACCTTCTGAATCATAAATGACCGGAGATGGAAAAAAATATTCTCTGAAATCAGATTTTGTGACAGCAGACTGTTTCAAGTCTCACTATACATAATGAAACGAAATGACTGTGTCAACCGTTCAATATATGGAAGCCAAGGGGAAAGCCCACTCAAAACATGATAACCATTCGATTCTAAAATAAATATTCAACATCAAAATAATTAAATAAATAGTTAGCTAACTATTTTGGACTGCCCCCTTCATCAACCCCAAGTTATGTCCAAAATGCTTTCTCCTTGCGTATTGCTTTAAAATAACTCATAAACCGTATATCAAAACCAAGGAGGCAAGCTGTCTAATAATGAAACAGAACAATCAACCATTTCTACCATCCATATATCTTAGAAACAGCTACGTTCAAACCATACTGGCCAGCAGCAAATTAAGGGTAATGGGACAAAATCCCATGGTTGACAACGAGAAAGAAATCATTCTCGATGCAGGCGGCGGGATAAGACTCCAAGGATTCCTCTCACGCCCAAAGTGCATGCAACCCAAGGGCATCATTATTCTGATTCACGGATGGGAAGGCAGCGCGTCTTCTACATATATCCTGAGTACAGGCAGGTATCTCTTCCGGATGGGATATTCTGTTTTTCGTTTGAATTTAAGAGATCACGGAAACAGCCATCACCTGAATGAAGGCCTTTTCTACGCGATCATCCTTGACGAGGTTTTCAATTCGGTCAGGCAGGCCGCACAAATGGAAAATGGCCGGCCGGCATTTCTGGCCGGATTTTCTCTGGGAGGCAATTTCGTTCTGCGGATTGCAAAGAAATGCATCTCTACTCCCATTCCCAACCTGAAACACATCGTTGCCATCAGTCCAGGATTAAATCCAACCCTGTCAACAGAGGCCATCGACAAGGACCTGTTGCTGAAACATTACTTCCTGAAAAAATGGCGAACCTCTCTCAAAAAAAAAGAAAAAATATTTCCGCACCTTTACCGGTTCAATGACCTGCTATCCGCAAAAACGGTGAGACGGATGACCGATCTCGTGCTTGCAAGGTACAGCAAATATGGTGAAACGCTATCTTACTTCAAGGGGTATACACTCACAGGAAATGCACTTCAGGACATTTCTATTTCCACAACGATAATCACCGCTCAAGATGATCCCATTATACCTGTGGATGATTTTAAAAGACTTGTCCTGAACGGATCAACGGAGCTGATCATTCATCGTTTTGGTGGTCATAATGGTTTTATCGAAACAATTCCGTTTCAATGCTGGTATGAAAAAAAGATTGTCGATATTGTAGAGACACATGCAAAGTAAAAAAAAGGGCTCAGCCAGCTATGCTGACAGAGCCCTTTTCCTACGTATTATCTGTTTTCAAAGAATGATGGTTTAGGATCTTTCCATTCCCAACCACAATACCATGTTGTTATTTCCCACTTCTGCCTTGTAGACATGAGGTGTGATTTCATGGCCATACATATCTGCACTTGGAATTTCTACCTTGATCATGGAACCAATAATCATATCCATGAGGTAAAGTGTGATATCTTCTGCCAGATTGCCAAGAACTGTCAGATCACCAATCAGAAGGTAGAGGTAGCCAATATTGAAATTGCTGTTTGCCCGATCCATGAACGCTTCAATATAAGTTCCATCCTGGCTCATTTTCATGTTCATGGCCACATCCACATCCACACTCAGCCGGATCAGATTGGCTGATGATGCCTGATCTGATATCTCAATGACCAGATTTCGTACAAGGTATGTTCCTGCATACACTTCATCCTCGTCACTTGATGCCACATGAGTCACTGTCGGTCCGGACCAGTCTGCTATCGGAGGCGTTTTCATGGAGACTTCTATCTTCGGAAGTTGAAAGCCAAGCGAATCTTTCACCACTGCTTCAAAAATAGGCGTCACATCAAATTTGTTAAACATACCGGACTGGATGGCTGCAAACAGCGTCATATTAACCATATCATCGCTTACACCCACGGACAGATTGTGGTTTCCATATCTGAAACTCAACTCATCATAAGACGGAAGACCGCTGTCAGGCGTGGCATAAAAATGATCGAGCCCCGGGTTTAATTTATTCTGGGAAACAGGCTTTAATGCTACACCAGAATGAATATACATCTCACCACAATTGGAGCATGCCGGGTTGTTTTCATAAATATAACCGGTCGGGAACCAGATGGCGCCATAAATTTCTGCACTGGGTAAGCCGATACCCAAATCAGCCAAGTCAAGCGACATGGCAAGGTCATTTACATCCATAATGGGAATGCTGATAATGTCAAACATCGCCCTTAATACAGATCCAACCATATCCTTAATGATATCAATCACCCAGTTCATGATGTTGTTCAACCACCAGGGCAGGCCAACAAGTTCGACATTGATATTGAGCTGATCAAAAAAATCTTCGTCCAGATCATCAACATTAAACTGAAGTACAATATCGTTTGTGGGTTCATCATAAAGAAGTTTCATCATGAATTGATCCAGAACGATATTCTGAACACCGCCCCTCAGTCGGAAAGGAACGGTAAAGCTGCCAAATAGCCATGCATGGATATCGAGTTCTCCGTCAATTGAAACACCTTCCATTGAAACATCTGTTGCAATGATTTTTTCATCATCCTGAAGCAGAATAGGTCCCAATGACATTTTTCCTATATTGAGGTCATGAATGGTTGTTGTTACTCCCCTGACGTAAAGCATATTGAGCGATGTGGTTTGAGTGTAAGGAATAACCTGATCAATAGCATCCGGAAGTTCGTTGTTCACAACATCGATGGCCACCTGAAGAATATTATTAAGGAAGTCTTCGTTGATGAGAATATTGGCTGCTTCTTCTACGGTATCATACTGAGCCGGGTACCCTTTGTTTGCTTCACTGCTGCCATGAATAAATGATATTCGTTCCCGATTTGACAGGTAGTTCACATCCCTTACTCTGAAATTGCATGTAGACAATATGCCATCTCCCATAGTGAATTCATAGGAAAATGATCCATCTGAAGCAAATGGAACATCTGCAATTTTCTGTTCATTGTCATTTAACACCACAAGATCTTTAAGGTCGTTTGTACCTTTGGTTACCTTACCGGTAATCACGACAGAATCACCAACAATAACCTGACCTGCTGTCGTATTAAGAGTAATTGTTGGAAGCGTACTCGAAACTACTCCACCGAGATCGCAACCTGTAAAAACCATCACCCCCCCAAAAGCAAGAAACAGTAAAATACTGAAAACAGCTTTTGACGCCTTCATAATCACTCCTTTCACACTCTTTCAAATTAATGTACTAAAGCATTCTTCCACCAAGAATGCCTTTCCCATCTTTTTTTAAGGTCTTATCCCATGATCAAACATCATGCTAAATAAAGAAAATACTGCATATGGAATCGATGATGCGTTAATGGCCGAACGTTTATTCATAACAGCCTTAATTAATTTAGCATTGTTACATAATTGGCTTAAAAATCCACGCTTTTCCATATACACGCCATATACCCCAAATTCACAGGCACAAGCACCTTAAACCACAATCAAAAAAAACACTGTTTACCTGGATAACTTACGTACATTTTAATACATATCGTTCTTCTGTGTCAAGCAAAATATACAAGCCAAACAACATTTCTATCTCTGAGATCCATTTGAATTAATTATTAATTTTATCAATCAAATTGATTAAATGTTTGGTTGGTTTATGGCAGTTGAAACGCTCATATTTTAGCCAAATCACTTTGACAGAATAGGCTTGCATGTATATAGTGCATTAAATTTCATATGACATTTGAGAATAATAAAATAACAAAAACCCCCAAGGATTAGAACCATTTGTGTTGAAAGGATTATCAATGGATAATTTACAGCAAAAAAAATGGCTGTGGGAAAAACTGGGCAACACGTGTGTTCATCATTTAAAAAAGCACCGGTTCGATGCACATTTTGTTCTGTCAACAGGTGAAGCAAGGGCCTTGATATTAAGCATGGTTGCCACATATGATACGTTTGGTTTCGGCGGGTCTGACACCACACGCTCTCTTGGCATCATCGAGGCATTGACCGCAAACAATAAAACGATTTATGACCACAACATTCAAGATCTCCCGTTTGAAGACGCCATCAGAAACAGGATGGAACAAGGCCGATGCGACTGTTTTTTCGCGAGCGCAAATGCCATTTCCCTGACAGGAGAGATCGTGAACGTTGATGGTGTAGGAAACCGGACAAATGCCATGAGCTTCGGGCCCCGAAAGGTTATTCTCGTTGCAGGCATGAACAAGGTTGTGCCGGATCTGGATTCTGCAATCAGAAGGATCAAAGAAATCGCAGCGCCAATGAGAGCGAAAAGTCTCAATATGCCCACTCCGTGTGCAGAAACAGGCATCTGTGTGGATTGCAATGTGCCCATGAGAATCTGCAACATTACAACAATACTTCACAGGAAGCCCATGTTCACAGATATTTCTGTCATTCTTATCAATGAGGAACTCGGCTATTGAAAAGAAGAAAAAAATGAAAAGATCGATTGGTTTCATATTTCAAATTTTTATTTTAATCGTTCTTGCCGGTTGCAATATATCCGGGACGATAAAGGACACAAATGGTACGCCTGTACAAGGTGCCATCGTCTATCTTACGGGCAATGATACAAAAACCGCTGTCACCGATAAAGATGGCAAGTTTCGATTCACCAATATGAGCCAAGGCACATATTCAATTCAGCCAGGCAACTATGGCCCGTGTGCACCTGAATCTTATGATATCGAAAAACACGACTCTGATATCAAAAATGTGGACTTCGTCTTTTCAAACGTCACCCGGATTGGATTGACATATGGTGCCGGCCCGGCCCTTTCACGTCTCCTTGGAATAGATGTACACAAAAACTGCAGGGAAGCCTTACAGGAGAATAACGGCATTGTTGTCACCTTCTCTGTTTTTGATAGCAAAACAATCCGCAGTGAAAAGCTTCATACAATAGATGGTGTGCTGATCCCCGGAGGGGTGGATATTGATCCGGCCAGATATGGCGAAAAACCTCATGAAAATCTTGAAATAATTGACAAGGAACTGGATGAACTGGAATTTACTGTTCTTGATTATGCAGAAGACAACCATCTCCCCATATTTGGCATATGCAGGGGTCATCAGGTCATCAATGTTTTTTACGGTGGCACGCTCTACCAGGACATTCCCTCACAATACCAGGCAGAACCTTCCGTGATCCATCGGGATCGGCAAAACGACTGTTTTCACGATATTGATATCCTTCCGGGAACCTGGTTATCTGAAACGATGGAAGCAATGCTTTTGAGCGTCAACTCCATGCATCATCAGGCAGTAAAAGATCTGGCGTCCGGTTTCACGGTTTCAGCAGTGTCACCGGATAATCTTACAGAAGGCATAGAGCGGGCAGGAGAGAATCTTGTTATTGGCGTTCAATTTCACCCGGAAATCATGAGAAGTACACGACCTGAATTTGACAGGCTTTTTGAAATGTTTGTAAACCACGCAAGAGAAGGGCAAACGCTGCCGGTTGTTGATTAGCTTTCAGAGTTTCTCATTTTTTCATATAAAAAATGCACCTCGAACTTATTTATGGGATTTACCGAAGACGAAAAACTTAGATACAAACAGCACCTCGTCCTTGAAAATTTTGGGACCAAAGGTCAGAAAAAGATATCCCGTGCAAAAATACTCGTGATCGGCGCAGGGGGTCTTGGCTCCCCAGCCCTTCTGTACCTTGCGGCAGCAGGAATTGGCACTCTTGGTATCGCAGATCCGGATAGCGTGGATATTTCAAATCTTCAAAGGCAGGTCCTGTATACAACAGCTGATATCGGCGAAAAAAAAGTGATAGCTGCCAAAAGAAGAATCCACGATTTAAATCCTGACATAAATATCATTTGCCATGAATTTGCCATAGGCTACGAGAATATCACCCATATTATTGAAAGGTACGATTTTATTATTGATGGAACGGATAATTTCAGTTCAAAATTCCTGATTAATGACGCATGTGTTTCCATTGGCAAACCGTTTGTTCATGCCGGTGTCGTCGCCTATGAAGGGCAGGCCATGACAATTGTCCCGGGGCAATCGGCCTGTTACCGATGCGTTTTCAGAAATCCTCCCCCGTCAGAACTGAAAGGATCTGAACAATTGGGGATATTGGGCCCCATACCTGGTATATTGGGAGCCATTCAGGCCACTGAAGCGATTAAATTCATGCTTGGAAAAGGCAGACTCTTGCTAAATCACCTCCTTATCTATAACGCTTTTGACATGACCACAAGAACAGTCAGAGTAAAACAGAGAAAAGACTGTCCTGCATGCAGCGGTTAAAGGATTTTAAGCGGTTGGCCAAATGATAATTTGACAAACCCGCTGACAATGGCCTATATGAAAAAATTTTTATAACCTTCAATATCTGGACAAATATCGAGATAACCCGATGATAAAAAAAAACTACGGGAAAACATTGAAAGAACAGCTCAAAGCCAGTGCAAAAGACAAGCTTTACCGCTTTCTGATGGCAGACGGAATGGTAAAGGGGGCTGTCGTGCATGGCACCCGAATGATTAATGAAATGAAAGCCAATTTCGATCTGGGTGTTCTTGAAACGTTGATTCTTGGCCATGCATATTTAGGTGCAAGTCTTATGTCATCGATGTTAAAGGGTCAGGATCAGCTTGCTTTGAAGATAGACTGTTCAGGCCCTGTAAAAGGTTTATCCGTAGAGGCCAATGCCATGGGAGAAATCAGAGGATTTCTTAAAAACAATCCCATTCCCCTGGACAAACCTTATGACAACTTAACGTTATCTCCATATTTCGGTGCAGGATTTCTCTCTGTCACAAAATTTCTTGAAGACGGGAAAAGCCCTTTTACAGGCAAAATCATTCTGGAATACGGAAGTGTGGCAAAAGACCTTGCCAATTATTTTCTCAAATCAGAGCAAATCCCCACAGCTTTCAGTCTGAGCATCTATTTTGATAAAAAAGGAGACGTCACCGGTGCAGGTGGCCTTTTTCTGCAGGCCATGCCAGGTGCAAAAGAATCAATTGTAACTGAAATTGAAAAAGAAGTGCGGCATCTGTCATCAATCGGTACTGAATTTTCACTTGGCGAGAACCCGGAATCACTGGTCAGCACGGTTTTTCAAAATTTTTCTCCTGTAATTCTTTCAGACCACCGCATCGAGTTTTTCTGCCGGTGCAGTGAAAAAAGAATCCTCGACTATATAGCCATGCTGCCGGCTGAGGATGTTGAAGAAATTCTCGAAAATGGCCCCTTCCCTGTAGAAACAAGATGCCACAACTGTAACACGCTGTATCACTTTTCAAAACAGGATATCGAAAACAGATATCATCGCAGGAAATGACGATTCATTGTTTCATAGAGGGGCCGGTCTAAAATCTCATGGTATACCCCAAAAGGTAAATATGATCGGACAATTCCCAATCCCTGCCGGAGTATTCAAAATCGGCTCGCGTATAGCGGTATTCACAGGAAATACTGGCATTAATCAAAATCCTGTACTCCACGCAGGCTTTCACACCTGTATACAAGGTGGATTCATTTGAAGTTAAAGGATCGGGTGCAAAGCACAAGTCCATAATCACATCCACAGGGACTTTCCATTGGCTTGAGTAAAGATCATACGCCATCTGAAAGAGAAATCCGAATGCCAGGAGGTCTCCATCACGTGACCCTTTACGATTCTCTATTTTACCGATAATCGGCTCAAAACCGACACCATATCTTAATCCGGGAAGAAATGGATCTCCGGAAAGCATGAAATTCCCTTTTAGTATTGTATATTCATCATCATTAAATAAAATGTTTACGCCTGTAGACAATGAGCCATAACCGGATTCCCTGATGTAATTAAACTCTGCGCCTACGGCCTCATGACTGGCCTTAAACCCTATCTGATACTGGCTTGCAAAAGAAATACCCCCAAGCATAAACACGATCACAACAACCCCAAAAAGGTAATGTTTCATTGCTATTTTTTTTACTCCTTATTGTATAACCGCCGGAATAATCTCCGTTAAGAAGGATTCCCGCGCAATGTATATATGATGATCAGAAAAATATAATTCAAATTCAGCCCATGCCATATCAAACATATTAAGCAAATCATTTCTTGGAATATTCAAAGACTCTGAAAACGAATTCAAATGATTGTAACCTTCTTCTTCATCCATTTCAACCTGGCCGATCGCCAGACAAATATCATTTACATAGCATGGCATGGTCTGAAGAATCGTCAATTTGGAAACACCAATTCGTTTTTGCTGAGAAATTCTCATACTTTCAATGGTATTAAAAGGAAGGCGCCAGTCTGACGCAATTTTGACACCTATATTTTCATATGTCACTCCAAGGATGTCCCGGGCAGCAGAAGCATTATCCACATTTTTACTCATGGCCAGACGTTTAATTTGTTTATAGGCTTCAGGCAGATAATTCATGATTAATATCTGCCCGAAATGGTAAAACATCACATTGACACATATTTCCTCGATACCTTCTGCCTCCAGACGAACAGCTATCTGCCTGGCCACAAGACTTTTCAACAAGGTAAAATGAAATAGTTTTTCAAGTTCTTCTTTTAATAGCGGTTCTTCTGTATCGGAACATGGCACAATCGCCTCCATCACTTCTTTTGCCTTATCATATCCAAGGGCCATCAACGCCTGGGACACAGAAACAATTCCCGTTTTCTCTTTTGGCTCATGTTTACTATTGATATACTCAAGTAAGGCCAGTATCAATGGGAAATCGGTCATAACCGCATCAACGATTTTAATCATACTCCTTTCATCCAGTGACAAAACCTCTTTCAGTTTCGCCACATTATATGGAAGAGGTAGAATTCTCCCCATTTTATTCATTCGAATACCAAGAACGCTAAATAATTTATCCCGCTTGGAGGTTCTTTGTTCAAATGTCTGTCCAAGCTCCCCCACGTTAGGATTCGCTTTTTGGGCCTTGGCACCCTGAGATGCAATTTTTTTTAATAATTGCTTTTCTTCAGTAGAAAATGAATCGAACGACAATTCTTTTCCCTGTGAGAGAATCATCTGTTCTGCCTGATCCAATGCCTGCTTTTCATTCTTTCGTCCGGATAATGCCTCCTCTATGGTCTGAATAAAATAGGATACAAAAAACAATCCCTGCATTTTAGGAAACATCCGGTTCAAAAGTCCTGTAAGAATCAAGGACGCTGGTCCAGCGGAATAGCATTCATCCGCATCGGAAGATAAATATTCATTTTGGATCAGGGCGTTAAATTTTGTTATTGAATTACCGTTCACCTTTATGCCTATATCGGTCAACGCATCCAAAAACGTCTCACCATTGTAGCGAGACGGTGGATTTTGATCCTGGCCTTCTATTGCCGTCTCACGGTCAGCCATCAAAAAAAGACAGGCAATTGAAACCAGGTCAAGCGGAAGTGGAATGTGATGGGACCGTATTCCCAGCATTTTCTTAATATGATCTTCCAAAATCCCGTCAAGCTGCCTTTCTATCATCACAACCCTTTTTCCCGTGAATTGATTTTGAAACTGATGAGGAAAATCATCTGATTTGGTCTTACTCCTTTTGATCAACTGACAGACCATTACAAAAACGGACCGTTGTGTCAAGCTTGAATTACTGTTATTACAGGCAACTACATTTATATTTTTTTCGATTGATTTTCTGACTATTACTAATTATTCTGTCTTCTAAAAGTAATGATGGCATGAACCACATCGGTTTTAAAAAAACATAGCTGTTTTAACCAGGGTCACAAATGACAGATAACGAAAAAAACAAGCACTCGGATATTATTTTTGTCAAGCAGCCCTCTAGCGCTGACATCAGAGGACGTCAATCTGTCAGGGCAACATTCAAACTGACAACAAAGGCAATTCATGCCATCACCATCGTCTCTGTGCACCTTGGCATCAAACAGAAATCCCTTTTTGACCTTCTTTTTGAAGATACACAAATCCTGAATCATATTGCAAGCGGGCTCACCCCCGATACGGCAAGCGGATTACCGCGGGTGCAAAAAACCTTTGTTCTCAGCCGAAAAACCTTAAATGCACTTGAAGCGATTACCCAAAATTCAGCGGCAACAAGGGATAGTCTGGTAGAGTACACGATCAACCGCCTGGAATCAATTATTACTGTTGAAAAAGAAAAACACAGGATTCGCAAAGCGCTTCTCGAAGAATTCGAAATTCATTGTAAACAGGGGAAAAAAATTCTACGAAAGGCGTTGGCACACCTGGGAGATGAAGATCCGGTTTGCCATGATATTCAAAATGCTGTACAAGCTGCATTAGGTGCGCATCAGAATATTGAAAAATATATTGATAAAGGCAATATTATTGAAGACTATTAGTTTGTATATGTCGATAATTAAACATCAATTTTTTAAGGTGCATCACCCATGGTAATCAATCATTTGATTAACCCGGATGGAAAAATCACTTTTGGTATGTATGCCGATCCTGTTTTAAGTTTGAATTATATGGATTTTGATCTGAAGACACCACGGGGCTTAAAAATACCGCTGTGTCTTAAAAAAATAAAATTCAATCAATTCCATTTTGTGGGTATTACCGGGCCGGATCTGATGGTAGGCCTTGCCATTGTTGATCTGAAATATGCCACCAATGGATTTTTCTATGTATATGATATAAAGAATGCCATTATAGAGGAAACCAAGAAAACCACTCTACCGAACAAGCACATATATATATCCCCTTCTCCGGAAAACCCTGAAAGCAAATTCAAAGCAAAAGGGCTTGCTATATCCATCACAGGCAATAAAGTATATGCGGAAGGAAACGGTATTGCAATTGATGCAGCTATAGGCTCAACACACACGACGCCTTTAAGGTTATGCACCCGGTCCGGATACAATGGATGGACATATACACAAAAAACAAGCCCGATAAAAATTTCTGGTTTCATTCAATTTAAAGGCCATAAAATTCCCATATCCTCCCCGTCATCCATGGCGATAATGGACTGGACAGGCGGATTCATGAGAAGAGACACATTCTGGAACTGGGCGGCAAGTGCCACCACACTTTCTGATGGAAGAAATCTGGGGTTTAATCTCGCCTGTGGCACAAATGAAACCGGATTTAATGAGAATGCGTTCTGGATAGACGGCGCTATGACCACGACAGGTTCGGTTAATTTCATATTTAATGAAAATGATATGCATGCCCCTTGGCACATTCAGTCAAACGACGGCAAAGTGGCGCTGATATTTATTCCGGAAACCCATCGTGCAGAAAATATCAATGCATTTCTTGTTGCGTCAAAATTCACTCAACTCATGGGAAAATTCGCAGGCAGCCTGAAAACAAACTCCAATGAAATTATTACCCTGAAAAACTGCCCTGGCTGGGCGGAAGATCATTACGCAAAATGGTAATCAGGATATTAAATGAACACTATCGATGCAAATGTTAAGAACGATGTTTTTGCCAAGTTCGTTGGCATTGAACTGATTGAAGTTCAAAAAGGAAAGGCCGTCACCTCACTTAAAATCAATGAAAATCATATGAACGGCATCAATATCGCACATGGCGCTGCTGTGTTCGCTCTTGCGGATTACGCATTTGCGGCAGCGTCAAACTCTCATGGCATTACCGCAGTTGCTCTGAACGTAAGTATTTCCTATATCAAAGCAGTTCAATGTGGTACAGTCCTGACTGCGACGGCCACTGAAATTTCTGCGAATTCAAAAATAGCCAATTATATGATTAACATTACAGATGAACAGGGTAATACTATTGCTGTTTTTCAGGGACTGGCTTACCGAAAAAAACCTTAAAAAAATGATTGAAGAACGTAACCCAACACATTTTCTCGGAGAAAGGCATGGCTTCATATGATAGAAATCCGGAAAAAGACAGGAGACAAGGACCAGATTTCTGGATAAAATTTTTAAAAGGGCTTGCTGTCTCAGCCTGGTTTCTTATGCTGGGCATACTGATTGTACTTGAAGTTGCCAAACCGGAGTTTGAAACCTTTTTTGACCGCTATTATCATCTGAAGCTAAGAACCTCATGGGATCTTGAACTTGCAAGACAAATCTATTATTTAATGTTTGCAGGCTTAGGTCTTAGTATTGCAGGGCTTCTCATTGGCTCAAAAAGGCATCGCCGGAAAACAGATGCAAGACCTGTTTCTCTCATCCTTGTTGGCCTTTTTTCTATTTCCGGAATCATTCTTTACAAGCTCTACTTTACATAGCCCATTATCTTTTCCGATGATGAGAAGAAAAGAGTCCCCTTATAAATTTCTTGACGAACTCTGATTCATTTACTAATATTTCTATATTTATATCGTTCACGAAAATGTGCGATACCCTATTCCAAACAAAACAAATAAAATACACCAGAAAAAAACTATCTCTTAAATGTATATTTTTTTTATCGACAACAAAATCTGAATTAAACAACCTATCATTTATTTAAGGAGAAACACGTCATGAATAATGCAAAGGAAGTTTTCAAACAGATGATCGATTTTAACAAGGGGTCCATGTTAAATATGTGCCAGAGCATATCACTGATCCAACAGCAGACCGAAAATTTCACCAACACCATGCTGGAGCAGACCACATGGTTGCCCGGCAGCGGTAGGGATATGATCAGTGAATGGTCAAAAGCCAGCAAAAAGGGTATTGAAAGCTTTAAAAAAAGTATTGAAATAAGCTATGATAAAATCGAAGATATGATCAGCTGAAACATGTGTTCCCCGAGACAATGATTGATATGCTATAATAAATATCCATAAAATATCGAATTGCCCGCTCCTGATAATATGAACCATTAGTATGATTTTAATCTTGACATGGTATTTTTTGTCCACTAAACTGGTCCGACCATCAGATGAGGTGATAACTTATGCTAAAACCCGTAGAAAGAAAAAATTTATCAGACCAGGTCTTTTCGCAGCTTCGCGATGGCATATTGAATCAGACCTATACCCCAGGGGACAGGCTTCCATCTGAAAGAGAACTTTGCGATATGCTGAAGATCAATCGAAGTTCGGTAAGGGAAGCTCTAAAACGGCTGGAACAGGCCCGACTTATCGAAATTAAGCACGGACACGGATCAGTAGTACTCGATTTCAAATATACAGCCAGCTTTGATATGCTGAGCCATATTGCCATGCAACCTGGAGAAATCAATTACATCAGTGTCCGAAGCATTATTGAGATCCGTACGGTTTTGTGCGGAGAGTCAGCGAGGCTGGCGGCTATGAGAATCCAGAAATCTGAACGGGACAGCATTCAGTGTATTGTGGAAAAAATAGAAACCTGTCCATCGGATGATTTCAAATTATTCCAGATTCTTGATTGGGACTTCCACTACGCCCTTGCCCATGCCAGTGAAAATATCGCACTTATTCTGATCTATAATTCCGTAAAAGAAATTTATTTTAGCATGCCTGAATTTTTTATTTCCATGTTCAAAGATGCGATTAAATCGCCTCACCTATATCGAAAAATACTGCAAGCTTTGGAAATAAATGATCCGGAAAAAGCAAAGGCATATTGTGTTGAACTGATTGAGACTGGCAATAAACAGTTTATGATGGTCTACGAATCCATGTTACCGAAGGAATAAGGTCGGACATGAAAAAACATGCTGAAGTGAAAAGGGTGAAAAAATAAGGAAATAAGAACATGATAGGATTCAAACTTGATGAAGTAATGACAGGCACTCATGAATTCTCAGAAGTGGGTTGGCCAAAGGGGATGCACCCTTTTCACTACAGCCTTACCTGGGGGAATCAAAACCTTTTGAACTTCCTGAATCCATTTTCAAAGGAATTTTTATCAAGCGAGACAAAGGGCATCATCACAATTGGGGGACTCGTCAATAAAGCTGTCTGTCAGGGGACGTTGCAAATGCTCTATTTCTCAGAACGAAAAATTCGGTATGATTTCACTTTTAAGGACAACAAGGGCGCACCCTATCGATATGTTGGGGAAAAGATCAATCTCTGGCCCTGGAACCTTCATAAAACACATGTGACATGCTACGGAACTGTCACCCATCTTGATACAGGAAAAAATATATCCACGTCGGTTGTTTATTTCCCTTATCGGGAAATAATTCCGTTTATCTTTTCTTTCAGGTTGAGGTGGGGGAAGGTATTTAAATACCCAGCAGGAGGCTTTCATGACATATAAAATTCTGTCCAATAAAGACGTAAAAATTTTTGAGGCGCTGGGAAGCGGAATTATTCCCGGAGGAGGCCAGCATTTTGAAATGGGTGCTCGGGACCTTTCAGAAAAATGGCTGCCCAGAACGGATTATCTCTTATCCCGCATGAATTTACTTTCAAGAACAGGAATGCGTTTTCTGGGCAAACTGATCAATATCTTCTGGCCAATGGTGTATTTAAGACAATTTAGTCAAATGATCCATCTGCCGGAAGACGAACTGGTCATCCTCTTCCATCGTGCTGAAAGCTCAGGAACCCTTTCCTCCGCCTTGATTCTTCTTCTGAAAGTTCTTATCTGTCCTCCTTTTTATGGCTTAAAAGAAGTGAAGGAAAGTATCGATTACAAGGAAAAATTTCCAAATCCCAAAAATTTTGAAGGGATTAAGGCATAATCAAGGAGGACTAAATGATCAGAGAATTCAAAGATATCAAAAGAGATATTAATGAACATGCAGACGTTTTAGTGATTGGTTCCGGTGCAGGAGGTGCTGTGGCCGCCAAAGAGCTTGCGGAAAAAGGCATTGACGTGATCCTCATTGAGGAGGGCAGTTATTTCACCAGCAAAAATTACAACCAGGACCCAAACGACATGATGGGAATGATGTGGCGGGACAGTGGGACAACCCTTGCTTTGGGGTTACCACCGGTTTCCATAACTCTCGGAAAAGCCATTGGTGGCACCACACTTATCAACTCTGCCACATGTTTCAGAACACCAGAAACTGTTATCGAAAAATGGCGAAAGTCCTATGGATGTGAAGGTCTCGATTACAAGGAACTTCTTCCCTACTTTGAAAAAGTGGAAAATGAAATTTCCGTGACCGAGCTATCAGAAGATGTTCTGGGGGCTGTGTACCAGGTTGTAAAAAGAGGTGCCAAAGCATTAGGACTTTCCGCAAAACCTCTCAGGCACAATGTAAAAAACTGCGAAGGTGCCGGCATCTGCCAGTTTGGATGCCCAAGAGGTGCAAAACAATCCACAGATGTATCCTATATTCCAAAGGCCATTCAGGCGGGCGCCCGGATATTTGCCAACTGCCGGGCGACAAAACTTTTGACAGAAAGTGGCCGGATAAGAGGTGTGAAAGGGAAGGTGATTGATCCCTCAAACGGAAAAGCCAAACATAATATTCACATTACATCAAAAATCGTCTGCCTTGCCATGGGTGCCATGATCACACCCGCCTTTCTTTTAAAACAAAGACTGGCCAATACATCCGGACAGGTGGGCAAAAATCTTACCATTCATCCTTGTGGCAGGGTGGTCGCTGAAATGGAGGAAGAGGTAAATGGCCATCATGGCGTTTCACAGGGAGGACAGATTGATGCCTTTGCCGGTGAAGGCATCATGCTTGAAGGTATATTTCTCCCACCGGGACTGATGACCATGTCTCTTCCTGGTGTAGGGGAAGACCATAAATATATTGCCAAGCATTACAAAAACCTTGCTGCATTTGGCGTTATGGTGTCGGATACGACACGGGGAAGAGTGTTTCGTCCCTTGCTTCCGGGGTTCCCTTTTTCTTCCTGGTACTCACTGAATAAAACAGATACGGGAAAACTAAAAAAAGGCATTGAGATCACTGCAGAAATTTTTTTTGAAGCCGGCGCCAAGCGGGTATTCACAGGATGTACGAAAATGCCCATCCTGAATTCAAAAGAAGACCTTGAAATATTTAAAACCATGCCGGTGCGTGCCTGGCATTTTGAACTTGCGGCATTTCATCCACTGGGCACTTGCCGTTTTGGAAATGATCCCGGGGAATCTGTCGTTGACATGAATTTAGAGAGTCATGACATCAAGGGTCTGTTTATTCCTGATGGGAGTCCCTTCCCCACATCCCTGGGAGTAAATCCTCAAGTAACAATCATGGCTTTTGCCACACGCACGTCAGACTATATTGCGGAATCGATAGAGAGATATTAGAAACGATTTTTTGCGCTTAAATATCGGTAAGAATTATTTCTGAAGCCCATATGTCATGCATATGGCTATTTTTCTTTTGACTCCACATGTTTCTTGACAGCGTTAAGATAGCCCTTGAGACTCGATTTTGAAATATACCGCTCCACGAATCCCGGAATGGGTATGGAAATTTCAACAATTGGTGCATACGTATAAACGGTTTTCAAACCATCATCAACTGCCTCCAGGTATCCAAATCCTTCGATGCTTTTCAATCCGGAACTGTTCGCTTTTACTGGGATATTACTATCACAATACTTTTGTATTTGCTTTTCACTGAGGAGATGCCACTCCACCCGATAATTTTCAGAGGCCCGGAATGTTACATTCACTGTATAGGTTACAGTTACAATCGGGACATCAAGTTCTCCCTCGATTAATGTTTCACCATTATTCATGTCATCTATGGGTGTAATCGTATGAATGGTTTTATAATATTTAAGGCCAGGCACATATTGGCCCATGCTATCCCAATCCTTTAGTACCTCCCAAACGTCTCCTGGCGGCTTGTTGATCAATATCACGCCAATCACACGCTTTCTTTTCCCCTCACCTTCTACTTTAAATTCTTCCGTAAAAATCTGAAGTTTTCCAGCTTTCAGTGTTGCCATATCAATGGTGAATCCGTCATTAATCCCGGCAAACACTTCACCAGCCATCATAAAATATAACCAGGCGATTATTATTCGGATAACCTGTTTCATACATGCTCCCTTTCCTGTCTGGCGCCTATAATTTTTCCTTTTCAACTTGCTTCGTTCATCATTGTCATATAGTGATTAAACAGATCATCATTGAAATGATGTGTTTTTACAAGTTTTAAGCTATATCATACCCATAAAATTAACAAGCAATGAGATATCATCCTGCCAAATATGAGAAGCAAGGAGGGAAACATGCGTTTATCAGAAAAACTCGGCAACAAATTTGTGATAACCACAGAGCTTGGTCCGGTAAAAGGCGCCCAGTTCGAAGTATCTATTGAAAAAGCAAAAAACTACCTGTTTCTGGATGGCATTAACATCCACGACTGCCCCATGGGGAATTTAAGAATCAACGCCATTTCCATGGCAAGCCTCGTTCAAAGCACCCTTGATATGGAAACAATTCCTCACTTTACTTGCAGGGACAGAAGTCTTCTGGGCACCCAGGCTGATCTTTTGGGAGCACATGCGCTTGGCATCCGGTATATTCTGGTGACCACAGGTGACCCGCCCAAACATGGCCCCTACCCATCCAAGGCCGTTTATGATTATAATACCCTGGATCTCATACGCCTGATTAAAAAAATGAATAATGGCCTTGATTTTAACGACAAGGCGTTTGGCGGCCAAACCGATTTTAAAATTGCCTGTACAGCAATGCCCACGTCAAAAGATCTGGCAAGAGAAATCGAACGTATGGAAAAGAAAAAAAATGCAGGTGCTGATTTTTTTCAGACCCAGGTGGTCTATGATATTGAAAAAACAATCGCGTTTTCGGAAAAAGCAAAAAAAATGGGGCTGCCAATCCTCACAGGCATCATGCCCCTTAAAAGCCTCAAGATGGCTAAATATATGAAGGAAAACGTTGAGGGAATCGATGTTCCCGATAAGGTGATTGAAGAAATGGAAAACGGGAAATCAGGTGTGGACATTGCCTGTGATATGATAAAAGCGATCTATCCTTACATTGACGGCATTCATATTATGGCCCTCGGTGATATTCAGGGTACAAATAGAATAATAGAATTTACAAAATCCTTATCTTAATAAAAAAAATCCGCCAGCCTGAACCATACAGTTTGGCAGGGCAGTTTCTGATTATAATGATTTTATGACAGTGAGGTTTTCCAGAATGTTCAACATCTGACTTGCGTGGAACGTATCCCTGATCGCCCCTTCATTTTCGTATGTATTAACCTTGTTTTTCCAGATCTCGATATAGTTCCTTTGTTCATCCGGTTTGGCTTCAATCCCTTTTTCTGCCAATATTGCCCGGTTATAATCCTGATGAAGTTCTGGTTGAAAAGACAGCATCTGATAATCCTGCTGGGAAATAATACCGGCTATGTGCAGCGCTTGGCTCATTTGAGTCATTTCTCTTGGTGACATTTGTTCAATATCATAATCCGACATTATTTTTTTTGCGGTATAAACATTTTTAATATGCAGGGTACCAGGCAATGAGGTTTTCTTGCCACTTTCAGACGCTCCTGAAGGAAATCCCGTATCCTTAGATAGGGTCTGATGGGTGTAAGTCTGAATTTGTGACTGTGTGAACCCCTGAATCTGCATGACAACCTCCTTGTCTCCAGAGTAAGATTTTGCAACATTTAAGCCAATTTATTTAATCATTACCATAAAAAATAACCATATATCTATACTACCGATATTATAAGACAACCATGATAATTTCCGCCCTGAATTGGACATAGGCATTGCCTGCATTCATTTTATTAAAAGCACGATTACCGGAAAAGATTTCCTATCAGATACAAGGATTTTATTTACTTGATTTTCAACCAACCTGTGTATATATCGGTATTTAAAATCGAAATTTCTCCACAGCTTACTATTGAAATATATTTTTCGCATAGAATGAGACCTCGCACTTTTCATGGAAAACGATTCAAGATCATTAATGAATACAGGGAAACTGGAGAAGACCAAATGAGTGAGATCGAACCCATCATCATTGACGAATCATCATTTTTATACCATCACTGCGCCTTACCGCCACTTCCTGCTGTGGTCAACCGTCTGAAAGATATTATGTGCTCAAAGGAAATTAACGTATCTGAAGTTTCCAATCTTGTGAAAACCGACCCTGCTCTGGTTGCTCAGATATTAAAAATTGTCAATTCAGCATATTATAGTTTTCCAAGAGAAATTGTGGAAATCAGTTTTGCCATTGCATACTTAGGTATTAATGAAGTCTACAGGACCGTTCTCTCTCTCTCCGTCATCAACACCCTGGATTTAAATGATTCGGCCAATTTTAATAAATTCTGGTTTCATTCCAACTACACAGCCCTTTTAACCAAATTCATCACAGAGAAATATGCGCCATTTCTACCACTCGAAAAGCTATGGTCTGCGGCCATGCTTCACGATATTGGGAAGTTAATTTATTTGAAATTCTTTCCTAAACATTTCAATATATTAATTAAATACTGTGAAACCCAGGGGGAACTCTTCAGCCATGCTGAAAAACATTTTTCATTACCATCAAGCGCATTCTTCGGCAAACTCCTTTGCGAAAGATGGCGGCTTCCGGGCAGGATAAAAGATGCCTGCAAGGCCCATAGCCTGGATGATTTGAAAAAAATTAAGGGTGAGAGTGCAACGGATGATTTTATTCGAATGATTTCTATAGGAAATTTAACAGCGGTCTTGGCAGAGAACAACCTCAAGGAAGAATTGAAAGAACTTGTTTCCTCCCAGATCAGGACGTCGTTAAACCTTTCATCAGAGGAATTTCTTGTTTTAATGGAAGATGTCAACGCATTTAAACAAAAAGTATATCAGTTGATGCCCTGATTCAAATAAAAAAGCCTGGTCATGGACCAGGCTTTTTTTTATCAGAATGGCGGGAGCGACGAGACTCGAACTCGCGACCTCCTGCGTGACAGGCAGGCGTTCTAACCAAACTGAACTACGCCCCCGAAGACGATTTGGATTAACATGGTGGGCGAAACAGGGCTCGAACCTGTGACTTCAACCTTGTAAGGGTTGCACTCTCCCAGCTGAGTTATTCGCCCATCTGCGTCGTCTCGAAAAACGGAATATACCTACCAATTTGATTTTCTACTGTCAAGCTAAAAAGCATCTTTTTAACTTATTCATCAAGATTGTGGAAACCGCTTGGAATTATTATCAAGTGTTTCTGGTTTTGGTATTTGCATGGCATCCCCGACAAAAGCACGAGAAAGAACCTCATCCATGTGGTCAACCGGAATAATCTCAAGCTGTTTTTTAATTGTTGCCGGGACATCAATGATGTCCTTTTCATTTTCAGCAGGAATGAAAACCCGCTTTATACCGCCCCGATGGGCTGCCAGAAGTTTCTCTTTTAATCCGCCAATAGGCAGCACACGTCCTCGTAGGGTGATTTCTCCAGTCATGGCGACATTCCTGTCAACCGGACGCTTCATCAATGCGGAGACAATAGCTGTACACATCGCAATACCCGCAGATGGTCCGTCTTTTGGAATCGCACCTTCAGGAACATGAATATGCATGTCATAATTCTTGTAAAACTCTTCCTCTATACCAAATATATCTGATTTTGAACGGACATAGCTCACTGCGGCGCGTGCTGATTCCTTCATCACGTCGCCCAGCTTGCCTGTAACGATCAATTCACCTTTTCCAGGCATTAACACGGTTTCAATATATAATAGTTCTCCACCCACTTGCGTCCAAGCAAGGCCTGTGACAATACCAATCTGATCCTTGTCTTCCTTTCTTTCAATCCTGAATCGATAGGGGCCTAATAACTCCTGAACAACCTTGGGAGTGATTTTAAAAGCGGCATCCCCTTTTTTCTTAACGACTTTTCGTGCTGTTTTACGGCAGATAGAGGCTATTTCCCTTTCAAGGTTTCTGACGCCAGCTTCTCTTGTATATCTCCTTATAATCATATAAAGCGCATTTTGAGCAAACTGGATATTATCCGGCGTCAATCCATTTGTCTTGATCTGCTTGGGAACAAGAAAATCTTTTGCGATATTATACTTTTCATGTTCCGTGTATCCGGGAATACGAATAATTTCCATCCTGTCCTGAAGTGGCACCGGAATGTCATGAAGGGTATTTGCTGTTGTAATAAAAAGAATTTCTGAAAGATCATAATCCACATCCAGAAAATGATCGTTAAAACTGTAATTCTGCTCCGGATCAAGGACTTCTAGAAGTGCCGAGGAAGGATCGCCCCTGAAATCCATACTCATCTTATCCACTTCATCCAGACAGAAAACGGGGTTATTGGCACCAACTTTTTTAAGGCTTTGAATGATTTTTCCAGGCATGGCACCTATATAAGTTCGCCTGTGCCCTCTTATTTCTGCTTCATCCCTCACACCACCCAAAGATAGCCTAATATATTTTCTTCCTGTCGCCCTTGCGACAGATTTGGCAAGGGACGTTTTACCGACACCCGGAGGGCCAACCAGACATAAAATAGGTCCCTTGATTTTTTTGACAAGTATCTGGACAGCGAGATATTCAATAATCCTTTCTTTGGGCTTTTCCAAGCCGAAGTGATCCTCATCAAGAATCCTCTCGGCCTCTGCAAGATCATGAGAAAGCTTGCTTCTTTCAAACCAGGGCATTTCTATCAGCCAGTCAATGTAATTTCTTACAACAGCAGCCTCGGCTGACATGGGTGACATCATTTTGAGCTTGCTAAATTCTTTCCTGGCCTTCTTTACGCTTTCCTTTGACATGCGCTTGGCTCGAATACGCTTTTCAAGTTCCTGAAGCTCTTCATCAAGCCCGTCTTCATCTCCCATTTCCTTTCGGATGGCGCGCATCTGTTCATTCAGATAATATTGCTTTTGCGTCTTCTCTATCTGATTTTTAACACGCCCTTTTATTTTTTGCTCCATCGAATAAATTTCAATTTCATTCTTTAATAGCTGAAGAAGAATCGTCAGTCGATCATTCAACGGGCCGGTATTTAAAAGCTTTTGTTTATCTGAAATTTTAAAACCGATATGGGAGGCAATGGTATCTGCAAGCTTTGAATAGTCCGTCATGGCAATGACATTATTGATAACTTCCTTTGGAACGCCCTTGTTCAGTTTCCCGTACTCCTGGAAATTTTCAAGTACAGCGCGGCTCAAGGCGACCGATTCGGATTTTTCCCCCAGATTCTCATCGATCTCTTCAATTTCTACCTGAAAGAAAGTCTCTTCATCTAAAAAACGGGTGATACGCGCTCTGTTTTTACCTTCAATCAAAGCTTTTACAGTACCATCCGGCAGTCGAAGAAGCTGAAGCACCGTGCCAATGGTACCAACCGGGCTAATATCTTTGTCTTGGGGTTTATCCACGTTGGCCTTTACCTGCGTGGCGAGAAAAATATGCTTATCCTTGTTCATGGCTTCGGAAAGCGCATTTACCGATTTTGTGCGACCAACAAAAAGCGGCGCTACCATATGAGGGAATACAACAATATCTCTCAAAGGCAAAAGGGGAAGAATCAGTTTACCCGAATCGGAATCATTTTGTTTGAAAAATTTCTGTATATTAATCATCGACTTATATTGACTTATTTAGGGATACGGATCAGAAAATGAAAGATTATCAATTTAAGAAAATACATGCAGGAAGGATTCCAAATATCCAATCCTTCCCACTCATGTGCATTCAAGGCCAATAAAAAATAGCGGCTATTCGCTATGCCTGTTTCTTTGTCTGCTCATACAACAGCATAGGTTCTTCTTTTTTCAGAACAACTTCTTCACTGATGACACATTCTTTTACATCTTCTTTTGAAGGAATATCATACATGATATCAAGCATCGTTTCTTCCAGGATCGCTCGCAATCCACGGGCACCTGATTTTCGTTTCACAGCTTGTTCTGCAACCGCTTCAAGTGCTGAATCGGTAAAACGCAAATGTACACCTTCGTATTCGAAAAGCTTCTGAAATTGTTTAATCAGTGCATTTTTAGGTGCTGTAAGTATTTTGATCAATGACGATTTATTCAATTCCTGAAGCGTGGCGATGACTGGCAACCGCCCAAGAAACTCCGGTATTAGTCCGAACCGGGTTAAATCTTCTGTGGTTACCATATGGAGCAAATCATTTACGTGGTTGCTTTGCTTTGAAATAACATTGGCGCCAAATCCCATCGATTTATCACTAATACGCCGCTGAATAATTTTCTCAAGCCCTGTAAATGTCCCTCCGCAGACAAACAGAATATTCGTCGTATCAACTTTTACAAAATCCTGCTGGGGATGCTTTCGGCCGCCTTTAGGCGGTACACTTGCTGTTGTACCCTCAATTATTTTCAATAGTGCCTGCTGGACCCCCTCACCAGATACATCCCGTGTAATGGAAGGATTATCTGACTTTAAGGCAATTTTATCGATTTCATCGATATACACAATACCCCGCTTCGCCTTTTCCACATCATAGTCAGCATTCTGCAGGAGAGACAAAATGATGTTTTCAACATCTTCCCCCACATAGCCAGCTTCTGTCAGTGTCGTTGCATCTGCAATGGTAAAAGGCACATCTAAAAATCTGGCAAGCGTCTGGGCAAGCAATGTTTTTCCACTACCAGTGGGTCCAATGAGAAGAATGTTGCTTTTCTGGATCTCCACATCACTTGAAACGATTGAGGAATCAAGACGCTTATAATGATTTCTTACAGCTACAGCAAGTATCTTCTTGGCATAATCCTGTTCAATCACATACTCATCAAGACGCTCCTTTATTTCCTGAGGCGTCATCACACTCTTGGCTGTACTGACCTCTTTTTCGCCTTCTTCCTCAATGATTTCACTGCAAAGCTGAATACACTCATCACAAATATATACTGCAGGACCGGCAATAAGCTTTTTTACTTCTTTCTGATTTTTACCGCAAAAAGAACAAAAAAGCTTTTCATTCATGTCTCCCTGTTTTGACATATCATTCCTCCGTTTCGGAAAGATTTTCAAGATCATCTCTGTTTTTGATCACATGGTCAATCAATCCGTATTCTTTTGCTTCAATACCGGACATGAAACGATCTCTATCTGTATCCTTTGATATTTCATTCAAATTCCTGCCTGTATGCAAAGACAATATGTTATTCAGAACATCTTTCATTCGAAGGATCTCTCTTGCCTGAATTTCAATATCAGAGGCCTGCCCGGATGCCCCACCCAAGGGCTGATGGATCATAATGCGGGAGTTCGGCAGGGAATACCGTTTCCCCTTCTGGCCTGCAGCAAGAAGAAGTGCACCCATACTGGCTGCCTGGCCAATACATACCGTAACTATATCCGGTTTGATGTACTGCATGGTGTCGTAGACAGCCATACCGGCTGTAACCACTCCCCCTGGAGAATTGATATAAAAATTAATATCTTTATCAGGGTCCTCAGATTCAAGAAATAAAAGCTGGGCAATCAACAGATTGGCCACATCATCATTTATTGCCGACCCAAGAAAAATAATTCTGTCTTTTAGAAGTCGCGAGTAAATATCATACGCACGTTCCCCTCGGCTTGTCTGCTCAACAACCATTGGTATTAGAGGCACTTATAACTCCTTATCCAAAATAATTTAAATATCCTGACTCATCTAAACAGGTTTTCAAACAAAGGTTCATATCTTATTTATCGTATTTTCCTCTGCTATTCTTTACTTTCACCCTCATTTGTTTGTAGTTCAGGCTCTTTTTCTTCAATGTTACCTGTTTCCATTATAAGCTTTATGGCCTTTTTTTCAAGTAAAGTGTATTTAAAAAATTCTATTTTCTCTGGATTTTCTTTGTAAAAGGCTTTAATACCGGCTACCGTCTGATTAAAATTGTCCGCCAGATCCTGAAAACCTTTTTCAAGTTCATCTTCGGAAATGGCCAGTTTTTCATGGGTAATAATCGAATCAAGAATAAGGTGCCTTCGGACCTGTTTCTCCGCAACCCCTCGATATTTTTGGGCAAGAGACTCACGGGTCTGACCAATCTGCTCAAGAGTTACATTATTTGCATGAAACGACCGTTCGGCCTCGTCAAGAATACCTTCAAGCTCATAATCCACCATTGTATCAGGAATCTCAAAATCCATTTTTTCTATGAGCTGTTGAAAAATCTGCTCGTTTAATTCCTGTTCAATTCGCTTTTCATATCCCTTGGTCAGGTTATTCTGAATTTCCTGTTTCAAGGCATCAAGGGTTTCATATGGGCCGAACTGCTTGGCAAAATCATTATTCAGGTCAGGCAGGCTTTCTTCCCGAATGCTCCGTAAAACCACCTTATAGAGTATTGTATTTCCACTGAAATTCGTGTTAAAATAATCTTCAGGGAATGTAATTTCGAATATCTTTTCATCACCAATGGACATACCAACGATCTGATTGTCAAATTCTGCAATAATTCGCCCAGAACCAATTCTCATGGACTGATTTTCGACCCTGGGGGTATGCTCAAAAGGATTGCCATCCTTAAAGCCTTCATAATCAATCAGTGTAATATCCCCCTGTTTGGCAGGTCGTTTTTCTTCAATTTCATCATACTTGGCTATGTTTCTCCGGAGCATCTGAATCTGGGTGTCTATCTCTTCTTCACTGACAACGTATTTTGATTTTTTTAATTGCAAGCCTTTAAAATCGACAGCTGGGAGTTCCGGTTTAATTTCAACGGTCGTATCAAATTTATATACCTTATTTTCTTCAAGATGTGGAGGGTCCATTATCGGATCACCCACTACGTTCAGATTATTTGACTGAATGGCCTCAATGAGTGAATTCTGAATCAATTTTGAAACCACATCTGCATGAACGTCTTTTTTAAACATTCTTTCCAATACGGACCGCGGCGCTTTTCCAGGCCGAAACCCCTTGATTTTAGCTGTTTTTTTCAGAGATTGATAGGCTGAATCGATTTCAGACTGAACGGTCTCCTCAGGCACTTCAATATGAAGTATCTTTTTTACTGAACTTACATCTTCAATGGTAACTTGCATTACATCCCTTTCTGTTGGCAATTGTGCGAGCTGCTTTAGAACTTACCAGCCAGCATCATTTTATCCCTGGTTTAAAAATTATCATTCTATCTCTATTTGTTAACTTTATGACCGCATAAAGCTTGACTTTATTGCCAAATAAATTAACTATTCCATTCACATATCCCGATGAGATAATATTAAATCCATGTAGGTGTCAAGCAAATTGAAAAAAGAAACAACCGGCAGAACACCATCTTCACTTCAAAAAAGCAGGCGCAAGCAAATAATCCTGCTAATCATCATATTTTTCCTGTACTATCCCATTCTTTCCATCATGGCATATGCCGAGCCGGAAGCCCAATACAAAATGCACACCATTGTTCTTGACCCCGGGCATGGCGGGTATGATACCGGCGCAAAGGGAAGCGGGGGCTTATTTGAAAAAGATGTGAGTCTTGCCTTATGCCAGCTGATCGCAGAGATACTTCAGGACAGGTACAAAGTCATTCTTACCCGCCTAAACGATGTCAATCTGGATATTTACCAAAGAACATCTGTTGCCAATCATCAGAAAGCAGATCTTTTTATCAGCATCCATACCAATGGAAGTTTCTATCATCAGGAGAAAGGTATCGTAGTCAGCTATTATGCTGAACCACCGTGCTATGACATTATTTTCAATGCAAATTCAAAATCTTACGCCAATGAGCCGCAAATACCCTGGAAACATTATCAAAAAACCCATATTCCTGAAAGCAAATTATTTGCAGAGTCAATTGCCAACTGTTTGCAACCGGCAATGCCTGTGCCTGATACACATATTAAAATAAAAACAGCCCCTCTTTCAGTTCTAGAAGGAGCTGATATGCCATCAATATTCATTGAAATTGGTTTCCTCACGAACCCTGTGGAAGAACAATCATTGGGCGATCTCACGTCTTTAAAAAACTATGCACAACTGATAGGCGTTGGAATTGATAACTATTTAAAAAAAAATAACTAAAAATCTTGCACGAATTTTAAAAGCATGTTAGGTAGGCCGCACATTAATCGGGGCGTAGCGCAGTCTGGTAGCGCGCCTGCTTTGGGAGCAGGATGCCGGGGGTTCAAATCCCTCCGCCCCGACCACCTTTTTTAAAATCATCTACTATATTCAATTAAAAACGACTCCCATAGACAAGTTTCATTTCTGCCGTTAATGAGACTCAGCTATAGAGACCGACAGCTATTTCTTTTTTTCCACCGTAAAATGCCGATCCAAACGCATTGTGCTAAAAAGGCCATAAATATCATCTGCAATATTAACAACTTTTAATTTGTGACCTTTGTTATTCAATGAATTGTGAGTCGCAATAATCACCCCAATTCCCACAGAATCGACCATTTCAACACCAGTTAAATCTATTGTCAGATCACAGGAGGATTCCTGAATCAAGGAATTCAACTCAGCCCTAAACTCATTTGCCATAGATGCGACAACATCCTGCCCTGGTTTTACAATTACATGATTCTTTTCTTTAATAATCTCACTCATATGAAAACTCCCTGTGAACGAATTAACAGTTAATTATATAATTGCATGTAAACTAATTTTGATCATATCACATTTGAAATGAAAATTTTAACGTAGAATTTTCCGGATAATTATCAAATAACTAAGGAAAAATTAAGAATTATAAATCTTTGTCTTTTTTAACACAGTTCAAAACAAATCTCAAACAAATTGTTCGCTCTGTTAAATAATTCATAAAGCCGTTGACAGAATTCGCCCAGATGCTAATTACTGACTTTAATTTACAGACGGCATTAACTTATTATTACGATTATTTTATGTTATCGTTATACCATTGAACCAAATAAAAAAGACCATTATAGGGTTGGCATTGGCCGTCTTAAGCGGCACCCTCCTCACCCTGTCTTTCCCGAAAGCCGGGTATTTTATCCTTGCGTGGATTGCGTTTATCCCTCTTCTGTTTTCAATTCGCAACCATTCTATTAAATACAGCTTCAGATTGGGCATGACAACTGGCTTTTTCCATTACACGACGCTTTTATACTGGCTTGTCTACACATTAAAAATGTATGGCTACCTGCCTGTATATACAAGTGTTTGTATCCTTTTATTGCTGGCATCCTATCTATCACTTTATATCGGCCTTTTTTCAGCCCTCCTTTCAAGACTTGCCAAAAAACCGCTCTCCATTCTTCTGATATCTCCGGCCCTTTTTGTCACACTTGAATATATACGCTCCTACTTTTTATCGGGATTTCCATGGGGACTTTTGGGGTATTCCCAATATAAAAATCTGCTTTTGATTCAATTTTCAGATATCACCGGGGTTTTAGGCGTTTCATTTTTAATTGTGCTGTCAAATTCTGCTTTTTTTCTGATCTTTCTTTTTTTTACCGGAAAAAAATGGCAGGGCCAATCCATCAAAAAATCTGATGCTATTTTTTCAATGGGCATTTTCCTGTTTCTCATTTGCCTGGCGGGCGGATATGGCGCCATGAGAATGCAAACCATCAAAAGCATTGAAGAACTCTCCCCCCAGGCTGTAATGACTGCGATTCAGGGCAATGTCGATCAATCTGTAAAATGGGATCATGCCTTTCAATATTCATCCACACTGAAGCACCTGAAGCTCTCACAGCAGGCCATGACCGACCATCCGGATTTGATTATCTGGCCGGAGACCTCTGCCCCGTTTTATTTTAACCACGATATCGGTCTTACAAAAATGGCATTACGGAGAATACGGGAAACAGGAGCCCATTTTTTAATCGGATGCCCATCTTTTAGGAATACAGAAAACAATTTTGAATATTTAAACAGTGCTGTCATCATTACACCCAAGGGTGAAATCAGTGATCAATATAATAAGGTTCACCTGGTCCCATATGGGGAATATGTGCCATTCAAGGAATGGTTACCATTTCTTGGAAAAATGGTGGCACAGGCAGGTGATTTTGTTCCCGGTACAAAGGGGCAAACCATATCATGGAATTCCCATGCCATTGGCGCACAAATTTGTTTTGAGATTATTTTTCCCAATCTATCCCGGTCAACGGTGGAAAATGGTGTTGAAATAATTATTAATATAACAAATGATGCCTGGTTCGGTAAAACAAGTGCGCCTTACCAGCATTTTGCCATGACAGTATTCAGAGCCATAGAAAACAGAAGGGCACTTGTAAGAGCAGCCAATACAGGAATAAGTGGTTTTATCAGTCCGACCGGCCAGATTCTGGATACCACCGCCCTGTACCAGGAAGCAGTTCTGACAAGGCGCGTCCCCCTTTTGCATATCAAAAGTTTCTACACCCGTCATGGTGGCCATTTGACCTATATATACCTTGCTATAGTGGCCGCTTTGGTGTTATATCTGTTGAGAATCAATAATGAGGTTGCCACACCAAAACAAGACACATAACTAAACGTTACTTTATTAATATAAATGAACCCTATGATGATATGTGCACCAATGCACAGCCCATCTATCAAAGTTAATCAAGGAGGCAGGCATCATGTCGACAGAACTCAAACAATCCATCAAGGACCTTCATATCAAAATGGCTCAATTGAAGGGCTGTCTTTGACCCGGATAACAAAAAGCACAGATTAAATGAACTTGAGGCCATGATCGCCCAAAAGGACTTCTGGAACAACCCTGATGCAACCACATCTGTTTTAAAAGAAAGAACGGTTCTAACCCACGCCATTTCAAATTGGGAAAAATTAAACCAGGACATAGAAGAGAATGAAATTCTTTTAGGGCTTGCCATTGAGGAGTCTGATTCAGATACCTTAAAGGATGTTGAAAAAAACATTGACAATATCGAGGACAGAATCAAAGAGCTTTCTATCAGCCTGATGCTCGATGGAGAAGACGATGACAAAAATGCCATTGTTTCCATCAACGCAGGTGCAGGCGGAACAGATTCCCAGGACTGGGCAGAAATGCTTTTCAGGATGTACTCCCGATGGTGTGACAGAAAAGGCTATAAAATAAACGTTATTGATTTCCAGCCTGGTGATGAGGCGGGAATTAAAGGCGTTACATTCACAGCAAATGGCGAAAACGCATATGGATACCTGAAAGTGGAGTCCGGTGTGCACAGGCTCGTCAGAATTTCCCCCTTTAATGCCAATGGCAAACGGCAGACATCTTTTGCGTCGGTTTTTGTGTATCCTGAGCTTGATAAAACCATCCAGGTGGAGGTTGCAGATAAGGATATCCGGATCGATGTTTTCAGGGCGAGCGGCGCAGGCGGACAACATGTGAATAAAACAAGCAGTGCTGTTCGGATAACCCATATTCCCACAGGTGTTGTGGTGCAATGCCAGCAGGAATCTTCCCAGCACCGGAACAGGGAAATCGCCATGAATGTGTTGAAGGCAAGACTGTATCAATACGAAAAACAAAAACAGGACAGCAAGCTTCAAGAAATGCACGACAGCAAAGATGACATTGCCTGGGGAAGCCAGATCAGATCCTACGTCATGCACCCGTATCAGATGGTAAAAGATCACCGCATTGATTTTGAGACAGGAAATATCCGAAATGTTCTGGATGGCGGTATAGATTCATTTATCGAAGCGGTACTCCTTTCTGACAATAATAAAAACCGGGTATCGCTTTCATGAATCCGATAGATATTTTAACTGAATTCTATGATCCGGAGTCAACGCTCTTTAAAACGCTCGTCACTCACAGCAGGTTGGTGGCGAAAAAAGCCCTTCATGTGGCAGGAAATGTGCCGCACCTGAAACCGGATCTGGAATTTATCGAGGAAGCTTGCCTGCTCCATGACATCGGTATTTATTTAACCCATGCGCCACAGATTGGCTGTTACGGGGCAAACGCATATATCCTGCACGGATATCTTGGCGGCAACATTCTTAAGGAAAAGGGGCTGAACAGGCATGCCATGGTTTGTGAACGACACCCTGGCACAGGAATCTCTGCAGAAGCGATAAAAACCCATCAACTCGATCTTCCGGAACGGGACATGCTGCCCGTATCCATTGAGGAACAGATCATATGCTTTGCAGACAAATTTTACTCAAAAACACCTGAGTCGCTTCAGGTCGAAAAATCGGTTGATGACATTGTGTCCATGCTCAGCCGGTATGGAAATGAGCAGTCCCAAACATTTCTGGCCTGGCTGAAACTGTTTGGCTGTTAAAAATATGTTTCAGGAAATACTTAAAAAAAAACTCCGACTCTGTTTGATTCTGGACGATGGCCCCTCTTCCCTTTCCATCCCGGAGCAGGTTATCCTTGCCATAAAAAATGGCATCTCCACAATTATCTTAAAACACAAATGTCGTGAACCCGATAAGCTTATTCCTATTGAACATGCTGTAAATATATGTAAAACGAATCATATTCTCTTTATTGTTTCTGATGATATCCTGTTGGCCAAAAGCATATCGGCAGATGGTATTATCCTGGAAAAAACAGGACCATCCATTCCTTTGATCAAATCTTTACTGGGGGAACATGTCATCATTGGAAAAACCATCCGGTTGCCGAACGATTCAAAGCAGGCCATATCGAATCTGTATGATTTTTTTCTTTCTGGTCCTTTTTTTAAAACCCCAAACGAAAATTATCTGACACTTCTGAAGACTGTTCTGAAAAAAACAAGTCTCCCTGTGGTCTGTTTTGGCCGGATCACCGATGCCAATTATAAACAATGCATTGAGCAAGGGGCTGCAGGTATTTGTATCGACCATTATATTACCCGATCAGGAACTCCCCAGGTGCCTGCAGAAAAAATACGATTGGCTATAGGCTCTGATGCCCGTGACCTGTTGACACCCTGGCAAGATGAATTTGATTTGATAGAAAAACTTCTTCTTTCTTCAAAATCGATCAACTGTCAGTCGGCCTTGGTCATACCACCGGGAGATGACGCATCCCTGCTTTCGTCACTTGCAAGACCAACCATCACAACAGACACCCAAAGAGAAGGTGTGCATTTCCGGAAAGAGTGGCAGACATATGAAGAAATCGGGGAAAAGGCGGTATCCGTCACCTTAAGTGATCTGGCAGCATCATTTGCAACGCCCGTGGCGGTGTTTGTCAACCTTTCTCTTACCGAAACAATTTCGGAAGATGCAGTAAAAACGATCTATAAAGGTATGGCAGCCGCCCTTGACAGGTATGGATGCGCCTTAGGCGGGGGAAATGTTTCCCGCGCAAAGGAATTGTCTTTAGATCTTTTTGCCATTGGTGAGAGTTACAGCACGGTTTACCCGGCCCGTACGCAGGCGTTACCCGGGGAAGGAATTTACATTTCAGGTCCGGTTGGCAAAGCACGCGCCGGACTTTTTTCGCTGATGCGTAATGACCCTGATTTTCCGGAACTGATTCATGCATTCAAACACCCGGTCGCCAGATTTGATGCCGCCAGAATACTTTTCGAAAATCAAATCAAATGTGTGATGGATATAAGCGATGGCCTGCTGGGCGATATTACACACATCGCAAGGGCATCCGGTGTAACTGTCGAGCTTGATTTAAGCCAGGCTTCTTTTTCTGAACAATTTTTCGCCTTCTCAAAAAAATACAATCAGATTCCTGAAAAAATGGCGCTTCAGGGAGGAGAGGATTATGAATTGATGTTTACATGCAGACCTGAGACATTTGATCAGATCAAAAAGAAGCTCCCGGAGGCCTTTAAGGCAGGTCATGTAAAAGAATTCATGGGAACGTCTGTTATTCAACCGTTTCCGGACATATTCTCCTTTCAGCACGGAAAAAATTCTATTGACACCCTGTCTCCATGATATATTGTAGTTCACTTTATGCTGAAAGAAGAAAGGATGATCGATGAAATTATTCGATAGCCACTGCCATCTTGACGATCCATCTTTTGACAAGGACCTGGATAACGTATTCACGCGTATGAAAGAAAGAGATGTGCATGCCGCCCTGATAGCAGGCGTCACCCTCGAAACAGCAAAACAAGCCATAGCGATAGCTGAAACCAGAGGCAACATTTATGCATCCGTAGGCATTCATCCCCATGACGCCAAGGCATGTTCGGATGACATCATCAATCAATTGAAAATCCTTGCCAGGAATCCAAAGGTGAGAGCCTGGGGAGAAACAGGACTCGATTTCAACCGGATGTTTTCCCCGAAAGAGGTCCAGGAAAAATGTTTGATCAGACAACTTGAGGCAGCTGACGAACTTGGCCTGCCGCTCATTTTTCATGAACGAGACTCCAACGGACGTTTTTTGGATATCCTGAAAGCAAATTTCAGACCTGAAAATAAAGGTGTGGTGCATTGTTTCAGCGGAACCAGAAAAGAACTGGAAACCTATCTTTCCCTTGGCCTCTATATCGGCATCACAGGCATCCTCACCATTAAAACCCGTGGTGTAGATTTGAGAAAACTCTGCAACTACATTCCGGACGAGCGGATACTGATCGAGACTGACGCCCCGTACCTTACGCCGGCCCCTGAAAAAAACCAGACGCGACGAAATGAACCGGCGTTTGTGCAGTCCACCTTTCTGAAATTGGCTGAAATTAAAAATGAACACCCTGAGGTACTCGCTGAAAAACTATGGGACAATACCTGCCGGTTGTTCAATATAGAATTGAAATGAATCGCGCCTCGAAATGAATTGCTGACTTTACTGCCAAAACCGTTCAGGCCAGCTCCGAGAGAACAACGGTCTGAACACAGGCTGCCTGTATATTGTTTTTAAAAACTTCTTCCACAGGAGGGCGACATGTGGCATTTGTTACGGACAAAACAACACCTGAATCTTTACAAACCGGCTGTTCTTTTCTTTCTGACAATCTATATTGTACCCATACTGCCCACTGCGTCCGGCAGTTCCATGCCACCGCCGCACAACATGCAGAATGTCCAAAAAGACAATCACAAAAAACCCATGGGTCAATTGACCCCGAAAAATGCGCCTACAACCACTCCAAAAATTCCTGATATAGCCATCGCCTATGCAGGTAAAATTCCATACCGGTTTGGTGGCGAATCGACTAAAAAAGGAATGGACTGCTCGGCATTTTCCAAAATGGTTTTTGAACAAGCAGGAATCACACTTCCCCGAACCGCCAGAAAACAGGCAGAGGTGGGGAGACGAATTCCAACCAATGATCTTCTGGCAGGCGATCTCGTATTCTTCGATATCTCCATGAGGCGTAAAGGGGTTGACCATGTGGGAATCATGATCAGTAAAACAGAAATGATTCATTGTGTTTCGAAAAAAGGCGTGATTGTGACACCGCTCACCAATTGGCCCTACGCACCGAAAGTCGGTAGAAGAATAATGACAACTACCAGATAAGCACTCAACACACGCGCCAATTTGTAGAAAGTTATCTCTGTGAATGAACATGGCGTCATTCATCGGAAAAAGGCAGTTCCAGGTCATTTGTCGAGTCAATCAATTTTAATGCAACCAGGTAAGAACAACCGGTTGTGATGAATGTCAGGATGGCCAGCAACAGCATATACACCATTTTTCGATTCTCCACTTTTTAAATTTGCCAATCGTTTACTTCTTCTCTCTATTCTCTACGATGACTCTATTCAAAACAAATGAGCATTCCGTTAAAAATGTGTTAAAATCAAAGATTGAATTTAATGAAAGGCAAGAGTGTTATGGTTACCGGATACGGCTCGTTTTACTTAAGAAAGTAAACGTACGATATTAGGGAAATATTCAGTCTGTGTTAGTTTTATATAAAATCGTAACATGTTTTTCAAATTAATCCGTCCCCCTTCAATTTTAATAGGATTCTAATCTTTCCCACATCACTCCTTAACAATTTTTTCATACGACTCACCAAACTTAATTTGAAATTTACACAATTTTTGAGGGAGGTGGTTGCAAATTTGATAATACGGGGAAAGAGGCTGATGAATTTCTATTTCAAATCATTTTAATCCCAGATAACAAAATTATTCTGGGCCAATAAAATAACCAACAACAAAAAGGAACGACATAATCATGAAATCAATGCCATTGATCGTAATACTGGCCATCGCCTGCCTGATTACTGCAATGCCTTCATTTGCAGGTGTAACCTATAAGGATGGTGATAAATATCTCAACATAGGAGGGAGAATTCAGCTGCAGCATTATACGATGACCCCTGAAGAAGGACCAAGCGAAGAAACACTTTTATTCAGACGATTCCGTCCTTATATAGAAGGCAGCGTGCATAAAAACTGGAAAGGCAAATTTGAGTGGGATATGGGAAAAAACGAATTTGCAGTAAAAGATGCCTACATGGCCTACTCAGGTTTGGAATACTTTGATATCATTATTGGAAACCATGATTTTCCTTTTTCAAGAGAACTGCTGACTTCCTCAAAAACACAACAGCTCGTCGAAAGAACATTTGTTGGCGACCATAATTATGGAACCCCTGATAAGCAGACAGGTGTGCATTTAAAAGGAAACGCCATGGAAAAAAAACTTGCCTGGGGTGCGTCCCTTTGTATGGGTACTGTGGATCCGGACAATAAAAAGCTCGATTTTGACAGCGTGGTTCAAACAGAAGCGGGTGACGACTGGAGTGAAGGTTTGATGGCTGGTGGACGAATCGATTTTTTCCCTATGGGCCACATGAAATTTTCCCAGGGCGACTTTGACAGAGCAATAAAATCCGCTATCGGATTTGCCGCATTCACCTGGCAAAATGACAAAGATAATATAGATCCGTCAAGAACGAAAAATGATGTGGACACCATAACCGGCTTTGAATTGAGTGCTGCATTAAGAGGGTCTGGCTTTTCAGTGGATCTGGAATATAATAGCTTTACCTCCAAACTGATGGATGATAATATCACTTCAGGTCTTTATGAAGATAGTGAAACCACGCTTACCAATTATGCTGTTGAAACCGGTTATATGATCTCCCCGATCAACGTTGAAGTGGTTGCCGGATATGAGAACCAGAATGCCGATAATTATGACGAACCCTGGACGCGTATCTCAGGCGGTGCCAATTATTTTATTGAGGGGCACGATATTAAAATTCAGACCACCTACCGTGTGGGCAAGAATCTCGATGGCAAGAAAGACAATGACTGTGATGAAGTCTTTGTTCAATGCCAATATGTATTCTAATAATAAATTAACCGTTTTCTAACACAATTCTAACAAATTACATATAAATTGCTCTAACAATTAACAATACCTAAACACATAAAGGAGATAAAAAAATGAAACACAAAAACAGACTGACATTATGGGTTGTTTTTATGACCTTTATCATCAGCACCAGCTTGTCATGGGCGGAAAACATCGTTATCAAGGGATCAACCACCGTACTTCCCATTGCCCAGAAAGTGGCAGAAGCCTATATGGCACTCTATCCGGACGTTAAAATCAGTATCTCAGGCGGTGGCTCCGGGAATGGCATTAAAGCCATCGTTGACGGCACAACCGACATTGCAGACAGCTCACGCTTTATCAAGGATAGTGAAGTGACAATGGCTGTTGAAAAAGGACAATATCCTGTGCCTTTCAGCGTTGCCTACGACTGTATCATCCCTGTTGTACACCCGTCGAACCCAATAAAAGATCTGACTATGAACCAGCTCAAAGCCATATATAAAGGTGAAGTGACGAACTGGAATCAGGTTGGCGGCGCGGATCTCAAAATTGTTGTTATATCCAGAGACACCTCATCCGGAACCTATGAAGTCTGGGAAGAAAAAATCATGAAAAATGAAAGAGTGTTTCCCGGCGCGCTTCTTCAGGCATCAAATGGTGCTGTAGCCCAGGCTGTAAGCAAAAACAAGAATGCTCTCGGTTATATCGGCCTGGGGTATCTTGATAAAAGTGTCAAGGCGCTTTCCGTCGGAAACATCGCTGGCTCTCCTGAGACGACACTTGACGGAACTTTCCCGATAAGCAGACCGCTTTACATGTTTACCAACAAGTGGCCTGCCGGCGAACTGGCTAAATTCATGAATTATGTCGTTCATCCGGAAAAAGGTCAAAAGCTAGTAAAAGACGCTGGATTTGTTCCTTTGTATTGATTGACACTATCAAACCTCTTCCAGACAACTGGGAGAGGCGATAATCCAGACCTTAGAACAAAATTTTAATGTTTAGGTTTCAGATCAAAAGGCAGCTATAGCAATGATCATTTCCAGCTCTAAATTAAAAGAACAATTCATGCGATATGTGTTTTTTATTATCGCAACAACATCTGTTGCCGTTCTTTTGATGATTACAATCTTTCTCTTTACGGAAGGGCTGCCTATTTTAAAAAAAGTCAGCATCAGGGCCTTTATTTTTGGAGACTACTGGTATCCCACATCTGACCCCGCTGATTTCGGTATTTTTCCACTGATCATGGGGTCTCTGTCCGTCACCTTCATTTCCGCTATCATTTCAATCCCCCTGGGTGTCATGACAGCCATTTACCTTGCTGAAATTGCATCTTTCCGGGTCAGGGAAATTGTAAAACCGGTTGTGGAACTTCTGGCATCCCTGCCATCGGTGGTCATCGGTTTTTTCGGAATGGTTCTTGTGGCGCCGTTTCTTCAGGAAACGTTTGGCATTGCAACCGGCCTTAATATGTTTAATGCCTCATTAATGCTCGCTTTCATGTCGGTACCGACGATTTGCAGCATTTCTGAAGATGCCCTTTACAGTGTACCCTCCAGCTTAAAAGAGGCCTCCCTCGCTTTGGGAGCAACACCTCTTGAAACGATCATCCGGGTAACGATTCCTGCGTCACTTTCAGGCATCAGCACAGCCATTATTTTAGGCATGTCCCGTGCCATAGGAGAAACAATGGTTGTGCTGATGGTTGCAGGCGGAGCAGCCATGGTTCCCAGCTCCATATTTGATCCGGTCAGACCGCTTCCTGCAAGCATAGCCGCTGAAATGGCCGAAGCCCCGTACAGAGGCGATCATTACCACGCCCTGTTTGCCACTGGCATTGTCCTTTTTATTTTTACATTCTTATTCAATCTGATCGCCGATCATATTTCATATAAATACAGGCAAGTTGGGGATGCGACCTTATGAAACGGAAAATCACCCAGCAGACGTTTTTTTTGCTTTTCCGGTTCGCGGCATTTATAAATGCCGCGGCACTTGCCATCATCATCTATTTCATGCTTGCAAACGGATGGAAAGCCATCTCATGGGAATTTTTAACCAAACCACCCATGGATTCCATGACCAAAGGGGGAATTCTCCCTTGTATCATAGGCACCCTGTGTCTTGCCCTAGGATCAATTGTAATCGCCTTCCCCATTGGGGTTGCCTCTGCCATTTATCTCAATGAATATGCCGCAAAAGGCCGTGCATTACGAATCATTCGCCTGGGAATAAACAATCTTGCCGGGGTGCCATCGGTGGTATTCGGCCTGTTCGGTCTGGCCTTCTTTGTCATTTATCTCAAAATGGGGGTATCGATTTTAGCAGGTGCGCTGACGCTGGCCGTGATGTCTCTACCGGTAATTATAGGCTCAACCGAAGAAGCGCTCAAGGCGGTTCCGGATACATATCGTGAAGCATCTTTGGGCCTGGGAGCAACAAAACTTCAAACCATCATGAGAGTTGTATTGCCTGCAGCCATGCCCGGTATTTTAACAGGGGGCATTCTGGGAATCAGCCGCGCAGCAGGTGAAACAGCACCGATCATGTTTACGGCAGCGGTTTATTTCTCACCCAATCTGCCGACTTCCATTTTTGATGAAATTATGGCATTACCTTATCATATTTATGTACTGGCAACTGCAGGTGCGGAAATAGAAACCACCCGTCCCCTTCAATATGGCACAGCACTGGTGCTGATAGGCCTCGTGCTGGGAATGAACATCATCGCGATTATTATGCGGGCAAGACTCAGAAGAAAAATGCGGCAATAAAAAATCAGTTACGATGGAATATAAAATGAACGAAAAACCTAAAATCACATCCAGGGAACTGAATTTCTATTATGGAAAATTCAAGGCCCTTGATTCGATATCGATTGACTTCCGGCTTAATCAGGTAACTGCTTTGATCGGACCATCCGGATGTGGCAAAAGTACCTTTTTAAGGTGCTTGAACCGCATGAACGATCTGATTCCCGGCATACGGGTGGAAGGGCATGTGAACATAGATGATAGCGATATTTATGCACCGTCCGTTGATGTGGTCCATTTAAGAAGACGCATCGGCATGGTATTTCAGAAACCAAACCCCTTTCCCAAAACGATATTTGAAAACGTTGCTTATGGATTGAAAGTCAACGGAATGAAGGATAAAAATTCAATTGCCGAACGCGTTGAAAAAAGCATCAAACAGGCTGCTCTCTGGGATGAAGTGAAAGACCGGCTGCATGATTCGGCGCTTGGCCTCTCAGGTGGCCAGCAGCAAAGGCTTTGTATTGCGCGTGCCCTTGCCGTGGAACCGGAGGTTCTTCTGATGGATGAACCCTGCTCGGCGCTGGACCCGATTGCCACCCAGAAAATAGAAGAACTCATTCATCAATTGAAAGAGACATTTACCATTATCATTGTCACGCACAATATGCAGCAGGCGGCCAGGACATCTGATATCACGGCATTCTTCTATATGGGCAAGCTGATAGAGGCAGGGGAAACAGACACCATTTTTACAAAACCAGCCAAAAAAAAGACAGAGCAATATATCACAGGCCGTTTTGGATGATTTTGAAAGGATTTTTATGTCTATACATTTACAAAAAGAATTGACGAAAATCAAAAAATCCATTCTGACACTGGGCGCGATGGTAGAAGAGCGTGTTAGAATGGCATCCCAATCCATTTATGAAAGAGACGCTGAAATGGCTCGGCAAGTTGTTCAGGCTGACCATGAAGTGGATGCCATGGAAGTGGAAATCGAAGAGGAATGCCTGAAAATTCTGGCGCTCCATCAACCGGTAGCTGTGGATTTGAGATTTCTCATCTCTGTCATTAAAATAAACGGTGAGCTGGAAAGGATCGGTGATGAGGCCGTAAACGTTGCCCAGAGAGTCGAAGTAATGGCCAAGCATGGCAAATCGTTCGACTTCGACTATTCAATCATGTCTGCCAAAGCCCAGAACATGCTTAAAATGAGTCTGGATGCATTTGTGAACCTTGACATCGATCTGGCATTTAAGGTGCTTATTCAGGATGACGACGTGGACATGATTAAAAAAACAGCCTATGATCAAATAAAACAGGCAATGGCAGAAAATTCAAATATTATCGGATATCTGATTAACCTTCTCCTGATTTCACGACACCTTGAAAGGATTGCAGACCATGCAACCAATATCGCGGAAGAAGTCATTTATCTGGTTGAAGGTGAAATCGTCAGACATGGTAAAAACCTGGACCCTGGCAATGATGGAAAGACGGCATGAGAAGGATCAAACGTCCATGTCAAATAGATGACCCTAACCCAAATGTGTTGAAGTAATCGCTATGGTAAAAAAAATACTTGTTGTTGATGACGAAGAAGATATTCTGGAGCTTATCAAATATAATCTGGAAAAGGATGGTTACGCTGTTACATGTGCCACTTCAGGAGAAAATGCGGTCAAGATTGCCGGTTCAACCTCTTTTGATATAATTCTTCTAGACCTCATGCTTCCCGGGATTGACGGCCTGGAAGTCGCTAAAAAACTGAAAAAAAATACAAAGACCGAACATGTGCCTATAATCATGCTCACTGCCAAAGGAGAAGAATCCGATATTGTGACCGGTTTGGAATTGGGTGCGGATGACTATATGACAAAGCCATTTTCACCAAAGGTCCTTACTGCAAGGATTAAAAGCGTTTTAAGAAGAAAGGACAAAAGTCCCAATGATAAAGACTATATTATTGATGTGCATGGATTCCTGATTGATTCGGGTAGAAGAGAAGTCACTGTTCATGGTACGACTGTGGATTTGACATACACCGAATTTCAAATCCTTCAGTTTCTGGCCAATAATCCCGGATGGGTATTCAGCAGAAATCAAATTGTTGACGCCGTTCGGGGTGAAGGATATGCTGTAACCGATCGAAGCGTTGATGTCCAGGTCGCAGGAATCCGAAAGAAACTTGGCGAGTATGGCAAATATATCGAAACCGTCAGAGGGGTTGGATATCGGTTTACGGAAGATCAATCATGAAAAAAAAAACACGTCTCATCTGGCATCTTTATCCGTCCTATTTTATCATTATCTGCACCGCATTGGTGGCGGTATCACTTTACACGTCAAGCTTCATTGAGCAGTTTTTTCTGAAAACAACGGAAAAAAATCTTCTGGTCAGAGGCAACCTGTTAAAAGGCCATATTTATCAACTCTTGGCCGCACCCAATACAGCGGCAGTAGACGGCCTTTGCAAACAAATTGGCAAAACATCAGATACGCGAATCACCATTATTGCACCGGATGGAACCGTTATCGGGGACTCGGAAAAAAACATATCTACGATGGACAACCATAAAAATCGTCCGGAAATCCTTGCGGCTCTGGAAGGAACAAGCGGCTCATCCATCAGAGACAGTGAAACATTAAGAATAAAAATGATGTATGTGGCCATGCCCATACTTGAAAACAATTCGGTCATTTCGGTTTTAAGAGTATCTATCCCTATTACATCCATCACACAGACCATCCAAACCGTTAAAACACGGGTAATGATGGTTGGGTTTCTGGTAACCGTTATGGCCTCGTTGTTGAGTCTTCTGATTTCAAAGCTGATCAGCAAACCCATTGAAGATATGAAAAAAGGGGCGGCAAAATTTGCTGAAGGCGATCTGGAACACAGGCTTCACGATCCCAATATTTCTGAATTTTCAGGACTTGCAAGTGCGATGAACGGCATGGCCGCTCAACTCAAGGAAAGAATCGATGCTGTAAAAAATCAGAGCAATGAATTTGAAGCTGTTTTATCGAGCATGTCAGAAGGGGTTATCGGTATTGACCGTGATGAGAATATTTTGAATATCAATCAGACGGCCTTCGATATTTTAAAACTCAGCCGGAAAAACATTAAAGGGCGAAGTATCCAGGAAGTGATCAGAGACCCTGATTTTCATAAATTCGTTCATCTTACTGTTTCGAGCCCCAAACAGGAAGAAGACGACTTTATGATCTATGATCTGGGAAACAGCATCATCAATGCGAGAAGTGCCCCCCTGAAAGATTCGTCAGATAAACGAATAGGAACCCTGATCGTATTGAATGATGTGACCCAGATCAGAAATCTCGAGAATATCCGGAAGGATTTTGTTGCCAATGTCTCCCATGAAATCCGAACACCCCTTACGGCGATTAAAGGCTTTGTGGAAACATTAATAGGGAACGATGATGAAACGCCGGAAAACAAGCAACGTTTTCTGGGCATCATTATGAAACATGTAAACCGGTTAAGTTCGATACTTGAAGATCTCCTTGTTCTGGCCAGAATCGAACAAAAAAACGAAGAAAAAGAAAACACTTCCTTTGAACTGAAGAATATCCGGGAGATTATCGAGACTGCCCTTCAGGTCATTCAGTCAAAAGCCAATGAGAAAAAAATTTCCATAGGACTCAATGTGGATGACAGCCTCATGGCCAGACTGGACACTCACCTGATCGAGCAGGCACTGGTAAACCTGATTGATAATGCCGTCAAATACAGCCCGGAAAACACAAGCATTCTCATTTCATCAGGCATGGATGATTCCGGCGGACTTTTTATCCGCATAGAAGACCACGGCCAGGGAATTCCTGAAAAACATATTCAACGCATTTTTGAACGATTCTACCGCGTCGATAAAGCCCGAAGCCGAAACCTCGGCGGAACCGGCCTGGGCCTTTCAATCGTGAAACACATCGCATCTCTCCACGGGGGCCATGTGTCTGTGAAAAGTATTTTTGGAAAAGGGAGTACGTTCTCCATTCATCTGCCCAAGGGTATTGTTGAAGCCTCTTAGACACAATCAGGGTAAGGCACGTGATTCATCCGTCCATTTACCCACAGATTTTCAACTTTCTTTTGAAAAAATAATCAAAAAAAATACCTTGTCCCCCATATGGGCGATTTATCAAACCCTGAAATATGCTTCTATGAATTCACGACCACCGAAATGTTTCAGCGGTCTATGAAACGAAAATTTCAATAATAATGGGGGGAATATGAGATTGGAGGCACCGGTTTTTGAAAAGATATATAACGATTACATTTCGGAAGTCGCTTCAATTGATTTTGTTGAGAAAGCGTCTTTACTGGGAATTAAGGTTGATAAAAAAACCATTCTAATTCCGTTTTTTGACAAGATATTCACGATCACGCCCGAGGGGATTTCAGACCCTCAAGGGAAAAAGCCCCACCATGCTGTCAGCGTCATTCTCTGCAAATATCTTCTGTTGTGCCAGGAAACAGTCAGTTTGGATTGTGAGCTGGTTACTTACAAAGATTTCAGGGCCGCAGCACCTTATGTTGGCGGCTTTCGAAATACAGCGGAAAAACCGATCATTAATCATTTTTCAGGAAAAATTGCAGCGCTTGAAAAATGCTGCGGGGAATTGGGGGGTAATGCCTCAGACATTGGCGTATCTGCTCAATTGTCATATGTATTCAGGGCGCTTCCCAAAATTCCGGTCTATTTGTTATTCAATGATCAGGACGATGAGTTTCCTGCAGATTGTTCCATCTTGTTTGAAAAGAGAGCCGGCCGCTACCTCGATATGGAGTGTTTAGCCATGACAGGCATGGCTTTAGCACAAGGGTTGATAAAAACTTATGGTTAATCTTTGACATCCGGACTTCCCCGGAGATATAAGGGTCTATGCTGATTGAAGGATATAAGGAAATTTCGATTGCAAAAGCAGGTATCTTGTCGCTTGCAGGACAAAAAAGCTGGGGGGCGCACTTTGAGCTTACGTCGGATGTCAGGGCAATTTTCCCTTATATCAATGCCATGATAGCGGGCGCCAGATATCATGATCAGCCCGCATACATCATATTTGTATTTGAAGGCGTTCACTGTACGCTCTACCCGAAAGAGGTCGTTGCCGCCCCATTCAATGGCAGGGAATCCGCAAATGCCTTCGCCCAAAAACTAGTTGATTTCTTAAATGATTTACATCTCAGGCAAAATGAAATCATCCCGAATTACCGTAAATACAGGCCTGTTTCCGCCATTGAAATCTTTCGTCTGCTTCCCGGAAACAATTGTCAGGATTGCGGGTATCTGACCTGCATGGCTTTTGCCGCAGCACTTTCCCGGGGCAAAACAACCGCAGACCATTGCCCGGGATTTGCTTCTCCAATTTATGAATATGCGGTTTATCCGGTTTATGACAATGACGGAAAACTTACACAAACCGTCACGATTGAAAAAGATCCTGAAAAACAAAAAGAAATGCCTGATAGAGCTCTGGAAGTGGTTGAAACCGGATCAAACAATGATGAAAACAGAGACACCAAAAAAACACAGGCGCTGGGACAGCCGCCATTGACTGACCGTGAAAAACAAGTTCTGCGCCTGCTATCTGGCGGCTCAACCAACAACGACATTTCAGAAATGCTTCGCATCAGCCCGCATACGGTAAAAAGTCACGTCATTCACATCTTTAATAAACTGGGTGTTAATGACAGAACCCAGGCCGCGGTTTTAGCTGCAAAGCATGATCTCATTTAACCCCAAATTTTTTCCTCTCAGATAAAGAAGATTCCCGCAGTTATTTTAAAAATTCTATCATCTCCACTTCATGTGATTGACAAATCAGGGCCTGACGCGCTGACCGGCATCTGTTTTCAAATAACGGATAATGATGGTTCAAAAAAGGATATCATAAAAAATTTGACGTTTTAAAAAAACATATTGACGTTTACTGACATAAATAGTATTTCCATATTTCTCGTTTAGTATACATAATTTACTTTATAAACGTCATTTTGGATTTATATGCAGGATTCAATCATTCATGACAGGCCAATCAGGGGCCTCACAGGGTACGTTCACAGCGGCAGGCGGCATGAAAGGGGTTCTGATGTGGGATAAGCTGGGAACGTGGATGGCAGATGGCGGACCTGTGATGTGGCCCCTGGCGGTGACCTCCATATTGGGGCTGAGCGTGACCATTCGTGAAACCGGTTGTTTCCTGCTTTCTTATAAGTCCTGGGATTCAAAACAGATGGCGCGGGTACTCGAAGCCGTCGAAACAGGAGATTTTTTAACGGCCCGGCAGCTCAGTCAGGGGGTTGATCCGGTCTCCCGGTGGTATCGCAAACGCCTTTCTTCTTGGGACATGACGAAAAATTCAGGATCAGGTTCAGAGAACCTGCCGGAGGCAGGGCTGGTCGCGCTTTCTTTTTTGTCAACCATTGCAGCCCTGGCTCCCCTCATGGGGATTCTGGGAACCGTGCTGGGCATTATCCAGTCTTTTTCAGCGTTAGGAGATATGGCAGCCATGCATGAGGTTTCAGCAGGAATCGCCCAGGCTCTGATCAGTACGGCGGCCGGTTTGATCGTGGCTGTGAGCGCCCTGTTGCCGCATAACCTTCTTTCCGTGCTCCATACCCGCTGGCATCATACCACGGTGGTTTGGGCCGAACGACTTGAATGTGCACTGGGGGATGCAGGGAGGATTGATGAAACATCCCGCTGACACATCCCCCCGGCTTCTCAAACCGGACATGACCCCGCTGATCGATGTGGTGTTTCTTCTTCTGGTGTTTTTTCTTTATGCCGTGATGCATATGGCCGAGATCAATGGGGTAACCCTATCCCTTCCCCGGTCTGCAAAAGCGGATACCGTAACTTCCCGTCCTTTGGCCATCATGATCACCGCAGACGGGACAATATATGTGAATGACCGGGTGATGGGTCCGGATCATGTGGTGCACGCGGTGGCTTCCGCAATGGGTGCTGACCGGACAAAAGGAATAATCATCCGGGCCGACCGTGACAGTCGGACCGGTCTGATTGTGGAAGTGATGGGATTGTTGAAAAATGCAGGGTATGAACTCGTTACCCTGGCTGTGGAGGTTCCATGACACGATACCGGGAATGGATATGGAATATCTGCTGCATGGTTCTGGCAAGCGCTGTTCATGTTTACGCTGCCGCATGGGTTGCTGAAGTCCGGGACTCACAGCAGGCCCTTCCTGACATGGGCCGTCCTGACCTGCTGCAAGTGGATATCCGGCTTTCGGATGGGATTGAAACGTCACACCCACCAGAAGTTCTTCCGAAACCGGCATCGCAGACACCGTCACCCCCCCATGTCCGGAAAACCGTGACTAAAGAAAGAAAAAAAGGCCCTGCCACCTGTTATACCGAACCCGGCCATGACAAATCTCAAACAAAATCCCTCGTCATCTCCTCCAAAGAGGAGGATAAGGAGGATGCAAATCCTGAAGCCTTATCCTCCTCCCCTGTAGATGAGATAAATGTTCCAAAGCAGGTTGCCGCACATCCGGTCCTGAGAAAAATTCCGGAATCTGATCACCTCTCGTGCGAGGAATCCGCCACCCCTCCCGGGCTCACCTCGCCCATCCGGCCACGATACCCGCGTTCAAGCCGCATGAATAAGGAGCAGGGGTCCGTTATCCTCCGGTTCCTCGTTCGTGAAAACGGACAGGCCGAAGACATCCGGATCGTTCAGGGCAGTGGCTATAAGGGGCTGGACAAGGCAGCCGTAACTGCAGTCAGAAAATACAGATTCCTACCGGCATACCAAAATCATCAGCCAAAGGAATCGCGCTGTTCGTTAACAATTACCTTTCGCTTGAATACTTGAACGTATTGAAAAGGAGTTTTGCCATGCAACCCGATCAAGCCCCGTCGAACAGTCTGCCCCAATCCCGGGTTGAACAACCGTCAAAAGGCAAAGAAGCCATGCCCGATTCCCGAGAATTCGATGAGATCGCCCGCACCATTTTCGCTCCGGCCTATCCGGTAATCGCAGCCCAGATTGTCCAGGAGACGGGAATCAGGGAAGGCTTCTGCCTGGACATCGGCTGCGGGGGCGGGTACCTGGGGCTGGCCATTGCCGATATGGGTCCTTTTGACCTGGGATTTCTGGACCCTTCCGACGGGATGCGCGACCTGGCTGCCCGGAATGCGATTCAAAAAGGTTTGAAAGAACGGTTCCAGGTGCTTTCGGGAACTGCCGAGGCCATACCTTTACCTGAAAACTGTGTGGATCTGGCTGTCAGCCGGGGGTCGGTTTTTTTCTGGAGCGATCCGGTCATGGCCTTCCGTGAGATATACAGGGTGCTGAAACCCGCCGGAAAAGCAATGGTTGGCGGGGGATTCGGGTCCGCCCGTATCCGCGATGACATTATCCGGAAGATGGAAGAACGCAATAATGGGAAGGACAACTGGCGGAAAAAAGTTTCCGGTCGTTTGGGGCCGGATGCGGTTCAACGATTTGCGCGTTTGCTTGATGAATCCGGTCTCCCGGACTGCCGTGTGAATCAGGATCCGGAAAAAGGGTTGTGGATTACCATAAAAAAGGAAAACAGTTTATGACATACAACACCCGAAACAGATTACGCATACTACCTATGACTGTTCTGCTTTCCTTCTTTTTCCTTCACGGCCACTCCCTGGCAAGAGATATTGTAGACATGGCCGGACGCATGGTGACGGTTCCGGAAAAAATCAAAAAAATCTATGGTACATCTCCGCCGGCCACCAACCTGATCTGCGCGGTGGCCCCCGAAAAACTCGCGGGTCTCAACACCCCCATCCGCGACGCGGAAAAAAAATTCACGGACCCTATACTTCTGAAGCTCCCGGTGGTCGGAGGTTGGTTCGGCCAGGGCCAGACGCCCAACATGGAAAGTCTCTTGGCAGTTCACCCCGACCTGATTCTGGCATGGCAGTCCAAACAGTCCATGAAAAACACGGATATCGAAAAAGTGCTGAAACCCTTGAACGCACCGCTGGTATTTGTTGTTCTGGATCATGTGAAAGATTATCCGGCAGTGTTCCGCTTCATGGGCATGCTTCTGGAGGAGGAAAAACAAACGGAAGCTCTTGCCCGGTACGCCGAAAAAACGCTATCGGACATGAAATCGGTGCGGGCGGCCGTGCCTGAAAAAAAACGGGTGACCGTTTACTATGCGGAAAACGACGACGGCCTTTCCACTGAATGTGAAGGTTCCATGCATGCGGAACTGATTCCCCTCTGCAGCGGTGTCAACGTTCACACCTGCATGGCGAAGGACGGCTACGGCATGGACAAAGTGTCCATGGAACAGGTGATCCTTTATGATCCCCAGGTGATCGTTACCCACTCCGTTCCCTTTTATACCGGCCTGTTTGCAGATAAACGCTGGAAGTCCATCCGGGCCGTCAGGGACAAAAGGGTTTACCTGATTCCCAGGGAACCCATGAACTGGTTTGACAGGCCGCCGTCGTTCATGCGTCTCATTGGGGCAAGATGGCTTGCCCACAATTTTTACCCGGATGTTTATCCCTGGAACGCGGATGAAGAGACCCAGGCGTTTTATTCCCTTTTTCTGGACCGACCACTCGCCAAAGCCGAACTCCGGGAGATTTTCGAACCATGATGAAACGTTTCCCGGTGGTCCTTGCCATTTCACTCCTTCTTGCCGTCGCGAGCCTGGGATCCCTGCTTCTGGGTCGTTACCCTGTAAGTCTTGACGATATGATGAATTTCACCTCCTGGTCTTTCCACGGCTGCCCTGGGGGAAAAGAGCAGGAAATGGGTCTTTTGCAGAATATCTTTCTTGACATCCGCCTGCCCCGGATCATCGGGGCAGTGATGGTGGGTTCTGCCTTGTCGGTTTCCGGCACCGCCTTTCAGTCCATGTTTATCAACCCCCTTGTGTCTCCGGGGCTTCTCGGTGTTCTGGCCGGTGCATCTTTCGGAGCCGCCCTTGGCATGGTTTTCTTCAACAGCCTTCTTTGGGTTCAGATTTTAGCCTTTGCATTCGGGTGCGGCGCTGTGAGTCTTTCCATGGTTCTTGCTCGGTTTAATACCGGAGACCGTCTTCTGATGCTGATCCTGGGAGGGATCATAAGCGGCGCTTTTTTTACCGCGCTTCTCTCTATCGTGAAATATCTGGCTGATCCCTACAACCAGCTTCCCGCCATTGTGTTCTGGCTTATGGGCGGCTTGTCGACACTGACCAACGACCTGCTGATATACCTAAGCCTTCCCATTCTGGCATCAATGGCTGCCCTCATGACCCTGACCCCTTACATGAACGCCCTCAGCATGGGGGACGAGGAAGCCCGGTCCCTGGGGGTTCATGTGGGGTTGGTCCGGGCCGTTCTGATTTCCTGCGCCACGCTGATGAGTGCGCTCACCGTAGTCATGGCCGGTATCATCGGCTGGGTGGGTCTTGTGGTGCCCCACATTGCCCGGATGCTCATCGGCCCGGACAACCGGATCCTTATCCCGACATCGGCCCTGATCGGCGCGTTGTATCTTCTCCTTATGGACGATCTGTCACGACTGGTTTTCACTGTGGAAATTCCGTTGGGCATTTTAACCGCCCTTTGCGGGATTCCCTTTTTCGTGCTGGTGTTAAAACACGCCAGGAAAGGATGGGGATGATGGCCTTTATATCGGTGAACCAGGTCAGCTTTGCCTACAATGGGAAATCCGTTCTGGATCAGGTTTCCGTGGCGATTCCCAAGGGAGAAATCCTTTGGGTGCTGGGGCCGAACGGCAGCGGCAAAACCACCCTGCTGAAACTGATCCTGGGGTTTTATCGGCCTGATGCCGGAACCGTATTGGTAAACGGCTGCCCGGTTTTAAATCTTCCCTCCCGGATTCTGGCCAGAGACATCGCCTATGTTCCCCAGGTCCACCACATGGCCTTTTCCTTCCGGATGCTGGATGTGGTGATGATGGGTCGGATTCCCCACAAACCCTTTTTTTTCAGGTATTCGAAAGAGGATGAGCATCTGGCTGAATCGGCCATGGCTCGGCTGGGTATCGTTCACCTGAAGAACCGGCCCTACACGGCTGTAAGCGGCGGAGAACGGCAGCTCTGCCTGATTGCCCGCGCCCTGACCCAGGGAGCCCGCACCTTTGTCATGGACGAGCCGGTGAGCGGCCTGGATTACGGGAATCAGATACGCTTGCTCACCATCATTCAAAGCCTTGCCCAGGAAGGATACACATTTATCCAGACCACCCATTTTCCGGATCATGCCCTGTGGATGGATGGTCAGGTCCTTATGCTGAAAAACGGTAAAGTGGTGAGAGAAGGATCTGCGGAAAATGCCATTACCCGGACGTCCCTTTCGGATTTGTATCACCTGGACATGGATGTGACGCAAACCCGCTCGGGCATCCGGGTCTGCGTACCCGACGCCCTGACATCCCAAATCAAGAAGAAAAGCAGAACAGACACATCCAATGATCAAACAAAAGAAGGAAGGAATCGGCAATCCGGATTCGTCCTGATCAAATCGAAAAAAGGAGATAAAGGAAAATGGGGAAGAGATATGTCTATGTAATGTTGACAGTCATGACAGTGCTATTCATTCAAGCAGTGAATGCAGAGGAAGGGAAAACCCGTATATCGGAACAGAGCACCTTTACACTGGGAGAAGTGGTGGTGGCAACGGACAGCGAAACACCTGTTGACACTGACAACCACGTGGACGAACAAAAATTGCGGCAATTCAACAGGGACACATTGGCCGATGCACTGGATCTGCTGCCCGGTGTGACCCTGTCCCGGACCGGTTCCCGAAACGAGCAGACGGTTTACGTCAGGGGATTCGATATCAAGCATGTTCCGATTTTTATCGACGGCATCCCTGTTTACGTGATGTACGACGGGTATCCGGATCTGGGGCGTTTTTCCACATTCGACCTGTCCCGGGTGATCCTGTCCAAAGGATTTGCATCCGTGCTTTATGGCCCGAACACCATGGGCGGTGCCATCAACATGGTATCAAAACGGCCTGAAAATGCATTGGAAATGAATGCCGGCGTGGGTGCGGCAAGCGGCGATACCTGCAACGCCTATATCAATCTGGGCAGCAATCAGGGGAACTGGTACATCCAGGGCGGCGGCGCTTATGTGGATCAGGATTACTTTCCGTTGTCATATAATTTCAATCCTGCATCGGCCGAAGGGGGAGATCGCCGGGAAAATTCATATCATACAGACTGGAAAGCCAACCTGAAAATCGGCTACGTGCCAGGTGGCCGGAATGATGACGAATACGCTTTCAGTTATATCCGGCAGGAGGGAGAAAAAGGCTCCCCCCCTTATGCCGGCGCAGATGCGTCTCAAAAAGTCCGATACTGGCAGTGGCCTCAGTGGGATAAAGAAAGCTATTATTTTACATCGAGAACGGGAATCGGTGAAACAGGCTACGTCAAAATGCGTCTTTATTACGATACCTATAACAATTCCCTGTTCAGTTACGATGACGATACCTACAGCACCATCAGCAGGCCATACGCATTCCGGAGCTGGTATGACGACCATACGTCCGGCGGTTCCATGGAAGCCGGGGCCCGGTTTTTTGAGGACCACGACCTGAAACTGGCATTTCATTACAAAAAGGACACCCATAAAGAACGCGACGAGGGCCAGCCCTGGCGGACCTTTGAAGACGATATCTATTCCCTGGGTGTTGAAGACACCATGGATATGACGTCTTCACTCCGCGTAGTGGCGGGTGCCAGTTACGATACAATACAATCCGGCCGGGCTGAGGAGTATGATTTTAAAACAGATGTGGTGAGTGTTTTTCCCGATGCAGATGCCTCTGGCGCCAATGCTCAGGCGGGACTGTTCTATTCCATTTCAGATAATGGCGTACTCCACACCACCGTGGCCAGAAAAACCCGGCTTCCGGATATGAAATCACGCTATTCATACAGATTTGGCACTGCTCTGCCCAACCCCGGCCTGGATCCGGAAACGGCCGTCAACTATGAAATCGGATATAAGGACACGCTGGTGGAAAGAATACAAATCAAAGCCGCCATATTCTGTAACGATATCAGAGATTACATCCAGTTTGCCCGGGTGCCTGATCCCAATGATCCGGATACGCTTCTCAATCAGAATCAGAACGTGGGAAAGGTGCTGATTTATGGTGCTGAAGCCGAAGCCGGTGTTAAAATCACGGAAACTATAGAAACCGGTCTGAATTACACCTACACTGAATGGGACAACCGGAGCAACTCAGACAAGGTGACCAACATACCCAACCATAAATTTTTTGCTTATCTGGCATACCAGCCTTTTGATCGGTTAAATTTGCAGACGAATATTGACTATGTGTCCAGGCGCTACGGTTCAACGGATGGCGTTCGTGTGGCAGAACGTTATGTTGTTGCCGATGCCAAGGCGCTATATCAGTTGACCAAAAGCATCAGCGCAGAAGCGGGCCTGAATAACATCGGCGACACGGACTATGAGATTGAGGAAGGCTACCCCGAAGCGGGCATCACCTATTTCGCCAACCTCATGTATCGCTACTGATCGAAAAGGAAGGAGGAAAAACCATGGAAACGGATGTCCGAACCATTGACTGGAGCGCGGCCTGGGCCAAGGCCCAGACACAGAGCCGGTCGAAGAAGCCATACAGAGAGCCGTCGTTCTGGAACAAACGCGCCCGGGGATTTGCAGACCATCAAAATCACAAAAGCGACTATCCGGAACAATTCATCAGCATGCTTGATCTTCAGCCGGACTGGAGCGTCCTCGATGCAGGATGCGGGCCGGGAACGCTGGCCATTCCCCTTGCCAAACGTGACTTTTCCATCACCGCCATGGATTTCTCGGAAGAGATGCTGTCCATCCTTAAAGAACGCATGACAGATCAACGCGTCACGGGGATCTCTCCGGTTCTGGCAAGCATGGAAGACGACTGGGAGGCACACGGGGTAGAACCCCATGACGTGGTCATTGCGTCCCGCTCCATGGTGACTTCTGATCTTTCGGGACTGCTCGCCAAGCTCAACCGGTTTGCCCGAAGAAAGGTCTATATATCGGCCATGGTCAATCCCGGCCCCTTTGACCGGAGAATCATTGAGGCTGTGGGCCGGACCCATCACCCTGGCCCTGATTACATCTTCATCCTAAACCAGCTTTACTGCATGGGAATCCATGCCCGGCTTGATTTCACCGTCCATCCCGTGAACCGGACCTATGAAGATCATGACGATGCCCTGGAAGAAAGCAGATGGATGCTCGATGATATGACACCTGCCGAAGAAGACCGCCTCCGGCGTTATTTCAGGGACAACCTGGAAAAACAAAATGGCTGCTGGCTGCTCCCCGCTGCAGAACCAGTGCGCTGGGCAGTGATCAACTGGGATACGGACGTTATAACGGCCTCAACATGAGACTGAACGTGACGTATCAGGGACGAAAAAGCCCCTATTTCATCTATTGTTGCAAAAGTTGTGAGTGCCGTAGCTTCATCATGCTCACGGGTGAAGTCGTAGCACTTTACGTCAAACCCTTGAGTATGATGAAGATGCTGTGCTATCGGCTTTTCCGAAGGGTAAAAAATTTGATGATTTTTTTCATTTTCTGGATGACATTTACCGTTGATTCCAGAAACGATTTTATTCATTTTAGCCGGAAAGGATGGTCAATAGAATTAATTGAGCTGCCATCAGTTGTGTTAAGGTGTGTTGAAGTTGCAAAGTTCCTGGCATTCGATTCATTTAATACAATTTGGCATGATGGTGAATTACGAAGTAGAGCCGAGAGTGCCTTTACTTTCTTAATTTCAGAACTAAAATCTGGGAATCATTTCTCTAAGGATATTTTATTCAAACAATAATATATGCATCAGGCAGGCATACAAGATGTTCCCTAAAGGAATACCATTACTGAAAATTTAAAAACCGGGTCCTTCTGAGCCGTTAGTTTTACAGGGTTATGCGTCAGCGCTTTTGGTCGGTAGTTAGAGGCTCAAAAAAGTTGTCAACAAATCAATAAATAAGCGCAACAACAGTGAATCATGTGATGTAGCTTGGCAGGGTAATCAGGAAACCGCCTGCAGGTATGAAGGAAGATTCTGAAAAAATAGTTACAACGTGACCAGGATATGTCTCCAGTGAATCAATAACTAAACCAATTGCTTCATTCCGTTAATAATTTCGGGCGCATATTTTAATGGGACAATGATCCAGAGGAAGTAGTCCTCTGGAGACTCCATCGAACAAAAACTGACTTCCAAATGAAGGAGATCAATAGGAACTACTTGTCTTCGGTGGATTATATTCAAGCGTGCACTTTTGACAAAGTGATCCATTGTATCCTCAAATTAGATGTTTTTCACCCATTGTCTTGCAAAACTTATCGAACAATCAAGTTTATCAAACCACCATTTTTGACAGATGGTGTATGCTTTTTGAAGTATGGCTTCCTGTTCAGAGCGCGATAATTGGGTCGTACCATAGTAAATGTCCTGATCCATAATCGAAATCCTTTGCCGGATGATGTTTCCAGATAATTTTACCCATATATATCCTTAATTAGGTCAACAGTTGACCAACATTTCGGCAGGTTAAGTTGACAATTCCGTTTGAACAAGAATCTCCTGAACCAGATAATCAGAAAAAAAAGCTTTAGACCACAGACTTAACTCTTCCCGTTGCCCTGAATTTTTTAAAAATGGTTCAACGTCATTTCTTGCCAGATCGAAATCGATTTCTTTTATTTTCTCATATAGAAGTTTGGCAAGCTTTTCTTTGGTCAACGATTCAGATATATCAATATGCTCTGTTTGTACCATTTTATTTTTAAGATAAATCAAATCACAAGGGATATTATTTTTTATAAACCAGATCATATCATACCAGTCCCGCCCTTTAATATTGGTTTGTCTTGTCCGACATAACAATGCATGCATTTTTCCGGCAAACAAACTGGGCAAGGCCATGGTTTTAATTGTGAAGGGTATAGGGTGGAGATGATATTTATCTTCACTTGTAAACCCAACGGCAGGGTCTATATCAACTTCCAGTTTGATTTTCATCACAGCATTTTTATGCGTTTTCAAATTGGTATCAATTTTTATTAAATGAATCAATGTGTTCGCTTTAATAAAAGCGGATTCAATCGTACTTTTATTCTTTTTATTTTGTTCTTCTTTAGAAACCTCAAAACCCCATAATTCCAGTTCAGACTTAACTGCACCAAGATATTTTTTAATATCAAATTTTTTTTCTGGTGCGATTAACGAAAAATCCAAATCTTCAGAGAAACGATCCAGTTTATATAGAATCCGCAATGCACTTCCACCATAAAAAACTGCCTTTTCATAGAATTTGGAACGCCACAAACCAAGCAAAACGACTTCTTGTATGATCTCTTTTAGCGCATTTTCATGGTCATGAATCGTATTTAATTCATACCTTTTTAGCATTTGGTTAATTTTTTCATCAAACATAACTGTCCTTTAAACAATTGGCGAGCAGCTTTAATGATTGCCTATGATATCCGGTCTCTATTTCTTTTAATAATGAGTAATTAAGGTTCTCGTAAAAACTTGAATCCAGTCGCATTAATTCAAGGAATTCCTGCATTTCCTTTTTCGCCTTAATGTGAGTTTGGTTTGCAACAATGTCGCATAACGCCTTTTCCGGGGATGCAATTAGAAAATTTTTTCCGTCTCCCGCGTTTTCAAGTTTAATTCCAATATTAAAGGCCGGTTTAGGGCAATACAAATAGGAAAAACTGCCAACCGGCGTTTCAAATTTCTTCTTTCTTTTCGTTGTCATGCTGATGATAAGTTCAACACGTTCCGGTATCATGTGCCAAAATTCCAAAGCGGTTTGACCCGTGATATAAGATGGCCCATAAATCAGATTTGCCAATACATACTTGTTGTAAGGTTTATTGTAGTCCTTTCCTAAAACATAAAGACCTTTTTTTACCCTTATGATATCCTTGCCCCGGATGAGCCCCCTGATTTTATCTCGTGGTTTTTTGTAATCCTTTAATGCGTGTAACAACAAATTGTAATCAAACTCTGCCGGAAATGAAATTAATCTGTTCATATATTAACCACTATGTCTAAAAATTTGGACTTATTGGTTGCATAATAGATTGTGACAAATGAATAGTCAAGCATAATTCACCGTATTGGTTGCTAGTTTTAAAATTGAGCCAACGTATTGAATAAATGATTTCAGAGAGGGGCAAAATAAATTTTGCAGAAGGGACTGATCCGGAAAACCGAAAAGAACGAAAACAGAAATAAAAAACAACAGAAAAGACAAGGTATTATTGGATAATACTTCCCACAACGAAAAACGTTTTTTAAAAAGTGGTCACAATTAAGAAAGGGCTACAAGGCTAAATCTTGTAACCCTTTGATTTTTTTGGTAGGCGCGATTGGATTTGAACCAACGACTTCTACCGTGTCGAGGTAGCGCTCTACCCCTGAGCTACGCGCCTAAAAACTTAGGTGTCATTATCAATCATTTGATTTTCTGTCAAGGCAAATGCGGTCTGCTTATTATTTTCATTTAGGGGTATGGAAGAACGTTGGCATTATCTTTTATTATTACCTGATTCCTCGGTGTAAGCCTGGAGGAGGTTCAACCCCTTATACGTATAATGAAATCCTGAAATAATCGAAAATCCGGCCGTCAATACATAACAATAGATGATAAAATGCTGAAGAAAATGCTGAGTCAAAGTGACGTTAACCAGAACCAGAAATACGGTTACGAGCTGTATGGTTGTGGTACATTTACTGACAAATGACGGTTTGACCTCAAAGGGCACATCCCACATATAGAGAATGATGATCCCGCTTAAAATCAGAATATCCCTGCTGATGACGATCACGGATATCCACCCGGGAATGATTTCAAGTATGGCCAGGCATATAAATGAGGACGTGATGAGCAGTTTGTCTGCAAGGGGATCAAGATAGGCCCCAATCAAGGTCTTCTGATTGAAATACCTGGCAATAAACCCATCCAGACCATCACTGATGCCTGCGTAAATAAAAATCAAAAGCGCATGAAATGACATGTGGTTGATCAGGAAAATAATGAATACAGGTACAAGAAAAATCCTTGAAATCGTCAGAATGTTCGGCAGATTCATAACAGATTGTCACTCGCTTGTAATTTTAACTCATCCTTTGCTTTTCTGTATTTTATATTGTATCCGATTTGATAAAAAAAATACATCCCTATTATCGGGCGGCTTGAATAAGCTCAATTTTTATGGCACTCTGGGATACCAGTGAAATATTCAGGCCAAAATTATCAAACGTATTCAATAATAAAGCATTGGCCAGTTCTTTCCCGTCACCCTGGTACTGGACAATGAGAACGGTTTTATCTGATTCCATCTCTTTAACCTGGCTCCCCTTTACACCCGGAATTTTTTTCATGGTCTCCCTGAAAACGACAAAATTGGACAAATAGTTTGTCCCTGCCACGGTTACTATGATCTCTGTGGGTTTTTTATCAGACTTGCGCCAGCCTGAAAGAACCATGGGAGCAATGTCCTCTCCTGCCAGCACACCCACTTTTGTAAGTGCGGCTCTGCCGCCCGAAATTTCATTCACATCCACAGAAACAGCTGTTTTCTCATCACGAGCAATCTCTGTGCCGGTATCTGTTCGATACACCTGAAGGGATATTTTTCCGATAAATGACTTAATATCATTTCCCATGGTATTGGATGCCCGAATCGCCTGTGCGGTTCCTATAATCACAACGTCTGCCTGATATTTTGACGCCAGCTCCATCGCAGCCTGATGGTCGAGAACCGCCCCATATGCTGCAGCAGTATCTCCCTCAAAATTCTTGGCATCCATGGTTTTATGGTTAATCACAGAAAATCCCTTTTTCTGCAACGTTTCGGAAAGGGCAAGCTCTGTTGATGTGATGATATCTTTCATGCCACTTCCCCACCAGTATTGGCTTGCAATATCTTCAAGATTCTCTTCTGAAATCAGAAATAAAATACCGGGCATGGTTTTTCTATCAATCACAATTCCTGATTCTAAAAGGAGCTGTTGCAGTTTGTTCACCGAAACAGTGGCCTGAACCATTACCCTGTAATATTTATTGTATTTTTCTTCAGTCAATACCTTATAGTCCTGAATCAAACTATCCTTATACGCATAAAGAATACTGTTCAGCGTCTTAAAATTTGCAACAAGAGATTCAACAGGGAGAAGTCCTGAGAGAATATTTTCAATTGCGGATATCAGACTGTCTGATATGGCCCTATCCCTTGCGTTTGCCGCATCATCTTCATTTAAAATGGCACCGGTTCCCATGGTGGCAACGATGGTTGTCCTGGTCAGGTTTTCTGATGATCCCATTATCGGGAAAAAAACAATTATAAAAAGCAGACCACTATAAAGTCTTTTTTTCATGAGCATATTTTTTATTACTATCATTTTATCTCTCCAAAACCCTATGCATATGGAAAAACAGATCAGGTTTTTCGCAAAAGGGTATAGTCCGCAAGATCCATCAATATACTTTTGTCTTCTGATGCATCAAATATGTCAAGTGCGCATTTTGCTTTTTTGACCTGATCCTCGGCAAGCGTTCTTGTGTAATCGATACCGCCATATGTCTTCAGCATATTTTTGAACACCCCAAACTCATCATCGCTGAATTCATCCCGTTTCCGGATAATATCTTCCATGGTTTTTACGTCATTGTTTTTTTTGCTGCCACGTGCTTTCTGAAGTGAATATATGACAGGAAGTGTCAGTTTGCCTTCTCTCAGGTCTGCACCGATCTTTTTTCCCAGATCACTGGTTTCAGAGGTGTAGTCCAAAAGATCATCCGCCATTTGAAAAGCAAGACCCAGATGGTAACCATATTCTGTCAGGGCCTTTTCCTGGTGTTCCGTTGCATCTGCTATCATTGCACCTGTTTTACAGGCACCCTGAATCAGAATGGCTGTTTTCTTTTCAATAGTGGCCATATAATCTTTTTCGGTAAGGTTGAGGTTCCCCTTGTTAATCAGCTGAAGAATTTCTCCCTGAGTCATGCTCTCCGTTATTTGAGCGATAATTTCTATAAGCTCTCTTTTTTCATATGCAAGCGCGATGGAGAGCGTCCTTGCGAGCAGAAAATCTCCAATCAAAACCGCCGTGGCATTGTTCCAGACGGCCTGGGTCACTGGCTTGCCGCGCCTCAGGGTCGCTTCATCCACCAAGTCATCATGCATCAGGGAGGCTGTATGCATGTATTCAAAAATAGTTGAAATGGTTTTGTCAATTTCCCCATGGTACCCGCATATTTTTGCACATAAAACCGTTAATAGCGGCCGGATTCGTTTTCCACCTGAAAACATGATGTGATTGGCGACACTGGTGATGATATCAACAAACGGATTCAGGTTGTCTGTGAGAGCTTTTTCTATATTTTCAAGGTCATCTTTCACAAAGTTTAAAATTCTGTTTTTCAAGTCAGTCATATAAGCTCTCCTGAAATATCATATTCTTCAACATCATTGATACACACATCAACAAAATCACCCACTGTCAAGCTTTCTCCCCGAATAAATGTTACGCCATCCACCTCAGGTGCCTGGAAAACCGTGCGGCCCACGAATAATCCTTTTTCAGGATTTTCCTCAACAAGAACTGTATAGGTTTTATTCAGGTGTTTATGATTTCTTTCAAGAGAAATTTCAGCCTGCATGGCCATTATATGATCTTGTCTTTCTCTGGCAACTTTATAAGAAACGGGGTTTGGAAGGTGATGCGATGGCAGGTCATCTGCATCGGAATACGTAAAGACCCCCAGAGAATCGAACCGGATATCATTCACAAATTCGACCAGACAATCGAAATCTTCCTCTGTTTCGCCCGGAAATCCTGTAATGAGTGTGGTTCTCAAGGCAGCGGCCGGGATTTCCGACCGGATGTTCAGAAACAAGTCTTTGAGAAATTCCGTATTATACCGCCTGCCCATTTTTTTGAGTATGCGTCCACTGGCATGCTGCACAGGCAGATCAAAATACGCACAAATGTTATCATGGGTCTTGATGGTTTTAATCATATCCTTGGCCATGCTTTGTGGATGGCCATAAAGGACTCTGATCCAGATATGCGGTGAAATTCCCGAAAGCGTGTCAAGGAGCCCGGCCAGACCTTGCGGCGGAACCAGATCCTTTCCGTAGAATGTAGACTCCTGTGCAATCAATACAAGTTCTTTTACACCCGAAGATACAAGAGACAACGATTCCTTTCTGATATCCTCAATCGCCCGGCTTCTGTGTCTCCCACGTAATTTCGGTATGATACAATACGTGCATCTGCTGCTGCACCCTTCTGCAATTTTCACATACGCCATGTGCATCGTGCTTCTTAAACGGGGTGTTTCATATTTCTGGAGTGCCAGAATATCCGGGTCAGGATATATTGTTTTTTTCCCTAGCGCTTTTTTTTGCAGTTTTTCAAGAATGTCACCAATCTGATCATACGCGCCGGTCCCGATAAAGGCGTCCACCTCGGGCAGTGTCGATTCAATATCATTTTTAAATCGCTCAGGGAGGCATCCGGCCACAATCAGATTTTTTAATTTTCCCTGCTTTTTATACTCTGCAAGCTCCAAGATAGTATCAATCGATTCTTCAATGGCATCCTGGATGAAACTGCATGTATTCACAATAATCACCTCTGCTGAAGAGGGGTCATCGATCATTTGAAAGCCTTTCCTTTCGGCAAGGCGGCCGATCATGATCTCACTGTCAACCAGGTTTCTGGCACACCCCAAACTGACGAGATGAATATTCATGGATTATTATTTTCCTGTAAATTTTGGCGCCCGTTTTTCGGCAAATGCAGATACGGCCTCCATCAGATCGTTTGACGGCACAATATTCGTGCTCATAGATGCCACATACTTCAAACCGTCAGCAATCGATTTTCCAATGCCATAATTGAGGACATCCTTTGATGCCTGAACAGCCAGCGGAGATTTTTCTGCAATTTCAAGCGCCATATTCTGCGCTTCCACAAATAAAATTTCCTTATTCGGGTACACGTTATTGACAAGAAGAATCTCCTTGGCCCGTTTTGCACCAAAATCTTTTGCCGTGAACGCCAGCTCACGGGTGATGCCCTGGCCGACAATATGGGGAAGTCTCTGCAGGACGCCGACATCTGCGACAAATCCCACAGCCGCCTCTCTTAAAGAAAAAATAGCATCTTCAGAGCATAACCGGATATCACACGCAGTGATCATATCGAGTCCTGCGCCGACACAATGCCCGTGAACCGCAGCAATAACAGGTTTTCGGCACCATTCAATACAGCTCATTGCATCCTGAAGCGGATATATTTTTTTCAACATTCTCCACTTGACCGCTCCTTTCTGGTCTGTATCCATGATCTCAGGCATTTCATTGACCATGCCAAAAAGGTCTATGCCTGCTGAGAAACAGGGTCCCTTGCCTGCAATAATCACGGCCCGGATATCATCATCCTGATCCAGATCCTCAAAAATGGGCAGCGTCTCCTTCCAAGCAGGCGGGTTCATGGCATTTTTCTTTTTTTCCCGGTTAAGGTAAACCCATGCGATTGGCGGCTTTTTTTCTACAATATAGAATTCGTATTCGCTCATGGTCATCTCCTGTTTTAAATATATAAATTAGTGTTTCCCATATTCAAAATTCGTGAATCCTTTTGAATATATATTCTCAAAAGACCCTTTCGACCGGCTCACAACAATCAAAGATTCCGTATTTTCAAGTCTGTTAACCAGATCAAGACCTTTTTCAGCTCCCATGACCATGACGGCTGTTGCAAGACCATCTGCCACCATGCATGTATCAGAAAGAATGGATACACTCACCACACCGTTTTTTACCGGGTAACCGGTCCTGGGATCAATCACATGGGAATAGGTTTTTCCTTTATTTTCAAAAAAATTTCTGTAATCCCCACTGGTGGCCAAGGCTTTATCAGACAACTCAACAACTTTATATATCTGATCAATGGGGGCATCTTTTCTGGGTGTGTTGATGCCCACCTTCCATGAATCGCCATTTTCCTTTTTCCCGCTTGCATAAACCTCTCCACCGATTTCAACAAGGAAACGGGTACAACCATTTTGTTTTAAAGCAGTGGCAATATCATCCACACCATATCCCTTTGCAATTGAGGATAAATCAAGCGTAACCCGGGATGATTTTTTCATCAGAAACCCTTTTTCTGAAATGGTTATCAGATAAAATCCTGTGGCAGGAAGGATGGTTTTGACATCATCATCAGAGGGGATACGCCCAGTCATTTGACCCGTTCCAAACCCCCACAGATTCACGAGAGGTCTTACGGTTCCGTCCCACGCACCGTCTGTATCCTGATAAATACGCTTGGCTGCCAGCATCACGCTTAAGAATCCATTAGAAATGGAAAACGGCGCATCTATCTTTTCAAACCGGTTAAACCTGCCGATTTCACTGTCCGCAATGAAAGTGGACATGCTCTGATTGACCGCATCAAGCCGTTTGTCAATAAGAGCCTGCCATTGCTCCTGATCTCCTAAATGATCTCCCACTATTTTTATTCTATACGTTGTGCCCATGGTTTTTCCGGAAAACAACATCTCCCCTGTCAATCCCATTTCCGGAACCACGACAATCAAGATGGCAACGATCAGCTGATGAACACTTTTCCTCATGGCAGGCCATTAACATTTTAAAAAGGGTTTAACGGATATAACGGAAGAACGGATATGGGTGAAATGTGTCACTTCAAAACATTCTTTCCGGGCGATCTCCTTAAAATTCTGACATATAAACACAGCTGCCCCCTGGAGTCAATAATGGCATTTTAATTAGAAGCCTTCTGAAACCAAACATCAGATATCTGCATGCTAATTTCTATCCCCATACCATATCCATTGACACGTAAAAAATTTTTCATATATATAACTCTTTACATCCGTTTTAATAAAGTCCACTTTTATTTGCCCTTCAGGAAAAACATGGCAACTGACAATTTAGACAATCTGATCAAGGCATCTGTCAAACCGGGCCCTTTCTTTAAAACAAAAGTAAAATGCCCTGTCTGCGGGGCTGAAAATGAACAGGTTACGCTTAAAACTCATCTTTTCACAGAACGGGATCTTGATATTGATTTAAGGCCCCAAACCATTATCTGGCTGTCAAAGGATGTCAGAAAAATTTTTCCACGAATGTATTATATGTGGCACTGCACGAAATGCTATTTCACTGCCAGCCACCTTTATTATAAAAATCCGGTTGAAAAGTGCACACTTACTCTGTCCAAGTTCAAAACCCGATTGATATCTTTATGCTGGAGTGACCCTGAAATCATGGCTGTGGCAAAAATGTTCAGCATGAATATCGATTTTGACAACCTTGATTTTTTTCAGGCCATCAAGCTCCACCTGCTGGCTGTTTTTGAACTGCAGCTGATTCATGAAATTGCCAGCAAGGATGCCATGAATCTGGGGAGATATTGCCTGCGACTGGCCTGGTTATACCGGGATATCACTGAACGACCTGACATCAAAAAGGTTGTGGACAAAAAACTTCGGCTGATTATTGCGGCTGCCAAAAAGAAATGGCCCGACATCCCTGGAAATGAAGAAGACGCCCTGAAAATGGCGGTCCGCTATTATCGGGTCACCCATGAACAGTCCTATATGGTCAGTCTCGATGTTGATGAAATCATGCTTTTTATCCTCATTGCAAGAATCTATCTAAAACTTGATCAATTAAACAGTGCCCGAAAAACATTGCTGGATGCAAAAGAAAAAGCCATTAAATTTGAAGAAAAACGGCTTCAGGAAGAAAACAGCAAACTCCCCGACACAGGGAAGCTTGCCCAATTATCCACAGACAGCAGAAAAATAGAAATAGCAATAAATGAGGTGCAGAACATCGTTGATGATATCCTTCAGGAAAAAGAAAAACGGGAACTTAAAAACGCAAAAACGCTTTTGCTTCAACTGAAGGACAAAAAAATTTCTGAAATCCGGAAAATACTTCTGGAAAAAGAGTTCAGCATCAATGTAATCGATATGGTTGCACCTGAAAAAAAAGGGTTTCTTGGGATTTTCAAATAAAATCAAACCACATTCAACACCAACTCGACAACCGACAGCAGACTGATCACCCACATCAATGCATGGATTTCTTTCATCTTACCGCCAAATACAGCAACGATGACATAGGAAATAAACCCAAAGCAAAGGCCCATGCTGATGCTGTATGTCAGAGGCATCAGGATCATGGTCAGAAATGCCGGAATAGCGATCTCCATGTCTTTGAAATCGATTTCCCTGATATTTCTGAACATATATATCCCCACAACGATCAGTGCTGGTGCAGTTGCAAAAGAAGGGACAATGGCAATAAGCGGGGTGACGAGAAGAGCTGCCAGAAAAAGAAGTGCCACGGTCACAGCTGTCAGGCCGGTTCGCCCGCCTTCGGCAATGCCTGATCCGGATTCAATATAGGTCGTGGTTGTGCTTGTTCCGAGAAGTGCGCCTGCAACAGTTGCCAAAGCGTCAGCTTCAAGAATCCGGTCTATTTTCTCGATCGTCCCGTCCGCTTTGACCATTTTTGCCTCATAGGAACAGGCGACAATTGTGCCCACTGAATCGAAAAGATCCACAAACATGAATGAAAAAATCGCTCCCCAGAGGCTCCATTTCAGAGCACCGAGAATATCAAGCTGAAAAAAAACAGGTGATAGCGATGGCGGCGCAGAAAAAAATTGTTCCGGAAGGGAAACTTTTCCTGTCATGACCCCCAGAAGGGTCGTAATAATGATACCTGCCAAAATAGCACCTTTAATTTTCCGGACTTCCATAATGGCAATAATCACAAGCCCGATCATTCCCAGAAAAACAGTTGGTGAAAATTTGGAAAGGGTTACGAGCGTGACCGGATGATCGCCGATCATCCCCAGATTTTGAAACCCTATAAATGTGATGAACAAACCAATTCCTGCTGCTGTTGACAATCTCAAATGAAGCGGAATCGCTTTGATGATCCATTTCCGGATTCCGACAAGTGTCAGAATGAAAAACAGCATGCCTGAGATAAACACAACACCCAGAGCCGTTTGCCAGGTGATTTTATTTCCAAGGACCAATGAGTAGGCAAAAAAGGCATTCAGCCCCATTCCCGGTGCCATGGCAAAAGGAACCCTGGCCCATAATCCGGCAAGTGCTGTTCCAAAAGCAGACGCAAGGATTGTTGCTGTAATAAGCGCCTCCTTGTTCATGCCGGTCGCGCTTAAGATGTTGGGATTTACAAAAATAATGTAGGCCATGGTTAAAAATGTGGTCAACCCGGCCATCAGTTCCTGCCTTATCGTCGTACAATTCGTTTCAAATTGGAAAAATTGCCCCATCATAAGCCACCCCTTTTTACAATTACCAGATATGTTTAATTATTCAGGCTATTATTGAATGAAAATTTTATCAATCATCATGAATGCGGTCAATTCATTTTTAAGATTATTCATATCCGTCATTTTGTTGCTATTGCAACCCATTGTGTATTTGCCTGATATATCCTCTCCATTGATTAGACGTCTAAATCCCTTTTATCAAATGATAAATCTGTATATATCAAAGAAATTTCTTGACAAGGTTTGTGTCAACAATAAAATAATAAAATTTGCCCCTGATGAGGCATATTTGCTTTTTTTGCTATTAAAGATTACTTTTTAGTCTTTTTTATATTTAAAAACCCTAGAGGAGATTTTTTTATGGCACAACAGGTTGTAGATCGAAGAGATCAGGATTTTCTTTTGCATGAAATCATGAATGTAGAAGAACTCTCAAAAACAGAGAAATTTGCAGATTTTAACAAAAAAACCGTTGATATGATTCTTACAGAAGCCCGCAGTCTGGCAGTCAATGAACTATTGCCGGCAAACAAGACCGCCGATGTGGAAAACGGGAACCCCGAAGGTGTCCGTCTTGAAAATGGCGCGGTCAAAGTTCCCCCGTCTTATCACCGTCCTTACAAGCTTTTGCGTGAAGGTGAATGGATTGCCATGACGGATGATTTGGAATACGGCGGTCAGGGCATGCCCAGAACTGTTGCCACAGCATGTGGAGAGCTCTTTTCTGGTGCAAATATGGCATTCATGATGTATCCGGGTCTGACCCATGGTGCAGGCGCGATCCTCAAGGAATTTGGTTCTGACAAACAGAAAAAACTGTTTCTGAAAAACATGTTCACAGGCAAATGGGGCGGAACCATGTGCCTTACTGAACCAGAAGCCGGATCAAACGTAGGTGCATTAACCACAAGCGCCAAACTGAATGATGATGGTACTTATTCCATTACCGGAAACAAAATTTTTATTTCAGGCGGCGACAGCGATATGGTGGAAAACGTAATCCATCCGGTTCTTGCAAGAATCGAAGGCGCGCCCGAAGGGACCAAGGGAATTTCACTCTTTCTCGTTCCCAAAATATGGGTAAATGACGATGGCAGCCTGGGAGAGCCGAATGATGTTATCATTACAGGTGTTGAAGAAAAAATGGGCATTCACGGCAGCTGTACCTGCTCCATCAACTTTGGCGGAAAGGGAAAATGCAGAGGCACGCTGATCGGCGAAGTCAACAAAGGCATGAAAGCCATGTTCGTCATGATGAATGAAGCAAGACTGGGCGTTGGCCTGCAGGGATACGCACTGGGAAGCGCATCCTATGTCAATGCCGTTAACTATGCCAGGGAAAGAATCCAGGGCCCCAATCTTTTGAAAGCATTTGATAAAGGTGCGCCTTCCGTTCCGATTATCCAGCACCCCGATGTCCGGCGCATGCTTCTTAATATGAAAGCCTATGTGGATGGCATGAGAGCACTCATCTACTATATATCCAACTGCTTTGATCAGGTAGCCATTGCAGCAAATGAAGACATAAAGGCAAAATATCAGGGACTCATTGAAATTCTGACCCCCATCAGTAAATCCTACTGTACCGACAAAGGATTTGAAGTTTGTTCTACAGGCGTACAGGTTTATGGTGGCTACGGATTCTGCAGTGAATTCCCCCAGGAGCAGCTTTTAAGAGACTGCAAGATCACTGCTATTTATGAAGGCACAAACGGCATTCAGGCCATGGATCTTCTGGGAAGGAAACTCGGTATGAACAACGGCAAACCGATGATGGATCTTTTGGGTGAAATCAGTGCCAGGATTAAAGATGCCAAAGAAGCTGGCCTTGAAGAGCTGGCCGGCAAAGTTGAAGCGGCTGTAGGCAAACTGGGTGAAATCGCCATGCACATGGGAAAAACCGCCATGTCGGAAAAAATCATGGATGCATTTGCAGAAGCCGTTCCATTTCAGGAAGCCGCAGGCGACGTAATTATGGCCTGGTTACATATCTGGAGAGCAACTGTCGCCACAAAGGCGATCTCAGGCGCCAAGAAAAAAGACGTTCCTTTTTATCAGGGCCAGATTAAAACCGCCCAATATTTCATTGAACAGCTCCTGCCTGTAACACTTGGCAAAATGGAAGCCATCAAAGCCACAACATCTTCCATCATGGAAATGCCGGAAGAAGCATTTGTCATGTAGTGATTTTCCTGGTTAAAACAATAAAAATAACTCCGGGCATCTAAACCCGGAGTTATTTTATGATTCAAACTAATATCTGTAGTGTTCAGGCTTGAATGGGCCTTCAACCGGAACACCTAAATAGTCGGCCTGAACTTTCGTTAGTTTGGTCAACTTGGCCCCCAGTCTTCCAAGATGGAGCCGGGCCACTTCTTCATCAAGATGCTTAGGCAGCGTGTATACTTTATTTTCATGTTCCTTTGTGGCAAGCTCAATCTGGGCAAGGCTCTGATTGGTAAAGCTGTTGCTCATCACAAAACTCGGATGCCCTGTGGCACACCCCAGATTAACAAGCCTTCCTTCTGCAAGTACAATAACCGATCTTCCTGATTTTAAGGTCCATTTGTCCACCTGAGGCTTTATGTTCAATTTCTTGCATTCAGGTGTTTTTTCAAGATACCCCATATCTATCTCATTATCGAAATGGCCAATATTGCAAATAATCGCCTCATCCCGCATCATCTCCATATCTTTCCCGGTAATCACTTTATAACACCCGGTAGCTGTTACAAAAATATCCCCCAGCGGCGCAGCTTCTTCCATCGTAAGCACCTGATAGCCCTCCATCATGGCCTGCAACGCACAAATGGGATCGACTTCTGTAACAATAATTCTAGCGCCAAATCCCCTTAACGATCTCGCGCATCCTTTTCCCACATCACCATACCCGCAGATCACCGCCACCTTACCTGCAATCATGATATCCGTGGCGCGCTTGATACCATCTGCAAGGGACTCCTTGCACCCATAAAGATTATCAAATTTGGATTTGGTCACGGAATCATTTACGTTGATTGCGGGAAAAAGGAGCTCATTATTGCCTGCCAACTGATAAAGCCTGTGCACGCCTGTTGTGGTTTCTTCAGATACGCCTTTGATTTTTTCAGCAACACTGTGCCAGTGAGTCGGATTTTTCTGGTAGGTTGCTTTCAATCTTTTTATCAGACATTTCATATCTGCACTGTCATATTCCTTATCCAGAATCGACGGGTCATCCTCAATTTTCACACCTTCATGAATCATCATTGTGGCGTCACCGCCATCATCGACAATCAGATCCGGCCCACTGCCATCCGGCCAGGTCAGTGCCATTTCCGTGCACCACCAGTATTCGTCAAGTGTTTCCCCTTTCCATGCAAAAACGGCAGCAGTGCCTTTTTGTGCAATGGCCGCTGCAGCATGATCCTGTGTGGAAAAAATATTACAGGATGCCCAGCGGATATCCGCACCCAGTACTTTCAGCGTATCAATCAGCATGGCTGTTTGAATGGTCATATGAAGACTTCCAGTGACTTTCAGTCCTTTTAAGGGCTTTTCTTTGCCATATTTTTCCCTCACAGCCATCAGGCCTGGCATTTCATTTTCAGAAAGCTGCATGTCCTTTAATCCAAAGTCTGCCTGTGACATGTCCGCAACTTTATTTTTTAGTGTTAAATCCATTTTTAAAAATTCCATACGATCTCCTTTTATTTTTTTATTGCTGTATGAACGCTCAACCGAATGGATTCTTTCAATACAAACGATGCCTCAGAACGGAGTTCGAATCCCTGATCTGACAACCATCGTTTAATTTCTGAATCCTGAAAGCCAAGCCATCTATCACCGTATTTTTTCCGCATGCTTTCATTTTCATGCTTTCCAAAATCGGCAATGATGATTTTTCCATCAGATTTCAAAATACGCGCACTCTCCATAATCGCGGATTCCGGACTGGGCAAATGATGTAATACAAGAGAAAAAATGACTGTATCCACTTCACCATTACCTATGGGAAGATGTTCAAGCTCTCCAAGCCGGAAATCAATTTTAGTGTTGCTGTTTTTAAATCTCTTTTTTGCCTGTTCAAGCATTTTTACCGAGCTGTCCACACCGATTGCCCTGGAAATATGAGCACTCAGACATGCAAGCAGGTCACCGGTACCGCATCCCAGGTCTGCAACGACACAATCCTTTTTGATATTATTAAAAATGATTTCATTCAGTTTGATATCTGTAAGGATATCATGTTTAAGCCTATCCCATTCTGAGGCAATCGAATTAAAAAACGTCTTTGTAAAATTTTGGCGGTCATCAATCAGCCGGGAAGCCTTATCAAGATCTTCCAAAAGTAAAGGATCATCTTTAAAAAGATAGGATATGGCATCTATAAAACGCTTGGCATCATTTGTCTGGTTTGCAGAATAAAAGGCCCATACCCGATCTCTTCTGCACGACAACAGACCGGAATCATTTAATATTTTTAGGTGTCTTGATATGAGAGACTGACCCATGTTTAATAGTAAAACAATTTCATTCACGCTTAGCTCATACGTCAAAAGAACGTTGAACACGCGTATTCGGGTAATGTCTGATAATGCTTTAAAATAATTTATACTTAACATAACAATATATCCGGATTTAGTGATATTAATATACACGGATATTGTACGTCAAGAAATTATTTTAAAAAATATTAATCTTTTTTAAAATACACCAAAAAAAAGTTGCATGATCCACTATGCATAAGGTAATATCAGTAAAGACTTCATGAAATCCGGATACAAAAATCACCTTATGGTTCGGCACATATAGTCTGGCAGCAATCACATAACAAAGCGAATTAACTTTAGATAAAAAATTATCTGTCAATTCGCTTCATCATCTGTGTTGTTATTAATCAGGTTGACATATCGGAACCGGCCCAGCCTGAGCGGACGGTTTTTTTAAATACCCCAAAACGTTCAAGGAGGCATTGTGGATTTAAAAGAGTTGGGAGAAAACCTTGGCTTGGAACTGGATGAATTTGTTGAAATCGTAAAACTCTTTGTGTCCACAGCAGATTCTGATATTGAAAAAATAAAAAACGCCATTTGGAAAAAAGATGCTGAAAGTGCATCTGAAGCCGCTCATTCCCTTAAAGGGTCTGCAGGTAATTTGGGATTTATGGAAATGTCAGATATTGCCCTGAACGCCGAAAAAAATGCCAGCGATAACAATCTCACAGGATTTGAAGATGTTACAAAAATTTTAACTGAAAAACTCAATGAGGTTAAATCTCTTCTTCAAAAACTCTAATGCTTATTGAAAACGAAACTCAATGCATCCTTTTGTTTACCTGATATATCCCGAAAAATGCCCTTGATATTATTAACTTGATAGTTGCTACATAACCAAAAAGAGGTTGTATGGATAGAGACGGCCAGCTTTCAATACTTGTGGTTGACGATAATCCCCTGAATGTAAAAATGCTTGAAACACCTCTTGCAAAAGAAGGCTATCGAATCATCACAGCCAATGACGGGCCGGATGCAAGAGAGAAAGCTGTTTTGGAGCATCCGGACATGATCCTTCTTGACATCAAGATGCCGGGAGAAAACGGGTTTGATGTTATTAAATTCCTTAAAAACAATGCATCCACAGCATCCATTCCTGTCCTTTTTTTAACGGGTGTCAGTGAAATCAACTCCAAACTGGAAGGTTTCGATCTTGGTGCAGTTGATTATATCACAAAACCATTTCACCCACTTGAGGTTATCGCAAGAGTTGGTCTTCACCTGAAGCTTTCTATTGCGACCAACTCATTAATTGCGAGTCAGGCGGAAAAGCTGAAACAGATTACAGAAGCACAAACATCCCTTCTCACGACTCCGGACCAACACCCCAAAGCCAATTTTGGTGTTGAGTACATCGCTTTACAGGAGGCTGGTGGTGACTTTTACGAAGTTCTTCCTGTTTCAGACGAGATTTACGTATACTTCATTGCAGATTTTTCAGGTCATGATATAAGTACAAGCTACCTGACCACGTCCGTTAAAGCCCTTTTAAAGCAGAACTGCTCACCTATTTATCAACCCCAGGAGAGCATTAAAATGATCAACGACGTACTGGTTGAAATTCTGCCCACGGGCAAATATTTAACTGCAAGTTATGTGATGCTCAATAAAAAGAAAAATCAGATTACCATAATAAATGCCGGTCATCCACCAGTCTGCTACATCCCGGTTGGCGGTGAGCCGGAACTTATTCAACTGAGAGGCGATGTCATTGGTATTTTTAAGGACGTCCTTTTTGGTTCAAGGACAATAAAGGTTTCCAAAGGGGACCGATTTTTTCTATATACGGATGGTATCATTGAATCATCCCAAAAAAAAATTGTCTGGACCGAAGGTGCGGATAAAATTCTTAAAGCATGCAGGGTTGTAAAGAATATCCCCATCAGGCATGCTCCCAAAAAAATCCTGGAACATATTTGCCCTGACCTCACATGCCTGGAAGATGACATTGTTATTCTTGGATTTGAAGTATAAGCCGAGTGTACTGGATGAGCACAATAATATGTATGGATAATTAAACCAATGATTCCAATGGCAGAAAATTTATTATTTAACATTGAAAAAGGTCAGGCAAGTATCTCCATATCACTTTGCTCCAGCATGGAAAATATTGACAGGGCAAGCAGTGAAACAAAAAAATTTCTCGATGACAACGGATTCTCAGGCGTTGCATTTGACGTGTGCCTTGTACTGCGCGAAGGCTTGTCCAATGCCGTTCGGCATGCACACCGTTCAGATCCCCACAAGGTGATCAAGTATATTTTAACAATCATGGAAGAAGAACTGATGATTGAAATTGAAGATGAGGGTGAGGGTTTTGACTGGCAAGCCGCCATGAGCCATATGGGTAGCATGGAGCAAGGCTCCCTTCTGGAACATGGAAGAGGGTTCAAAATAATGAATCAGTACTTCAGCGAATTCCGATATAATAAAAAGGGAAACAAACTCTTTTTAAAAAAACATGTGTCAAAATAGATAATTATCCGGTTCAGGATATTTCATCAAGTACTTTCCTCACTGATATCGCAAGCTCTTTCAAACCAAACGGTTTCTGAATAAACCCCATACACCCTCTTTGGATGATATGACTTGCCTGGCCCTTCAAACTGTAACCGCTTGCCAGAAGAACCTTTACATCCTTGTTAATCTCCTTTAACCGGTCAAAGGTTTCTCCACCACCCATATCCGGCATGATCATGTCCAGTATCACAAGATCAATTTCTTCAGGATGTGTAGCAAATGCAGAAATTCCTTCGTGCCCGCTTGAGGCAAGAATAACACGATACCCCAATAGGTCTAGCATCTCCTTGCTGATATGTCTGATATTTTCTTCATCATCGATCAGGAGAATGGTCTCTTTCCCATTTATTATCCCTTTATCCACAGGTAAAGCCACTTCTATTTCCTTTCCCGAATAGGGCAAATAAATGGAAAACGTAGTGCCCTCATTCAACTCACTATAAACATTGATAACGCCCTCATGACTCTTGACAATCCCGTAAGCAGAGGCAAGGCCAAGACCGGTGCCTCTCCCCATTTCCTTTGTTGTAAAAAATGGATCAAAAATTCTTTGCATTGTGGCTTTGTCCATCCCGATGCCTGTGTCGGTGACCATAAATTTAACATACTTCCCGGGCTTTGCCTCGTATGGTTTCAGGAAAAATTTATCCAGGATAACATTTTCTGTTTTCAGATAAATCTTCCCCCCCTCTGGCATGGCATGAGCTGCATTCACAAAAAGATTAAGCAGCAATTGCTCAATCTGACCCCGATCAACATCAACTGTCCAAAGATTATCCTGATACTCTTCAATTATCTGGATTTCCCGCTTTGTGCGGGCGAACATATCCGCACTTTTCTGGAGAATTGAATTCAAATCCGTGGGTTTGACTTCATATTTGCCATCTCTCGCAAACCCCAGAATCTGCCGGGTCAAATCCGCGCCGCTTTCAACCAGGCCTATAATCCTTTGGATAAATACGTGATTGGGATCTGCCTGCTCCGTCTTCAAGTTCATCAACGAAGCATTGCCCAGGATTCCTGTTAATAAATTATTAAAATCATGGGCAATACCACTGGCAAGTGTGCCGATGGACTCCATCTTGTTGGCATGGGACAATTGACTCTCCAGTCGCTGTGTTTCCTCCTGGGTTTTCTTGTTAATGATAATTTGTGAAATCAGACTGGAAAAAATTTCAAGCGGCCTCACCGTTTTGGCTGTCGGTTTTTTCCCTGATTTTGACCCATCAACAGATATCACACCGATAAGGTTTCCTTTTTTATCATTCATTCGCACGTAAAGCGCATCTTCAGGATGCCATTGATTGTCAGAAGTTTCTTGTGCAATGCCTTTGCTCCCACTTCTTGGCTGCCCGATCATGTCAACCCGGGAATGAGGAAGATAACAGGAAAATTGGCCAACCTTGATACCCTGCTCAAATAAATCATTATACCAGATTTTTGGTACTTCTACAGATGCCAGCTTCCTGACAATGTCATAATCCATTCCGCCATATCCGATAATATCCCTGAACGGAGAGTTGTCTTTAAGATATGAGATAACCACTCTCTTAAAGCCCGAATGCTCAATGATCGCATTACTGATACTTGTAAAAATCTCTTTTTCATTCTTCATCGATATAATCGAAGCTGCTGCAAGACTGAAAAGTTCGGTCTGTTTGGATAACTTTCTGATGTGCTCCCGAGACTTGGTTAATTCCTTTTCTACCCGTTTCCTCTTCGAAATATCAATCAGGGACACAAGGGAGCATTCCTTTTCCCAGATAAATGTAATGGTCATATAGACGCTCTTTTTGCTTCCCCACCTGTCAATGAAATCGAATTCATAGTTTTTTGGATCAAAAATATCACTGTTGATTTTAATATGACCGTTATCTGTAAATTTTTTTAAATCTTCAGGTGAAATAAACTCCTTCCAATGTTTAATACCTATGATAGCCTCTCTCTTATATCCTGAAAATTTTTCAAACCCCTCATTCACAAATGAAAGAATACCATCTTTTTCTACGATAAATATAGCCGTACCTGTATTTTCAATAATTGTATGCTGCCTTTTAACATGTTCCTCAAGCACAGATACCGATTTCCGATACTCAGTGATATCCTGAAAAAAAACGATTGTCTCCGGGGTGCTTTTTTCGGCTGAATCAGTCATGCTGGCGCGGACATTAACAATTCTGGATGCACCTTGTTTTGGCTTAAGAACACATGCCATTCCATCCTTTGCTATCCTAATGTGATTTAAAATATCTTCTGCAGTTTGTGAACAGATATCCTTCATGTGCACATCATGAATCTGAACAACTTCTGAAAATGATACAGAGGAGGCCTCCTGCAGTGCCCAGCCGGTCATTTGCTCAGCCATCTGGTTAAGATAACAAACTCTTCCGGAAGCATCCCTAATAACGACCCCCTGGTCCAACTGATCCAGAATGGCCAATTGTTTTTTCTGCTTTTGCCCGATTTTTCTGCTTATCATGAATAAACTCAACACGATCATCAGAATAATTGTCAGCATAACGCTCATGATGTTAGAATGAGTAAACGTTTTTTCAGGAAATGAAATCAGAGATCCTATAGACATGCACAGGTCATCAACCTTTCCCTGCTCAAAAACTGATGGGCTTTTTTCATGGCTTGTATCAATTGCTCTTGAATTTTCCTGTACAGGTATGGAAAAAACTTTCTCATTGTCCGGCAGATGGGAGGAAGCGCTATTCTGTTGACATGAACAAAAGAAAAAGACACTCTGAATAAAAAAAACAAGCAGAACAATCGGAAAACCCAAGTGTGTATGAGCTTCATCCCTGAAAGAAATCATTTTCCAGCGCCTCGCTGTTTTCAGTCTTTTAACCTCGGATATTCGCATTCAGGAGCAATCGTATGCAAACCATTTTTACAGCCCCACATCCCCCTTGCCGATTAACTGAGCCAATTTGTAACTATTTGAAAAAATTTATGATGGATCAATGCTGACAATTCATCCCCCTGTCCTGCCCAGAACCCTCAAACAGATGTCAGATTGTGACATCTATGATTCTTTGGGAGAACAGCTGTCCACACTAACAGAAAGCATAAATAAAATCAAGTATTTAAATTTTTGCAGACCTCAACTGATTGATTAAATTAATCATACCAGCTCAACCATATTAAAATAACACAATGCGCGACGGCAGAATTTGAAATTCAGGCATGCTCAATGCTTTTATACTTGATATCATATTTTTTTTTCACTAAGTTACTCTGCCATGGGATATGTTTTTGATTTCAAAGATTCACTGGCATATGAAAAGTGGGTAACCAGTCAGAACAATTCCTTTGCCATCGACCTTGAAACCTGCATCATGCTGGATCTGCTAAAGCCTTCCAAAGGTGAAACGTTACTGGATATTGGCTGTGGTACAGGTACGGCCTTTCGGCCACTTATCGAAAAAGGCATACAGGTAACAGGAATCGACCCGTCACCTTATATGCTAGATATTGCGGGCAAAAATGGTGGAAACAAGGTTGATCTCTACCGTGGTTTTGCTGAAGATCTCCCCTTTGAAGACAATTCCTTTAATCATGCTTTGATTATCACCACATTAGAATTTTCTGATAATCCGGTGATGGTGCTTGAAGAAGCCTCAAGAGTGGCAAAAGACAGAATTTTCATAGGCGTCCTCAACAGATATGCCATCAAGGGGGTTCAAAGACGGGTCAAAGGCATATTCTCAAAAACGATTTTCAATCGCGCCAAATTCTTCAGCATTTGGGAAATCAAGCAAATGATATGGGAAACACTTGGAGATGTACCTGTTTCATGGCGCACGGTTTGCCAATTCCCTGCATCATCTGGCAAGATATTCAATAAAATTGAACGGTCCAGAATCGTTCAGAGATTTCCGTTTGGCACGTTTGCCGGGATAGTTGTGACACTTGTGCCCAAAATGAGGACCAAACCACTGGCACTTAAATACCGGCCCAAATTTAAAACGAGCATCGCCACAGGATATGAACCGGTAAAAAACAGTGAGAATATGCCTAAATGATAAAGTGAGCCAACATGGAAGCCTTTTTATACGAGAAGCAAAAAGATGGATCTGTCGTATGCAGTCTCTGCAGGCACCGGTGCCATATAAAACAAGGGCAGCGAGGTATATGTGGTGTGCGGGAAAATATTTCGGGAACATTACAGACGCTTGTGTATGACAAGCTGATTGCAAAAAACATCGACCCCATTGAAAAAAAGCCGATTTATCACCTATCCCCTGGCAGTCTGTCCTACTCTGTTGCCACAGTTGGGTGTAATTTTAAATGCCGGTTCTGCCAGAATTCCGATATCGCCCAGATGCCTTCTGACCGAAACGGCATGATTATGGGAGATCCCTTCAAACCTGAATCAATCGTAAGCGAGGCAATAAGAAAAAACTGTAAAAGCATCTCCTATACCTATACCGAGCCTACCGTGTATTTTGAGCTGGCCTATGATACTGCTGTTATTTCCAAAAAGCAGGGTTTAAGAAACATTTTTGTGACAAACGGCTACATGACACCGGAAGCACTCGCCATGATCACACCTTATCTGGACGCGGCGAATGTGGATCTGAAAGCATTCAGTGACGATTTTTACCGGACTTACTGTGGTGCAAAGCGTGATGGCGTTCTTGATACGCTGAAGCAGATGAAATCCGCAGGTATTATGATAGAAATAACAACGCTTGTCATACCGGGTCTAAATGACAAAAAAGAAGAAATTACCAGCCTCGCCCGATTTATTGTCAACGAACTTGGGCCGGAAACACCGTGGCACGTCAGCCGCTTTCATCCGACCTATCATCTTCTGGACTATCCATCCACACCGGTTGGTACGCTTGCAATGGTTCGGGAAACAGGCCTCAAAGAAGGTCTATACTATGTTTATACAGGGAATGTGCCTGGCGATGAAGGAGAAAACACATTCTGCCATGCATGTAAAAATAAAATTATAGAAAGGTGGGGTTACAGAATAAACAATTATTATATAGAAAACGGCTGTTGCCGCTACTGCAAAACCCCCATACATGGTCTTGATATATAGCCGATGAAAACATTTAAATTATTCTTCAAGCAGGGCTTCGATTGCTATCTCCAGTTCCCTTTCCATAAAATAGAGTTGTAGCAAACCAAACCGCGCTTCCGAATAGGCCAGATGAAATTCACCCATCTGGGTCTGGGTCAGCGTGCCTGCCCTGTATTGACTTCTGGCATCATTGTAGTTTTCTGCTGCAATTGAAACAGCTTCCTGTTGAAGATCGATCCGGTAGTTCAGTGTTTTAGCCTGCTCTGTCAATTTGCTGACCAAACTGCCTGTTTCCTTACGGACCTTTGTAAGCTCCTCGTCTGCTTTATGCATGGCAGAAAGCGCATCCACCCGTCTTGAACGTTTGGCACCCCCTTTGAAAAGATCCCACGACAGTTGCGCTCCAGCCGTCCAGGACGTGTATTCTTCAATATCGTAATTATTTGTATATTCCATGCCTCCCAAAAGAGCCAGCTTCGGCAAATATTCGCCTGCGGCCATTTTGGCTTTCATCTTAAAGCCTTCTTTTTTCCTTTTAATCAATTCAAAGCTTAGAAGGGATTCTTCCGACAATTTCTTTTCCAGGGTTTTTATTTTCTCAACCAGTTTCCAGCCACGATCAAGCATGCCTTTCGGCATAAGAAGGGGTTTGTCGACGCTTCGTCCAATCACCGTATTAAAATCGATCAACGAATCTCTAAAGGACACTTCCGCTTCTTTTAAACCATTCAATGCGATATTGATTTTGAGTTTGGCATTCCTCAAATCGAGGGATGTCACCAGCCCTGCATTCAAAAGGTCTCTTGCATCGTTCAGTTCTTCCTCACACTGAGCCACACGGTCTTTTAGAATTTTGAGATAGGAGTCCTGGAACAGAACCTTGTGAAATGCAGATTTGACATTTTTGCGTATATCGATCACAGCCATGCGTTTTGCGAGATCAGCCTGAGTGATCAGATTTTTTCGTAGCCCCCAGCTTCGCCATACGTTGCCGCCACTGAAAATCACCTGGCTTAATGTGAGAGCGGCAGTATCCTGTTCTTCCGGAAGCTCAAAATACGGATGCAATTCGTGCAGCATATCTGTATATGTGTCATTAATATAACCTAGTACTACATAGTCTCCAGGACTTAAAAGAGCAGCTTTGTCGCTATCAATTGAAGAAAAATCGACGGATTCCCCGATCAGATTATCAAAAGGATTCTCTTTATCCGCTCCCATTATGGCATGCCCTGCTCGCAAAGAGATCTGCGGCAGTGTGAATGAAACAAGCTCATTGGCCTGTGCCTTGGCGGAATCCACATCATATTCGGCCATTTTCATTTCCTGGGAGTGGAGCATGGCTTCCTGAAGAGCTTCTTCAAGTGTAATGGCAAATCCGCTCACTGGAATAATAATTAAAAAAACAATAAAAATCGAAAAAAAGGGTGTCTTCATTTCCTTCTCCGTTTTCTGTTACTAAAATAATTTTTGATGGCCATGTTTGTCTTCACGACGATTTCATATTCCACGGGAACAATAAGAAGGGTCAATACGGTAGCACTTATAAGCCCTGTTGCAAATGTGGTCGCCATGGGAGACCATTCAATTGATTTTCGCGGAATCCCGATGGCCATGGGTAGCAACCCCAGTACCGTAGTAACGGTCGTAAGTAAAATGGGCCGCATCCTTGCACTGCATGCCTCTATCACGGCTGTTCTCATGTCCTTGCCCCCTTTTCTCCTCACATTCATGAAATCGAGTAAAAGCAGAGAATCATTTACGGCTACACCTGCAAGTCCGACCACAGACATGAAACTGCCTATGGTAAAGGTGGACCGGGTAATTACAAGGCCTGCGACAACCCCGATGACCGAGAAAAAAACAGCCGATATAACGATAACAGGCTGAATATAATCATCAAACTGAGCGGCAAGAATGAGATATATGGCAAGGAGCGCCAGAACAAATGCATACATCAAGGAATTGTAAGCTTTGGATGTGGTCTCGAACATCCCGCTGTAACTCAAGGTCGCCCCCGGATATTTGTCGGAAATGGTTTCAAAATACCGGCTCACCATATACCGGACGCGGCCTGCGGATAATTTTGATTTTTCCTTGATGTTGGCAGTGATCGTTACAGCAGGTTTCCCATTAAACCGGGACCGTAAAACCGGCTCATTTGCGTATCTCATATCAACAAGATCCCTTAAATACACCGCAGCCATGCTGTGCTCGATAACCGGTATGTCAAGAATATCTCTGGGGTCTGACAGTCCCACCTTTCTGGGATTGACCGGGTCGTCCGTTCTTGCCAGACGGACCATCAGTGGTATTTCCTGGTCAAACACCTGAAAACTACCGGCACGCCATCCATTTAGCGCACCCGCCACAATCGCTGTAATGCTTCCGGGTGGCAGTCCATATTCAAATGCTTTTTCCTGCTTGGGCGTATATTTGATCACTTTTTGAACCGGGGAGCGGTTATCCACCAGATCGACCAGATCGCCACTGATATTCTCCTGTTTTAAAAACGCCTGAATCTCGTCCGATACAATCAGATTCTGTTCCAGCGAATCGCCTGATATTCTGATGTTCACGTCTTTTCCCTTGGCCGGACTGGTGCTTTCCGCAAACACCCGGATAAAGGGTATTCTGCCTTCCTCGGTAAAGTGGCTTTCTGCAAAACCTTTTATTTTTTTTCTGACATACTCAATATATCGCATGGGTTCTTTGTTCATGCCCTCCGGCAATTCCATCCTTTTTTTCGGAGGCAGGCTTACAATCAACTGACCGTAATTATGAGCCTGATGCCATTGATACTCTTCATCTTCATAATAACCGGCATTGCCTGATGCTGAATCTACTTCCCGATCTCCAAAGGATAAGATAAAATCAGCCAGCTCACGGAGGACCTCATCTGTTGTCTCAATGGATGTTCCGGTGGGCAGTTCTACAGTCACACGATATCGCATCATGTTATCAGGAAAAAACTTGATTTTAACCAGAGACATCATTCCTGTTATTGAAACAGCAATAACCCCTACGGAGATGATGAAAGCAGCCAAAGTGAAAAGAAGCATCTTTTTTTTATTGTTCAAAAATAATGTGAGTAGGCCCTCATAAAAGCGCCAGACTGGCGCGAAAATACCTGAAGTCAAATGATGGGCATGATCTTCTGCCGTTTCTTTTGAATGATTCGAATGCGAAATGCTTCTCGGTCCCCATTCATAAATATGAAGAGGTAGTATAAGAAGGGCTTCAAAAAGAGAGCCCAACAGCGCAAAGCAAACCGTTTTAGGCACAACAGAGAAGAACTCACCCGTCACACCCGTCATAATGAACATCGGGATAAAAGCAAAGATGGTAGTCATAGCCGAGCTGATAACCGGGATCATCACCTCTGACACACCATCCACAACGGCGTCCCTGATCGGTTTACCCATCTGTTGATGCCGGTAGACATTCTCGATAATAATTATCGCATCATCTACAATGATACCGCTTATCAGCACAAATGAGAACAGGCTGATGCTGTTGATGGACAGATGGGTCACCCGCATGATGATAAGGGCACAAAGGAATGCAAAGGGGATGCCGATTGCTGACAACATGGCGTTCCTGAAACCCATGGTGATCCACAGGATAATTACCACAAGAACCATACCCATAATCAAGTTGCCGTTCAGCGTATTGATCGCGTCAAAAATTTCAACCGTTGAATCATGGGTCAGGACGATTTCAATGCCGTCTTTCTCATGGGCTATTGCAAATTTGGCACAAACATCTTTAACATGCTCGGCAATTTTTACGGCATTGCCACTGTCTTCCTTTTTGATGATAAGGCTGATGGAGCTTTTCCCATTCACCGTATTAATTGTGTAGGGAATCCGGTTCCCCAGCCGTGCAGTAGTGACAAGATCCCTGACTCTGATGAAGTTACCGTCTCCGTCGCGCCTCACAACCACATTCAACACATCTTCCTGGGTAGAAAATTTTTTTCCGGCATCCAGCATATATTGAAAAAACTGCCCTTTAAACCGGCCGGTGGGTATTTTGGTATTTGCAGAGTTGACCGCTTCCGCAACCTGATGGAAGGTCACCCCATTCTGTCTTAGTTTATTCGGGTCTACCGATACATGGAACTCTCTCTTGAAATCACCGTAAATTTTCACTTCCCTCAGCCCTGGAATCACATCGAGCTGTGATTTCAATTCATCTGCAAGAAGTTTCTGACTCTCTTTGGGGATATCACCAATAATATTGACCCTGATGACCGGGGCAAAATAATGGGTATCTATAAAATTAAAGGAAGGATCCTCCACTTCCGGCGGGAAATCATTCTGAATGTTCAATATTCTGAATCTAAGCTCGTCGAACAGTCTTCGATAATCCGTATCATCAATAAATTTCACACCTACTGTGGAATAATTTCTAAAGGACTCGGAAGAGATAAACTCAATATTCTGCATACTGCTCAGCGAATTTTCTATTCGCTCTGTTACCAGATTCTCCACATCTTCCGCAGACGCCCCATAAAAATACGTGGTGATATACACCATGCCGGTGTCTATTGGCGGTAAATTTTCAACAGGGCTTGAGAACAGACAATAAATACCCGTGATGGTCATTAAAATAAAAATCGAATTGACAAAAACAGCCTTTTTAAGAAAATAGTCAACGATGAATTTCATATTTTTTTTTATCTCTGGCCTATATCCGCATTTGCCTGTTTCAATTCTATTCCCGGAAACAGTTTTTTGTTTTCAGCAATGGTAAAACTGGTTTCTGATTCGCCGATGATGATAACAGGAACAGATTCCCCTGTGTCCTGAATCGTGACTCTTGGATTTTCATATCGGTTTGTTACAGCGGCTTTTGGAATGAGAAGACCTTCCGTTTTTGTCTGAAGCGGTATTTCAAGCTTCAGCCCCCCCCGTTTTTCTCCCTGATAATTTCTCAAAACGAGTTCCAGGCTCATCTTTCTGGTCATTTCATCGAATACCGGATTGATCCAGTTCACGGAAACATTGACGTCTTTTCCTTCCAGTTTGCCGGTAAAAGGATCCGGAAGCGCCTTTATTGCCGACAATTCACCACTTGTGACCGTGAGGGGCACGGCAAGCTCTCTGAAATCGGAAATTCTGGCAAGAGGTACTCCCGGTGCGATGATTTCACCCACTTCAGCGGCCTTGGCCGTCATAATAAGCCCCCTGGAGGGTTTTGACTTGATCGCACCGGAAATGATCCATTTATCCTTTCCTATTCGCGTCCATTCGTTCTGTTTTTCATACACCTTTATCTGTGCGCCACTGAACAATTTTCCAAGCTGTTTGTGATCGGTTGAAGGGCCGGAGCGGACATATACATTATCGCTCACAAAATATGTCACGTTTGGAATGGTCAGACTATAGCGTTTCTTCTGTTCCTTCAATTCTTTTATGGCGATCAGCATCATTGCCTTATCCTGAGCTAACGACTCCAGCTCCAGTTTGGCCTGCATGAGGCCCTGTTCGGCTTCATCTCTTTTCACTTCCGCAATACTGTCACTTTTATGAAGGTCATCTATCCTTTTAAATTCCTTTTCCAGATAGGAGATATTGGATTTCAGCCTTTCCATGTTAATTTCAAATTTTTTCAATGATAGAAGTGAATTTTCCAATTTATAATTTATAAATGTCGGATCAATTTCTATGATGGGTGAGTTTCCGATGTCGTCACCCACATTATAATTGATTTTAATAATTTTCCCCGGCACCTCGGAAGACAAGGTGAGCACTTTGGCGCTTCTTGTATACCCGTAAAGCTGGGTTTCCTTTTCAGCCCGTTCCACAATCAACCCCTGGGCGGAAAGGAGTCCCTTTGTAAAAAAAAGAATAAACGCAAACAGAATAAATCCCGTAAGTTTCTTTTTAATCTGAAAGATTACCACTGTTTTTCTCCTTGAATCATGTTCGCAGAACCATAATGCATTTTATATAAAAAGGCAAATGCGTTTGTATTTTAACAGAAATTCCCATGCAACAACTAATTATACCTGATTGGTTTGATTTCAGGCATGTACTTTTGCATCATTGAGAATACTTTTCAACCATAATATGTTGAAAAACGAATTTGTATTATCAGGTTTTTATTGATATGGCCAGTTCCCATGGCAATGGAAATATGAATTGCTTTATAACACCGATTTGTGCGGATTTAAAGATGATGACACCCGGTATACGGCCAACAATTAATCAGCCATTGATCATTGGGCAGAAAACCATAAACAACCGTCTCTTTCTGGCACCCATGGCAGGCTTGGGTCATATTGCCTTCAGGGAACTCTTGTCCCAATGTGGGGGCTATGGACTTCTTTTTATGGAAATGTGTAATGCCAGGGCTGTCCCCCATGAGAACAGACATTTTTCACCGGTTTTCAGATGGCGCGACGAAGAACTCCCCTATCTGGTCTGCCAGATTTTTGGTGCAACACCTGTTGATATGGCCAGAGCCGCTGAACGGATCGAAAGCGAAGGGTTTTTCGGGGTTGATCTCAATTTTGGATGTTCGGTTCAGGCGATCGTAAAAAAAAATTGCGGCGCCGCGCTTCTGAAAAATCCGGTACTGTCATCTGAAATTGTTAAAACAGTGAGAAAAGCTGTCTCTGTTCCCGTATTTGTCAAATACAGAATTGGCTGGGAGGATGATCCCGGCTTTTCCGTAGATATGGCCAGACGATTCGAAGATGCAGGGGCGGATGCCCTGACGTTTCATCCAAGGGTGGCGCCGGACAGACGATCCCGTCCCCCAAAATGGGATTATATCAGACAGGTCAAAGCAGCAGTATCGATTCCCGTTTTTGGAAATGGCAATGTTTTTGATGAGAATGACCTTGAGGCCATCCTCCTCAAAACAGCCTGCGATGGCGTTTCTTTAGGCAGAATCGCCATCGCAAAACCGTGGCTTTTTGCCGCCTGGTCCAAAGACATCCAGCCGGCAGATACGATATTGAAAGAAACCATTTTAAAAATGATCGCCCTTTTAAACCGTCATTTTGAACCGCATATGGCGATCAAACTGTTCAAAAAGTACGCCATCTATTTTGCCGCCAACTTCAAATTCGGCCATGCCATATATAAGGAACTGTCAAAAGCCGGGAATATGGAAGCTGTGGAGCAGCATATTCACCTGCTGTTTGAAAAAAATCCGGCAACCCTTAAACGCCCGGACCTGAATATGTTTACCCGCTAAAACATGATCCTGGCAAACAGACCGTATGATTCTGTGTCTGTCCATTCAAGGGTCTGAAGCTGACTTGCGACATTATCGGCAATGCCACTTATCACAATGTCAGGATATATACCTCCCAGCGAAGATTGAAGCTGGTTTTTGATATAAGGCGAATACTTTGTCCTGTCATTCACTGTATTCAATTTGTAGTAGAACAGACCTATTTCCGTGTAACTGTTTACCTTGAACGCGTATTCCGCATGTATATCTGACGAAACTTCCATCAATGCCAGAACCCCTTCCCCTTTACCTTCCTCAGGGATGTCCGGCACATCAGGTAAACCGAAGAGTTCAAGCACACCTGAAGCTTTAATGTCACTGGCAATGCTTCCCTTTGGAATACTCTTTACGCCTCCAAAATTTTTTCTATCCATAATGTCTGTATAGAGGATGGAAAGTTCGCCAGGAATATTAAAAAAATTCGTCCCGATTTTCAACCCGTAACTGAGTGTGGCAATTTCAACATCCCGTGGATCATATCCGGCTACAGCCTGACACTCTTCACCTTTGATCAGCTGGTATGCGACTGCCGGCATGAATTTTAAATTGCCCACGCCTAAGCTGTATGTAAGCTGGGTATTGATCAAGTGATGTGAGAAACTCTGGCCATACTCATATAATACATTGTCGGCATCTGTCGTCCAGGCATCTGAAGCATTTCCTTCACCCTTCACCAGCTGATAGGCAAAATTAAAACCAATATTATACTGATTGGCTTCAGCCCAGAAAATCCAGTTCTCCGCACTGTCAGACATCATGAGAGCGCCCAGCTCTGATGCATCTTTCACGCCTCTTGCAAAAGCAACGCCCACGCCCGTGTTCTCTGAAATATGAAAGTCAAGCCCGATGCCAGGCACTTCTGTCAGTGCGGTACATGTATAAACGATAAAATCCTCTTCAGGGTCTGCCTTGAAAAAATTAAAATAGGCGGCATTGGCTGTGGCTTTTATTGGAATCATCCCGGCCATGATGCCAAAGGGCCTTCCACCCTGCATTTCAAAGGGCCGGTACATGACAAAGGCGTATTCCATCTCGAAATTATAATTACTGTAATTTCTGTTATTTTTCTGGTAGTCTGAATCCGAAGCATCAAAATAATCATTATCATCGATATCCGGATCATTTGCATCAAACGTGATCTTGGCAGCAGCAAACCAATCAGATGCCCCTGGATCGCCATAGCTCAACACAAAATTACCAAACCCCCTGAAATTCTGATCACTCCTGTAGTTGGCGCCTTCCCTTTCTGAAAACATGTCAAGCGGGGTCTGGTAGGAATCCTGTATTTTCATTATTGCATTGATTTCCCCTGTTATGGTCACACCGCTCATATTCATTGCAAAACATGGCTGAGAAAAAACCATAAAAATCATACCGAACACACCTGAAATCCCTAATAATTTTTTCATTCTTGTCGTCTCCTTGCCTGTTGATTAAAATCCCTGCCCCTCCAAAATACCAGCTTTCAGAAACATTACTTCCATGCAGATACTGAACATTTGATTGTTAAATGGAACTTTTCCGGATATTGACTGTTTCCGGACAACAAAAAAAACTTTTTGAAAACTCACCTTGAACAAAACCGGTATCATATCCGGTTATTTAAATGGTTGAACAGTGGATACGATTTGGAAAACAGAACAGCATAATGCACTGATAATACATGAATCTTCTGATGCATGTCAAGGTATTACTTGTTTTGTGTAGAAGAACCTTCACCTATGGCGCCACCAGATTGAAAAGTGCCGCAGCATTCTCCCCCTTGATCAGCCGGGCATCTTCAGGCGACAGGCCTGAAATTTCGATCTCCTTGAAATACCTTGTGGGTTTGATGAGCGGATAATCACTCCCGAAAAGGATTTTGTCCTTTCCTGCAAGATCAACAGCATACTTGTAAATTTCCGATGTATACAGAAAAAGAGAGGCTGCGGTATCATAATAAATATTTTTTAACGTTTCCCGGACCTCTCTTTTCATCAGGTTGTAAAAAAATATGCCGCCTCCCCAATGGGCCAGGATAATGTTATTTTCCGGAAAACGCTTGGCAATATTATAAATCTGAGGAAGTGTGATTTCCGTCTTTCCAGGGTAAATATGCCCGACAGATTCGTTGGTGTGAAACATGACAGGACAATCATTTGCCTTGCAGATTTCCATAACCGGGGTCAAACGGTCCAGGGCATCATCATCAATGCCTGACAGGTAAAAGGCAAGTTCACCGACCCCTTTCAGATTTCCTTTTATACAGCGTTCGGTTTCATCGGCAATTTTTCGACTATACGCATCAAAACAGGCCAGACCGATTAATCGTTTGGGATACTTTGAAACAGCCTCCATGCAATAGTCATTGTTCATTTTGACTGTGTCAGGATTAACCCAGGGAAACCCGCACACGACAGATATGTCAACACCACTTTCGTCCATTTGCTTGATCAAGGCTTCCGCACCGATCATTTCTGATTTGGATGATGCATAAATCATCTTAAAAGCAGGTTCACCATCAAGAAACCGTTCCCGGTTCAGGCCAATCTCTTCCGGAAAGATATGCGTGTGACAATCAATGATCATAACCTGTATCCCTCAATAAATAATAATAATGAAAAGGCCGGCAAATTTCCTTCATATCATTTACCGGCCCTTTTTAAAATCAATTTTAACCTTTCTTGAATTATCCGCCAAATGCTTCCAGAGAAATTTCAATAGCGGCATTGCCACTTTTTTCGATAGAATCTATTTTCCCAAGTGTTATCGGTATCAAATTGTTAATAAAAAATTCGGCACTCTTGATCTGCCCCTCGTAAAAAGAGACATCTTTTTTCTTTGCCCCGTTCTTAAGGGCGGATTCAGCAACACCTGCCCGCCAGATAAGCATCCATGCCATCACCATATCACCCACGACTTCCAAAAAGGGAACCGAATGGGCAAAGGCCACTTTAAAATCGCTGCTCATGGCCGTTTTTCCCATATGCATGGCCACATCTCCCAGACGTTTGACAGCATCTTCCATGCTTTTTGCTATGGATAATAAAGCGTCAAAGTTTTTGGCTTTATTTACAGATTGCTGCATAGCCTCAATAAAATTCATGAAGACTTTTCCGTTTTTCATTCCAATTTTTCTACCCAGCAAATCCATTGCCTGGATACCATCTGTTCCCTCATATATGGATGTGATTTTGCAATCCCTTACAATCTGCTCAACCGGATAATCTCTTGTGTAACCTGCACCACCATAAACCTGCAATGCCTTTACGCACATGTCAAATCCCTTGATGCTGTTGTAAGTTTTTAAAACCGGGGTTAAAAGATCGGCCATGCCCTGGGCCAGTTCCCTGTCTTCTTCTTTTTCTGCGGTTTCGGCCTGATCAAAACAGTTTGCTGTATAGTAGGTAAAACTCCGCATGCCTTCCACATACGCCTTGATTTCAAGCAGCATGCGTCTGACATCCGGGTGATTGATAATGGCAACAGGCGGGGCGCTGTGGTCACTCATATTTTCGAGAGATCTTCCCTGCAGGCGTTCTTTTGCGTAATTCAGCGCATAAAGATAGGCGGCTGACGCATGTGAAAACGCCTGAAGGCCCACGCCCAGGCGGGCTTCATTCATCATGGTGAACATGATCTTCATGCCTTTGTTTTTTTCACCCAGAAGAAGTCCTCGGCATTTGCCTTTGCTCCCCATACTCATGCTGCATGTGGCACTGCCATGAAGTCCCATTTTTTCTTCCACACCGGTGCATACAATGTCATTTCGTTCCCCCAGGCTGCCATCATCATTGACCCAGATTTTGGGGACGATAAAAATAGAAATGCCCTTGGTTCCTTTGGGCTCACCTTCGATTCTTGCAAGCACGGGATGAATAATATTTTCCGTCAAATCGTGTTCACCTGACGTGATAAATATTTTATTACCGGTCAGAGAATATGTGCCGTCGTCATTCAAAACAGCCGTTGTCTCAAGATTGCCCACATCCGACCCGGCATTGGGCTCGGTCAGAAGCATGGTCCCGGCCCATTTCAGGGCATAGAGATTTTTCAGGAACAATTTTTTTTGTTTTTCCGTTCCGTAAAGCTCTATCATCTTGCCTGTACCATGACCCAGCATGGTATAGCTGGCAAAAGAAAAATTGGTCCCGATCAGAAACTCACTGACTGCTGTTGCAAACGTATGAGGAAGGCCTTGTCCTCCCAGTTCCGGTTCTTCAGCTACGGCTCCCCATTCACCCTCGCGAAACAACTCAAAAGGCCGTCTGAAACATTCCGGCGGACGGACGTTTCCGTTTTCAAATTTGACGCCTTGCCTGTCACCTTCCGAATATGTGGGTAGAATTTCCTTTAAAGCGAAATTCCTCGCTTCAGAAACGATCATTTCAAATGACTTTTGATTGAAGTCCTGAAATTTTTCCAGTTCGGCCATTTTTTGCGCCTCCAGTTGTTCAAAAAGAACAAAATCCACATCCCTTTTTTCTGCAACATATTGTGCCATGACTTCTTCTCCTTCTATTTTATATGTTTCCTTAATTGATTGAACCCAGCGGGGTAAAACGATACAACCAACACACTGTTATGTGACATCCTTTACATATGCCACTACAAAATCCGGCGGGGCAAATATCGCTTCAACGGCTATCAGCCATTTTTTCGTTATTTCAGATTCACCGGTTGCCAGGGAGGTCTTCTTTTGCCTGCCATACCACACATGAAGGGTAGACACCCCTCTGGTTTTCCAGGCATCTTCAAGTAACTTTGTCACTTCCGGATAAGGTTGGAAAATATCCCTGCTGTTCATCCCGATGATCATGGAAAATTCTCCACCGGTGGATTTTTTCCACCCTGGATCACAGTCGATCAATTCATAATTTTTGCCTGTTTTTTGCCACGTGGAAATCAATGGTTCGCCTTTTTTCTTTCCGGCAAATCCCATGCTGAAAATCTTTTCAGCAGTTATTCCCGTACGGACAATCCCTTCTGCCTGAAAAAACGTCTCGACTTTTTCTAAAACAGACGCCGGTGTCTCTCCAAAAAAACCGGCGATCTTACATAGATCAACCATCGACCAGCGTCTTTTGCCTTCCTTGATTTTTCGGAATGTTCTGGCATCTGTTTCACTTTTACCCAGGCCGGCATTTCTGCTGAAGTGGGTTTCCTTGATGCCCATTTCCCTCAAACGCCTTATAATCCATTGGGTAATGGCGATCTCGTACTCTTCGCTGTTCCATTTTGGGGGTTGTGTCATGGCAAAATTGTTATCGGCCTTTTTGCCCTATGTCAAGGGAATAATAGTCAGTATTAAACACCACTTTATATCTCATTTTGTCTCGATGCCAAGAATTCCATTGACAAGATGCTGAATATAAAAGATATTTTTTTAATTGACATCAAATTTGTGAAATGTTAACAATCATACAGTCGACTCTAAAATATAAACAATCCCCATAGCCGATAGTTTTAAAACAGGGGAACGGGTTCTGAGAGAGAGCCCAAAAGCTTGCGACCCATTAGTGGTTCGCTTCAACCGATATGATCCTATATCTACTTAAGGAAAGCCGTTATGCAAATACGCAAAGTCATCAAATCTCTTGCAGAAGGGAAAATCCCACAGGTGGGATATCTCCCTGACTCGTTGCTGGATTCACTCGCCACAATCAGCAGTTACAGGGGAAAGATCTCCCGCCTCACATCCCTTGAAAGGGTTCTGACGACGATCCGCCATAAAGAGCCCGACCGGGTGCCTGTAGCCCCTCTTGCCAATGCCGTCGCACGGCGAATCATTGGGGTTTCCTTTCCTGAATATTCCACAATCGCGGAAAAAGCAGCAGACGTATTCACCGCTTCAGTGGATTTTGTGGGGGCGGACTTAATCGTAACGTTACTCGACTTATCGGTTGAGGCCGCTGACTTTGGCCAGGAAATAGTCTATCCGGAGCAATCGACTGCTCAACCCAATTACCTGAATCCTTTGATCAGGGATGTTGATGATTACCTTAAAATCAAATCCATCGATTTTTCCAAGGCCAAAAGGATGAATGAATTTGTCAAATTATGCGAGATTATGGTGAACCGCATGGGATTTAAAACCCTGGTTTCAGGATTTATCTTCGGCCCTTTAGGTATCCTTTCCATGATGCGCGGCGCCAATCATTTTTTCAAGGATTGTCTGAATTATCCGAAAAACGTGAAAAAGGCCTGCGGGGCCATTACGGAAACACTGGTTGAATTTGCCCAGGCCCAATGCGACACAGGAATACCCGCTCTCGCCATCGATACACTTTTTGCGTCCTGGAATGCTCTTCCCAAAAACGTCTGGGAGGAACTCGAAGGCCCCTTTGCCCGCGAAATTGCCATGTGTATCAAAAAAAACGGCGGCGTTGTCGGCATACATAATTGTGGCCACAACCTTTATTTTGATGCCCAGATAAGATCCATGGAACCTGAAATCATCAGTTTTGCCCAACTGCCGGATGATTGCAAGACCCCTCAGGAAATGAAGGCACGTTACGGGGATTATATTACGCTAGTAGGATACATTCCCACACCGATACTGGTGAACGGAACCCCCCAGCAGGTTATGGATGAATGTAAAAAGCAGATCGACATTCTGGCCAAAGACGGTGGGTACATACTGGCACCCGGATGCGAATATCCGCCCAATATTTCTCTTGAAAATGCCTTTGCGCTTGTCAAGGCCGCGGAATTGTATTCGTAAATTAACCATTAAATCAAGGACAGGACCTTAAAATATGACAACTTTCCACCCCATACTCAAAAATTTGGAACAGGCTGTATTTTCAAAAGACCCTGATCGTGTGGATGAATTGTTTCAGGACAAATCCATAACCGATCTCGATCATGCATTAATCGTCAACGCGCTTACCCAGGGATTGGAGACTGCGAGAAAAGAACTGGGCACGATGACGGTCAGTGTTGCAGAATTTCTTCTCTCGGTCGATGCCATGAGACAGGGATTTGAACATCTGAAAAAACTGGCGCCTGAAGACAAGGACAGGCCAAAGGCTGTCATAGGCGTCATCAAGGGTGACGTGCATGTTTTGGGTGCAAATATCATTGCCGGCGTGATGGAAGCATTGGGATATGATGTCAAAAACCTGGGACAGGATACAGATGTTGAGCAATTCTTATCTGAATTGAAACAGTCCAAGGCATCGATCCTGGGGCTTTCCTCCATGATGTCGACCACGCTGGCCGATATGAAAGAAACCATTGCCAGATGCAAACGTGAATTACCGAATGTCAAAATTATCGTTGGCGGCGCATGTCTTGATGAAAACCTGGCTAAAGCCATCGGTTCAGATGGATATGCCGCATCTGCCGCACAATTGCCCGAAACATTGGATGAAATTGAACGGTTGATCGATCCAAAAAAAACCAGCCGGAAATATGTGGATTATGATCGAAAAATACAGGTAATCGAGTCGTCGTAATGTCCAAATAATTGTCAAATAGTATTTGACAATTATTTGGACATCCTCTAAGACTGACTGATCAGTTTAATAGTACAGAGTAAGGAGTTCTAATGACAGCTATTCGAAAAACCCTGGGGCTTCGGCGAAATCTAAAGGAAGAGCAACGCCGTTCCCAGATCAAGGAAGCCGCGATCAATCTTTTTTCACAAAAAGGCTATGACCAGGCAACCATGGACGATCTGGTCATAGAAGCCGGCATCAGCAAATCGCTGATATACTGGTACTGGAAAAGCAAGTCCGCCCTCCTCTCAGAACTCATCGATACCTGCATGACAACCTATACGGATCTGCTTCAAGCCGGTGTCGCGTCAGACGAGCCCTACTTGCAAAAATTGAATCGCCTGATATGGGAATTCACCGAAACCTTCAAGAAAAATGATCGCCTGAACAAGCTGGTGCACTTCTGTTCATTGCACCATCCGAAAAATCCGGATGAAAACTTTGGAGAACAGGTCAACACTTATTATCAGGAAGTGTTGTCTCTGATAGAAACGATACTGACCCAGGGCATTGAAGAAGGGGCCATTAAAAATGATGTTGACACAAAAGCCCTGTCACTATTGCTGCTAACCGCCGTTGAAGGTTTTATTTACATGTCTATTCTGGAGGAACGCCCTCCGGTTGAACGCATTCTGCTGACCACATGTTTTAAATACCTGTTGCCAGGCGTGATGGCAGATCAAAACCTAAAAAAAAAGGAGCTATGAACCATGGACCCGACACAACAAAAGACGGCCAGTCATTTTCAGGAAACTTTTCTCAAATTCGATATTGACGCTATCCCGGCATGTGCCCAGCAGATGATCGACTCCCAGATGGGTATTCAGGATTTTTTGGACGCCTGCATGCCGTTGATGGAAACTATCGGCAAAAGGTACGAATCCGGTGAGTATTATTTACCGGAACTGGTTGCCGCAGGAGAAATGTTCAAAACAGCCAGTGCCATCTTTAACAATCAGATCAAAGGCGACAAAGCTGTCCTGAGAGAAAAGCTCGGCAAAATTGTTCTGGGCACCCCCAAAGGGGATATCCATAATCTGGGCAAAGATATTTTTGGTGTGCTTGCTGAAGCAAACGGATTCGAGGTGCATGATCTGGGGATCGATGTGCCGCCTGAAAAATTTATCGAGGCCATCGAGCAAACCCAGGCCACGGTTTTAGGCATGTCATCTCTCTTGACCACTGCATTTGAACATATGAAGGACGTCGTAAACCGTTTGGAGAAAAAAGGATTAAGGCAAAACGTTTTCGTTATCATCGGCGGCGGCGCAACTGAACAAAGCCTGGTGGAAAAACTATGCGTGGATTCCCAGACCAGAGACGCTTATGAAGGTATCAAGCTCATTAAAAACTTTATCCAGAACAAGAAGGAGTCCAAACCATGCCGGAAACACGCGTAAAAATTTATCCGCAGGACAGCATGACCGCAGAGGAACGGTTGCAATGCGTCACCCGACTGGAAAAACCGGATCGTGTGCCCCTTTCCATGATGCTTTATTATTATGCACCGCTTCACGCTGGCGCTAAAATGAGCGATTACATGAAAAATCCGGACGTCTATATGAGCGTCATGAAACAGGTATGGCATGACCTGGGCCCCTGGGACATCTACTATAACATCAATCCCGTATCCCGACTGGTTTACAGCTATGTCATGATGATGCGCATACTCTGGCCGGGCATCGAACTGCCTGAAAATGAAATGGCCAAAATCGATGAGATTCAATACATGGAGATGGAAGATTATGACCGCGTGCTGACATTTCCGTCATTCATATCTGATTTCAAATTCAGAGCGGAAATGCTGAGCCGGTTCTGCCAGGATTGCAAAGGAGACACCACTGCCAAAGTATTCATGAAAATGATACCCGGGTTTTTAAGACAAATCTATTTCTGGCGAAAAGACTTCAAATGGTGGCGAAAACAGGGCGTTGTTCCCCAGATCGGCTTTCAGGCGGAAATGCCCTTTGATACCTTTTCTCAAGCCCGGAATGTGATAAACTTCTCCATGGATCTATTCAAGGTTCCGGACAAAATCCGGAATTGCAGCCTGAAAGTATCGGATAACTTTGCCAAATTCAGTGTATTGACTGCCCGTGTCATGGGAACGCCTCTGGTGCAATGCTATTGTCACCGAACATCGAACAGTTTTATTTCTCCCAAACAATTTGAAAACCTGGCCTTCCCCAGCATGGAAATCATTGTAAACCACATTGTCGATGCAGGGCTAACCCCCATTCTCCACTGTGATGGCGACTGGTTTAAGAATTTAAAAATCATGAGGCGCCTGCCCAAAAAGAAGATCATCATCCAGCTGGACGGATTAACCGATATCTTCAAAGCCAAGGAGGAAATTGGCGACCATATGTGCATTTTCGGGGATGTACCTGCGGCAAAGCTTGTTTCAGGGACGCCTGATGAAGTTGAGGAGTATTGCCACCGGCTGATTGAAGAGGTTGGCAAAGATGGCGGATTTATTCTGGCAGGCGGGTGTGAAATTCCTCCGAACGCCAAGGCCGAAAACCTGCGGGCCATGATTCGGTCTGTTGTCAAATACGGGTACTACTAGTCAGAGGTAAAAAATGGACGGGTTGATATATTATCCAACGATTTCAAATGACGAAAAGCTTAAGACATATTTTTTGAAGAGGATAGGATGTCATTCGGAAAGAACACTTTCCTCTGCCAAGGTTCTTGATATCGCCCATGATGCATGGAAAAAATGTTTGGAAACAGCCACTCCCAAAGCGATTGTCAGACTCACGCAGGTCGAGGAAATCAAAGAAGACAACATCTATGCCCAGGGTATATCCATTGAAAGCAGCCTTTGGGCAGGATTGGCGAAGAACGCTTCAAATCCATTGACTCTTGCCGTATTTGCACTCACACTCGGTTCAAACTTGAGCCAGGAAACCCTCAACGCCCAGAAACATTCTCTTTCAGAAAGTTATATTCTTCATGAAGCAGGGTCCATCATTATAGAAAATGCCGCAGACCACCTCGAAACCATGATCAGGGAAATCCCTGATCTCAAAAATCTGACATCTTCAAGACGCTTCAGTCCCGGTTACTGTGACATCCCGTTATTAAACCAGAACGCATTTTTCCAGTTCTTGGTTCCTGAAACCATAGGCATCCAGATGATGGGGTCCGGGGGTATGCGGCCGGAAAAATCGATCACAGCAGCCATGTTGTTTTCAAACCGCCTGCCTGATATTTTTCCCTGCCTGGATTGCAGAAATGACAAATGCCAGCATCGCCGGGGAAAAAGAAAGGAAACAGGCCCGTAAACGACTTGAGCGTTATTGGTTTGTTTTTATCGGGACGTTTCCTTTGCTGGAGTAATTAAATACCTTTTCGCCTTTGCCGGGTATTTCAAAACGCATGTTGCCTGTCAGTTCATATGCGGATTGAGAGGCTGATAAGAGATTATACACGGCCTGGCCCATTTGCAAAAAATCAAGATGAACAGGAACCGATAAGGTTGATGTCTCATTTTTTCCTATGTTTTTAACGACTTCCGCTTTGCTTTCCGCCAGTTTTCTGCCCCCCAGCTGAATGGCGTAGTCAAGTCCTTTCAGTTCGACAGGAAAGCTGTTTTTATTGATCATATCCAGGACAACAACAAGAGACGCACCTTTAAAGGACACGCTCTCCACATCGACCCGGTTGATGGAAATCTGAGGCAATTTGGGCACCGGTATTTTTCCTTTGGATTGAAATGGGATGTCCATCCCGTATTTCCCGATTGATCCGGTGAGATCATATTCCAGCTCATCTTTTTGAAGAATATCTGCGACAGAGCTGAAAAATGACGAGTAGTCAATCTGAACAGGAATCTGGACAATCTCCGTACTTTTTGCCGGGAGATGAATGCCTTTGTCCAATTTGCCATTTATAAAGGATTGCCCGTCTATCTTGAGATTATAGGTCAGATTGTTCGCAGGGATACCGATGGCATTCGGATTGGTTACCGCAAAATCGAACACCAGCGTACCCTGAAACAGGGACATATCGCGCATGCTCATGCCTTTGAATTCAACTTCCGGTTCCTGAATGATTTTTTTAAGGGACGCACATCCCCCGAATAATACCGCGCCAATCGTCAATATTATAAAAACATATCTGCTACACATCGGTCACCTCGTCTAAAAGAAATTACTATTTTATCAGAAGGCAACCATAGAATGTTTAACCGGCATTTTCAATTGCTTTCTGGTTACGCTATTATGAAATGTGATGCAGCATACGTAGATATGCAAAATTTCTCCGAAATACATTTTATGATCTTTTGAATTATCTCAATGGTTTTTCAGTTTATTATTAGACCAATCCGTGGTAGAGATCGTCCCATAGGACTTTTGGGAATGACGTATGTAAAAACCCGGGTGAGAGGTCAATGGAAACCGTTGAAAGACATGTGGTTCTGATTGCACCGGATGTGCACTGGAACACGGGGAATATCGGGCGGACCTGCATTGGTGCTGACGCGTTTCTGCACCTTATAAAACCTCTTGGATTCTCGCTTGAGAGCCGGGAAGTCAAACGGGCCGGGCTCGACTACTGGCACAAGGTCAGGCTTTCTGTCTGGGATGATTTTAGTGATTTTCTGTTTAATATGAAACCGGAAACAAACGAGATGGCTCTTTTTTCAAAAAACGGTATCCAATCCTTCTGGGAGCTTCAGGCACCCAAAAGACTTTTTCTTGTATTCGGGTCTGAGACAAATGGGATTCCTGGAAAAATTATTGATCGATACCCGAACTGCACTTATTATATTCCCATAAAAAAGGATATTCGGTGCCTTAACCTGTCAACGTCTGTAGGAATCGCCCTTTTTGAAAGCCTTCGTAAAATGAATCCGCCACACGAGTGGTTGCAGGATAGTTAATAATCCATATCCAGAAGGAGAGAAGTGGTGCCACGCAATCGTTTACCTGGCACCCTGTTCAAATGACTATTTCAATTCAGGAAAAACTCAAACGGTTCTACAGCCAGTTTACAGGTGAAGACCAGGTACTTATTACGATAAACGCCGATCCTGATGCCATTGCCTGTTCCATGGCCATTAAACGGATTCTCTGGCGAAAGGTCGGCAATGTAACCATTTCCAACATCAATGTGGTTAAACGGCCTGATAATATCGCCATGATCGAGCTTCTTGGCGTCAAACTGGTTTATGTGGATCAGATTAAAAAAGAAGATTTCACCAAATTTGTGATTGTGGATTCCCAGCCGGATCATAATGAAAAATTTACGCAGTTCGCTTACAACGCCATTATCGATCACCACCCAGTGTCTTTTGACAAGGCGCCTTTTGTAGACATCAAGCCCAAATACGGTTCTGCCGCCGCCTTGTTAACCGAATACTTAAGGGCTGCCAAAATAAAACCCTCCATCAAGCTGGCCACAGCTCTTTTTTATGCTATTAAAACAGACACATGTAATTTTGAAGGCAAATCATCCAACGAGGATGTCCGGGCCTTTCAATTTTTATTTCGCCGGGCCAATATTCACCTGGCAAGAAAGATTGAGCAATCGGAAATTTCAATGGATTTCCTGAAGTATTTCAAGCTGGCACTCCAGGAAAAAAGCATCCGCCGGAAAAGAATTTTTGCCCATCTTGGATCGGTTGTTAACCCGGATGTGTGTGTCCTGGTCGCAGATTTTTTCATGAAAGTGCACACCATCAATTGGAGCATCGTATCCGGCATTTACAATAAAACCCTTATCATTATTTTCCGAAACGACGGTCTTAGAAGGGACGCCGGTAAAGTGGCCAGCGGCAGTTTTGGAAAACTGGGGTCAGCTGGTGGTCATAAAAATATGGCCCGTGCCGAAATTTCCGTGCCTGACCTTAAGGATATCGTGGATATAAAGGATTCCAAAAAGCTGTCAACCTGGATCATCACCAGGGTTGAAAAACGGGCTGAAAGCAAATAGACTTGGCAAGGCAATTTGCAATGGACATAAACGTAACCATACTGGGATCGGGGACGGCCGTACCCTCCCTTCAAAGAAGCGCCTGCTCCGTGATGATGGAAATCAACCGGCACACCATTGTATTTGATTCCGGTCCCGGCACCATGAGGCGACTTCTTGAGGCGGGGAAGACCCTGAACCACATCAGCCATATTTTCTACAGCCACTTTCATCCTGACCATACCAGTGAAATGATCCCTGTCCTTTTTGCCACCAGATACCATGAACCCCTGAAGCGACAGGGGGGAATCACCCTTACAGGCGGCAATAGATTTCTCGAATTCTTCGACCGCCTGAAACATGCTTATGGCAACTGGATGGCGCCTGAACCGGATTTTCTCACACTCATTGAGATGAATCCGGATGAAAAGCCTGAAATGACCCATGACGATTTTACGGTTCGGGTGGCAAAAGTCGCGCATGCAGATGAAAGCGTGGCATACCGGATTTCAACTTCAAGCGGGAAGTCCGTTGTTTATTCAGGAGATACGGATTTCAGTGAAAACCTGATTGAACTTTCGAAAAATGCGGATCTGCTTATTTGTGAGACGGCATTCCCGGATGAGTTCAAAAAAGACAAGCATTCGACACCGGCCATAGCTGGCGAAATGGCAGAAAAAGCAGGTGTCAGGAAACTGGTTATCACACACTTTTATCCGGTGTGTGAAAAAGTTGATCTTGCAAAACAATGTCGCAGGGCATATAGTGGCCCGCTGATTTTGGCAGAAGATCTTTTACGGATACGTGTTTGACAGATCCGTAAAGAACAAAACAGCAACTATGAGAGGCAAAACTGATATGCGGTATTATCCTGTTTTTCTTGATGTGATGGGAAAACACTGCCTGGTGATAGGCGGTGGAAAAGTGGGCACCCGAAAAGCCAAAATGCTTTTCAGATGTGGTGCGATTGTAACCGCTGTAAGCCCTGTATTTTCAGAAACCCTGACAACGTTTGCCGAACAACACCCCCTGATTCTAAAAAAAAAGGAATACGACCGGTCCGATATTGAGGCTGCATTTATAGTGGTTGCCACAACAGATGATAAAGCGCTTAATCTCCGCATCAAAAATGATGCTGAAACCCTGAACATATTATGCAATATTTCCGATCAACCCGAAGAGAGCGATTTTCTGGTTCCTTCTGTGGTCAGCCGTGGTGACCTTTCAATCGCAATCTCCACAAACGGCAAAAGCCCTGCTCTTGCAAAAAAACTGCGCCAGGATTTGGAAAAGGAATTTGGCAGCGAGTATGCTGAATTTCTGTCTTTAATGGGCAATCTCCGGGAAAAACTCCTCCATGAATCTCATGATCCGGACACCCATAGGACCATTTTTGAAGACCTGATCCAAAAAGGGCTTCTGGACCTGATACGAAAGGGAAACACGGCAAAAGTGGATTCATTGCTTTACGAAGCAACGGGAAAGGCATATAGGATGAGTGACCTGATTTTCGATTCTCAATCCAAATCTTAAATCAGGCTGTTGATTAAACCCAGAGGGCCATCAGAGATAATGGCTCTGGCAAAGCACCGGAAATAAGGGAATCATCATGACGCTGATTGCGGTATTGATATTATATTTCTTAAGCACACTCTGTTATGTTTTATATTTTGCCATCCAGAAAGAACATTTTCAGAAAACGGGTTTTATTTTGATCCTTATCGGATTTGTGATTCATGGTGGCCAGACGCTGATGGCATTTGTTCAAACCGGAGAAATGCCCGCTCAAAATCTGCATCAGACCCTTTCCATAGCCGCCCTTTCCCTTTCCGGTGTATTTCTTATATTAAGATCGAGGTTGAATCTTAAAATTTTAGGTACGTTTGCAGCACCTCTTGTGACCATTATCATGATTGCTGCTGTGAAATTTCCGGATGTTGCCGTAGCATCCGGTAATATATTTAAAAGTATATGGCTGACCGGACATATTATAACAATTTTTATTGGTGAAGCCGCATTTTCCCTGGCATTTGGCGCAGGGGTTCTTTATCTGATCCAGGAACATGCCATCAAAACAAAAAAACACGGTTATTTCTTCAAGCGCCTTCCTTCGCTGGAGCTGATCGACCAGACAGGTTATCTTTGCATTATTGTAGGATTTACGGCTATCACCATAGGCCTTGCGACAGGGATGGTTTATGCCAAAATGATCTGGGGACGATTCTGGAGCTGGGACCCCAAAGAAGTGTGGTCCGGCATATCATGGCTTTTGTATGCCGTGCTGTTGCATGAGCGCCTGACCGTTGGTTGGAGAGGGAGACGATCGGCCATCATGGCAATTATCGGCTTTATCGTGCTGTTATTTACGTTTTTTGGCGTTAATATGCTCCTTGAAGGACACCATGGTAAATTTACAACATGGTAAATGAATAATAGAAATACAAGATATGCGTCATGACTGAAATCGTATTATTGGGATTGAATCATAAAACAGCACCGGTTGCATTACGGGAACAGCTCGCCTTCTCCGGTGAGGAGGTGCACCTGGCCCTCGATATATTGCGGGAGATCGAAACACTTAAAGAAACCATACTCATTTCCACATGCAATCGAATGGAAATCCTTTTCACAACTGAAGAACCGGATAATTGCGTTTCATCTGTTCTCTCCACCATCTCGGATTTCAAATCCATTTCTCTTGAACAATTTGAAAAGTCAATCTATGTATACCAGGGAGATGAAGCAGTCTCACATATCTTCAAAGTGGCTGCAAGCCTCGATTCAATGGTCCTTGGAGAACCCCAGATCCTGGGTCAGGTGAAAGACGCATACCGGGTGGCCACAGAAAAAAAAATATCCGGTGTTATCTTAAACCGTCTTCTCCACAGAACGTTCAATGTGGCCAAACGCATACGAAGTGAAACCGGTATTGGAGACAGTGCTGTATCCATCAGTTATGCGGCAGTTGAACTGGCGAGAAAAATATTCGGCAATCTTGATGAAAAAAAAGTGCTTCTCGTAGGCGCCGGTGAAATGGCAGAACTGGCGGTAGAGCATCTGATCAGGAATAAAGTGGAAAAAATTTTTGTAGCCAACCGAACATTCGAGAGAGCCGTCTCACTTTCAAAACGGTTTCACGGAGAAGCTCTAAAATTTGAGGAAATCATTCCGTCCCTTGAGCATGTGGATATTATCGTAAGTTCCACAGGTGCACCGGGATTTATCATCAAAAAGGAAGATGTCAAAAAAATCCTGAAAAGCCGGCGAAGCCGGTCTCTGTTCTTCATCGACATCGCTGTTCCCCGGGATATAGACCCTGACATCAATAAACTTTCCAATGCGTATGTTTATGATATTGACGATCTTAAAAATGTCATAGACGAGAATCTTGAAGAACGGCAGAAAGAAGCATTAAAAGCAGAGCGCATTGTCGATGAGGCTGTCATACGTTTCCGGGAGTGGATTGACAGTCTTCATGTAGTACCAACCATTATTGCGCTGAAGAACCGGCTGAACGATCTTGCAGAAGGAGAATTCGGAAAAACACTGCAACATCTGAAACATTTATCAGAAGAAGACGCCAATGCCATTCACAAAATGACGGATGCCCTGATCAATAAAATACTGCATGATCCAATCCAGCTCCTGAAAAACAGTGGTGACCACAGGAATGTTTCCATGTATCTGGATTTTACAAGAACATTATTCAGACTGGACGAATAAAACACCGGTTTTATTATACCAAATGCCATCATAAGAGGTCATGATGCTGAAAAATAAATTCGCCTTAAAAAACGGATATGTCATTCTTCTTGTTTTTATCGCAGCCGGTATTTTTCCGTCTGACTCTCGCAGTACAGACAACGACAAATTCTCGCCCTATATCGAAAGATTCAGCAACGGTCGCATAGACTGGGACAACGGGATGATTTACGGTATCGGGAAGGCATATCCGGATATGAACGACGGGTCACGGGCGATGGCTGCGAGAGCGGCAAGAGTCACTGCCATGCAATCGATCTTGAAAATCTCAGCCGGTGTAAATCTTGACGATCAGACTGTCCTTGATCAACTGGGGAAGGGACAGGTTCTGATACACCTAAAAGCCTTGATACGGCCTATAGACCATAGCTCGGAATGGAAGACGGAAAACAACCGGCCCTATATTGAAATAACGCTTAAAACACCTATTTCAGGGGTAGAAGGGTTGACCGCAAAACTCCTTGGGCATCTGAAAAATAATACAGATATCTGGCACGATTTCCCCAAAAAAATCATCGCACCGGAAAAGGAAGAAGATGTCGAATCCTGGCTCGTAATAGATGCAAGAGGACTTGCCAGGGGAAAAAGCATTCAACCGGCCCTGTTTCCCAAAATTAAAAGTGAGACAGGTGAAACCCTTTATGAACTCAAGACCGTCGATGAAAAGGCGCTTCAAAATCGCGGGATGGCCCGCTATGTGGTGACCGACGAATCGAAAGAACACATAGAAGGCCAGACCAATTTATCAAAAGAACTTCTTTATGCCATCCAGAAACTTATTTCTGCCAAAGAAGCACTTGCAGATGAAAAGAAAAAAAAGAGAAGCCGTTTTATCGTAAAAGATGCCATAGAGACAGAAGGTATCTCAAAGGTAAACCTGATCATCAGCAAGGACGATGCGTCTCAATTGAAAGCAGAAGACGCATCCAGCATGATTCTCAAAAAATGCAGGATAATCGTTATTGTAAACAGCCCGATTGGTGGCATTAAAGGATGCCTTGACCCCCTGTTTTTCCTATCCGGGATTGATCGATCATGACCGAAAAAGCCCTGAACCGATCACAGAATCTTTATACCGCCCTTTTCACCGTAATAATTATTTTTAGTGTATCCATACTGTACCGGTTCAATCTTTTTTCCTGGGCAGACAGCTATATTTATGACCGCCATTTTGCCCTTCGGGGCAGCGTTCCCACATCAGGAAATATCGTGCTGGTTTTAATGGATGAAACAAGCAAGCAGGTCCTCAAGAGAAGCAAACAAGGCTGGTCGCGAGAGAATCTTGCTTCTGCCCTTTTAAACCTGTGTACGGCAGGCGCAAATGTCATTGGCATTGACCTGATCCTTTCCGAACCGGATGAAGATGAAACCGTTGATGAAACCCTGGCACAAGCAATGGAAAAATGTGGCAACATTGTTCTTGCCCGTTCATCGCAGAGCGGAGGTACTCTCCCCCTGGCCATTTTCTGCAAAACCATGATCGGAGACGGATTTATCGATGTGTTTATCGACCGGAACCATCAGATTCTAAGAGAAATCCCTTTTCTCAATGCAAAACCCCTTGAAAGTGGTGAGCTTGAATATATACCGTCTTTTTCACTGGAACTCGCCCGTGCCTATCTTGATATTGAGTTTGAGTTTGATTTTTCAGAAAAACACTTCTTCATTATGGGAGAAAAAAATGGCAACCATATTAGGCTGCCCTACCCCGATCTTCTTGTCAATTTTCAGGGCAGCCATGATTCATTCACCAGTATCTCTTACAGTGATGCTGTATTGAATCAATTTTCAAAAACGGTTATAAAAGACAAACTTGTCATCATCGGAAGCGCCCTTGTTGAAGACAAGGATTTCTTCTATACACCGTTCACGCATTTTATGAAATCAGACACACTTCAGGACAAATTTGAAAATATTCTGGATGTGGACATGAAGCAGGATTTCGGCGTATCCTGTCACGCCCATGCCGCAGAAACCATTATCACCGGCAAATTCATAAAATGCAGTGGCGATATCAGTAAATGGATGCTCGTTTTCCTTATAGGTGTTATCGGGATGTCGGGGATTATTTTTTACCGGACAACCATTAATCTATGGATTTCAACACTCTTCCTTATTGGTGGTATTGCCACCATTTCCGGCATTGCCTATCTGCTTTTTGTCAAATGGCTTTTCTGGCTGGAAGCTGCTCCGCTTTTAGCAGTTCTCCTGTTACAGTTTGTCATTGGTACAGGTCTTCAGAAAGTATTTGAAAAAAGAAAAAAGCATTTGATCACCGGTCTGTTTGGACGCTATGTATCCACAAGCGTAGTTTCAGAACTGATCAAGGGAGATATCAAGTCTACATTGGAAGGTAAGCGCCAGGAACTCACCATGCTTTTTTCCGATTTAAGGGGATTTACAACGCTGTCTGAAAAACTGGGTGCAAAAGATACAAGCACACTTTTGAACACTTACTTCTCTGCCATGATTCCCCTTGTTTTTAAAAACAACGGCACCCTGGACAAACTGATGGGTGATGCGATCATGGCATTTTTCGGCGCGCCTGTTTTTCTGGCAGATCATCCTGAACATGCGGCGATTACAGCGCTTGACATGATTCATGCGCTTTGGGGCCTTCAAAAAAAAGATATCAAGGGCATCGAAAACCTGAATATCGGTATTGGCATCAATACCGGTGAGGTTACTGTGGGGAACCTGGGAAGCAATGAGTTCATGGATTACACGGTCATCGGCGATGCGGTAAACCTCGCCTCCCGCCTTGAAGGCCTTAACAAAGTGTATGGGACCCATATCATTATCACCGAGTTTACCCAAAAGAGACTAACCAAAAACTTTCTCGTCCGCGAACTTGATATCGTCAAAGTAAAAGGCAAGGACGATGCTGTTCGTCTATTTGAGCTTGTGGGTCTCCACAACAAAACGGAATCTGACAAAAGGGATATGATCAGGGAATTCCAGGAGGGATTGTCATTGTATCGCAGCAGAAAATGGAATGAAGCAAAAGATGTCTTTCAGAGTATCTTATCACGACACCCGGATGACGGCCCATCTGCGCTTTATTTCAAACGAACGGAACAAATGAAATCGGAAAATCCAGGTGAGGGCTGGGACGGAATAACGGTTTTCACCCAAAAATAATTTCACATTTTTCTACTCAAACTGCCGTTTAAATTCTGAAAATTGCATCCTCAGATCCTGTAGTTCTGCTTCAAGCACGTCTACTTTTTCCGCCAACTGGTCTACCCGGTCATTATCAGCATCTTCTTTCTTTCCCGTATTATCTGAACCCAATTCTTCCTGTTCACTCATACAGAAGAGTTGAGCATATCGACTTTCTTTTTGACCGGGCATACGAGCTTGTTTTTCAACAAAAGGGCCTTTTTCATGACTCATCAATTTTTGCAATATATGCTCTACAGCAGCCAGTCCGTGGAACTCCACCATCCGTGTTGTCCGGGATTTCAGCTCGCCAATCGTCTGAGAGCCGCGTAAAAGCAATACACAAATAATACCCAATTCATCTGCTGAAAAATCAACAGCCTCTTTCATATTATGCTCAAATTTGACCGTCCGGCTTCCATGGGTTTTGACCTGCCAAACAAGGTGTTTTTCTCTCAGACGCTGGAGTGCACTCTCCACTTCGTTTTCATCGCAATTCATTACCGGATTCCGGTTTGATTTTTGATTGCACCCATTCAGCAACGCATTCAGGGTTAGTGGATAATAATCCGGCGTGGTCATCTGCTTTTCAATCAGAACCCCTAATATACGAGCCTCTATTTCATCAAGTGAATATTCCATGAGATATCCTTAATTAGTGTCTGACCGAAAACCCCTCATTTTTGATTTTTTCGAGAGGGCCGAATCGGCGTTTCGAGTCATAAATCTTGCCTCAGGATCTCCGAGGAGTAGATTTAGGAACTCTTTTATTGT
>Ga0180007_10000215_pt1 | contig 108334 bp, 88 predicted proteins | sample MM_PC_MetaG_FD_121122 | JGI IMG/M metagenome (GOLD analysis project Ga0180007, IMG submission 121122) | Groundwater microbial communities from the Aspo Hard Rock Laboratory (HRL) deep subsurface site, Sweden - MM_PC_MetaG | ecosystem: Environmental > Aquatic > Deep subsurface > Groundwater... | reverse complement strand
TTCAAGTAGATGATAAACTGCATCCCAACTTCCAACATCACTCCAATCAAATTTACCTTTTATCAAGCGAACATTTTTGGAATTTTCCATAATTCCATAATCGATGGAAATGCTCTTAAGTTGACCATAAACCGTATTTAGAACTTCCTCATAATCACTAGTGCCAATTGATTGTTTTACTGTTTGCAGCCCTTCGTACAAATCCAACATGTAATTTTCGATCTCACTTAAAATTACATCTGTTCTCCAAATAAACATACCAGAGTTCCAAAAGAAATCGCCAGCTTCCAAAAATCTTTTTGCGGTATCTAAATTAGGTTTTTCGGCAAATCTTAATACTTTGTGCAAAGTATCAATTTCATTATCATCAATCTGAATATAACCATAACCAGTATCTGGGCGTGTTGGATTTATTCCAATTGTAACAAGTGTTTTTTCGTTGTATGCAAATTCTGAAGCTTCTTTAATAACATTTTGAAATTCTTCTTTGTCATTGATAAGATGATCGGCTGGTAGCACAACTGTAACAGCATCCTTATGTTTGCTTTCAATAATAATGGAAGCCAAACCTATTGCTGCAGCTGTATTCTTTCCAAATGGCTCCTCAATTATATTTTCACTTGGTAATTGAGAAAGTTGTTTAATTATTAATTCTTTTTGAACTTTATTTGTAACAATATAAATATTTTCATTTTTAACCAAGCCATTCATTCTTTCAACAGTATTCTGAATCATTGAATTTTCACTAAAAATATTCAATAATTGCTTAGGTTCTTTTGCTCTACTTTTAGGCCAAAATCTTGAACCGACGCCTCCAGCCATTATTACTGTTACTAATTCCATTGCTATCCTTTATTTATTTTTAAAAATCTACCTAAATTTTCTGACTTATTTAGATAATTAGTAATATTAACATCTTTGCCACGTACTACTGCAACAATAACTATTAGGCACGCTCGTAATGATTCAATTAAATTTCTATCAATTACTATCTTTTTATCTCGGATTTTTATTAACGCAGTATAGAAAATTGTATGCATTTCGGTAAGTACTTCAAAGCCAATTTCTTCTGAAAATTCTGCATTTTTTTGCATCTCAACAATAAATGGTATAAGTTCCTCATCTTCAACTTTACGTTCTGCAAGAACTTTTAACAAGTTCTCTAATTTACTAATAGGTTTTAAAATTACTTCTTCAAAATCGTCGAAATTAAATTTGCTTGTACCCTTAACTTCTCCTAAAATCAAATCTTCTTTTAATTCATCTCTTTCAACATCTTCTTTTGTTTGATTTTCCTCAATATATTCCATTTTGCTTGCAATAAAATTTGAAGGTAATTCAGTTTTAATTGCTCCATAGCCCAAACTAACAGATATTTCCTCGCGAACATTCATCGAGTTGAAAATCTCGCGTAATTTTTCTGGGGTAACTACATCTAATAAATTACTCAATTCCATAACTAGAATATGCGAATGTTCTTTGAACAAATCACTAAGTCTTAAAAAATCAATTGAAGCTGATTTTGTAAACTGAAATGCTTCCCAAAGTTTAATGGCAAATTTAGATAATTCAGTTTTTGATTTCATCTTGCGAATACTTTCTTCCAAATTATCACAAAGCATTATTTGCTCGCGTAATATAGCAACAGCTTCAATTTTGTCCGAACTTAATCTTAGATTATTTGAAGCAACTGAAATTGCTTGAATTATAAATTGTTTACTAAAATCCATTAAATATATACTCTCGGTACTCTTTTACTAATTCCACAAGTTATTTCGTATGGAATTGTTTTTAAAATATTGCACCAATCAATTGCTGTTATTTTTTCATTTTTGGATGTACCAACTAGAATTACTTTATCTCCATATTTTACCGAAGCATTTCCAACATCAAACATAATTCTATCCATTGTTACTGTTCCAACTTGAGGATATTTTTTATCCCTAATTATACAAAACATTTTGTTAGTTAATCCACGATTAATTCCATCAGCATAGCCAATCGGAACTGAAATTATTTGCGTATCCTCCTTTGTTTTATATCTTCTTCCATAACTTATGGGTGTTCCCTTTGGAAAATTATTTATGGTTGCAACCTCAGAAATTAAAGACATAACTGGCTTTAATTTTATAGATTCACTTGTTTCACTCGAAGGATAATATCCATACAAAGAAATACCAACTCTAACCATATCAAAATACGATTCTGGAATGTCAAGTATTGCTGCGCTATTAGCTGAATGAATAATACCAGTATTAATATTTTTCTCTTTTATTAATTTAATTGCATTATTAAATCTGAGCAATTGAAGCTGTGCAAACATTTTATCTTTCTCGTCCGAGGTAGCAAAATGTGTATAAATTCCATCAATTTGGATCATTTTGTTTTTGCATAACTCAGCAATTAAATCAGCAGCTTTTAAGGCTGGAATTCCTACGCGACCCATTCCAGTATCAATATTTATTTGAATTCTAAATTTCTTATTAAATTTATACTTCTTGAGTTTATTAATTTCGTTTATACTTGCAACAGTTGGAATTATTTTATTTTTCTGATAATCAATAATTTCATCTATTTTTAATGGTGCAAAAACCAATATTGGAGATGATGTAATTTTTGCTTTTCTTAATTCTAAAGCCTCTTCTAATAAAGCTACGCCATAATATACGGGCTTTTTCTCAGATAATGTTTCTAATTGAGTTACTACTTTTATCATTCCGTGCCCATAAGCATCAGCCTTCACAACAGCCAAAATCGGTAAATTTCCAACCTTTTTTCTTATATTCAAGTAATTATATTTCAAATTCAAAAGACTTATTTCAGCCCGTGTTAAGCGCATTATTTTTACATTCCTTTTATTCTAACAAGTTCAAAAATAACATTTTTTTGAGCATAAATGAAAGATGTGAACAAAAGTTGATTATTTATTTCAATTATTGATTTCATGTATGTATTTTTATATTTTCAATTTAAGTATAACTAAATAATAGGAAGCAATATGTTAATGACAACAACTAATAATATTGAAGGAAAGAGAATTATTAAATATCATGGCTTGGTTTCTGGCGAAGCAATTCTTGGTGCAAATATTTTTAAGGATTTTCTTGCCGGTATAAGAGATATTGTAGGCGGTAGATCATCAGCTTACGAAAAAGAACTAAGGGCAGCAAAAGACATTGCTATTGAAGAGATGAAAACAGAAGCTATTAATTTAGGTGGAAATGCAGTAATAGCTATTGATCTAGATTATGAAACTCTTGGGCAAGGCAGCATGCTTATGGTTACAGCATCTGGAACAGCTGTAACAATTGAGGAATAATTAATAACTTTAAAAGAGATAAAATATTTTATTCCAAATATTTTATCTCTTTTAACTCATAATTTATTTCGTCATAACCCAATATGGACATAGCAAATTGTATTATTCCACTACCTTCTATAGTAGCGTGAAGTTTAACAATACCAATATTTGGAGCTAACCATTGTTGAACTGTGCTAAACTCTCCTCCACTATCTTTAATAAACATTTCCACTTTTAAGGTTTTATATTTTCCTGCTGGAACTATTATTTCTTCTTCAGCTACAACTTTTCCTTTAATAACAATTGTAGTAGTGTCTCCATTTTTTATTTGCAAGCCTTCCCACTTCCATTCATTTCCCAAAATTAATGGATTTGGTAACTGTAAAGCAGGCGTGGAATATGTGATATTTACTCGAGATGAAAATAGAAATAAAACGTCGACATTTTGTTCAGTTCTTAATAAATAAACTCCATTTTTTAGTTTAGCAAAAGTCTGTATATATTGAAATTTATCAGCCAAATTAAAAACTTTAAAAGAATCGTTTTCTATTCTAAATTGTTTTGTTGTTTCGCCAATATTGGAATCAAAAACTAATTCCATTTTTTCATCGAATGGAAAATATTCTGAACCGTACTCTGTTTTGATTATATCATTTGGTAATTGTTGCGAGCAAACAACTGATGATACTAGCAACATGGATATAAGAAGTTTAATTTTCAATTATACTACTCCAAAATTTTACTTATAAATAACAGGTACATATAAATAGTTTATTAAATTGATATTTACAAAAAAAACGAGTTCCTAAATTTGGAACCCGCTTTATAAAATAGATAAAGCTAATAAAATTTGACACTATTTTAGCAATATCATTTTCATCGATTTGATAAAATCACCACTTTGTAATCTATAAAAATAAATTCCGCTCGACAAGTTCTCTCCACTAATGTTCAAGCTGTAAGTTCCAGCTTTCTGCACATTATTTATTAGCGTTGCAATTTCACGTCCAAGAATATCAAATATTTTTAATTCAACTTTTCTTTCAACAGGTAAAGAGTATTTAATATATGTAGTTGGATTAAAAGGATTTGGATAATTTTGATATAACATAAAATCACTTGGAATATTTCCATCCGTTCCAATTATATTTGAGATTAAATCATCTACTCCAGGTGAGCCGTTTATCGATTCCGACTTTACCCAATAAGATGCATTGTTTGGATCACCAGTTGGATTTCTTGTTTCAGAGACTAATGAATATCCATCCCCATCGGCTTCTTCAGGCCATGGCAATTTGTCGTTAAAGGAAAAATTTAGCACAGTATCGTTTGCGGCATTTATGAACACAATTTTTTCACCGCTATTATCCAATTGCCCAATGAACTCACCATCTGGTAAAAATCCATATCTATTATTGAATTCCACGCTGTTGGAGGCAATAATAGTAAATCCTTTTGAAGCTAAGATTGAGCCTTGTGGAAAAATGAATGAGATTCCATTAATGAAACTACTTTCTGTTAAATTTAATTCTGTAGCTCCAATGTTTTTTAATTCAATAAATTCAAATTCTTTTCCATCAACAGTATCTTGACCTGTAATTTGATCTAAAGGATGATAATGAAGCTCTGTAATTTTTAAGTTTGATAAGTTTTCATTAATAATAAATTTACTTTCACCTAAAGCACTCCATTTGCTATTTATTAACGAACGAGCTTTTATTGTGGTGGTCTCTTCTATTTTTATTGGATTGGTATATAGCTTTGCAGTTGGTGAAACCGAACCGCCCATTGAAGAATTTCCAATTGTTAAAATCGGAAGAATTAAAAAATCTGAGCTTTGCGGAGAAACGTTAAGTCCATGGATGGATAATATATTTTCTCCATCGTTTAGAATATTTAAATATTGATTAAGTTCAAACCGTTCAAAACTATTAGCTTCTAAGAAAGTTGAAGACGCAGAATTCCATGCTAGCGGAGTTGGCGAATTATATTCGGCAACTTTAACTCCATTTAAATATGCAACAAATCCATCATCAACCATTATATCAAGATTCATAAAATTCATTCTTATAAAATCTTCACTATCAATATTAAAAGGAATTCTTATATAACACGAATTATTTGGATTACTACCTGTTTCAAACATATAAGATTTTACATCTAAAGAAATAAATTGATTATAAGTACCATCATTATCATACCCAACACCGCCATTGCTGCCATTGCAAATTAACCAATTGGAATCATTATAATCTAAATCAGTTTTCCAAGCATTACTTTGCTCAGAAGTTGGAACCAAAACTCTTTTTGTTGATGAAGCAGAAATAACAGATTTACTAAAACTTGTACTACTGCTTGCTGGTGAGTAAGGATCACTTTCATCGGTTGTATAATAAATTTCTCCATTTGGAGTGCTAATGGATATTTCGGTTCCTTTGCTTATAATTCCAGCTTGTGCGCTAAATTGAGGTGGAGTTAAATCTGAATATAATTGTTTGTTTTTTAATTGGTTTATTACAACATTGTTTCTAGTTGGTAAATAGTCATTTAGAATAAAATTAATTGCGTTATTCCAATCGGTTTTTGTCCTTGGAGTGTATGATTTTGAATCACCCCAACGAGCAGATTCTGCTACAATTGCAGTTTCAATTTGAGCTTTTCTATCCAAAATTCTCTTTCTATTGTTTTCCTGAGTTAAAGCTCCATTATTGAAAAAATGTTTGTATGCGCGGTCTGCAAATCGCAAACGGTAATTATTGTTTTCGGATAATTTTTGGTGAATCCATTGTGGATTTGAATCTTGAAAATATTGCCCAGCTGTATAAGGTCCAGTTCTATCTAAACCCATATTATTAAAGAAAAGAGTATGTTCAGCATCATGCCTAAAAAATTTAAATCCATCTGGATTAACTCTGTTGTAAATTGCATAAAAATTATTTGGGCTATTATTATTTCTAAATCCAGAAATTGGACCGTCAAAATCACCAGTGAAGAATGTAATAATCATATAATCTATTAAATTATCCACATCCAATAATTTTTCATATTGCGAGTTTGGCGATAAATCAGTGTTTAGTCCCTGTATTTTAAAATAGGATTCATCATCAGAAAAACCTTTTTGTCCAGCATCCCAAAGCTCTTTCCATTTATCCAATGTTCCATCAGTTGCTTCAACATGGTATAAATCAAAATCTTCACCCACATCAACTTTAATTACATCATAATCTTCCTCATTTCCACCAAAATATGATTTTGCAAAGGAAGCTTCTGATCTTTCTTGAGTTTGATATAATCCCCAATAAGTACCATTAATAAAAAGATGATAAAACCTACTTCGAGTATATGGCTGGTTCATGTCCCGCTGTGTATCACGAGAAAATATTTCTCTAAGAAATGTATTACTTTGGTCACCATAGTAAGACCAAGAATAATTTTGAGCTGTTCTTAAATCAATCTTATCAAATTCATCAGTACCTTCATTTCCAAATAATGGGTATTTAAGTTCATTTTCTCCATATTCTTCATCAAAGAAAAATCGAAAAGCGTGTTTCGGATTGTCGAAATGTCTACTCCATCCTCCACGTATTCTTATTCCACAATTTATCTGAAACCCTTCTGAACCATCTGGATTAAGTAATTCAAGCGAAGCATGTCTTTCCCATTCCTTGCCATGGAATAGAGAATTTACATAAATACCGCTATCAGGATCAAATAAACTTTTCAAATCGGTTATAAGAGATAAGGTTGGAATAGATTGGAATCCATCCTTTATTTGAGCACTATATGCAATATTGTTATAAATATCAGGGTCCATACCATAATTAATGTAATGAGCCATTCCATGCGGAAGCCAACCAGCTCCTGGCAAAACATTATCGCGTGATAAAGAATTTATTTTATCAGGAAATAAATATGTTTGAGTAACAATATCTGTAACTAAAGTATCAAGAAATGTTGCACATGCGGTTATAATAAATCCAGGCGCATAATCCCTATTTGATGTATTTGCTGGATTAATTAAAATTGAAGCGGGGGAGTTTTGAACAATTGCTGTTTTAGAAATAGCTGGATTTGTGCCATCTAAAGTATATTTAATTTTTGCATCGGTAATTTCGCATCTAATTTCTAATACAAATTCCTCATAATAGAAGCCTCTTTCATTAGAAAAAACTAATGCCGATTTTTTTGTAGGATTGGCAAAAATTGTAATATTAACTAATAATATAATTATTAATGGAATATTTACTAAAACGTTATTAAAATTGAAATGCTTGTTCTTCATTTTCAAATTGTTCATTTTTGAATAAAACACAAAAAGCAATCATTATTAAATCAAACACTTAAAATGAAATAAATTTGAGTAAGCTTTTGTAAAACAAAAATAACCAATTATTAACTTAGTAAGTATATTAATGTAAAAAGCAGGGCATAATATTCTATATAACAAAAAACCCCAATCATTTATGAAAGGGGTTTCAAATTTTAAGACAAAATTTTTATTAAATTATGCTGCTTTAATTTTACCTTCTCTACAAAGTTTTGCTAGTTGAGCAGTACCATTTTTAGAAATAGTTCTTAATGCACTTGTAGTTAATTTTACAGTAACAAATTTATTTAATTCTTGAACCCAAATTCTCTTTTTTTGCAAATTTGGTAAAAATCTTCTTTTTGTCTTATTATGAGCATGTGAAATGCTGCTCCCAGATATTGGTCCAACTCCTGTAACTTCACACTTTCTTGACATATCTCTCTCCAAAATTCATTCTAATCTAATACGAATTCCAAATATAATAAAAAAATATATCAGTTGTAAAATGAATTAATAATTATTTTATTTTGCAACCGTAACAGGGGATGCAATTCTTGCACCTAATTCCTGATCAAGCATATAAAGTCCACTTTTGCTATCATCAATTAAATTAAATTTTTGTACTATTTCATTTGCAACAGCCTCTTCTTCAACTTGTTCATCAACATACCATTGTAAAAATGTTCTGGTTGAATGGTCTCTTTCTTCAATAGCCAAATCTGTAAGTTCGTTTATATTTTTTGTAATAAATTCTTCATGTGCCAGAGCTTCTTGAAATGCTTTTTTAGGAGATTCCCAGTCAAGCTGTGGCTTATTAATTTGCTCTAATACTACTCTTCCACCAATTTTATGAATAAAATCGAACAACTTCATTGAATGAATATGCTCCTCTTCTGCTTGTATTCTCATCCATTTTGACATTCCAACTAGATTTATATTTTCAAAATAAGTTGCCATTGATAAATAGAGATATGATGAATATAATTCTCTGTTTAGCTGTTGGTTTAACGAATTTTCCATTTTTTTTGAAATCATTATTTACCTCAATTTATTAATTTAAATTTGATTAATTTCATTATCTAAAATATTGATTTATTATACCATTCTCAATTTACTTAATTGAGACTATAAAAGGACAAAAATGATTAAAATATATTTTTATTTACTTGTATTATTTTCCTTTACAAGTTCTTTTTCACAAGATTTAAAAGAATATTCAGTTCATGAATCTCAGTATAAAGAATTCAAAAAAAACAATTCACAGCTAAATAAATTTTCTTTTGATGGAAGTGAAATAATTCCTTTGCAAGTTAATTCTAAAAAGGAATTATCGAAAATAGTGTTTGGCTATTTGCCAGATTGGGAATATAACAATGGTTCACACGCAAATCAGCATTATGATCTTTTAACACATATTGCAACTTTTGATTTTATGGTTTCAAGTAATGGAACTGTAGGATTTCCTTCAAATTGGCCTTGGACTGATGTTATTAATGCTGCTCATACTGCAGGAACTAAAGTAATAATGACTGCGGTAAATTTTGATGCTCTTGATATAAGAAATATTATTTCAAATGAAACAGCAAAACAAAAATTCTTTTTGGATACCAAAAATATTATTCAAACTTATCAGTTAGATGGTGTAAATGTCGATTTTGAGGATTTGTACAATGCAGATAAGGGAAGTTTGATAAACAACTTTATGACGGAATTAACTACATACATTCATACTAATTTACCTGGAAAAGAAGTCTCTTTTGCGGGACCCGCAGTCAATTGGAGCAATCTTTGGGATTTAGATGGTTTAGTTCAAAGCTGTGACTATGTTTTTATAATGGGTTATTCTTTTTGGGGAGGTTGGAGTACAACGGCTGGTCCGTGTGCACCACTTTCTGGTTTTTCTAATGACATTACATCTGTAGTAACAGAAGATTATGGAGTGCCTTTATCAAAATATCCTGAAAAATTGATACTTGGTGTTCCATATTATGGACACCAATGGCGAACTGTTACTGGTAATGCTTATTCAAAAATTGATACATTACACGGCGGGTATCAAGGTTCAACAAGATTTTATAATGATATTGATAAAGCTGATATTTATGGATTGCTTTGGGATAACATTTCACAAACTTCATGGTTTCGCTGGCAAGAAGGAACGCAGTGGAATCAGATTTGGTTTGATGATGTAAAATCAATTGAAAAAAAATATGATCTTGCTTTATCTCAAAATTTGGGTGGAGTTGGAATGTGGGCTCTTGGTTATGATGGAGATAAGCAAGATTTGTGGAATTTAATTGATTATAAATTTGGCTCTGCATCATTACCAGTTCCTAACAAACCAAAATCATTTAGAGTAATTCAAAATAATGAAAACACATTAGTCCTCAGTTTTGAAGCTGTTAACTATGCTGAAAAATATGGTGTTTATTTAAGTTATGATGGATTAAATTTTGAAAAAATTACTGAATCTGTTTCCAACACAATTTCAATAACTAATTTGGAAACGGATTCTATTTACTATTTTAAAGTTGATGCAATTAATTCTTCTGGTAATTCAACAATTACAGAAGTGCTTGCTGGAATACCAAGTTATACCAATACAAAAATTTTAATTGTTAATGGATTTGATAGAACTTCCGATACAGAAAATACATTTGATTTTATACGCATGTACGAAGCGCCAATGAAAAATCTTCAATTAACTTTTTCTTCCACTAGCAATGAAGCCGTATTTAAGAATTTTGTAAATCTTAAAGATTACCAAATTGTTATCTGGATGTTGATGGATGAAAGTTCAACAGATGATACATTTAATTCATTAGAACAAAACGCAGTAATGAATTTTATTGATAGTGGTGGTGTTTTAGTTGTTTCTGGTTCAGAAATTGGCTGGGATTTAGTTGCAAAAGGCTCTGAGGCAGATATGGATTTTTATCATAATTATTTAATGGCAAATTATATTGACGATGCTCCAAATGGGGAACAGTCAACTTATTATAGCACTTATAATCTTAATAATACCGATAGTCAATTTAATTTTGATGATGGAACTCACGGTACAATTAATGTAGATTGGCCAGATGCAATTGAAGCTTTTGGTTCAATTGCAGTAAATAGTTATGCTTTTAAAAATGTTCCAACTTCCAAAGGATTTGCTGGAATTAGTTATTTGAATAGAGCAAATGGAGCTGCAGTTGAATATCTTTCATTTCCAATTGAAGCAGTTTATAACGATTTTGAAAGAACTAGACTAATAAGCGAATTGTTAGAACCACATATCATAAGACCATCAGTTGAAGAAGATAATTTAACTCCAAATGAATTTGTTTTACATCAAAATTATCCAAATCCGTTTAACCCAACAACGACAATTAAATATTCTATTCCAGAAGAGCTGGCATTGAATGCGACACATGTAAAGTTAATTGTTTATGACATACTTGGAAGAGAAGTCGCAACAATTGTAAACCAAGTTCAACAAGCTGGAAATTATGAAGTTGTTTTTGATGCAAGCAAGCTTAGTTCTGGAACTTATTTGTATAGAATTTTAAGCGGGAAATTTTCTGATTCAAAAAAGATGATTTTATTACGATAAAAAATTTTAGTGATGAGAAATTTCTCATCACTATTCAAATTCTATTTACCTTCCAAAGATAAAATTACAGCATCATAAACTTTTGGTCGCGTGTTTCTAATGGATGCCTCATCATCTGGATAAACTCTATTTGTTAAAAAGATCGCGTATATTTTGCGAACTGGATCAATCCAGATTGAGGTTCCAGTATATCCCAAATGACCAAATGTGCCATTAGAAAAATATTTACCAGATGAAGCAGTACTATCATCTGAACGAGTATCAAAACCAATGGCTCTTGTACTTTTGTCCGAATATCTTTTTGTGAATTTTGAAACAACTTCTTCACTCAAATACCTTTTATCATTGAAAACTCCTTTGTTTAAAAGAAGCTGGCAGAGTTTTGATAAATCTTCAGTTGTTGAAAATAAACCAGCGTTGCCACTCAATCCTTTAAGGGCACGAGCTAGCGGATCGTGAACTACGCCTTGCAAATCTGGAGTAGCTGGTACACACAACTTTTTATATTCATCATTAGGAGTGAACATTGTTCTTTCCATTTTGAGAGGAATTGTGAAATTTTCTGCGTAAAATTTATACATTGGCTCATTAGCTATTGATTCAACTAACATCATTGTAGAAACAAAATTTAAGCAACTATAAACCATTTTTGATCCAGTTTCGTAGTTTAGATTAAGTGCTTTTATTGTATCTAAAATATGTGCTTTTGCTTCATCTTTATTTGGTGTGTAGTATGGTTGTAATCCACTTTCGTGAATTAATAAGTCAATAACTTTTACATTCTCTTTTCCGCTTGCTGCAAATTCTGGAAGGTAAAATGAAACAGGCATATTAATATCAAGTTTTCCTTCATCAACTAATTTCATCACGCAAAAATTGGTTCCAAATGCTTTTGTTACAGAGGCTAAATCAAAAATGGAATTATTTTCAACTTTGGGTGAATTTGAATCATAGGTGAAATGCCCATATGCTTTTTCATAAAGAATGGAATTTTCATTTCCAACTAGGATTGTTGCACCCGGAAAAATAGAGTTCTCAATTGCAGTATTTATTGCATCATCAACTTTTGTAAAGCTCTGGCAATTAATTGAAATAGATATAAAAAACAATAAAATAAAAAATTTAGCTTTCATGACACTTCCATATTCTAGTGTATAAATAAATCAGTTTTAATTATGAATCTAATAACCTATATTTTAATAATAAAATTTAAAGAATATTATTTGAGGATGCTAATGAAAATGTCATTTTTATTTATGCTATTATTATTAAGCATAAATTTTGCTCAAGAGTTCTCCGTAACTTCTGTTGAGCAATTAACAACCTTGAAACAGGGAAAGTTTTACTATCCAATTGGCAACAATGACGATTCCAAAATTATGTTTTCTAGTGAAGAATATAAAGGATTGTGGATTTTGGATAATAACAACGGCAAAATAAATCAAATTAATGATTATTTATCCGCAGGCTATGAACCAAATTTTACAAATGATAATAAAATTGTTTACCGAAAAGATGATTTTAGAAATAATCTGAGATTTTTATCAATCTACAAATATGATTTTTCAAAAATGACAGAATCAATAATCGCAGAAAATCTAAGAGATATTGCTCAAATAAAAGTTATTAATGGAATAGATATAAATTATTCCAGAAATGAAAACTTACTTGAAATTAAATCGAATAATAAGTTGAATAAAGCAGCAATAAATAATATGCCTGTAGTTATGATAGAAAATTCCGATTTAGTTTTATATAAAAACGGTAAAAGAATAATTCTAAATCCAAATGGTGATGGAAATTATTTGTGGGCTTCTGTATCGCCAGATGGTGATAAACTTCTTTATACGTTTGCTGAGCAAGGCACTTTTGTAACAGATTTAAATGGCAAAATTGTTGGAAATATTGGTTATGCGCATTATCCACAATGGTCAAATTCTGGCGAATGGATTGTTTATATGAAAGATTATGATGATGGCGAAAAAGTTATTGATTCTGACTTATATATTTCATCCATAGATGGTACAAAAGAATTAAATATTACCAACACAAAGAACATTCACGAAATGTATCCAGTTTGGTCAAAGTCGAAAAATAGAATTTATTTTAATTCCTCAGATGGAATTATTTACAAAATTGAATTAAAGCTTAATTAGGAATTGTTTTATGAATATATTTAGAAGTATTACAATATTATTGTTTTTTAGCACTTTTTTGTTCTCACAGTCTTTAGACAGTATAAAAATTTGTATTGATCCAGGTCATGGTGGACACGACGCAGCAAATGACAGGCATATTATTATTCCCGATTTTTGGGAATCCGAAGGTAACTATACAAAAGCTTTACACGCCGAAGAAATTTTAACCTCTCTTGGTGCAACAGTAATTGTTACTCGTTCAGGAAATAATGATAGTGATGATTTAGGACTTTCTGTTCGTTCGGGTATTGCAAACGCAAATAATGTTGATTTGTTTCATTCAATACATTCAAACGCAACTGGAACTGCAAATAGGGTTAATTTTCCTTTAATGCTTTACAGAGGCTACACAGATGCACCTGTTTTTCCTGCTGCTAAAACTTATGCAATAAAAGCATTTAGAAATTTTGAAAAAGTAAATCATGTTCAAAATAAAAGTTATGATGTAATATATGGCGATTGGACTTTTTATGATTGGGGTACATCGGGTCTTGGCGTACTTCGTAATTTAACAATGCCTGGAGTTCTTTCAGAAGGTTCATTTCATGATTATATACCAGAAGCATTTAGGCTAAAGAACTGTTCATATTTGCGACATGAAGCATGGGCAATTACACGTTCAATATTAGAACATTTTAATGCTGGAACATTGCCTAATGGAAATCTTGGTGGAATTTTACGTGATCCGTTAATAAGTGTTCCTAGCAGTTATCAGCCAATAGCAGAACTAGGTGATACAAAAAAACCATTAAATAGTGTTAAGGCTACTTTGCAGCCTGGCAACTTGGTTTATAATGGTGACGATCAAAATAATGGATACTATTTTTTTGAAAATCTAATTCCTGGTCAGTATAAACTTTATGTTGAGGCAGAGGATTATTCTGTAGATTCAGCAGACGTAACAATAAGTGCAAATACTTCTATATTTGTGAATAAAAACCTCACATTAGTTCCAAATGAAAATTTTCCAAATGTTGTTGAAAGTTATCCTCTAAACAATGCTGAAAACTTTAGCAATATGTCAAATATTGAAATACAATTTGATATTCAGATGGATAATGCAACGACAGAATCAGCCTTTTCAATTACTCCAAATGTTGCTGGCACATTTTCTTGGGAAGATAACAACAAAAGATTAGTGTTCGATCCCACATTAAACTTAACTGCTGGGCAAACTTATCAAGTTTCAATTTCTAATCTTGCCAAAACTATTTTTGACAAAAATTTAACTTGGGGATATGATTTTCAATTTACAACTAGATTAAAGCTAAATCTTCTAAGCTATTATCCAGCAGATGGTTCTTCTGATATTAGCCAAAGTGTTGAAGTAAGATTCCAATTTGACCAAGCAATTAATGCTGGTACTCTTGGTGGAAATATAAGTTTTCAAGATTCGGACGGTAAATCCGTTACTCCTTCAGTTGATTTTACAGCTTATTCTAAAGGTATAATTTCATTTACTCCAGTTTCTGATTTAAAAATAGGTGGAAGTTATAAAGTTTTAATTGGAGAAAAAATTGGTGATATAGAAGGAGTTACTTTCCAAGAAAATTTAGAAATTAATTTTACTGTGGAAGATCAAGAATACAACAGCGGTGAAATTATTGACGATTTTGAAACTGCTGGAAATTGGAAAACTCCTCAAAATTCTGGTTCGGTTGGTATTTCTGAAGAAACAAATTTTGAAATTAATAGCTCAAAAAAATATAGTGGAACTTATTCTGGAGCATTAAATTATGGATTCAATGATAATAATGGTCAATTTAAAGTGAGCCGTGTAAATCCAGTTTCAGTTGGTAATAATAGCGAATCAATGTTTGGTTTATGGGTTTACGGAGAATTAAGTAACAATATTCTTGAATATTGGTTTAGTGATGCTTCAAGTAATCTTTATTCTATTGAAGTTGATACTCTTAATTTCACTGGATGGAAAATGAAATCAATAAAACATGGCGATGTTTTTTCAGGAGATTTGAATTTTGAAGGAGTTGGAGTAAAACAAACCGACTCTGGAATTTCATATGGCAAAATTTATATTGACGATGCACAATACAATTTTACAACTCCAGTTGAAAATAAAATTAGTGATGTTCCAAACAAATATTCACTTACACAAAATTATCCAAATCCGTTTAATCCAAGTACTATTATTAAATATAGTATTCCTGCAACTACTAAAGATAAAATGTTAAATACAAAATTGGTGGTTTTCGATATTTTGGGAAGAGAAATTGCAACTCTCGTAAACCAAAATCAAAAAGCTGGAAATTACGAAGTTAAGTTTGATGCATCTAAATTTAGTTCAGGTATTTATTTTTATAAATTAAGTAGTGGAAATTTTGTTAATACAAAAAAAATGATGCTCATTAAATAGTGTAAAGTTATAATACAATATTATTGGCTTTATTTGCTTTCGACAACAAATAAACTCGATGGGTACAATCGTTAACACCACATCTGTCACAAATATATTGTGAGAATTTAACTTTTGTGCCAATCCCAATTATTCCGCTAATTGATTTTATCGGCTTCATTAACGATGAATCAGAAAGACTAATATTGCAAAAATTATTAGGCAGCAATGAAAATAGTTTTTGTTGTTCTGCAACCGACCAGTTGCAATATCCTGGGCTATATCTATTTGTTACATTCAATCCTAATTTGCTTGCAGCTTGGTTAATGCGATTATGCAAAATATCAGCAATGCTTTCAACAGCCGAAGAAGCTACAATATCGACCAAATATGCAAGAACGGAATCCCCTTTTTGCGAAAGGTCTTTTGCCCATAATTCCATTTCATTACCAATTGTACATAAGAATAAAGCGGCTTTATTAGCTTTTTTTAATTGACTTGTTACAATTTTGTCCATTTGGAAAAATTTGTTACCAATTAAAAGTCCATCTTTTCTATCTGTGGAATGCTGCAAATTTAACAATCTGTAGCCAGCGTTTATATTACATTTTTTAGGAAACCGTGTAATTATTTGATCAATCATTTCTTCAAAATGAGGCGGTAATTTTCCATCAGAATAGCCAATTGTGTTACCAATATCATTTTTATCAAATTTTATATCGGAATAATTAATTGTCACTTCAAAAGTATTTTCATCTATTTCAAATTGTGATAGTTCTATATGCATTCTAGTTTCTAATTTTTTCTACTAAGGCTTTTATATGATTTGGAGTTGTTCCACAACATCCTCCAATTATATTTGCACCGCAATTAATTAATTCATCAACTTTATTAACCATCATTTCTGGTGTTTCTGGAAATACAGTTATTCCATTTTCTAAAATTGGTTTGCCAGCATTTGCATGAATTAATATTGGAGTTGTTTTATCAATGGTCCTAATTTCTCTAACAATTTCAATCATATTGTTAAATCCATTGCCACAGTTGGCTCCAATTATGGAAGCACCAGCTTCCTTAACTGCAACAACCATTTCAGAAGGTGAAACTCCCATCATAGTTTTGTAGCTGCCATTAAGCATTCTATCAAAAGTGAATGTGCAAACAATTTCTAAATCGCACACAGATTTTACTGCCCTTATAGCAATACAAGCTTCATCAATTGCAGTCATTGTTTCAATACAAATAGCATCTACTCCACCTTTCTCAAGTGCATTTGCTTGAATTTGAAATCCATTAAATAATGATTCCTCAGAAACTTCGCCCAACATTAAAATAACTCCAGTTGGACCAATTGAGCCTAAAACTAATTTATATTCACCAGCAGCTTCTCTGGAAATTTTGGCGGCAGCTTCATTTAATTCATGTGCCCGATCTTCCAATCCATAATGCTTAAGCTTAATAGGACTTCCACCAAAACTATTAGTGAGTATTAAATCTGCTCCAGCATCAATATAACTTTTAGCAATTTCAAATACATCATTTTTGTGAGTTACATTCCAAAGTTCAGGACATTCTCCAGGAAGTAATCCACGTTTGTGTAAAAAAGTGCCCCAAGCTCCATCAGAGATCAAAACATTTTTTGTTATAAGCATTTCAGTTATTGAGCGCATAAATAATATTTAATCCAAATTTTTAACAATAATTATTTTTATAAAATATTTATAATAACATTTCAATTATGCAATTTTTCTATTAAGAAATAAAACTGCGCTTTGTGGATCAGCAGCATATCCATCTGCGCCCATAATCTTAGCACTTTCTTCTGATAATGGAGCTCCCCCAACAATTACAGTAGTTTTAGGATACTCCATTTTAATTTCTTTAACAGTGCTTGCCATATTTGCCATTGTTGTAGTAAGCAAAGCACTTAAACCAACAAAACTGTTTGGATTATCACTAATTGCCTTCAAAAATTTGGCGGTTTTTACATCAACTCCCAGGTCAATTACTTCCCATCCATTACCTTCTACCACCATAGATACTAGATTTTTTCCAATGTCGTGTAAATCTCCAGAAACGGTACCAATTATAAATTTGCCTTTTGTTTTTATACTTCCAGCCTGAAAAAATGGTTTTAAATGCACCATTACTGTATTCATTGCTTTAGCAGCCATTAACAATTCGGGAACAAAAACTTCATTTCTTCCAAATTTATCACCAATTCTCTGCATTGCATCATTACATGTTTTTAATATTTCATCTGGTGCTATATTTTGGGTTAAAGCCTGTAAGGTGAGTTCATCTGCGCCATCTTGCCCTTGCAAATCAATTGGATATGATGATGATTTGTTAACTTTCCCTTTTTCAATACAAACCCCAATGGCATCAACAGTTTCATTCATTCTAAGATTTCCGATTTAATTAGTAATAGAAATATATATTAAATGATATTCCAAAAAGGAATTATATTTTATTATCAACAATTTTTCTTAATAGTTGAATTTTTTCTCTTTTAACTTCTGGAGCAATTGAGCAAGCGGTGCTAAGAATAAATCCACCATCCTTGCTTCCAATCTTAATTCTATTTTGAACATCTTTTATAATATCATCTTCAGAACCATTTAGTAATGTATTTACAGAATCAATATTTCCTTTTATAAATCCCCTTTTGCCAATTCGTTCTTTAGCATTTTCAAGTAAAACATTTCCAAGTGGTGGAGGGTCCAAACACTCAATTCCGCTAATTCCACTATCAAAAAGTGATTCTAGTCGGTCCCCTATCGCGCCACAAGTATGAGTATAAATGTGAACACCTTTTTGCCTAACTGATTTTGCAATTTCGCTTTCAAAAGGCAATACAAACTTTTTGTAATCATGAGGTGAGATAAATCCAGAACCAGCAAAAGGCGATGAAATTTTAATTGCATCAACACCCGTTTCACACATTTCTAGACTAAGTTTAGTAATTAATTTTGTGAAGTGCGATAACACATATTCACATTTTTCTGGCTCCATCATAAGCGCCATTAAACCATCTTGATAACCAAATAAATCTAAAAAATAATCAAACGGGGATGTAATTTCGCCATGAATTGAATATTTTGAGCCAACTGAACTGATTAAATCTGTAATTGCATCAAACTTAAAATTTTGATTAATCTTAAAATGAAGGTTATTAGATACAGGAATGTAATCTAGCGCTTTAGGTAAATCTGAAAAATCCATTTCAGAAATACTAAATTTTTCCTTTACGAAGTAATAATCATAATAAGGAAGATCGTTTTTAGGAAAAATAATTTTATCGCCATTAACTAACTCAACTTCTATTATTTCTTTAATTTTATTACTGGATACAACATCATTTTTCCAATTTGGGTCATGCCCATGTAAACTAATTAAAATACCATCAAAATCGTAAATATCCCTTAATTCAATTAAGCTATTCGTAAAAGCATCTTTATCAAACCACAATTCCACCGGTGGAACATCAACTTGCATAAGCATGTGCCCGATGCTAAACTGACACATAAGAGGAATTTTGTCTGTCTTTTCAAGATTCATTGCAGCTTTAACTCTTTCTTTTGGTGTCATGTTAGTACCTTTAGTTTATTCAAACTTATCTTTAATTTTCATCAAGTATTTTAGGGCTTCTTCATAATTATTACCAATTTCACCATCAAGAATTGCTTCCTCAATTGCAGTTTTTATTTCACCAACTTTTCTTGATGGAGGAATATTAAATATTGCCATTATCTCATCACCATGAACTGGTGATTGGAACTCGCGCAATTTATCGCGTTCTTTAACATCTCGAACTTTTTCCATTACTTTATCGTAATTTGACAAATAGCGTGTAACTTTTGATTGATTTTTGCTTGTTATGTCCGCGCGACAAAGTGTAATCATATCTTCTAAATCTTCACCAATTGTAACAATAAATCTTCTAATTGCCGAATCTGTAACAGTATCCGAAATTAGGGCAATTGGACGAAGATGCAACCTAACTAAATTACGAACGTAATTCAATTTAGAAAGCGGCAATTTCATACGATTAAAGATATATTTCATCCAACGCGAACCTTTTTCTTCGTGTCCGTGAAAAGTCCATCCAACTTTTGGATCAAACTTTTTAGTTGGAGGTTTTGCAATATCGTGCATTAAACCAGCAAAACGAAGCCAAACATTATCCGAAACCTTAGCAATATTATCAACAACTTGGCAAGTATGTAAAAATACATCTTTATGATGGAAATCATTTCGCTGTTCAACTCCACCTAAATCGGCAACTTCAGGAAATACTACTTTCATTACCTGAGAATCATACAGCAATTTGAGTCCAACCGAAGGCTTTGGTGAAGCTAAAATTTTGAAAAACTCATCCGTAATTCTCTCTTGAGATATTATTTCTAGACGATTTGCTAACTTGCTCGCAGCTTCCATTATTGAATTATCAAGAATAAAATTCAACTGTGAAGCAAACCTGAATGCACGCATAATTCGAAGAGGATCATCATTAAAAGTAATATTTGCATCCAAAGGAGTTTTAATTAATTTGGATTCAATATCTTTAAGTCCATCAAATTTATCAACTAATTTACCAAAATTTTCTTTATTCAAGGAAATTGCTAATGTATTAATTGTAAAATCACGCCTATTTATATCATCATCAAAAGTGCCAACTGCAACTTCTGGATTTCTGCTTTCGTGCGAATACGATTCTTTTCTAGCACCAACAAATTCCAAATCAATATTATTATAGAGAAAATGCGCGGTTCCAAATGTCTTGAAGAATGAAACATCTTTCACTTTTAATTTTTTAGCTAGTTTATTTGCAAAATCGAGCCCAATATCAATTTGGTTTTTTTCTTTTGGAACAACAAGTATATCAACATCATATAGTTTTCTATCTAAAATTAAATCGCGAACATATCCACCAACAACAAATATATTCACTTTCATTTCATCGGCTATTTCTGAAGCGACAATGAAGTAATCCTTTTCACTAATATATTTTTTGAAATCTATCATAAATCCAATTTTCTAAAATTTTACTTACTAAATTTACAAAAAAGCTAATTTTATATGCATTTATTAAATTTGTAATGTAAATCTAAAATATTTATACTACTTAAATACTGTGTTAGATAGCCATTCTACCTTTTTTTGATGTGATTTATAAATTGGTAATTCATACTTTTGAACACATTTTTCAACTGCAATTTCGGCAAATTTTAATGATTCGCGATAGTGATTATTTTTCATAAGATATTTTGAAATTTCAAAGGCGGTATTGCTTGAGACATTCTCCAAATTAAGACCAGTTAAAAATGATAAGATTCCATCAATATTTTCATCCAACCTTTCTGAAAGCTCAATTAAAACTGGAATTGAACTGTCAAATAACTTATCAGTATTTATTGATTTTAGAATCACATATTTATCAAAGTCGCTTCCTTGCAGATATTCAAAAATCAAATTTTTTGCAATTAATTCTGTTCTAATTTCAGCAAGATTTTTATATCTCAAAGTTGGCTCATATTCTTGAAGTAATTTATAAACAGAATCAGCTTCACTAAATTTTTGATTATAAGCATATTGATCGCTTAAATTTAAAAGTGCTGAATAATATGACGATGTACCTTCAAATTCGGAAATTTTATTTGCTAATAATTTTAATGATTCAGCATAAAATTCAAGTTTTGAATTAGAATAAACTAATCCAAGCAATGCAGAATATGAATTTGAATAATTATATATTTTAGTGAAAGATACTTTTGCAGTATAATAATTTTGCTCATTATATATTTTCCAAGCAAAGCTTAAATCATTTGCAACTGTTCTTGGACAAACTTTTTTTGTGATAGGATTACGTCCAAAAAATAGATTTGCACGATGTTTATTAATTGGATAATTCAAAGCTTGTAAAAACTCCATATAGTCAGATTCCAAAACTTCTATTTGTTTATCAAAATTCTTAACAAAATCTAAATCTTGGTAAACAAGATTAACTTTATCAATTCCATATCGTTCAATTAAAAATTTAATAAACGAGCCAGCAGTTATGTATGAAAGTGAAGAAGTTTGTCCGAAAAAATTAAACTTTGAAAACAGCTCTGGGATGTTAAAATTGTAACCACTTTCTTTTGCTAACAATGCCATATAATGGATATCATATCCAGAATAATTATCCTCAATTGCCATTGCATAACCTTCCAACATTGCCATATTAAAACCACCTGCAATTTTAAAAGGTGTGCTCCCAATTTGAGCTGCATAGATGTGAGTAAGCTCATGCTCCAAAGTATTTTCGGTTGAATTATAATCGAGAAATATTTGGTTCATCCATGGTTTTGCTACGTTTGCAGCTTTGCTCCCAAACAATGCTCCCTTTTGATTTGCATCTCTAAAAATAAATGAAATTAAATTCTTAGGTGTTGATAACTTAGTTTTATTTTCAATTTCACTCATGTAATAGAAATGCTCTAATCCAAGTAATTGTATGTTTTTTTGAGTTAAGTTATCTGTGTAACGTATTTCAAATGTTGTACTTAATACACTCATAGTGAGATTATTATAGAGATTATTTTCTGATGTTGAAAAACCTAAAAATGGCTTTAATAGAAAGAACAAAATTGCTCCCAAAAATGTTGATAACATTAATAATATTCTATTCTTCTTAATCACAGTTCCAACTTTGAACATTGTAAAAAGCAAAATAGTTAGTAATAATATTTGGGATAATCTAAACAATATTAGCTTGCCACTTATCAAAATTTCTTCGTCATAAATTGTTCCTGGAATAATTCCCACAATAATATTGTAAAAATAGACTTGTGGATAAATGTAAAATTCCAACAACGGTATAAAAGCAAATAAGCAAAAAATAAGAACAAATATTATATAGGCAAATTGTTTATTGCTCCAAAATGCAAATGCTCCCAATACAAATCCAATATAAAAAGCTGGCAAAACTATAATAAAATAATAGAGAATTCCATCACAAAACGGACATATTTGAAACATTAGATTTGAGAGAATAGATATAAGAAGTGGAAAAAAAAGAAGGAGCAAATAGCTTTTATACTTTATTCTAATAATTGCGGGGAGCACACCAAATGATTTGAATTTGCGCAAATAATGAATAGTTAAAATTCCAGAAGCTAAAAACAAAATGATACTGAATACAAAAGAAAATTCAAAATTAAGAACTTGAATTAAAGGTAATGTTTGAGCAAATACAGCCAATATTAAAACTATTAAAAGTAAGATGTTTGGTGTATTTATATATGTTTTTTGTTTATTCATTGGGTTTATTTAGTATTTTTTTTAATGTTAGTTTTGTTACGACTTTTTTTCCAGTTTTTTCCTCAATTTCTTTTCTTGTATTTCCGGCAATTGTTCCACCTTGGCTAGCTATTATTTTACTTTGTTCAAATGTTATTGGTTTTTTCTCTATACTTATTTCTTTGGTTGTTGCTTCAGCTAACATATTTAGTACAAGTTCTAAATTCGTCATGTTATCACGTAAGTTTTCTTTTTTAAGACTTTTGAACTTTTTATAATTTTTAATAGTTAAACCACTCCAGGCTTTTGTAATCTCATTGGTTAGAATTGCATACTCATTTCCTTTTTTTACACCTCTTTTATCCCATTCATCGGTTAATTCTTTCCTAATTTCAATACTTTTTAGCCTCTGATTTATCCATTCTTTGCTATAACCTTTTTTAAGATAAGTTTCCATAGCGCGTTCAAAAGTAAGTTCAGGATCTTCAATTTCGTCAATTCTTTCACGAGCTACTTTAGCAATCCAAAGTTTAAATGGTTCGGCTTTTGGGGATGGTATAGATTGTATTAATCGGAATAATTGTTCTGTATCAGTAACATCTGTAAGCCTCATTTTTCCATCTTGAGCAAGCATTTTCAAACGGTTACAATTTGTAACCGTTTCATTTCCCTCTTTAAGGAGTCTATGTTTTAGCACTTTCCAATAATTTCTCGAACCTTGAAAATCTTTTTGCTCTGTAAGTATAGCAATAATGTCAATTATAGAAAAATACCATTTTGCGTCTTTGTCATCCCAATGTGTTCGTACTTGCTTTTGCTCAAATAGCTTAATGCTTGTTTTTTCTACCATTTTTGCAACTCCCAAATATTAAAACTTAAGCTCATTCAGTCTTCTAATTACTAGTTATCAAAATTTACATATTTATAAATTCTTCCAATTTCCTTACTTTACTACTAATTCAATTATACCAGCTTTTTAAATAAAAAAGAGAGTTCTTACTTTAAAATTCAGTGGTTTTAACTCTCTCAATTTGTGCTCCCAATTGAGATAATTTATGCTCTATTTTTTCGTATCCTCTATCAATATGATAAATACGTAGCACTTCTGTTTTACCTTCTGCAACCAAACCAGCTAAGACTAATGAAGCACTTGCCCTTAAATCTGTTGACATTACTTTTGCTCCCTTAAGCCTTTTTACACCATGAATAATTGCCATATTGTTTACTTGTTCAATGCTTGCTCCTAATCTAATTAGTTCAGGAACATGACTAAATCTGTCAGTATAAATATTATCCGTTACTTTTGAAGTTCCGCTTGCAAGTGCCATATAAGCAATCCATTGTGCTTGCATATCTGTAGGAAAGCCTGGATAAATCGCTGTAGCAACATGAACCGCATTAGCATCTATATTACATGAGTCAAGTTCCACTATGTTATTGTTTATACTAATCTTAGCTCCGCTATCTTTAAGCTTTGATAAAACGGTTTCAATATGGTTTATATTATTGTATTCAATTTCAATTTTGCTCTTCGTTAATGCTCCAGCAATTAATAAAGTACCAGCTTCAATTCTATCTCCAATAATCTCACCGTTAGAAGCATGTAATTCATCAACGCCATCAACAGTAAGAGTACTTGTACCAACACCATCAATTCGTGCTCCCATTGAGATTAAGTATTCACACAGATTTATTATTTCTGGTTCAATAGCTGCATTCTGTATCTTACTTTCCCCTTTTGCAAGAACAGCTGCCATGATTGTATTTCCAGTTGCTCCTACAGATGAAATATCGAAATTAATATTTGCTCCGTGTAACCTATCAGCTTTAGCAATTATATCTCCACCATCAAGAGTTATTTGTGCTCCCAGTTTTTCCAATGCCTCAAGATGCAGATTAATTGGACGCGGTCCCCAAGCACATCCTCCAGGCATTGAAACTTTTGAATATCCATATCTTGCTAAAAGCGGACCAAGAACATAAACAGAAGCACGCATCTTTTTAACATGTTCATATGGAGCATCTTGATTTGTTATATTTGTTGAATCTAGTTCTAAGCTATTATTTTCAAAATTAGCCGAAACACCCAAATGTTTTAGCAATTTTATCATTGTGAAAATATCATTTACTTCAGGAATATTTTCAAATTTATTAATTCCATTATTAAGTAAAACTGCTGGCATTAATGCCAAAGCTGAATTTTTAGCACCACTAATTTTAACTCTTCCTGAAAGTTTATGCCCACCTTCAATTACAAATTTATCCAATTACTCTTCTCCATTTTCCAATTCTATCATTGTTCCATTACTTCCAACAAGGTAAATTTTACCATTTGGTGTGATTGAAATATCGTTCCAATTGTGGAAATATTTTGATTCTACTGAGTTCCAATTTTTTCCGCTATCTGAGGAAAGCAAAATTGTTCCATTATTTCCAATTATTATTACATTCATTTTATCAATAAACTTTACTTGATTCAACGCTCTAGTTGTGATGCCACTAATAGTTTCCCATTCATTTCCACCATTAGTTGTTCTAAGAATTGTTCCACTTCCACCAACACAGATTCCCAATTCCTCATCGAAAAAATCTATAGATTTTAAATATTTTTGAGTGTTTGAACTTAGATTTGTCCAAGTTTCGCAACCATCAATTGTTTTTAGAATTATACCATTAAAACCTACAATATAACCAATTTCTTCATTCCTCAAATTTACACTAAGAAGAGATTCTTTGGTTAAAGCATTGCTTTTATCCCATCTTTTACCACCATTTTTTGTGATAAGTACTAATCCATTAGAACCAACAATAATTCCAAAAGTGTCAGAAATAAAACTAATATCACTCAAAAAATAGTTTTTATCAAGAATAGAATACCATTGCTTATTTCCATTTGTATTGTAGACAAATGAAGATCTATCGCCAATAAATATTTCATTTCCGCTTGGGAAAACCCAAAAGCTATTTAAATTAATTTTTTCATCCAATTTCTGAACTTCCCAGTCAGAAGTTGCATTTTCTTTACTGATTATAATTCCAGAGTCACCAACAATTGTAAATTTTCTTCCGTCTGTTAAAATAGAATTAAGAGTAATTTTTGTTGGAAGACTAATATTTACGATTTTAGAAAGCCTAATTTTTTGTTCTGTTTCGAATAGAGTTGAAATACTATGCTCTTTGAATACTTCATATCCTTTAAATACCATAAAATCTCTAACTTGAAAAAAAACAAACACAACCAATGATATAAAAAGAAAAATGAAAACAATAAAACTAAAAATTGATTTTTTCTTTGATAAAATTCGTCTTGCTTTTTTTTCATTAAAATAATTTGCATCTGCTGTTTTTAAAAGATTATCAAACTGCTGAATATCCTCCTTAACCTCACTACAAGTTTGATATCTTTCTTCTTGCTTTTTTTTAAGCAATTTTGATACAATTTCGTCTAACCCATGAGGAACTTGAGGCAAGTAATTTGTTAAGCTAATTGGATTTTCATTTAAATGCGCTTCCATTACCTCAAACTCGTTTTTGCTATCAAAAGGAGGCTGACCCGTAAGCATATCGTAAATTGTGCATCCAATTGCATATATATCTGAAGCTTTATTTACATTTTTCCCTTTAATCTGTTCTGGACTCATGTAATAAATTGTGCCTATTCTTACACTTGTTTGCGTTGGATCAAAATCACCTTCAATGGATTTAGAAATACCAAAATCCATTATTTTTACAACACCTTCGCTATTTACAATTATATTAGATGGTTTTATATCTCGGTGAATATATCCTTTTGAATGAGCATATCCAATTCCGTCAAGCAGTTGATTCATTATGAAAATTACATCAAAAATGTGCAAATGGTGATTTTTAAAAATTACTTTCTCAAGACTTTCACCATCAACATATTCCATAACAATGCCAAATTGAGAGTCAAACTCAATGAATCCATAAACAGTTACAATGTTTTGATGAATTAATTGTGCATGATTTCGGGCTTCTGATTTAAAACGCTCAATCATTTTATTACTATTTTTTTCATTTGGGGCATTTAGAACTTTTATTGCTACATAACGGTTAAGTTTTTCGTCAAATGCTTTATATACAACACCCATTCCACCTTTACCCAAGAGTGAAATAATTGTGAAATTTTCAATTTTTCTGTTTATTAAACTATCCATAAACTCAATATGTTTTTTGCTATTAAAGTTTGAAATATAATGAATTTAATTTTTATAAACTCTTTTGGAAATTTTACAAAACTTAATTTTTTAATAAAAAATGAAATTCAATCCTTTGCTAAAATTATATTTTTATTTATATTTGTTAGCTAAAATATTGTTACTTGCGAGGGTGGCGGAATTGGTAGACGCGCTAGACTTAGGATCTAGTATCGAAAGGTGTGGGGGTTCGAGTCCCCCCTCTCGTACATTATTATGGTATAGCCCAATCCCGATAAATCGGGATTGGGCTTTTTGATTTTGTTAAATCTCCTAAAGGAATGAGGTTAGTTTGGAAAAGAAAGTAAATGAAATCGCAAAACATGAGCACGAGTTAGAAGTAACTTTGACTTATGATGAAATTAAACCAGAAATTGAAGAAGCTTATAATAAGGAAAGAAAAAAGATTTCGATAGATGGTTTTAGAAAAGGGAAAGCCCCACTTCACGTTATAAAAAAAATGTATGGTGAATCCATAGAATTTCAAGCTGCTGAATCTATTTCAAATAAAAAATTCTGGGATATTGCTGATTCTGATGGCTTAAAACCAATATCTACTCCAAAACTTGTGGATATTGATTTTGTTCAAGGTGAAAAACTCTCGTTCAAAGTTTTGTACGAAGTTAAACCAGAATTGGAATTGAAAGATTACAAGGACTTAGAAATTGAGAAACCAATTCTCAAAGTTCGCGATGAAGATGTTGAAAGCGAAATAACAAGAACTCTTAAAGCTCATGTAACTTATGTTGATGCAGATGTAATTGAAGATAATAAATTTAGATTTGTTGCAAATCTTCAAAGAGTTAATGATGATGGAACTCCTTTTGAAGGGAGCAGAACTGAAAATTTAACTGTCGATTTATCTGAGCCATCAGTAAATATCGACCTTCAAACTAATTCAAAAGGCAAAAAAGTTGGTGAAAAGTTTGATTTTACTTTTGTTGATGAGCACAAACACGGCGAAGAAACTCATAAGGAAGAATACAAATATGTGATTGAAGTTGTTAAAATTGAAAAAATTATATATCCAGAGTTGGACGAGGAACTAGTTCAAAAAATATCCAATAAAAAAGCTAAAACTATTGATGAGTTTAAAGGTCAGATAAAAGATAGTTACGAAAAATATTACGAAAGTCAATCAGAGCAAATTTTTGAAAGTACTTTGTTACATGAAGTAGTTAAAAATAATGACTTTACTCCTCCAGCTGGTTATGTTAGTTTTATGCTTGAAAGATTAATTGAAGTTGAAAAAGAAAATGCAAAAAGATCAAAACAACGTTTACCCGATGACGCAACACTTAAAAATAGTTTAGCCCAAAGAGCTGAGTGGACTGCAAAATGGCAAATTGTTCTTGAAAACTTAGCCCGTATTGAAAACATTAGTGTTGATGATGCTGAATTAGAGAAATTAGCAGAAGAAGAAGCTAGTAAAACTGGTATTTCTGTTCAAAAACTTGTTAAGTATTATAAAGATACAAATAGAAAAGAATCACTTTTAGAAGATAAGGTTATTAAATTCCTTATTGAAAATACAAAAGTAAAAGAAGTTGATGCTAATAAAGAAAAAGATTCTTCAGAAAAAAAGGCCTCAAAAAAATCTACTAAAAAAGAAGACAAAAAGGATTAATTATGAAAACTGAAATATATAACCAACTTGTTCCGTACGTTATTGAGCAAACTGGAAAAGGCGAACGTGGGATGGATATTTATTCCAGATTGTTAAGAGAAAGAATTATTTTTCTTGGTTCCGGTATTGATGATCATGTTGCAAGTGTAGTTATTGCGCAACTTCTGTTTCTTGAAGCTGAGGATTCTGACAAAGATATATTCTTATATGTAAATTCTCCAGGTGGTTCCGTTTCTGCTGGTTTAGCAATTTACGATACTATGCAATATATAAAACCAGATGTTTCTACAATCTGCGTTGGACTTGCAGCAAGCATGGGAGCTGTTCTTCTTGCTGGTGGTGCTGCTGGAAAACGTTCCGCGCTTCCGCATTCAAAAATTATGATTCATCAACCATGGATTGGTGGATTGCAAGGGCAAACTTCTGATATTGAAATTCATGCTAAAGAAATGGTTAAAACTCGCGATGCACTTTATGAAATTTTGGCAAAACATTCTGGCAAATCTATGCAACAAATTCATACAGATTGCGATAGGGACTATTATTTATCCGCAATTGAGGCTAAAGATTATAAACTGATTGACAATGTTTTAGAAAAACGAAAAATGACTACAGATAAAAAAGAAAAATAGATTTATTAGGGAACCAATTCGGTTCCCTTTTTTTATGACCCTCTTATTTTTAATTGCACTTACCTATCAAAGAGATTAATTTAATATATTATTTTATTGAAATTTTTTTGGAGATTTAATGAAAAATTTAATTCGCATTCTTTTTGTACTTTTGTCTTTAAACATGGTTATAACAGCGCAAGAACAAAAATTTACAATTGAAGATGTTGTTGTAAATTCCTTCACTACTTTAGCTCCTACAACATTAAAACAACTACAATGGCTTCCAACTGAGTATTCTTACAGTTATGTTGAAAAAGACGATAATGGAGCAATGCTTGTAAAAGGATTTGCAACTTCTGGTAAAAAAGCCCAATTAGTTTCGCTTATAACACTTAACGATAAATTGGAAGACTTCTCAGTTAAAAAACAGAAATCATTTCCAAAAATTAAATGGATTGATGATTTAGCTTTTCATTTTCAAGTAGATAATGAAATTTTCTGCTACACTGTAGATGATAAAGATTTGGAATTACTTGCAACACTACCAGAGAAATATGAGGCAGTTACTTTTTCTTCTGATAATAAGAATATTGCTTTTGTTAAAGAAAACAATTTGAATTTGGTAATCAATTCGGAAGAAAATATCCAAATTACAACTGATGGAAAGTATGGAATTACGAATGGTTTATCTGTTTCTCGTAACGAATTTGGAATTGAAGGTGGAATTTTTTGGTCGCCTAAAAGTAATTACTTAGCATTTTATCACGAAGATTTATCAAATGTTACCGATTATCCATTAGTTGATATTTCAACAACTCCAGCAAGTTTGGAAAATATAAAATATCCAATGGCTGGCGGAACTTCACCAGTGGTTTCACTCGGAATTTATAATCTTAACAAAAAAGAAGTAATTTGGCTAAAAACTGATGGCGAAAAAGACCAATATTTAACTAATATTACTTGGGACCCAACCGAAAAATATATTTATGTTGGTCAACTTAACCGCGACCAAAATCATTTGCGATTAGTAAAATATGACGCAAATACTGGCGAAAAAATTAAAATGCTCTTCGAAGAAAAAGATAATGAATATGTTGAACCGCAATTTCAACTTGAGTTTTTGCCTAACGAGCCAAATAAATTTGTATGGTTTTCGCAAAGAGATGGATTTAATCATCTTTATTTGTACAATACCGAAGGTGAATTTTTAAAACAATTAACTGTTGGAAATTGGGTTGTTACACAATTCTTGGGTTTTGATTCAAAACGTGAAAGTTTTTATGTTGTTGGAACAAAAGATTCCCCTCTTGAACGACATCTGTATAAAATTGATTTCAAAGATGAGAAAATTGTTAAAAAACTTACTTCAAATGTTGGAACTCATAAAATATTGGCACACAATAGTTTACGTTATTTTATTGATGATTTTTCCAATATTACAATTCCAAAAGAAATTAGCATTTTAAATGAAAAAGGCGAAGTTTTTGGAGTTATTCACAAAGCGAGCAATCCAATTAAAAAATATGATGTTGGTGAAATTAAGCTATTTTCAATTAAAGCTGATGACGATTCAACTGAGTTATATTGCCGTATGATTTACCCTCCAAATTTTGATGAATCAAAAAAATATCCTGTGATTGTTTATGTTTACGGCGGTCCACATGCCCAACTTGTTAATAATGCTTGGGGAAATGGTCGTTATGCATTTTGGTTTAATTATATGGCTCAACAAGGCTTTATAGTTTTTACACTCGATAACAGAGGTTCTTATAATCGTGGATTGGAATTTGAACAAGCAATTCACCGTAATTTGGGAACTGTGGAAATACAAGATCAACTGACTGGATTAAAACATTTATCCTCACTTCCATACATCGATTCTGAGCGCATTGGAGTATTTGGGTGGAGTTACGGTGGATTTATGACTACTTCGCTAATGACACGAACTAAAGGCGCTTATAAAGTTGGTGTTGCTGGTGGTGCTGTTATTGATTGGAATTATTACGAAGTTATGTACACTGAACGTTACATGGATACTCCGCAACAAAATCCAGATGGTTACGAAACTGCAAATTTGCTAAACCATATTAAAAATTTGAATGGAAAATTGCTCGAAGTTCATGGAACTGTTGACCCAACTGTAGTTTGGCAAAATACTCTACAATTAGCAAAAAAAGCTGCCGAATTGAATATTCCACTCGATTATTTCCCATATCCAGGTCATCCTCACGGAATTGGTGGCAAAGACGCTCTTCATCTCTACAACAAAATTTCAAATTATTTTTTGGATAATTTATAATACAATTCTTTAAGAAATTGCGATTTAACATCCAAATCGCAATTTCCTTACTTATTTTCATTTATCAAGCGGAATTTATTTTTATAAAATAATAAGTGGTAATTATTCTGAAATAAAGAAAATGATATTGTTGAGGTAAAGTTGCCATTTTTACCAACAAATTAGACAGCGTTATTGGGGGGGAAATATTTCTTCCATTTACACAAAATATTTTACATTCCTCAGTTAATATATTCTATTTATTAGAAATCACAATTCCTTCATCGTCTGAAGAAACTGAAAATACTTTTGACTTCATTATTTCTTTTACATCAATATGATGCCCAGCAATATTTATCTTAACACCAGGGTAAATTGTACCATTAACAATAATTTTTGATGTGGAATTTGACTTCAAACTAGTTTGTAAATTATTTCTAATATTTACAAGTTTATCAAGAATAGTTTTCTTTTCCTGATATTTTTGAATAAAAGCTTTTGAAGTATTTTCGGCAAATTGGGATTTCAAAAACTCAAGTTCTTTTCTTAACTCTTCCAGTGTATTATTAATTTTTTTAATCTGAATTATCACATCAAAATCATATCCAGCTTCAACAATGGTGGTCATTTCATATTCGTGCCCTAAGTTATAGATAACAATATCTCCGCCAGCAATTAAATGCCCACCAATTACAGTGGCTTCGTTATTTTTGGATTTTATATCATATTTTGCGAAAAGCTGAGCGTCAACAATTTCCTTGTCAACAGTAATACTTCCTCGTGAATGGATAGTTTGATTTCTAATAAATCTTACACAAACATTTCCACCAGCATCTATAATTCCTTTCCCGGTACCAGTAAAACCGCCAAGAATAGCAACATCACCCTTGGTTATTATTTCTGAATCGTTAACAAATCCATTAATTTTAATATCTTCGCTCATATTAAGATTAAAGCCGTTTATTACATTTCCTGATACATTCAAAGAACCCTTACAATTTATATGCCCCGTATGAAAATCAACGTCACCTCTTATATTATAAATATTAGTAATAACCATTTCGCTGCCAACGAGAGAAATATATCCATCAATTTTTGATAAAATATTAGTTGGTTCTTCTTCGGAATAATAATAGTTTTGTCCCTTAGGTGGTCTTAAATCCTTGGGTTTTGGTGCCAATATTTTTTCACCAAAAATGTTAAAGCCGTCCTCGCCTTCAACCATTGGATGAAATATTGCTATTTTTTGATCTTTAGATACTGATTCAATTAAATTAAGGTTATAAAAATCAGTATGTCCAATTTTGTCAATCTCTATTCCATTTTTGTGTTCAAAATTAAACAAGTATTCAACCCAAGCATCAATGCCAGGTTTTGGCGGTCTTCCTTTAGCAATAATTACATTATTTAAGGATTCGTTATTTAAATTAACCCAATCAAGTGCTTCTTTAATTGAAATAAGCTCAACATGCACGGAAATATTTTTTTCCCTAATTGATCGAATGATATCACTTTCAGTTAATTTTTTACCATCACCAAATGCTGGATGTATATTAGCTGTTGCACTAGTTTTATCATCGCTTACTTCAATTTCACAAAAACCATCATAATTAATTTGAATATATTTTACAAGTTGATTACTTAAAATTAATATCCCATCTTTTTTTGCAAAATATTTATCTTTTTCAATTCTAAATAAACCACTATTTTCAATTGTATATATTATTGATCCATCTGGAATATCTTCTAGATTTTCAAGATTTTCTAATGGTGATTTGTAATTAAAAAGATGAGTACCTTCTTTAATAATAAATGAGGATAAATTTTCAGTTGTTAACTTCAGATAGTATATAATTCCTCCGTTAACTGCACTCATTATTTTGTCAGCTAAATCATTACAAAGCGGTGAAACAATAAAAGTAAAATATGGAATATTATTTATCACAGATTCCTTTTTTCAAAATAGATGTACGTAAATTATTATTTGAATTCTAGTAATTTAACTATGTATCCAAAGTTAAATATCGAAATAAAATTATTAAAGTTTAGCTATTCAGTTAATAATGTGATAAAGATATATTCTGAATCATACTCATTTTCAAGTATGATTCAGAATTATATTTGAAATTACTATTTTGCATAAGCAATTTTACGAACTTCGCGGATTACTGTAACTTTAATTTGACCAGGATATTCCATTTCTTCTTCAATTTTTTTAGCAATATCAAAAGCTAATCTGCTTGAAAAATCATCATCGGCTTTTTCTGGTTCAACTACTACACGAATTTCTCTACCAGCTTGAATTGCGTATGTTTTTTCTACACCTTCAAAACTTGTTGCAAGGCTTTCAAGATTTTCTAAACGTTTAACATAGCTTTCAAGTGGTTCTCTTCTTGCACCAGGACGAGCACCACTAATAGCATCAGCAGCCTGAACTAACGCAGATATTGGATGTTCCATTTCAATATCTTCGTGGTGAGAACCAATTGCATTTATTACTATTGGATGTTCTTTGTAACGTTTTGCCACATCGTATCCAAGTAATGCGTGAGGTCCTTCAATTGATTTATCAACTGTCTTACCAATATCGTGCAATAAACCAGCACGTTTTGCTATTGCTTGGTCAAATCCAAGTTCGGCAGCCATAAATCCAGTAATGTGTGCAACTTCTATTGAATGCTGCAATAAGTTTTGTCCGTAACTTGAACGGAATTTCATTCTTCCAATTAACTTGATAATTTCTCTATGAACACCATGAATACCAAGTTGAATAAGAGTATTTTCACCTTCTTTGTAAATTTCCTCTTCAAGTTCTGCTTGAACTTTTTTAACAACTTCCTCAATTCTGGCTGGATGAATTCTGCCATCGGCAATTAGTTTTTCTAACGATATTCTTGCAACTTCCCTTCTAAATTGATCAAATGCAGAAAGAATAACTGCTTCTGGAGTATCATCAACTATTACATCAACGCCAGTAGCTGCTTCAAAAGCACGAATATTTCTACCTTCGCGCCCAATAATTCTTCCTTTCATCTCATCATTTTGAATTTGTACAACAGAAACAGTACTTTCAACAGAATGATCTACGGCTGTTCTTTGAATTGATTGCACAATAATTTTTTGTGCATTCTTTTTAGCTTCAACCATTGCTTCATCTCTAATCTGTTGAATTTGCTGAATTGCTTCTGATTTAGCCTTGTTAATCATATTATCCATTAACATTTTTTTAGCTTCTTCGGCAGTAAGCGAAGCAATTTTTTCAAGTTTAATATTTTGCTCAAAAACTAGTTGTTCAACCTCTTTCTCTTTTGTTTTAAGTTGTTCTAGTTTTCGTTCAATTTGAGATTCAATACTTTTTATTTCTTTTTCCTTGGCTAAAACAAGGTCATATTTTCTGTCTAGATTTTCTTCTCTTTTTTCTAATTTGCTTTCAATATTAGCAAATTTTTGCTTTTTAGTATTTGCTTCGGCATCAAATTCTTGTTTCTTTTTATACCATTCATCTTTTACTTCAAGAATTTTTTCCCTTTTAAGATTTTTAGCATCTTTATCAGCATCTTCTAAGATTTTTTTTGATTTCTCTTCTGCAATAATAATATTGTTTTTGCCTATTTTCGAATTGATTACCCAGCCCAAAACAAATGCCAAAACAATCAACACTACTGAAATAGACAAAATAATAACGGGGTCCAGCATATTCATTATTCCTCCATATAAGTATATATAATCCGCACTAACCAGAAACTAGCACATCAAGAACCTTTAAATGCATAGTGGGTAATTGCCCAACGCTTTTTACTTCCACGAGGTCATCGTATGACAACATCCAAATTAACAAACAAGTTGTTAATGTGAATTGAGGCCTGTAATACACGTCGCAAGTCAAGAACCCTATTCTAAGTTAACTATAGTTCTTAGTTAATAGTTCTGGTAGTGCGGTAAATTAGGATGGTAAAGACATAATTTTTGATTCGTTAAGTAGAAGTTTAATTTTTTTGACTTTGTCTGTAGCTTGAATACTAAATTCTCTAAATTTATTTTTTTCTATAAACAGATCGTATGCTATATTTAATGCTGCTATGATAGCAACCGTTTCAGTTGGTTGATTAGGCATTTCATCTTTTGTTTCATTCATCATATTATTAACATAATTTGCAAGTTCTGTAGCTAAATCTTCATTTTCTACTAATAGAGAATAGTCTTTATCAAAAATATTTACTTTAAGCTTCTTTTTTTCTGTCATTTTTATATCTTTGCCATCATTCACAATAAATTAAGAACGTAAATGATTATCTATTTTATTTATCAATTCATCAATTCTTTCTTTGGTAACTTTTTTATCCTTTGAATCAAAAAGGGATCCGTTTGATTGATCACCTAAATTATCGGCTTTTCTTTCAACTTCTTCCAATTTTATTTTCAAAATTTCATTTTCATCTTTAAGAAATTTAAGTTCTTTAAGAAGAGCTTGTCTCTCCTCAAAAATTTCATCTTCTTTTTGAACTAAACGATAAACACTCTTTTCAAGTTCAAGAAGTTCATCCATAAAAATATCATATTTTGTTAATTCCGACAATTGTTTAGCCTCTTAATTCGGCATTTAATTTTGTTTTCACACTTTCAATTGCTTTCCAAAACTCTTTTTCAACTTCTTCTTCAGTAAGAGTTCTTTTATCATCAAAATAACTAAGTTCGAAAGCAAGACTTTTTTTGTTTACGCCTAAACTTTCACTTTCAAAGATATCGAATAACTTAACATTTTTCAACAAGTTAGTACTACTAGATATAATTATTTTTACGACTGCATTGTAATCAATATTTGAATCAAGAACAAATGCACAATCCTTTTTTATTTTAGGAAATTTCAATAATTCTTTGAAAATTGGTAACTCAACTTCATTCTTTTTTAATTCTGTTAGATTAATATCAAATGCAAATACATTTTGGGAAATTCCAAATTCTTTTAGAACTTCAGCTCTAATTTTACCACCCTCAGCAAATATGTTCTTTCCTATTATATTGGAAATAGAATATTCAAAAATTCCATCTTCTAAAGTTTGGTTATACTTTACTTTAACCTTACTATAATCAGTAACGGATTTGAAGAACGAATTTGCAAATCCCTTTAAATCATAAAAATCGGATTCCCGTTTTTTGGAATGCCATTCATCATCATTTGCCAATCCAGTTATTGCAAATAGCAGATGTTCAGTTTCTTCAAAATCTGAGAAATCTTTAATCTCATCATTAAACTTTGTTATTACATGACCTATTTCATAAAGTTTTAAATTTTTCTCATTCACTTTTACATTTCTGCTAATTGTGGCAAGCAGTCCAGGCACCAATGATGGACGAATATGCGACATTTCAAAACTTTGTGGATTAAGAACTCCAATTGGATTACCGTACTTTGAAGCTAGTTCTTTATTCAAAAGTGAATTAGTTATAATCTCGTAGAAGCCAAGGCTAGAAAGCGTTTCACGTACTTTATCATTAAATCTTGAATTATCAACTCGGCGTTCAACCGATACTCCAATTCTTGCAATTTCTGGAATATTATCATAACCATAAACACGAGCTATTTCTTCAATTAAATCTATTTCACGTTCAATGTCATGACGGAATGTTGGAATTGAATAAGTTAAAACCTCCTCTAATTCAGAAACAATCTCAAATTCCAACCCAATAAAAATTTCTTTAATTTTTTCAATTGCAACTTCAAAGCCAAGAATTTTCTTTACTCTGCTAACTCTAAGTGAAACTTCCTTTTTAGCAATTTCATTTGGATAAATATCAATTTCGCCTTTAGTAATTTCTCCATCGCCAAGTTCAGCAATAAGTTGAGCCGCTCTTTTTGCAGCAAATAAAGTTATATTTACATCGCAGCCACGTTCAAACCTTATTGATGCGTCAGTTTGCAATCCTAGTTTTTTTGATGTTTTACGCACTGAAGATGGACGGAAATATGCACTTTCAATTAGTATATTTTTTGTCTCATTAGTTACTTCAGAATTTTCGCCGCCCATAACGCCAGCAATAGCAACAGCTTTTTCAGCATCGCATATTAATAAATCAGTTTCAAGTAATTTTCTTTCTTTGGAATCAAGAGTTATAAATTTTTCATCCTTGTCGGCACTGCGGACAATTATTTTATTTCCAGCCAACTTATCTAAATCAAAAGCGTGAAGCGGTTGACCAATTTCGTAAAGTATAAAGTTTGTTACATCAACAACATTATTTATTGGACGTAAACCAATTGCCAAAAGTCTATCTTTTAACCATTTGGGAGATTCTTTAATGGTAACATTTTTTATAACTTTTGCAACGTAGCGAGGACAGTCAATAGCATTTTCTATTTCAATTGAAGCAATTGTTTTAACATCTTCATCAGTTTCTGAAAGCTTAATTTCAGGTAAGTTTAAATTGCGCCCAAACATAGCTGCTAAATCGCGTGCAGAGCCAACATGACTAAAAGCATCGGCGCGGTTAGGAGTAATGTCAATATCAATAATTACATCGTTAAAACCGAATAGCTCACAAAACTCAGTACCAGACTCAATATTTTCATCCAATACCATTATTCCCTCGTGATTATCACTAATACCAAGCTCGCGCTCTGAACAAATCATTCCCATTGATTCTTCACCACGAATTTTTGCTTTGGATATTGTGAAATCGCTATTTGGAATTACAGCACCAACTTTAGCTAAAATAATTTTTTGTCCAGCTTTAACATTAGGAGCCCCGCACACAATTGGAAACTCTTCACCACCAACTTCTACTTTACATTTCGAAAGTTTATCAGCATTTGGGTGATCTTCTCTTTCCTTTACGTAGCCAACAACAAAATTATTGTAAAGCTTTTTTTGATCAATTACATCATCAACTTCCAATCCAGCAGTAGTTAGTTTTTCTACAACTTCATCAGTTGAAATTCCATCCAAATTTATATATTGTTTTAACCAGTTAAGTGATAGCTTCACTTTTATACCTCAATTAAAATTGCTTTAAAAATCTTTTATCATTATCGAAAAACACTCTAATATCACCAACGCCATATTTAAGCATAGCAATACGTTCAACGCCCATACCAAAGGCATATCCAACATATTTTTCGTTATCTATTTTAACATTTTCAAGAACGTTAGGATCAACCATTCCACAACCCAGAATTTCCAACCATCGTCCTTCTTTTCCTTTTGGCTGCCACCAAACATCAACTTCCGCACTTGGTTCTGTAAAAGGGAAGAAACTTGGACGGAATCTGTATTTTACATCTTCTCCAAAAAATTGTTTTAGGAATACAACTAAGGTTCCTTTCAATTCGGCAAATGTAACATCTTCATCAACGTATAAGCCTTCAACTTGATGGAATAAACAATAACTCTTAGCACTTATTGCTTCGTTACGATAAACTTTGCCAGGCATTAATGCGCGAATTGGCGGTTGCTTATTTTCCATTAGTCTTACTTGCACAGGAGAGGTGTGTGTGCGTAATAAGAAATTATCGTTCACAAAAAATGTGTCTTGCATATCGCGTGCTGGATGATCTGCTGGGAAATTTAACATTTCAAAATTGTTATGATCTGATTCAAGTTCAGGCCCTTCGTAAATTGAAAATCCCAATCCTTTAAATATTTGTTTAATTTCGTCCAACGTTTGCGTAAGTATATGCTTGCTACCAAGCTCAACTTCACGTCCATCAAGGGTCAAATCAATATATACTTTTTTCTCAGACTCTGATTTTTCTAATTTACCCTTTAATTCATCAAACACTTTTTGAGCAGAAGATTTTGCTTTATTTAATACCTGTCCATATTTTGGCTTTTCATCACTTGGTAATTGTTTAAATTCCTCAAAAAGTTCTGTAAATATTCCCTTTCTGCCAAGAAATTTTATTCTTAATTCTTCTAAACTTTCTAAGCTTTTAACAGTTACAACTTCATTTTTGAAATTTTTCTCTGCTAACTCAATTTTATCGAGCATTTTAATAACCTTTATTAATTAAAAAAATACCCTCTTGAGTTCATAAGCAGAAATTCAAGAGGGCATTAAATTTATCTACAAAAGTCTGGCATTTCAGACTAGCGCAGAGTTTACTCTGTTACAAATTTAACAATTTCAGAAAATGCTTTTGGATTTTCTACTGCTAAACTTGCTAAGATTTTTCTATTTATATCAACACCTTTAATATTAAGTGCGTTAATAAGTTTAGAATATGTTGTTCCGTTAACTCTCGCTGCTGCGTTTATTCTAACTATCCAAAGACGACGAAAAGTTCTTTTTTTCGCTTTTCTATCTCTGTAAGCATATTGCAAACCTTTTTCAACATGGTTTTTTGCAATAGTATAAACGTTGCTACGAGCGCCCCAATAGCCTTTGGCCATTTTGAGGACTTTTTTTCGGCGCTTGTGTGAAGCAACCTGGTGATTAGCTCTTGGCATACCGCTTTCCTTTTGTGTTTTTTGTTACAAAATCATTCTTTTAACGCGTTTTACTTCAGATGCAGAAACTAAAGTAGAATGTCGTAAATTTCTCTTTCTCTTTGTACTTTTCTTTGTGAGAATATGAGATTTGTACGCTTTAAATCTTTTAATCTTTCCAGAGCCAGTTTTTTTAAATGTTTTAGCTGCTCCTCGATTACTTTTCATTTTTGGCATATTTTAACCTAATTTGTGATTTATTTTTTATTGCCTTTAATGGAATTTAAAATAGTATGCATTGCTCTTCCTTCAAATTTGATAGGATATTCAATCTTGGCTACATCAGTTAATTTTTCAATAAATTTTTCAAGAAGCTTTTTGCCATGTTCTTTATAAGCCAATTCTCTTCCTTTAAAAATAACAGAAACTTTAACTTTATTTCCATCTTCTATAAAACCAATTGCATGTTTCGCTTTAAAGTCTAAATCGTGCGTATCTGTATTTGGATGCAAACGAATTTCTTTCAAAACAGTTACATGCTGTTTTTTCTTTTGTTCTTTATCTTTTTTTTGTTGTTCGTAAATGAACTTACCATAATCAATAATCTTAACAACAGGTGGCTTTGCATTAGGAGAAATCTCAACTAAATCCAGTTCCCTTTCTTCAGCTTTTTGGAGAGCAACCTTGGTCATAAAAATACCAAGTGCAGTTCCATCTGAATCAAGTAATCTAACTTCTTTCAGATCTAACAGTTCTCTGTTAATTCTGTTTTTATTAGCACTCTTGTTGTTATCTTTAGGATTAAAACCGATGGTAAACCTCTTCTAATTGTTATTGTAATTGTTTTTATTTTTCACTGACTCTTTTATTGCTGAAATAAAGTCTTCAATTTTCATTTCGCCTTGATCACCAAACTTGTGTTTACGAAGTGAAACAGTTCCATTAGTTTCTTCTTTTTCCCCAACAATTAACATATAAGGAACTTTTTGAGTTTCCCAATCACGAATTTTGTAACCAATTTTTTCATTTCGTTTATCAAATTGAACTCTTAAATTTTCATTAAGCAGTAAAGATACTATTTTTTGTGCATAATCAAAATAGTTTTGTGAAACTGGAATAACTGCAATTTGAACTGGAGCTAACCAATCTGGAAATGCACCAGCATAATGTTCTATTAAAACACCCATAAATCTTTCAATTGAACCAAGCAAAGCACGGTGAACCATAAATGGAACGTGCTCTTTTCCATCTTCACCAATATACTTCATATCAAAACGTTTTGGCAAGTTAAAATCAAATTGTATAGTACTCATTTGCCATTCACGATTTAATGCATCCTTAATTTTGATGTCAATCTTAGGTCCATAAAAAGCACCACCACCTTCATCAATTTCGTATGATAAATTTTCTTTTTCAAGTGCAATTTCCAGAGAACGTGTTGCTTGTTCCCAAAGTTCATCATCACCAGCAACCTTATCGGGACGAGTAGAAACATAGTATTTCAAATTCTCAAAACCAAACTGCTTCCACATAGCATTTGAAAAACGAATTACTTCAATAATTTCGTTTTCAATTTGTTCTTTTGAACAAAATATATGAGCATCATCTTGAGTAAAGCCACGTACACGCAATAATCCATGAAGAACACCACTTTTCTCGAAACGATATACAGTTCCAAGCTCAGCCCAACGTAAAGGTAAATCGCGATAAGAATGTAAATTTGATTTATAAATTTCAATATGGAAAGGACAATTCATCGGTTTCACATAATAATCTTGCTCATCAATTTTCATTGGGGCAAACATATTTTCTTTGAAGTTAACTAAGTGACCGCTTGTTTCCCAAAGTTGACTTTTACCAATATGTGGCGAATAAAGCAAATCGTATCCGTTTTTAAGATGTTCTTTTTTCCAGAAATCTTCAATTTCGTTTCTTACTCGGGCACCTTTTGGATGCCAATAAATAAGGCCTGCACCCGCTTCTTCATGAATGCTAAATAAATCTAAATCTTTTCCTAATTTTCTATGGTCGCGTCTTTTTGCTTCTTCCAAAAACTCTAAATAATCATCCAACATTTTTTGTTTAGGAAAAGAAATGCCATAAATACGCTGCATTCTAGCACGTTTTTCATCACCACGCCAATATGAACCTGAAACACTTAAAAGTTTAAAAGCTTTTATATATTTAGTTGAAGGAAGATGTGGTCCAGTACATAAATCAGTAAAAATTCCCTCACCATATGTGCTTATTACTGTATTGTCCTCATCAAAAGCTTCAATTAATTCTATTTTATATTCATCACCGCTAAAGAATTTTAGAGCATCTGTTTTGCTTAATTCACTTCTTACAAAAGAATCATTTCTATCAATAATTGATTGCATTTTCTTTTCAATCTTTATTAAATCTTCTTCTGTCAATTGTGTGTTTATATCAATATCGTAATAGAATCCATTATCAATTGAAGGACCAACTCCAAATTTTGCTTCTGGATATAACTCTTTTATTGCGTGAGCCATTAAGTGAGAAGTTGAATGCCAATATGTATCTTTCCCATCAGAATCATTAAAAGTAAATATTTTAAGTTGTGAATCATCATTTATTTGAGTGCTCAATTCACGTCTTATTCCATTTATTTCGGCAACAATAGCCTCTTTTGCAAGATTATTTGATATAGCTTTAGCAATTTCAAAAGGTGTAATTCCCTTTTCAAATTCCTTTGCTGTCCCATCAGGGAATGTAACTTTTATTAGACTCATTTGTTTTTCTAGTATTTAAAAAAAAACGGAGATGACTCCGAATATTTGTGGGTTCTGGCAGATTCGAACTGCCGACCTTCTGCACGTCAAGCAGACACTCTAACCAACTGAGCTAAGAACCCGAAAAATTTTTCAAGTTCGTCATTACTTTTTTATAAATCAATTATTTTTTGAGAATATTTAAATGTTGTACCGAGGGCCGGACTCGAACCGGCACGGGAGTTTCATCCCACTGGATTTTAAGTCCAGAGCGTCTACCGATTCCGCCACCCCGGCAACATAAAATATATTCAAAACTGTAAGAACTTCAAAAAAAACGTATCTTCAAAAACGAATTCCAAATATATAGGTTTAAGATATTTTTTGCAAGAATAAATAGATTTTTTTTACTAAAAACTTGATTTACATGAAAAATAAAACTAAATTTTGTTTCCAAATTTTGGGGCCTATAGCTCAGTTGGTTAGAGCATCTGACTCATAATCAGAGGGTCCGGGGTTCGAGTCCCTGTGGGCCCACAAAATAAAGCTCGTTTTCTGTCTGAATTCGAGCTTTTTTATTTTTAAACAGCCTTTACAAACCCGCTGATTATTTAATCTTTTTGTATGCACTTTGTATGTAGTTTGTATGCACTTTTTTCTCTAAAAACATTAAAATACATTTGTTAATAAAATAGTGTAATTGCAAATTAGCAATTATTACATATTAGAACAATATGTAAATCATATTACTTTGCCTCAATTCTTGGAATTAAAATTTTTAATATGCTTTTCAATCTTTTCTTTTCCTTCTTTTACTGCTACATTGTAACATTTCGGACAAGTTATTTTTCCCGTTCCTTCGATCATCGTCCAGTCTGGTTCTTTTGAAGCTCCGATATAAAAAGAAAATTCTTCTTTTTCTGCTCCGCAATACTCACATTTTAATTTTTCTTGTATCATTGTTTTATATCTCCATAGAATAAAAAAAGCGAAGCAATTTTTTTACTTCGTATTATATAAATATTAGTTCGATAATTCTTCCACTTCTTGGTGGATAAGTTCAGTTTGTGAAATATCGAAAACGGCTTTGAAAAAGAAAAATACTTCATCCGAGTTTTCAGATTCTTGATTTTCTTTCTTTGAAGGAATTGCAATATAAAAACCACTCTCCCCTTTTTTTACTTTTCTATTATGTTTTTGCCATTGCTGAAAACCACCAACAACAGAAAAAGAAATATTTGGATTATAAATTGCAGCTTGTCTCTCAAGTAAAATGCAATTTCTGCCTGATAAATAGTGACCTTCTGGATTTTTAATGTTTAATTGCATCATCAGCTGGTCTTTTTGATCTTGTGTTAAATCCTTAACACTTTGATAAATTGCTTTAATTTTTTGTTTTTTTGCATTATCCATTAGATACCTCGTTTTAAATTAGAAAAGTGAAAGTTGATTTTTAGTTACTTGATTTATTTGTTTTTGAGGAACACCAAGAAAATGAGCAAACTTAAGAGCAACTGAGAGAGAAGAAAAAGACCAAGACAAGATTTGACCAGTAGCTAAAGTTTTGTTAACCAGATAAGAAACAGAAGAAACCCCAACTTGATGAACACGGATAGAGTGAGCAGAACGAACACAATTTAAGATTACCATTTTTTAAGCCTTTGTTTTTGCTTTTGAACTGGCTTTGCCTTGCCAAGCATTAAAAAAAGAAACAAACCGAAAAACCAACGCTGAACTGTTGGCAAAAAGTGAAAAAAAGAACAAAACGCTGTTAAAAAAAAGGAAGCCGATAAGCAAGGGCGGGAAGCTTTTCACCCGTTTATATACCCTTGATTAGCGGACTCTTTTTTTTAGTTTTGTGGGTTTCTTTTTTTTGCTTTCGTTTTGCTAACAGAAAGCGTGCTTTGGTTTTTTGCTTGGTTTGTTTATTTTTTTAATATTTGCTTTCCTAGAACGTGCAAATTATTTGCGTTCCTTGAGCAAATGTTTTGCACACCACTGTGTTTTAATAAAGGATTTATTTGTGAAGTGATGTTTTTTACTGAACAATTAAATTCCGATGGTTACAAAAATGATTTCTTTTGTAAATAACCGAAAATCCAAATGTTTGTTTCCTCAAAACTTTTGGCTACCATATTGTTTTAAATAAAACAACTTAAAAGACAAGAATTAGAGTTTATTTGTGAAGTTTTGGAATGAAACGTGTGAGGACGGAACGCTGTTTGTTCAAGCGAACGCCGAATGAGTGGAAGTGGAGAAACGAACAATTGAACGGATAGAGAAGAAATAATTAATCATGAGGTGTTATATAGCTTCCCAAAATGTGTTTATTATAATATTCTAAAAGTTTATCTCGTTTCTTTTTGCAATCAGGACATTGACATGCAAATTTTTTCATACCATCTATTTGAAAAAGCACCTCTGCTTTAACAATAGAATAGTACTCCTTTTCTGAAGAAAGGATTGGTCTGTCAAATAAATGTGAGTAAAATAATCTTTTAGGCATAGTGTACAAACGTACACTAACTTGTAATGATTTTCAAGTGCAAATTATTACATTATATATATTATCAGATGGACAAAGTTTGGACAAAGTAGGTTATAATTAGGACAAAGTTGATTGATATGTGGACAAAAGTGATGATATTTTCATGTTTTTCAGTGATATATTTATTAAAAGGTGTGATTATAGGCTATAAAAGCAATTATTAAAATATATGGGTGTAAATAGGTTTTGGTTTGTCCATCCGTCCAAATGAACATAACGCTTACAAAATATATTATATAAATAGATAAAATATTATTGATAGAATTAGTGGAATGAATCTTAAAAAAAGAGGTGGAATACCAACATGATTATTAAGCCAAACGATGAAGCAATCCCACCAATCCCAAGAGCCTTGGCAAGTTGGAATAGTAAAATTAGAACGTTTCATTCCTAAATCATAAAATAAATCATGTGCAATTATTCTTATTGAAACAGAAATACAAATTAAACTAAGAGTTAGAAGTACAAAGTGAAAATCAAAAACGAATTGCGCACACGACATTGCGATAGCAAGGAGTGAAGCAATTACAGTATGTAAAATTGCGAACTGATAAGTATCCCAAGTATGCCATTTGCCTTTATAGAAGTTAGCAAGGGAAGCATTCTTTGCTGATGGATGCTCATTAGTTTCTTTTGTTATATAAGCATCGTGAGTTCCTTCTATGTAGTAGATTAACACCCAAAATAATATAAAAACGATTAGGATGGCCATTTTATTGACCTCAATATAAATAAGTTATTGTACCAAGCCCAAGTGACAAAGACATTATTATTGTAAGTGCTTTGACGATTTTTAGGATTGTACCATTACAAAAATTTGATAAACAAGTTTTCAAAATAGACCTCAAAGAAATAAGCGGTGCGATTAAGCACCGTTTTGAATTGTCTTATTAACCAGCTGAAACTTTAACTGTTCCGCTATCATTCCATAAAGCACCCGCAATAGTTGGGTCTGCAGAAGGCAAGGTAAAGATTGCGCCGCCTAAATATTTAAAGTTGCCATTATCATCAATTATTTTAGGACTTAGATAAATTTTGGAACTTATTAAAGCATTCAAGTCATTATATTCTTTTACAGTATGCTGATTTGTAGCTGTGTCTGTGAAATTAAATATTGAGTTGTTGTATTCTACTTTTGACCCCGCTATTGTTGAATCGGTTAAGTATAGACCAGGTTTGACATCGCCAATTGCAGAATTATCTACTTGGATTTTGGAAGTACTTAAGTGATCCATTATAATCCTACCGCCACCACCACTAGGAAAGACACTCATAAAATTCGATTTGAAATTTGTGAAATTATAGTGTTTGCCATTTTCTGGTTCATAGCCAGTAGCAAATGCAACGCTTACATTTTTAACATAAAAATCAGAGCCTTCACCTAAATGAATTATACTTCTCCAATAACTTGTGCTTGTTGAAGCCTCACCACTACCACCAATTACTTTCATATTACAGATGAAACCATTGACACGAGTAAAGACACAAGCAATCCTTGAGTCTCTAAGGTCTAAAGTGATTGGAGGATCTTGACCCCAACCAACGCCTTCAAAATATAGTAGCGCTGGATATGAAGTTGGAGTTCTACCTTCATATCCTTGAAAAACAAATTTATCCCAATAGGCAAAACCCACTTGATTAAAAGCGTAATTAAAATCACGTGCTTCAAAAGATATTCCTAAAGATTTAACACTCGTATCAAATGCATTTAGTAAAGACCATGTATCAGTAGCATTGTCTGCAAATTTTATTATTACTTGATTATTATTTCTGACTGGATTATCCTTACCATTTCTAACCCAATTGTAATAACCATTTATATCAGTTTTGCCTTCAGATTTGTTGATGAAGGTTCCAACCCAAACTAAACGAACAACACCATTTTTATTCTTGATAGTTGGAACTTCATCTTCATTGACTAGATGTTCACCAGGATGCAAAAGAATTAAAGCGTGTCTGCCTTTCAAGTCTTCGGGTATTACATTTAGAGCTTTGTATATTGATTTGAATGCAGTATCCCAAGTTGTTCCATCATTGTTGTCGTTGCCATAAACTGGGTCGACCATTAGACGAACACCTTTAAGAATTGAGTTATCCCATATTATGCAATCACCAGGGAATTCACCATCAACAATATAATTTTTAGTAGCAATGTCACTACCTAATGATTTTAAGTAACTACGTAGTTTTCTCATTCTGGTTTCTCCTTATTTTATAAGTACGCGAATAAGTTCATCAGCCCCAGAAGCTACATCAAGAGCAAAACCATTTATTGCTTGTGGTAAAACAGAACCAGCAATATCCATTTCGGGTTGAGCAGACGAAGAAGTTACAGCAGTTCCAGTACTTGGAACGGTTGCAGAAAGAACAGTTGAAGCAACGGCTTTTCCAGCTGAGTCGGATGAAACACTTGTACCAACAGTAACAGCACCACCAGAATAAACAAGTGCAATACCAGAAACAGAGATTGGCATTTGTTCACCGATTAAAGTGTCAGCATTACAGACACCTAGAGCTTTTGCATCGGCTGAACACAAAGCACCATCAAAACCAACGAAAAGGTTTTTGGTTAAAGTTGCAGCTGCAGTGATTGAAGTGATTAAGGTTAATTGTTCAGTTTTCATTTTATATAATTCCTTAAATTATTTTTATTGTTTTTTACGTGATTTAGATTTAGGATTTTGAGCTTCAATTTTTGGCGTTTCAGTTTCAGAGTTTAATTCATCAACTTTTGGAGCTTCAAAAGTTTCTGTTTCTTTTGGAGCTTTTTCTTCGCTTCGGCTCCGCTCAGCGACCGTTGTACTATATGGCTCGGTGATCTCTGTAAGATTCCAAAGTAAATGTTTTTCGCTATCAGAGTAAGGGAACTTGTCCCCTACTTTGTAGAGCTTTTTGTTTGAAAAAATTGAAGTGTCTTTAACTAAATACATACATTACCTCATTTAAGACAAACAATCGATTATTAAATAACCAGCATCAGCACCAACGATTTTAGGAACGAAAAGGTCTGTGTTTCTTACGATTTTAACTTTTCCTTTTTCGTCGTATGTATCAACGATTGGAAAGTTTTTCATTTGCAAAGTGTAACCAAAACTAGGCTCATAAAAAGATCGTGATTGTTTAGCTTCGGGAACATAAGCAAGAACAACAGAGTCAGTCCAAACATCTTGTAGAACACCGCTTTCATCTTCATAAACAGCAGAAGCGACATAAAGCGCATCAAATTGCAAAAGTTGTTTTAGTAAATCGGCTGTGATTACTGCGTGTTGAGTATATTTCACTTTATCAGTAATAGCGGCGTGATTTTTAAGAGCAACGAAAACAGCGTTAGACATTACAATAACATTCGGATTTTTAGCGATCTGTGAACGGACTGCTGAACGAGCTGTGTCTATTGTTGCAATTGGATCTGATGTTGAAGCATTGAATTGATCTGCAGCTGCTAAAGTCACTTTATTGGTTGCTGCAAAAAGCGAAGCGTTTTGAGCCATGTTGGCACAAAGCTTTTCTTTACGTAGTGCGATAGCATCGGTAACAACATTTGTTGCGTGCATTTTAAGATTTAGCATATCTTCGTTAATCTCCCGATAATCCATAGGATATTCTAAATCGTGTTCAGTAAGAACGAAATCGATTGTAGTGTTTACAGTTGGATTAATTCGATTAGAGTCTGCACGAATTGCTCTTTCTGTGTTGTAAATTTTGAAAGCTTCTTTTGTAAACTGAGGAATTTTACCTCCCTCCTTATTTACAGAAACTAACGGAAATAAGTAGTTTGCTACTAAACCATTGTTTGAATAAACACGAGCTAACTGTGTTAAAACGGGGTCAACTATACGGCGTGCATCTAAAGTACCAGGCATGATTATACCTCACCTTTTTTATTGATTAAAATATTTAAAGCTTCGTTGAAAGAAATTGCTTCTTCTTCTGAAAGTTGGGTTGCATCATTAAAAAGCTGTAAGGATTCTTCATCAACATTCATTTGAGAAAACTCATTTGAAGTTTTCTTTTTCTGTGTAAATTCAACTTTCTTAAGAACTTCATCTGTTTGGAATGGTTGAATTAAATCAGCAAGCTCTTGGAAATCAGAAACGATTTTTGTTTGTTCATCATTTGCAAAATCTAAAGACTGGAAATGACTAAGCAGAATAAGAAGCTTGTTTTTGATAGCTGGTGTAAGGCTATCGAAGTTTAGTTTATCGATCATATTCTTTTGGAAATAAGCTGCATCAATTTTTACATTAAGCTCATTGATTTTAGATTGAAGTTCTGTTTCCAAAGTTGAATTATTTTGATTAGGAAAACTTTCCATAAACTCAACAATTTTTGCAACGTCAGATTTTAGAGAATTGAATTGTTCTAATGAAAAAATGTTTGGTTCAGTTTCAGAACCCCCTTCAGTCCCCCTTGAAAATGGGGATACCTTGTCTTGCTTTTCTGTTGGAGTTGTTTCTTCTGATTCATCAAGTTCAATTGCAGAAAATTCCATTTCGAAAGATCCAGATTCATCAGCATTAAGATTTAATTCTGCTAAGCCTTTAACTGCTGGTAAGACTCCACCAAGAAAACCGACATGATTCAATGAAAGTGTTCCATCCTCATTTTGCGTAAGAGAAACAGAGCGGTTCTTATAAATCTTTTGCTTTATTAATTCTAAGAATTCTGGAACGAGATCTGAGGCTTCGGCAAAAAGTGATTCGCCTTTGATAAACAAATTTTTAATCCAACCGAAAGCTGGAGAATTAGTTTTTGGATGCCCTACGACAATTGGAGTTGGCTCTTTGTGATTAAGAATGATTGAGTTTAGGTCGTCTAAGGTATAATCCTTAGTAACTCCGCTAGAGGAAGTGTGTTTTCCGACCTTAAAGATTTCGAGTTTCATATTAACCTCATTGTTTGTAAAAATATCTTATTAAGATTAAATCTAAATAATAGTTGATTTTAAAATAAACTATTTGTATTATAATGTCAAGTAAATTATAAACTAATTGCTTTATTATTTGGAGTTAGAAATGGCAAGACCAAAGAAAGAAATAGATGGTAGTAAAGTGCAGCAATTAGCTGAATACGGACTAAATAATACAGAAATTGCGGAATATTTTAATGTGTCTGAAGGAACTATTAGGAATAGTTTTTACGAATTTCTTGCAAAAGGGAGATTAAACGTAAAAACTAAGTTAAGAAGGAAACAAATTCAAGTAGCATTGAAAGGAAATCCAGCTTTACTAATTTGGTTGGGTAAAATAATGTTAGGGCAAAAAGAAAAGATTGAGACTGAGGGAAAATCTGAATTAACTATTATTAGAAAGATTGTGGAACTGGGTGAAAAGAAATTAAAAACTGAGAGCAAGAAAAATGAGTGATAAATTAGTTGAAATAGAATATCACGAAAAACAAGATGAGATATTCTTTCGTGATGATGTTAGGTTCAAAGTTATTGCTAAAGGTCGGCGTTTTGGTTTGACTAAGGGAATGATAAATTATGCTGTTGAGCGTGCATTGAATGGCAAGGGGGAAAAGATACTTTGGGTTGATACTACTTACCCAAACATTCAAAGATACATTGAGCGTTACGCTATGCCTATTTTAAGGCACTTGCCTAAAGGATATATGGATTGGAATAAATCCAGAAATGAGATTAAACTGTTTACGGAGAAAGAAGCAATAATAGATTTTCGTTCTTCTGATAGACCAGAAAATATTGAGGGATTTGGATATAATTTAATAATAATAAATGAAGCTGGAATAATATTAAAGAATGAAAATTTATGGTTGGAATCTATTCGTCCAATGATGTTGGATTATAAGGCTGATGCTATTATTGGGGGAACTCCAAAGGGAAAGAAATATAGAGGGAAAGAGCATTTGTTTTATAAGCTATTTAAGAAAGGAAAACCCCCTCTAAATCTCCCCCTTGAAAATGGGGAGACTTTTGCGGATATGAAAGAATTGCAGAAAGCAAAGCAAGGTGATTTGTTTCCAGAGGAAGCCGAAAAAGTAAGTAATTGGAAGTCATATAATTATTCGAGTTATGATAATCCCATGCTTGATAAAGCTGAGATTGATGAGCTTGCGAGTGAAATATCTCCAGCATTAAGGGACCAAGAGATTTATGGTTTGTTTGTGGATGCCAATACTGAAAGGATTATTAAACGTGAATGGTTTGGAGTAATAGATAGAATAAACACTGAAGAAAACCGCAAAGCCGGAAAGGCACTAAGGATTATACAGAGTTGGGATACTGCTTTTAAGAAGAATCAAGAGAATGATTTTTCTGTGTGCACTACTTGGGAGGTTTGGAATAATAGATATACTTTAATAGACATTTTTAGAGAGAGGTTGGAGTTTCCAGAGTTAAAGAAAAAGGTAATTGAATTGAATGAATTGTTTAAGCCGAATGAAATAATTATCGAGGACAAAGCAAGCGGAATTAGTTTAATTCAAGAGTTGCAGAGAGAAACGGTATTACCGATAAAGGCTATAAAAGTTAGCAGCGATAAGATTAGTCGTGTGCATTCCATTACACCAATAATCGAAGCTGGGAATGTAACGCTGTATGTATTAAGTGAGCATGTGAATAAGTTTTTAGATGAGTGTGAGGATTTTCCGAATGGGGAGTTTGATGATATGGTGGATAGTATGAGCCAAGCTCTGGAATATTTGAGGAATAGTGTTGTTAGGGTGGAGATTCCTAGACCGATTAGTAGGAAGTATAGAAGAAAGAAAATTTACTGACAAGAATAGCACGCGGATTGAACGGATTAGACTGATAAGAACGGATAGAGCAGAAACCCCGATGGAATAGGAAAAGAAAGAGCATTCCACGGGGCAAGGATGGATTAAGAGTAAGATTAGGAATTAAGATTAAGAGGTTTTTATGAGCAAGTTATATATGGAGTATTTGAAGAGGGAGAATACTTTTCTTGGGATGATTGGGAATATTCTTCCAGATCCAGATAAGATTCTTGAACAGAATGGGAATGACCTTTCTATTTATAGGGATTTGCTGATTGACCCTCATTTGACTGCAACGATACTTCAAAGGAAAATGCAAGTGTTGCAAATGGGATGGGAAGTTGAGAGTGAAAGCGAGCAACTGCGTAATGAAGGAATTGAGATAATGAGAAGATTTCCTATGCAGAATATCATGAGTCAAATGCTAGATTCAATTTTGTATGGGTTTAGTGTTTCTGAAATATTGTGGATGAAAAGTAATGGAAAAATTGTACCAACTGAAATTATCGCAAAGCCTCAAGAGTGGTTTGCCTTTGATAAAGACAATGAGTTGAAGATTGTTGAAGGGGCTTCGACTCCGCTCAGCCGCCGTGGATTAAATAAATTGGTGGAAGTGCCTAAGTATAAATTTATTTTGGCAAGGCATCAGCCAACGTTTAGTAATCCATACGGTGAAAAGATATTGAGTCGCTGTTATTGGCCAGTGAAGTTGAAGCAATCATCAATTGAAAGCTGGGTGCAGTTAATTGAAAAGTTTGGAATCCCATATTTGATTGGGGTTGTTTCTGATACTGCTACTCCTACAGAAAAAGAAGCTGTTATTGATGACTTATTGGAAATGATTGAAAACAATGTTGCTACTCGTGGAGTGTCGCAACAGATTGAGATTAAAGAGCAGACAACTTATGATGTTGGTCAAATGTTTGAAAAGATGGTGGAGTTTCAGAATAAGGAAATCTCTAAAGCTGTGTTGTCTGTTACTCTTACTATTGATGTTGGAAATAGTGGAAGTTACAAGGCTAGTGATGTTCATAGACAAATGCTTGAATATATCGGGATTAGTGATAAGAAGATTATTGAGGGTGCATTGAATCAGATGTTTGATTATTATACTGAGTTGAATTATGGTACTTCGACTTCGCTCAGTAACCGTGATAAGAAGATTCGTGTGAAGCTGACGAAGAAAGAGCGGATTACTGAGGAGACTGCTGGTAGAGATAAGATACTTAGTGATATTGGGATTAATTTTAGTAAAGATTACTTCAAGAAAAAATATAATTTAGGAGACGATGACTTTGAATTAGCCTCTATGAAATAGAAAAGAATCCCAGTGGAATATTAAAAGAAAAAGCATTCCAAGGGATAAAGAAAAATAGAACACAGCTTGAACGAATTTGCACAGATGATAATTAGGATCATTTATTGTCGTTTGTAGTCATTAAAAATGATATAAGGTAATATTAAAATATTGAACAATAATTATTGCATATCTTGATTTTATAAAACAATTTATTTAAGTTAAAAACTAAGAAAGGCATAGTGTGGATGTTTGTGAGGAAAATGTGATGGGATTTAATATGAGCGCTGGTTTACTTAAGAAAAAAAATTAGAAAAGCTATTGTTGCTATTAGACGAGTTATGCCGGTTAAAGAAAAATAAGTTGACTATAGAAGTTTTTTGATACATAACGATTAATAAGGCATAATTGTTAGAACAGACAAAGTTAAAAAAGAAATCATATAAAGTAGTTTATAAAAGGGAGTGGTTATGAAATTATTGAAAAGTATTTTTTTAGTTTTATTTATTTCAAACGCATGTAATGCTCAATGGCAAAAATCTACATTAGATATAGAGCATACATCTGGTGTGATGAATTTTAATGACAAAGTAATAGTTGGAACAAGTGGAGATGGGATTTATTATTCTACTACTGATGAAGAAACTTGGGTAAAATATTCAAATGAGTTTGACTCAGTTGGTGATAAATTCAGTGTTTATAAATTTTATCAATTTGAAGATTTATATGCTTGTACGGATGTGGGATTGTTTAGATTATCTAAGGGTGAGGAAAATTGGGAATACTTAAACCAAGGAAAATTTAGAGCGTTTTACAAAGGCGATGGTTACTTGCTTTCAGTACCAATTGATGGCGAAAAATTATTACGTTCCACTGATGATGGACATACTTGGGAAGTAATAGATAGTGATTGGACATATGCATTTATGACTATCATTAATTATAAAAATAGTCTACTTGGTGCACATGATAAAGGTTTATACCAATCTTTTGATAAAGGTTTGACCTGGATAAAAATAGATGATTACAGCAATACTTTTGAATTGAAAGTCAGTGATAATAAAATTTATAGAGCAACCAATAGCGGAATTCTTATATCTGAAGGAAACATAGACGAATGGACTAATATTGGTCCAAGTGCACAATTTATAAATGATTTTACAGTATTTGACGACCTACTAATAATTTCTGGATATAACAATGGATTGGTTTGCAAGAACAAAAATTCGAATGGATGGGTTAGGTCCGATTTAGGCTTAAAAGGAGATGGAGTTTACGAGGTTAAAGCCACCAATGTAATTGGGGATAAAGTTTTTACAACAAATAATTCTGGATTATGGATACGAGATTTGAACGATTTTTATATTCCTCAACTTGAAGTTACAAAATTAGTTGAATTTAATGAAAAACCAGAGGTGGGCGATTCTTCATTTACTCACTTTTCGTTGAGCAACAATGGGTTTGATACATTATTTATAACCGATATTATTAGTGACAACCCAAATTTTAGAGTATGGAGTAAAAATTTCGCATTGGCTCCCAATTCGGGATGGTCAAATGTAATTACATATAAACCCACAAATGCTGGGAAAGAAGATGCTACACTAAAGATTATAGCTAAAAACAATAAATATGGTAATAATAATACAGTTAAGGTCTATGCTGAAGCTTTGCCTACAAAATTTGCACTCAATCAAAATTATCCAAATCCATTTAATCCTAGTACAGTGATAAGTTATGATTTACCAAATAATGGATTTGTGGAATTAAAGGTTTATGATATTTTAGGGAAAGAAGTTGCAAATTTAGTTAATGAAGAGCAACAAAGTGGTAATTACAAAGTAGAGTTTAATGCTTCTTCTTTTTCTAGTGGAATTTATTTTTATAGAGTTGTAAGTGGAAATAATTCAATGATTAGAAAGATGGTGTTGTTGAGATAGAAGTAAAAGATTTAAATTCTTTTGGTTTTCTGGGCGAGGCAGGATAAATGGAGCAAATGTTAGTTTCTTCATAACTTTTGCGGAATTTAGCGTTTACCCGAAGCCCATCTACGCAATTAAGTGGCATTGAATAACGGAACGAAAAAGGGAATTTCTTTCTGCCCTTTGTAGTGAAGTGGTAAAATCTTGATAGACTAATATGGCAAAGCTCCTAAATGTTGTTTTGATTTACTACCAAATTTGTTTTGTGCCGAGTTTATATAATTGAAGTTATGCGAAGCATTTCCACGCTATCGCATAACCAGCAATTATGTAATACTGGCTTTCTAATGTGATGTGACGGGGTGTTTTTTGTTTAATGATGTTAGTATTTAATGATTAGAATTGTTAGTTTTCTAAAAATAATTAAAGTAATTAGTAATTATACTATGTCATTCATTAGCTAATATATAAAAGAAATATTTATGGATAAACTAGAATTAATACCAATTGAAAATTTATTAAAAAAAGAATTTTTCATTCCTGCTTACCAAAGAGGCTATCGGTGGAACGAAAGACAAGTAATAGATTTATTGGAGGATATTCTTGAATTTCAAGAGAAAGAAGATAAAGAAAAAGGTGAATTTTATTGTCTTCAACCAATAGTCGTGACTAAAAAGATAAATGATGGATGGGAAGTTATTGATGGACAACAAAGGCTTACTACGCTATTCATTCTTTTATCCTATCTCGAAGAAGCAAGAAAAATTATGTTTAACAGAGTTGAGAAATTTGTCATATCTTATGAAACAAGAGAAAAAGAAGATTACAGCAGCAAAGAATTTTTAGAAAAAATATTAGAAACAAAAGAGGTTAATACTAAAAACATTGACTTTTTTCACATTAGTAAAGCCTATATATCAATAAAAAAATGGTTTGAATACAATAACATTAATAAAGCTGATTATTTAAATACTCTACTAAAAGTAGACTACAGAGATGCTAAAGACATTGCCAATAATGTGCGATTTATTTGGTACGAAGTGCAACCGAAAAGTGAGAATTTATCAAAGAATATTTTCACAAGAATAAATATGGGCAAAATTTCACTTACAAACGCTGAACTTATTAAAGCTCTATTTTTTATAAATAGTAGCCAAACAGATAAGGAAAGAGAAAAATACCAACAGAAACTTGCTTACGAATGGGAAAATATAGAAAATACTTTACAAAATAAGAGTTTTTGGTTTTTCTTAAATAAAACTTACAACTCAAAGCCTACAAAAATTGCATATATCTTTGATTTAATTGCAAATAAATATCGAAATGAGGTAACAATTAAGATAAACAAATCAATTGACAAGTACTATACTTTCTATATATTCAATAACCTAATAAAGAACAACAAAAAAACAAAAAATGAATTATGGGAAGAAATAAAAACATATTTTAGAACTTTTGAAGAATGGTATAATAACAATGTATATTATCATTTAATTGGTTATTTAATTCATATAGGTGAAGATGTTGAACAAATTAAATTACTTTCTAATAATATCTCAAAATCAGATTTCAAAAAAGAACTAATTAAATTAATAAGTTTAGATATTAAGAGAAAATTTGAAAAAAAGAGAATTGAATCGATAATTGAATTGTCGTATGAAGAAAACAGTGATCTCATTAGGGAAATATTGCTTTTGTTTAATGTTGTTTCAACAATGAATAGTAAATATTCAAAATTCCCTTTTGAAAGATTTATTGAAGAAAAGTGGAGTTTGGAGCATATTCACGCACAAAATTCAGAAGATTTAAAAACTGACAAACAAAGAAGGCTACTATTAGAAGAACAAAAAATATTTTTCAACAATGTAAAAGAGGAAAATATCGAAGAAAAAATAACAAACCTTTTAAAAGTTAGTAATATTGAACTTGATTCATTTGTTAGTTTACAGGAAGAAATATTTCAAAAATATTCGGAAAATGAAAACGTAAATATACATTCCATTGATAACATGGCTTTACTTTCCACTGAAGATAATTCTGCATTAAACAATAACATTTTTCCGATAAAAAGAGATAAGATAATTGAACTAGACGAAAAAGGTTCATTTATACCTATTTGCACAAAAAATGTATTTCTTAAATATTATAGTAAAGACGTTTCTCAAAATTCAGAGTGGACAAAAAAAGATAAGGAAGCATATCGGAATGAAATTGAAACAAAGTTAAATGAATTCTTACCTAATGAAGAAAAAACTGATGAAGACTAAATATACTTTTTGGGAATTATTAAGAAATTATGGAGTTGAAATTCCAAAAATTCAACGTGATTATGCACAGGGTAGAAAAGACATTGCAATTGTAAAAATTGTAGATAAATTCTTAGAGGATATAAAAGAGTCCATTAAAAAAAACGAGGAATTAAATCTTGATTTTGTTTATGGTAAAGTTGAAAATAATATACTAATACCACTTGATGGTCAACAACGCTTAACCACTTTGTTTTTAATTCACTGGTATATTGTATTAAAAGAAAACAAGCTAACTGATGAAATAAAATCAGTTCTATTAAAATTTACGTATGAGACCAGAGTAAGTTCGGGTGATTTCTGCAAAAGTCTAATAAATGAAAATATAGATTACAATGCAATAAATGGGAAGATTAGTAATACGATAAAAGATAGCAAATGGTATTATTTGTCTTGGGAACTTGATCCTACTGTATCAGCTATGTTGAATATGCTAGATACGATACACAGTAAGTTTAAAGATCTTGAACAACCTTTATTTGAGAAATTGGAAAAAGGAAATAATGTAACTTTTCAGTTTTTACCTCTTGAACAGTTCAAACTTACTGATGAACTTTATATAAAAATGAATGCAAGAGGTAAGCCACTTACTGAATTTGAAAATTTCAAAGCAAATTTCTCTCAATATTTAACATCAATAGAAGAAAAATCAAAATTAGACAATGAATGGTTAGATGTGTTTTGGAATTTTGAAAAAAACGAGCACTCAGAAATAATCACTAAAAATGTTGATGAGAAATTCTTCAATTTTTTTAAAAATATCACACTGAATTTTTATGCAGAATTAAAACCAGTTAATAAAGAAATAGTTGAAAATTTTAACCTTTTTGATAATTACCAAGAAGTATACCAAAGTGAGAATAATGTAAATCAGATTACTAAAATATTAGATGGACTAATTGATTATGAGGATATTAAAAAAATTTTCATAGACTTTTTATCATCATCAATAAATTATTGGCAAAGAATACGTTTTTATTCCCTTGGACTTTTTTTCATAAACTATGGGAAAATAACTGATGAAAATGAATATATCTTTAAAAGGTGGTTGAGAGTTTCAACTAATCTTATCAATAATACTTTAATTCAAAGTGCTGATAATTATCAAGATGCAATCCGTGCAATCAAAAAATTGAGTGAGAATATCGAAGATATTTACACATCAATAGGTCAATCTTCAGATACAATTGAATATTTCTTAGGTATTCAGAGAAAAGAAGAAAGTACTAAAGCAAAGTTAATAATTGAGAATTCAGAATGGGAAGAATTGTTTTCTAATATTGAACAGCATCCATATTTTGATGGGCAAATTGGGTTTATTCTAGAGTACTCTAAAGATCAAAACAATAATTATGATAAAGATATTTTTAGAAGCAGCTCCCAAATACTTTCAAAACTATTTGGAAAGGAATTCAGGGAGAAGTATGACTATTTATTCCAAAGAGCATTATTAACAAAAGGTAATTATCTTGTTGATGTTGGTCAAAATAAAACATTTTGCATATTTGATGAAGCATTAAGAACAAAAATGGATAATTGGAGAAAGGTTTTTAATGATAATCTCAAAACAAAATATTTAAAAGAATTATTGATGGATGTTGATGAATATAATATCAAAGATAGTTTAATTGCAATTGTAAGAAGACACAGCAAAACAAATTGGATGAAGTATATTATAGAAAAACCTGATAATATTTCTTATTGCAATTATCGTCAAATAAGGTTCTATTCAGATAAAATTTATCTTTTATCAAAAGTTCAAATGAATGGAATGCATAGAGAATTAAATTCATGGGACTTGTATGAACATGTATTTCAAGACAAAATATTTATGCCTTTTCAACGAACACGTTATTATGAAAGCAAATCCACAGAAGAACCTCATATTTTTATTGGACCTTTTGATTATGATAAAAATAAATATTATTTAATTATAGAGTTTTTTGGAACCAACAAATTTCGACTAAAGTTGTGTGAAAAAATAACGGAAAATCATTATTGGCATTATTCTCCAAGAATCCCAGATAAATTTAGTAAATTATTAATAAGTTATGGTTTTGATAAAAATACAATAACACTTAAAAAAGATGAGATAGAACCGAAAATAGAAACAATCTGTGATGAATTACAAAAATTAAAAGATTAAAGCTCCAAGAAAATATTTGCAAAGGGGTGGTTGCATAATTGATAATAACCAAATCAACTAAAACAAACATATAATTATTAGTAAAATTGAAGTTTCAAGAAGAAAAAGGAAGGGCTACCAAGGTAGAGGGCACAACCTCAGTAGCCCTTTTGAGTCGTTGTATTGCTACAACTATCAGTTGAAACTTAAAGAATAAAAATTGTGTTGTCAAGAGATTATTTTACTTGGCTGTGGATATTGTTAATAATTTTTGTAAAGATTTATGATTTTGGATAGTCATCTATTGGACCAAATTCTTTAAGTCTATTTTCCATTCTTTCTGTTAGAAGGGCAAGTGAACCTTGCACCAATGATAATAGAAAAAAGCTAAGTTTATTTTTATCAAAATAATTTGAACCTCCGAATATATCGAAACGTGTTTCGAGATTATCATTAAATCTTAGATAACAGCCTTTGTCTGCAAGCTCTTTGAACATTTCGAATGATATATACAAATTGGTTGCTTCATTTGTGATGGCTTTGTTTAACATTTCGTTCATGTTGTTGCCTCTTGGGTTTATAATAGTTGTAGCTAATATACGAATAAAAATGAAATGGATTAAAGAAGTTGGAATAAGGTTATTTAATTGTTTTTATTTAGTATTTTGCACAATATTATTCTGAAACATAACTAGAGCAAAAGGCAACTAAGATGAAGTGTGAAGTTCAAACTAAAGATAATAAAATATTTGCACCTCTTAAAAACAAGTGGTTAATGTCAAAGCCTGAAGAAATGGTAAGGCAGAAATATATTTGTCGTTTAATTAACCATTATGGCTTTACGTTTGAGCAAATGTCACAAGAAGAGAAGGTAAACAATTCTCAAAGAGGCCAAGGGCGTGCAATGGCTGATATTGTTGTATGGAAATCGAAAGATGATAGAATAAAAGAGAACAGTCCAACAATAGTTATAGAGTGTAAAGCCGAGCATTTGACTATTAGAGAAGAAGATTTTTTTCAAGGGTACAACTACGCTTCATGGGCTGGGGCTGAATTCTTTGTTACAACAAATTTAAAAGAGACAAGAGTTTTCAAGGTACGTAAAGGTAAGATCCCTAAAAGACTTGATGAAATTATTGATATGCCTGATGCTAAAATAATTAATGATAAGAAAAAAATTATTGAATTATTGCAGCAAACAAAAGCCTTTACTAGAGATGAGTTTTCTAAACTACTTTTCAAATGTCACAATATTATTAGGAATAATGACAAACTATCACCTGAAGCTGCATTTGATGAAATTAGTAAAATTTTATTTATTAAAATTAGATATGAGAGAACTAATGATGGAACTCAAATTTTTTCATTAGATGAATTTGAAAAGGGTAGAAAAAACTACGAACAATTTAAATCAGATGATGCACCTGAGTTCTATCAATTTTTATTTGAGCAAACAAAAAAAGATTTTAAAGATGATGATCTGTTTGAAAGTCATGAAAAAATAAATGTTAAGCAAGGTAGTTTTGAAGCAATAGTTAAAGAGCTGCAAAAATATAATCTTTCAACTACTTCAGATGATGTGAAAGGGATAGCATTTGAAAAATTCTTAGGAAGGACTTTTAGAGGTGAGTTAGGACAATTTTTTACACCTAGACCAGTAGTTGATTTTATGGTAGAAATACTTGATCCTCATGAGGGAGAGGTGGTTTGCGACCCCGCTTGTGGGAGTGGTGGCTTTTTGATTAAGACATTTGAATATGTAAGGTCGCAAATTGAAGAAGATATACAGAAAGCAAAAGAGAAGATAAAGGTAAAATACTATGATGCAAGTTTTGAAAAACTTTCAGAGAAAGAGAAAACATTAATTGACGAAATTGTAAATAATTTATTTAATAAACTTAACACAGAGTTGGACATAAATAATGAGAGAAGTCGCTTAAGAACACTTTCGTATGATTGTATTTTTGGAACTGATGCAAATTCTCGAATGAGTAGAACTGCAAAAATGAATATGATAATGCATGGCGATGGTCATGGTGGAGTGCATCATAATGATGGTTTACTTAATGTAAATGGAATTTTTGAGAATCGATTTGATATAATATTAACAAATCCCCCATTTGGTTCGAGGGTAGAAAAGACGTTGAAAATAACGGAAGACGATAAATTTACTGATGAGACAAGAATTAAGAAATATCAAAATATATTTGGTCCCGCTTATAACGAAGCAATGAAACAGGTTACAGATAATATTGGGTCTCCAATTCTGAATTTGTATGAAACAGGAAAAATGAGTTCTTTAACAGAAGTTCTATTTATAGAGAGAAGTTTAATGTTACTAAGGCCTGGAGGAAGAATGGGAATTGTTTTGCCTGAGGGTGTTTTAAATAATAGCAATTTACAGAAGATACGTGACTATGTTGAGAGCAAAGCAAAAATACTTTTAATAACTTCAATACCTCAAGATGTATTTATTGCTTCTGGTGCAACGGTAAAGCCAAGTTTACTATTCTTTAAAAAATTTACTGACGAAGAGAGCAAAACTTATTTAAAAATTGTATCTGAAGCGGAAAAGGAAGTAAACAAAAAATATGAGCAAGAAGTATTAGCTCTGAAAAAAATGTTGGAGCAAAAGGGAAAAATGGCTCTTAATAAGGATGAAAAGAAAGAAGCTAGAAAGCAGTTGAAAAATTATGAATTAAAGATTGAAATAGAAATAAAGTCTAAAGTAAAAGAAAAGTTTGATTATGAAATACCTATTGCAGAAGTTGAAAAAGCAGGGATCAGTACAACAGGAGCTGAAATAGATAACGAGCTTAATCCTTTAAGAGATGAGTATGTAAAATATAGAGAAAAGAAAAAGCTTTGGGAAAATGTTATAGATTCTGTTAGTTATGATATTGCTGATAATGAAAAAATCATAAGAATTTCTAAAGTTAGTGAACCGGTAGAAATTTATGGATAAGATGAACAGAAATAAAAAGGCGGTTCTTGAATTTATATCTTATTCTAGTTTTGAAAAATGGTACGTCAGTTATTATTTAAATCCTTATAGAATAACAAGTAAATACCCTTTAATATCTTTAGATAATTTAATTGAACCAATACAAATTAGAGTAAAAAAAGACGACTATGATGGACTTTCCCCAATTGTTGGTAAAATTAGTTTCAAAGATGGAAAGATTCATTTAAGAGATGAGAATAAAACTGGTATGGATTTATACGTTTTGCCGATTAATGAATTATTGGTTTCAAAAATAAATTTTCATCAAGGAGCAGTAGCAATTAATAATAATGGTAAATTAGTTTGTTCTACTCATTATCAACCATATAAAATTGACAATAATAAAATAAATAGGAACTATCTAATACTTGTTTTAAGGAGCAATGGATTTTTAAATTTTATTAAATACTTACGAGCTGATGGTATAAAAAACGAGGCTACATACGAATTTATTGGACAATTAAATATTCCTTTCCCAAAACTGGAAGAACAAACTAGAATAGTTAAATCTTATTATGACAGAGTCCAACTTGCTGAGAGGCAAGAGATGAATGCAAATAAAATAGAGAAAAATATTGAGACATATCTTTTTGATGCTTTGGGAATAAAAAAACTACAAAAAGGAAAAAATAAAAAAGGATTGCAAATTGTAAATTCTAGAAATGTTGAAAGGTGGGCCGTTGATTTTCTAAATAAAGTGGCTGTTATTTCAGAAATATTAAGAGGTAAATATAAAATAGTAAAGCTTAGGGATTTTATAGACTCTTATCAATATGGGTTATCTGAAAAGTCATCAATAGATAAGATTGGACCACCCATGTTAAGAATGAATAATATACTAAACTCTGAGCTTGACATTACTATATTGAAGTACATTTCTATTAACGATAATGTTAAGGATAAATACACATTGGATAAGGGAGATTTGTTATTTAACAGAACCAATAGTAAAGAACTTGTTGGTAAAACGGCAATTTTTTATGAAGATGAGGAATATACTTTTGCTTCCTATTTAATAAGAGTTGTAGTTAATACAGAAAAAGCAAATGTAAATTATATTAATTACTTGTTTAATTCTAGTCTTCTTAAATATCAAAAAGATATGGTTAGTAGACAAATCACAGGCCAGGCAAATATTAATGCTCAAGAAATGCAAGAATTTCTATTCCCCTTACCTCCTTTGCAAACACAAAAAGAAATAGCAAATATTTTAGATAAAATGAGAGATGAGATGAATTCTCTTAGGCAGCATGCAAAAGAAAATCGAACATTAGCGATTGAAGAATTTGAAAAGGAGATATTTAAATGAAGATAAAAGAACTGTGGATTGAGGAATATAAAAACCTTAAAGATTTCAAGATAAATTTTGAGTCAGATAATCCTATCTCAGTATTTATCGGTAATAACGGGTCTGGAAAGTCGAACATGCTAGAAAGTATAGTTTTGATTTTTAAGTATCTGTTACTTGATGAAATAGATATACCCATTTTTAAGTATTCTATAAAATACGAATGTGAAGGAAATAATATTTCCATTAAACAAGATGCGTTGGATGGTTATAAAATAATGATAAACGATGAACAAAAGGATTTATCTTTTTTGCGTAGTGGATATTTAGGAACCAGATATCTCCCAGATAATATTTTAATATATTACTCAGGCTTTAACAAAAGAATGCAGAATTATACTCAAAAATTTGATGATGATTATAGGAAAAGTGTTGAAAAATCTGGAAATAACAGTAAGCGACATATGTTCTATGTGAATCCAGATTATTTTCCATTAATTCTTCTTTCAATGTTGTCTTCTGATTTAACTAGCGTTCATGACTTCCTAAAAGAAAAATTCAATATTGAAAAAATTGAAAATTTTTCTATTAAATTTAAGCAACCTAGATGGGCAAAAAATTCTAATGCAAGCATTGATACTTTTTGGGGAGCGAAAGATGGAAATGTAAAAACGTTCCTGAGTAATTTAAAAAGAAACCAGAATGAAATTAAAAATGAAAATACATTCCTTTTTTCAGGTGATAAACTAAAAACTATTAGAGAGGATGAGCATATTGGTTACGACAGAGACTTATATAAAATGCTGGATGCTACCTATTTGGATGATTTAATAGATAATGTTAGTGTTACACTTCTTAAAACAACAGGAGAAAAGGTTAATGATTATAACTTTTCAGAAGGTGAGAGACAACTTCTCACAATCCGAGGACTTGTAGAGTTTTTTGATTATAAAGAAACCCTATATCTTTTTGATGAACCAGATACATTTTTACACCCAAAATGGCAAAGGGATTTTATTGGCGAAATTGAGAATTTTATTGGTGAAAAAAATCATTTTCTTATTACAACTCACTCCCCTCAAGTATTATCAAGTATGCATGAGAATAATGTTTGGACTATGGAAAATGGCAAAATATATTCGATTGATTCAAATGGCTTATTTGGTAGAGATACCAACTCTATATTGGAAGAAGTTATGGAAACTTCGGAAATGTCACTCAAAGCAAATAAATATATTGAAAAGTTTAGTAATGCAATAGCACAAAAAGATGTGGAATCAGCCGAAAAATGGTTAGTAAATTTAAAAGAACATTTGTCTGAAAAGGATCCATTTTATACTGTAGCAGAAATGAGGATTGATCGATTGAAGAGAAAGTCAAATTGAAATTTATAGTAAAAGGATCTTCGCCTCAAATATTTGAAGATTGGAAAGAAAACTGTCGGGTTATTAATGAACCAAGATGGGACATGTTTCAGAACCCTGAGAAAGAGAGCGTAAAGGAAGCATTACTGCTGGACCAAGGTTATATCTGTTGTTATTGTGGACTAAGAATTGAGAATGATCCATCGACTGAGATTGAACATATAAAACCCAAAGTAGAATGTACTGGGACAGACGAACAAAAAGCTATGGATTATGATAATTTTCTCGCTTCTTGCAATGGGAGTCAAAAAGAACCGAAACCTAGAATTACCCATTGTAATAATTTTAGACAAAATAAACATCTTGTAATTACTCCACTTAATGAAAAGTGCGAAAGTGTTTTTTTATATACTTCTAAAGGCATTACTATTTCTAAGGACTCCACTGAAAGTATAAAGAAATTAATTGAAGAAGTATTAAACCTAAATGCTACAAAAATAAAAAACAAACGTGAAGAAATTCTTCTCGCACTTGAAAATGATTTTGCTACTAAGTCTGAAGAAGAAGTGAAAGAGGAAATTCATGCTCTATCTCAAAAAATAAATGATAGATTTAAGGAAATGTGTTTTGTGAGTATTAACTTTTTGCAAAATACTTTTTTATGAAGGTTTCAACAAAATAGTGGATGAGTATTGTTTAATAGAGAGATGTGTTATGGTATCTCACAGAATTACAATGGCAAACTCAGAACGAATTAAATAATACATCTTTATTCTATTATGAAAAGTCTGTTTCAAATAGATGTTTGCTAGGGGTTAGAGTTAAAATTGCTTCATCTTCAATTTTTTGAGTTGTAACTAAATCTGCATCACCAAAATTATCTTTCAAATCGCCTTCTTCGTTTAGTGCTAAAATATATTGAAATTTTTTGCCTAATGATTTTTGTTCATCGAGGTATTTTATTACACTTATAAAGTGGGCTTTATCCATGCCATCAAAAATACCATCATGGATTAAAAAACGAGGCATTTTAATATTGTTATCGATAGCATGGAATAAAATAGATAAATCACCAAATACTCTTATTCTTAATAACAATTATACTGATAATACCAGTTACAAAACCATTAAGAGCACAACTGAAGAAAATGACATTGTGTTTTTAAGTGAAAAAGAATTGATGATACATTGCAATATGAAGCTCAACAATGAAAGACTTGATAGAGTTAGAGTTTGTTTATCAATGTTTGACTGATATTCGTTATTCTGACATTCAGAATATTAAGCATCCAGACGTTGAGGATGCCACATGGAAAGTTAGAAAAAAGAAGGCTCGGCAAATACTAGAAATACCTCTAAGTAACTTAGCATTATTTATTTTGGCGAAGAATAAAGAATATCCGCAGCCTTACCTATAATCTCAAACAGAAGCAAAACAAGTACATCAAAGCGCTATGCGAACATGCTGAAATTGACACTCTGGTTACATCTGTAAAATATCAGGGAAGCAATAGAATTGAAACAGCAACAAAGAAATATGAGGATATAGGAACACATGCGACAGGCAGAACGTTTATAAGTTTGTCATTACAGAAAGGAATGAAAGCTGATGTTTAATGGCAATTACTGGGCACACTACATATAAAATGATGCAGAAATATTTGAAGATTGCCGACGAGCATAAACGTGATGAAATGGATAAAGTATTGGGAGGCCCAATGCGAATTATAAAATAGATTCGGAATATTATCAAGTATAAAAGTACCAAGTGATTCAATAGCATCCTCAAAATTCCCTTTAAATAAGTAGCAAATTTATGCTTAGAACTTATTTGCAATAAAAAACAAAATAATCTGTTGTTCTATCAAAAAGCTTCAAAATAATCTAAAATCTACACAAAAAACCCACATGAAAAAAATGACGTAAGAATGACGTAAATGGAATACCGCTATTTTGTATCGTAGCATATGGAAAATAAAAATAGTATAAATAGCAAAATAACGACATGAATTAAACAGTTAGTTTTAAATAATAGTTAGCGAAAGGTCTTATTGATTAAATACCAGACGTTAAATATAATTAATTAGTAATAATTAAAATATTGTCATGTGACAAAGAAAATAAAAGGACGATAAAGTGCATAAGATACTTAAAATAAACAATACAATAATATAACATGAGGCTAAAATTGCAAAACAATAGCACAACTTACTGGAAACAAAATCTATTCTTGATGAATAGAGAAACAACACCGTCAAATTCAGCACAGTACTTAACCCTATCACAATCAAAACACTACAAATTAACCAATCACAGAAAAATTCTTTGTTCAAAATATAGTGGAAGGTACTTAGTCTTTTTTGAGGATGCTTCACCTCGACTCCGCTCGGTGACCATGCGAAATAACCAAGCCTCGAATGAGAATATTTTAATTGATGAAGATGTTGAACCGCCGTAAGAAAACACATGTCATTTGTCGTTATTAAAAAAGTGTCATTAAGTGGTAATTGAAAAAGAAGAGGAAGAAAAATGAAGTATTTGGAAGAATTAATAGAAGAATGTGAAGAAATAAAAGTTCGGTTTGAAGAAAGCAAGGAATTGATTTTGTGTTGTGATGCTAAGAACCGATTGGATGAGATTGTGAATAATGGGATGCTGCTTAAATATAGTAAAGCAATTAGTTCTGTTGATGTTCTAAGAAATTTTTTGGTGGAGTTAAAGGCTTGTAATAATGACGAAGAAATTATTGGTTTAATGATTAGGGCGAAGAACTAACATGCAAATTTTGGAAGGTGTAAATAACGAAATGCTTATGCAACTGTTGCAACATATTAGTGGTGCTAACCAAAGCGTTGCTTATGTAAGCTTACGGAAATTTATTGATGACTATTTAGATTTTGTGAAACAGAATAGGTCTGCCAAATATTACATTAGTCATACAGTTAGTTTTAAGCATTTGATTGGGTACTTCCAAGAACAGAAAATAATGTCAACGATTACGTTTAGAGAAACTGAGTTGTTTATGACGAAGTTACAGAATAGTATGGGTGAAGGTTATAGGGTTTACTATAGGAATTTAAAAACTGCCTTTAATAAAGGGGTTGATTGGGGTTACATTTCTGTTAATCCTTTTTTGAAAATAAAATTACCGAAGAAACAAAAGAATCATCCAGAATTTATTACCAAAAAAGGACTTGATGAGATATTGAAAAATATTGATGTGAAAGTAGTTAGAGATGTATCATCACTAGGTTTTTTTACCGGTTGCAGAATTGGTGAGTTAATCAATTTAAGATGGAGTAGTGTTAATCTTGCTGAAAGGTTTATTGTTATTGGTGATGATAGTTTCAAGACAAAAACAAGAGAGCAAAGGACCATTCCCCTTTGCGATGATGCGATTGATATTTTGATTGCTGCAAGGGGTAAGGTTGTGAAACTGGATGGTTTTGTTTTTAATAAGCGTGGAAGTGCTTACACTGCTGATTATATCTCCAAGAGATTCAAGAGAGCGTGTAGAAAGGCAAAAGTATCGGAAGGCATACATTTCCATAGCCTTAGGCATTCTTTTGCTTCTAATTTGGCACAACGTGAAGTATCACTATATAAAATAAAGGAATTGCTGGGGCATAGTTCAATTACTACAACAGAGATTTATGCGCATTTGAATATTGATGGATTGAGGGATGCGGTGAATGTGTTTAATGAAAGGCAAGAAAATAGCACGCTGATTGAACGGAAAGAACTGATAAGAACAGATAGAGCGAAAAAACCCCCTTCCGTCCCCTTGAAAAGGGGGAAACTATTAGAAGAGGGGTTGTCGGTGATATGTTGTCATTAGATTGTGGATTGGGATCGTTTGTGAATGGAGGAAGAAATGAATTATAGAGAAATAGCAAAAGATTATAATGATGCATTTGGATTTAATGTTATTCCACTTACTGATAAAGTACCAAAATTGGATTGGGCTAAGTGGCAAACTGAAGACATGGGAGTTTCGCAAATAGATAGTTTGGGATGGAATAGTAAGACAAATGGTATTGGTGCTATTTCTGGCATCAATAATTTAAGATGTTTGGATTTTGATAATGTTACGGATACTCAAATAGTTTATAATTTTGCTGTGGAACTTGGGCTAGGTAAAAATTATCTATGGATTGTTAAGAGTGGAAGTAGAAAGGGTTTTCACATTTGGTTTAAGAGCGAGGATGAAGAAAATTATCTTGACGGTTTAGGTGGCATTAAAGCATATTACAAAATTAAACCTAAGGATTCTGAAAGCTGTGATCATATTGAATTAAGATGGAAAAATTGTCAAACTGTTTTGCCTCCATCAAAACATCCGAGTGGAAATGTTTATGAGTTTGTAAATCTGCACGAAGAAGGATTGCCTCACGAGGAACCAAAAAACATTTGGATTGGGAAAGTTTTAGAAACGATTAAAAAGTTGTGTGTAATAAATGAACCAGTCTGCACTAAAGCTATGCCAGGCACGAAGGGGCAAAATGAATATGAAAAAAAATTATTAAAAGATGCAGTTGATTTTATTAAGGGTAGTATTGATAATTACGAAGATTGGTATAAGATTGGTCTTGCATTGGCTTCACTTGGAGAAGACGGCAGGCAACACTTTGTTGATATTAGTTCAGGGAATCCGAAGTACAACGAGAGTGAAAATGAGATTAATAGGAAATATGATGGCTTTCTGAAAGATTATCGTGGCGATATTACATTAGGTTCATTTTATGAAATAGCAAAAAAGTTTGGTTGGGTTAAACCGCGAAAACATTTCTGGCGAATTGATGAAGGTAAAGCAAATATTATAAGAACTGATTTAATTGATTTGTTGGAAGAAGAAGGTTTTGGGAAAATGTTTGTTGGAATATCACCTATATATATAAGGATTAAGGAAAATATTGTTAGTGAAGTAACCAGCATAAATATTAAGGATTTTGTTTTGGCTTACATAAATGAGATGATAAAAGATAATTGGATAAAACAGTTAGTAAAAGAAAGTATAATTAAAACGGCTAGAAATATTTTTTGTGACGCCTATTTGGAATTTTTAAAAACAATGGATTTGTCTTTCATCAAGGATGAGAAAGATAAAGCGTATTTCTTTTTTGAAAATTGTTTTGTTGAAGTAACTAAGAGTAGGATAATTGAGAAACCGTATAAAGATTTAAATGGTGTTATATGGGAAAAGCAAAGGATAAAGAGAGGTTTTGTGAAAGGAAGTAACGCCACAGTTTACGAAATATTCTTGAATAACATTTGTAGGAAAGAGCCGAAAAGATTAAATGCTCTTAAAAGTACAATAGGTTATTTATTACACAGATATAAAAATCCCGCCTGCAGTAAAGCTATTGTATTTATAGATGAGAAGTTAAGTGCGAATGCTTTTGGTAGGTCTGGTAAGAGTTTAGTTGCAAATGCAATATCGCAATTGAGAAACTTATTAAAACTTGATGGAAAAAATTTCCAGTTCGATAAATCATTTGCTTTCCAGTCTGTGAACCTTGATACTGAAATAATATTTTTTGATGATGTCAGAAATAATTTCCCGTTCGAGAGATTATTTAGCATAATCACAGAGGGATTAACTGTTGAGAAAAAAAATAAAGGTGAATTCCATATTCCTTTTGAGGAAGCACCGAAAATAATAATAACAACTAATCATTCAATAAAAGGGTCTGATGATTCTAGTAGTGATAGGCAGTTTGTTATTGAGTTCTCGGATTATTACGACGCAAAGCATAAACCAACTGATGATTTTGGTGAACTTTTCTTTTCTGAATGGAGTAAAAAAGAATTTAATAAGTTCGATAATTTTATGATTGAGTGTTGTCAATTTTATTTAAGTGTTGGCTTAAGTGAGTATGAGTATGTGAACCTGACTAAGAAAAGACTTATTGATGAAACATCACAGGAGTTTGAAGAGTTTATAAAAGAAAATGAATTAGGTATAGAATATAACAAGAAAAATTTGTTTAGGAGTTTCCGGGAAGAGTATGAAGACTTTGAAAAATTACCTCAGAGAACATTCACCAAATGGACGAAGATTTATGCTAATTTATATGATTTGGACGTAGATGAGAGAAAATCTGGAACTGAGCGGTTTATAGTATTGACGAAGAAGGGCGAACAATTGCCGAAAAATGAGCAAATGGACTTATGATGGACGTTTGGATTTGTTGTATGCATCCAAAATATGCTTGCATTTTTAGCTAAAAAGGGATGATTATTGTGATTTGGACGCTTGGACGTAGGCAATGCTATTGAAGTGGAAGTTTTAAATAATGTTAGAAATAATTTGTGAAGATGAGATGGGATTTGTGGGGACAGAGGGACAAGCTACGATAAATAAAAAGTTCAATCTTTTTAGAATTGTGAGATGACCATCTGCGTGACAGAGAGATTTCGGGATGCTAAAACAGCGTTTTTTGCTGTTTTCAAACTTTAATTGTTCCCAAATGTTCCCTAAATCACTCCCTTTTTACTCCTGAATTATTTAAAGATATTATCGTTTATTAACCCCATTTGTTCACAACTTTTAATGAAGTTATTCATAAGACTTGTTATATGTTTCTCTTCCTGTCCACCTATTACTAGTACTGAATTTAAAAAAAGATGAGTTAATACAGATTTTGTTAGATTATTAAAAACAGTTTCGTTTGATATTACTGTTGTCTGTATATCTTGATTGCTTTCAAAAATTTCCTCAGTAATTAATTTTGAAAATTCATTTAGGAATTCATTCAATTTTTCATTTTCAAATAAAGGGAAATGAGTATCCTCATGAGTAAGTTCTTGGGCAGATGATATTTTGTTTATAGATAGATTGTTAATTGATGTCTGAAAAAATTGTTGAATTTTAATATTATTTTCAAATGGTATTGATGGATTAAACAACTTATAATTTTTACCAAAGAATTCATTATGAAGTACCATAAGACAATTTTGAATTGAACGATTTGTAATTAATTCATATTTATCGAATGGTTTTATAAATGAAAAATAATTTATAAACTCTTTTTTGTGTGAAAAATAATTATTGAATCTAAAATTATCATCAGTTTGAGAGCTTTTAAATATACTTATAAATAGAGAAAGAATTGCAATTAGAGCTGCAAGGAGTGAAATTGGAAACTTAAAAAAAGTGATGAAATTATTAAAACCTGTGTAAGAAAAATCAAAATAAAAGTTATGATTTAATATAATTAGTGAAAAACTAAAAACAATTAAAAACGAAATAATTGTTGAAGATATGATCAACATTTTTAAATAAAATTCCGACATGAATGAATATAATTTAGAATATCTCATCAAGTTCCTCAAAAATTAATCTATCTTTTTATTAAAAATATAATTTTTTAAGATTTCATCCCAATTAGTAAGTAACAATTCAGAATCTTTTTCCAATGTTAAGTTTTGACAGAATTTTCTTATGCTTCTGTTAGATAATTCATATAACTTGTCTGTAGTCATTAATTTATCTTTTAGCAGATTATTTTCTTGTAAAAATCTTGAAATAATCTGACGATTGGTTTTTCTTAGAGCACTTAATTGTTGAGATTTTTTATTTTCTATAAATCCTAGCGAATTATTTATTAAAGAATCTATGGAGCTTGAACTAAATGCCGTGGGGAATAAATTTAACTTATCAATTGCCTCCTCTATAATCCTTCTTAAATGACCAGCATGTTGAATATATGAGTATAAGTAAAGTAATCCCCAAATAATGGAGACACCAACTACATAATGAAGCTCTATTTTTTCGCCACTTTTTAAAATTACAAAATCTGGAGTAGTTTCGGGAATCTTTTTTAAGTTTAAACAGTGAAGTAATATTTTTTGATAAACCAAAATTGAATCTGACACTAAACTGGGTTGTTTAGAAACTGTAGTCTTTTTATCACTTTTGGGAGAACTAACCACCCTTTGAGAAAAAGATTCATGAAATGTAATTTCTTGTAGGTTTTTTGCTTTACTCATATAAAAATCTCTCTTAATCTGCCGATAGAGTTCGTGTGAATTCCCTTCCAAGGGTAATGATTGTAATATTGACAAATAACTCTGATTCATATTGAGATTAATTTTTTCTGTAGATTTGAGTTTTTTATGAAAAAATTGAGCTTGAACAACTATATCCTCAGGTCTTTCACGGAGTGGGGGAATAGAAACTTCACATCCTTTAATTCTGTTATAAAGCGCTTTACCAATATTTATTGGGTCTATCGTTGTTGCACTTATCAATCTAAAATCGGAGTGTGTGTATTCTGTAGCCCCAATTCGACGAAATTTTTTGTCCTGCAAAGTTGTCAAAAGTAAGGTTTCGTTTTTATTAGATATGTGTCCAATTTCATCAATAAATAAAGTTCCTTTATGAGCTTTTATTATTATACCCTGCTTAGCAATTTTTCCATCAGTGTATGCACCTGCAGTATTACCAAATAGAAAACTAGGTACTAATTCATCTGGAAGTTCAGCAAGGTTTATTTTTTCAAAATTATATGATTGTCTATTTGAATTGAAATGTATATAACTTGCAAGTGAAGTTTTCCCAACACCACTTTCACCTAAAATCAATATAGGTTCATTGGTATTTATAAAAGCGTTTATTTCATCCATAATACCTGACATTGCTTCTGATTGAAATACAAAAACAGAACTACTCTTATTTAATGATGTTAAATAATATCTTATTTGTATGTGCATATCATCAGTTTGATAGTTTTTATCAAATAACTTAAATATATTATTGTTGTATAATTGAAACAACGATTCCCGTTTTAATTCATCAATAAATGCAGAGTGTATCCATACATCAAGATTTTTAATTTTTTTTCTGAATTTATTTATAATACTTAATCCTTGAGCTTGATTGATTGGTACATCTTCACCCATTTTTAAATCTGCGATTAATAGAGAATATTTATAATTCTCAAAACTGTTTAATAAATACTCCTCAGCCTCATCAACATATTGAAATGTTTTTACTTCCGAAAATCCTGATTGAAATGCTGTATTTAGTAATTGTTCTCTTATTGGCGATTCATCTTCGAGTATAAATAGCACACTTTCTTCTAAATTATTCATTAAATTCTCCTTCAAAAATGGGTAACATTAATTGGGAAACTGCGTAAGGACCTTCTAAATGAGGTTCAATAAAGTAATTTCTATAATCCAAATTTAGCTTCGAATAAACATATTGGAGCGTTCCGAAAATAACTCTTCCACCCAATAATTTTCCATCTATTTTCAAACTACCTCTTATTCGCTCACAATAATTTTTAATGGTGATTTTTATAAAATTATCATGATTCATAATATCGATTTTTATAAGTCTTTTTTTATTAATTATTTTGCTATCAGGTGTATGCTTACTTGCATTGCGTAATAATTCAAATACAACCCCGATGAGTAAATTCCCACCGAGTATATTCTTGAAAAGACAACTGTCATCGACATTTAATTCTATCTGGTGCCTTGAGTCTACCCATGTCTTCTTAATTTTAGCAACTAAATCAACACAAGAAATTGAAGCATCAATAAGATCTGGTTTATCTAGCAACATTTTTCTATATGAATTTAGAATAATAGAAGTACAATTTGTACTATTCTGAATTATATCTAGACCATGATTATTATCATAAGAGTTGCTTTGTATTCCAATTATGGCCGAATTTATGCTACTAAATAAATTATTTAATTCATGCTTTATCATGAATGAAGAAGCTTCTAACAATGGATAAAAGTTATGATACGTTTCTTGCGAAGTAATTTCAACTTTCCTAAGAGCAGTTATATAATCGTATGCTAATTCATGTAATTCATACATTGCAGAAATGCTAATGTTTTGTTGTGAAAATATCATAATTGTACCCATAGGTTCATCAGAAATTTCATCAGAAATTGAAACCGTGTACAGATGACAACCATTTTTTATAATTGACTCTCTATAATTTAATATTTTCTTCAAGCTATCTCTTATAGTATCATAGCCATATTCTCCACCCAACCTTTTTATGATAAATTCAACATCAAATTCTGATAATTTTGCTCCAGTATATAAACTCATATAAATTGAATATGTTAAAAGATCATCTTCTGAAATTTCGCCGAAATTAAATTGATTTAAGCTATCGGTTGACTTTTTAGTTTTTTGTAATAGATTATAAAGATTTCTATTTAGTTCTCTGATGAAATTTGATGACTTCTTAGCTTGATATGTTGAGGATAATGGAAGTGTAAATTCTAAATATGGCTTGGGAGAATTTTTAAATTTTCCACTAAAAATTTTCCCGGGTTTAATAGCAAAAGGAACTCTTCTATAAAACCTGTTTTCTTTCATATGGAACAAGTTCTTTTGAGTGAAATAATGAACTTGAAAAGGTTGGCTTGATTTAATTCGATCCCAAACTTCCGATATTACCAAATCAATATATCTAAATGTATTATTGTCATTCTCGGAAGGCAAAAAACTAAATATTCGACTAAACTTATCATTTGCTGATCTGGAACGAGGAGCTATTGATGAATTATAACTAAAAAATACTGCAAAATTTTTTAATGAATAATTATCTTTTAACCAATTTATCAAATATTTTTTTGATAAATCCTTAAGCCCATCTTTTATAAGATCTTCATATAATTTTTGTTTAGTTGTTGTATTATCTATAAGGTTATTAACAAAAAGTGATAAAGATTCTTTTTGAACACTTGAAATTTTTTTAATGTTATTTTTTAAATCTTTATCATTTGCTATTTTTTCAACAACATTCGATAATATATTTTTGCCTTGATCAGTCATCTTTAATTCCAAAATGTAAAGTATGATAAATAGGTGCTATTGGCTGCTCATAACCTAAATATACTTTTGAAACTTCCGTAAACCCTGAATCTATTAAAGTTTTATTCCACAATTCGGGTGATCGGTAATTAAACGGAGTGTTTACTTTTTGATCTGCTTCATCTGAATAAAAAAGACATCTATTATACAAATGATCAAAAAACATATTAACAGCAAATTGTTCATCAAAATCTAATTTAAGAAAAGATTTCGTAATACTGTTGTCATTTAAACTGACAATATTTGATGCTACTCCATAGACCGATTCAATTATTAGAATTACACCACCAGGCTTTAAAACACGAATTGCTTCTTTGAGTGTAAAGCTTGGATCTTCGCAATGATGTAGAACTGTAATCAACAAAACATTATCAAATTTACCCTCTTTAAAGGGGAGAATTTCATTGGGCTGATGAAAATTAAACTCCATATTAAGACTATCAATTGAAGGATGTTTATAAACATCCGTTAAAGTAACATCTAATCCTTGTGTGGAAAAATGCTTTGCAATTTTCCCATCTCCACTTCCAATGTCCAACAAACTTTTTCCCTTTAGATATTTTTTAGTGTGATGGAAATATCTCTTTGCTCTTGAATCAAGTGCTTTTTCAATATTAATTTTTTCGGTTGTCTCTAAAATAATTTTATTAACATTTTTTTCATATTGATTTATACTCTTGAAACTGCATGCATCATTTAGGATTTGATTTTTAATATCTTCTGTACTATCAGAAACTTTTAATTCCAATAAAAACAAATCGAGTGCTAAACTAATATGTGATATACAATTTTGATTCTGAAAAATGTCATTGAATCTTGGATATGCTACATTAAAAAAATTTTTCATTTGCTAACCTTATGTGTAATTTTATTTGAGAAAAAATAATAGTCGTGGTCCCTGATTCCAGTTATTTTTAGACTGACATCTTGATTAATTTTATACCTTTTATTTCTTGAAGTTGCGACCATAATATTTTTTTTATTTATCTGGATCCGATAGAAATTTGTTCCACTTAGTTGGAATTCATCAATGATTTTTCCACTTATAAAATTTTTATTTAAGTCTATAATTTTGAGGGATTCAGATCGTATTCCACAAATAATATCAGGGCGTGAATAAGTTGAAATATTAGTTTCATCTTCTATTATTATCGTTCCTAGGGAATCTGATTGAATAAGATTCGAATCAGAGTTGTATGTACCTTCAATAAAATTTTCAATATTTGAAAAAAATTTTGCTACAAATGGAGTTTTAGGGGTATTATATATGTTATTTGGTGAGTCAAGTTGATGAATTATTTTGTCATTTATTATCATAATTTTATCAAAATATTTAGAGGCCTCCAAAGGATCATGTGTAATAACTATAGCACAACTATTTTGTGAGCGTAAAAACTTTTTGATAAATGGAAGTAATTCACTTTTATAAATTGGATCCAAATTTGCGTTTGGTTCGTCTAACACTAATATTTCTGGATCCTTTATAATTGCTCTTGCTACAGCTACTTTTTGTTTTTGCCCACCGGAGATTTGTCTTGGATATGCAAATTTTATTTCTGACAAATCAAATTCTCTCAAAATTTTTTCCCCGATTTTATTAATTTCTACTTGCTTTAAATTTTTTCCATATAATGGAAACGTAATATTTTCAAAGACTGTCATATGAGGATATAAAAATAAGTTTTGAGGGACATATCCAATATTCCTATTTGATGGTTCAGAGTTGCTAATCTCAACTCCGTTTTTAAAGATTTCTCCTGTCATTCGGCGCTGTTCATTACCCCAAGTGAAGTAATTTTTACTTGATCTCAAAGGAGGAATAAAACCACAAATACAGTTAGCAATCGAAGACTTTCCTATTCCATTTGGACCCAGGATTCCAAATAATTCACCTGGACGAACTGAAAATGTAATATTTTCAACTATACTGTTCTGTTCAGTAAGTATATCAGAGCGAAAAATTTTGAGATTATTTATTTCCAATAAATTCATAATTAATTATTCCTTTGATGTAGATGATAGGAAGTATTGAAATTTAATTCTACTTGACAAGATCAATAAAAATAAAGCTGGTAATATCATCAAACTACTACATGCTAAAATTACACCCCAATGATTGTATTCACCAGAATACATTGTCCCTAAAAGAACAGGAAGTGTTCCAGATTTTGAGTCTGTTGAAATAATGAAAGCGTAAAAAAATTCTTTCCATGATATTGCAAAAATGAGTATAAAGAGCCCGATATATTGCAGTTTTATATTTGGGAATATAATTTTAAAAAATAAATGTCGAGCAGTATTGACATTATTAATAATTGCTATTTTTTCCATTTCAATTGGGACTGAATCATAAATAATCTTCCCAATTGATAGTGCGAAAGGTAAACTAAATGCAATATGAGTTATTAAGATACCAAGGATACTATTAATAATACCGAACTGTGATAAAATCTTGAAATATGGAAATATTAGTACAGGAGGTGCAAGTAGGTAAGTTGAAAAAAGTGAAATAGTAGTAATATATTTTTTATATGGGAAATTATAACGTGAAAATGTATATGATATCGGTGTTATGAGTATAATTACAATAATGGATGACAAAATTGCTAATAAAATAGAGTTAATAAGATTAATAGAGAAATCCGGAAGATTAATAACTACTTTTAAGTTTTCAAAACTTAAATCTGAATCTAGAGAAAAAGGATTATTTAATAAACTGGAAACATCACGTAATCCTGAAATAACAACCCAGATAAGTGGAGTAATAATAATTATTGCAAAACTAATGGCTAATATTTTTCTAACCCATAATTTCATATTGTTCTTTTTTTGAAAATTTTTAAAAATAATATTTGGACGATTATAATAAGTATGATAATAATCATTGCTCCAGCAAATGCACTACCACTATTGAATTGTTCGAATGAAATCCTGTAAAGCCAAACAGCAATCGTCTCGGAGAAAAAATTTTGCCCTCTATAACCATAAACCAAGTAAGGTACATCAAATTTAATTCCTGTGATTAATATTCTTAACCAAATTAAAATTATAAGGGTATTTTTAATTTCGGGAAATGTAATTTTAGCAAAAGTTTTTGTCGCAGAGATGCCATCTAACATCGACATTAAATAATAATCATTGGAAATTAACATTAGTCGAGATAGTATTAATACAAAGCAAAATGGAAATGATTCAAAAACGGATACTAAAAGCATTGCTAAAAATGAGTTCGAGGGATCACGAAAATCAACTGGACCAACGCCGATATTTATTAAAAAATCGCCAAGGATACCTACAACAGGATCAGTAATAAAATGCCAAATAATTACAACAACTACAGTAGGAAGAAAGTAAGGTAGGATGAAAATCCATCTTAATATATCAACACCCTTAAATTTTCTATATGTAAGTATAGCAAAACTTAATCCAAACGCTACTTGAAAAACTACACTAGCAGAGGTAAAGATTATTGATGAAAGAATCGATTGATAAATTTTAGGACTATTTAGAATTGAAAAATAGTTTGATAGCCCTACAAAACGATCTTGTCCTCCAAGTATCCCCTTTTCAAAAAATGAATTATAGAACAGATATACTACGGGGAATATATACAACATACTTAGAATAGTGAAAGCCAATATACTCAGTATTATTATATTTCTATTTCTTATTTTTTCCACTTCTTACCTATACTAAACAGTATTACGATTAAGATTATTAGGATAAGAATTATTAAATAAATCTGACTACTTTCATCTTTTGAGGTTTGCTCCAGTTGCTTGGCATCTTCAACAGCAATTTCAACAGCTTTATCTGGTGGAATATTCTTATATATAACATTACGAATCATATTACTAATAATATGTGAACCCTCTAATTTGAATAATGATGTTTGGAATCTGTCAGAAATATCTGCCATAAATATCGGTCTTATCTCTTGCTTCTTAATCTTATTCAAGGAATAATTATAAAAATTTTTCCATTTATTCACTAATGGAATCGAATTGTATTTTGTACTATTAGCTAATGACTTAAATATTGGTGTAAGATGAATCGGAACTGATTCACAAAATGTCATGTAATTATCCTCTCTATAAAAGAATAGCAAGAATTCTTTTGCAAGTGTAGCATTTTGACTACTTTTTAAAATGCACCAAGGTTCAGCATCAAGAGTTGAGTATGCTACTTTTCCCGATGGCCCAGTTATATGAGGGAAAAATGAGAATACTTCTGGTGTTCGATCATTTATACTAGCATCCCTCTCAATTTGAAGAATTCCTCTGCCAAAAAAATTGGGTAATGTTGCAGAATTTCCTCTAGCAAAATATGAAAAATTTTCTTTATATGAAGTATTCTTAAACTTATCTGAGATCTTATCATGTAGCCTTTTCCAAAATTTTAGTGTTTCAACAACTTTTTGATTAGCAATATCCAAAGTTCCGTTTGAGTCAAAATAAGCACCACCATTACTCGCTAATAGTTCAGTAAACAATAAAGTCATATGTAAATCGTTGGCAGGAAGAAGTAAGGGCGATTTTTCTGAATCAGATATAGAAATACTGTCTAATAGATTTAAATAACTGCTCCACGTAGTAGGTAAATTTAGGCTATCAGGTATAAGATCCTTTCTATATGCATAATATGATAATCCTAAGGCAGTTGCTAATCCATAATAATGTCCATCATAATTTTGTAAAATTTTAACAATTTCAAAAATATCTTCACTGTCCAATTTCTCAATTAAATCATCAATTTGCAGCAACAGACCTTTTTTATAAAGGTAATATGCCATAAACGGTTGAATCTGTGTTATATCTGGAGATTCACCACCCTCGATTGCTAGATTTAGCTTTCGATAAAGATCTTCCCATCCAACTTGTTGAAAACGAACATTTTTCCCTTCAAATTCATTATTGAATTTTTTTGCTATTTTATCTAGGGCTTCGAGAGTTTTTGGATCACCTTCGGTATGCCATACAGTAAGAGTTTGACCATATATACATGATGTGATTAATAGCAAAAAGAATAATTTTTTCATTATGATCTCCTGTTTAATATACTATAAATTAAGCAAATTTAAGGCCAATTTAAATTGCTTATTTTGATCTCGAAATGATGGTATTTGTGTTCTGAGTAATTCTGAGTAATTCTGAGTAATTCTGAGTAATTCTGAGTAATTCTGAGTTTGAGAACCTATACCTTTAAGAAAAGCTTATTTTTCTAAATTGTTAAATTATGGTAAAAAAAAAACGACTATAATCTCCCCAAAACAAGTACCTTTTCTGAAAATAATCTTTTATGAAATAATTTATATTTCACAACATATTAACTGCCCTTGAAAGATCCTCCTTTTTTACATGGCTATAAATTTGAGTTGTGGTTATGCTAGAATGACCAAGTAGTTCCTTAATAAAATAGAGTGGTACGCTCTTTTGCACTAGGCTTGAAGCGAATGAATGGCGTAAGGTATGGAAATGTATTGAGTCGTTTAGTTTAGCTCTCCTAACGGCTTTTTTGAACTGTTTGCTTACGAAATCTTCATTTAGTTTTATTCCAATAACACGATAAAAGATATAGTCATTTTCTAAATGATGGATATTTGTTTTCTGATTCAAGAGAAGATTTAATACTGTTTCATTAATGGGAATGATTCTATCGGATTTACTTTTTGTTGTGAATGAATTATCATTTCTAATTTTTATGGATTTGTCATTTATATCAATCCAAGACCATTTCATGTTTGTTATTTCTGCAAGTCTCATTCCAGTATGGAAAGCTAAAGTAAAAAGATTTTTGAGATACTCCCCTTCTGTATTTTCGATAATTATGTTTAGTTCTTCTTTTGAAATAAAGAGAGGAAACTTATTTGGTGTTTTAGGTGCTTTTATTTTTTTGAATGGATTGATCTGAATGTATTCCCAGTTTACTGCTGTTGAGAATGCTGCTTTGAGTGTTCGGTAATAGAGAGCTGCTGAATATTCTGTTCTTTTAAACGTAAAGTTTAAGAATTGGTCTATTACTTTTATGTTGATTTGGTTTAAATTGCTATTACCACTAAATTCTATAAACTTATTGAAAGATAGTTTGATGTTTCTTATTGAGTGTTTAGATTTTGATAATTCGGAATGTTTAAGATATTCTTGATAGAATTTTTGAAGTGTAATGTTTATATTTGTTTTTGTTTTGTTCTCAAGTTCGTTACTGATAAAATTTTCAAGAAATGTTTGAGCTTTTTTCTTGGAAGATGTTTTGGTTGAAACCGTTGTTCGTTTTCCGTTTCTAAAAAGAACGACTTGATAAAATTTTGATGTTTTAATTTTAGTTATATACATATCAAACTCCGTTTGATTGTATGTACTTTTGTATGTAGTTAAAGAAAAAAGTGCTTATTTTGTGGGAAAATGGATAAATCCCTTTGACTCATAATCAGAGGGTCCGGGGTTCGAGTCCCTGTGGGCCCACAATAAAAGCTCGTTTTCTGTCTGAATACGAGCTTTTTTATTTTTACGTGTTCTTTTAGTATTTATACAAAATAATTTATAAGCTGAAATGCCTCTTCCATAAATTTTTAATATTGGAATGCATAATTTTGTTTACATTTAATTTACCATTAGTTTTCTAAGGAATACTTTTTAATTAGTTTTTGGGAGAGGTGCAGGAGTGGTTGATCTGGCTACCCTGGAAAGGTAGTGTACTCGCAAGGGTACCGTGGGTTCGAATCCCACTCTCTCCGCAAAATTTTTTGAAAAAATATCATTTCATGCTTGACTTAAAATGATATTTTTTATATCTTAACTGTGATAGTTATCGAAAGATAACGACTCAAAAAGGCTGTTCAGGTTGTGCCCTCTACCTGTGCAGCCTTTCCTTTTTATGTCCAGCAACTTAAACTTTCTTAATATTTTATATTTTCTTTTAGAAGCATCCAATTATTATTTTAATTCATCTAATTACTTTTTTCTATAGTTTACAATCCTAATCAAATATGAAATGAAAAAACTATTAATAATAAATCAGTTTTTTGAATGCTTTTTAAAGATCTATAATTCCCTTTTTTTAATTTTTTTTCAAGAGGTTTAAATTCTATCATTATTATTTTCCACTTGATATTATTAAGCATTTTTCCAAGTTTAAATTGTTTTTATGTTGAAATAATGTAAGTGAAAAAATGGATCAAAAGTTAGAGTTTATCTTAAATAACAAGAGTGTTTCTGTTGAGATAAATGTAGCAAAAACATTATTGGATTTTATAAGAAATGATGAAGGTTTAAAAGGCACTAAAGAAGGCTGTCGCGAAGGTGATTGTGGAGCTTGCACAGTACTTCTTGGCGAAATTGTAAACAATAAACTGAAATATAAATCGATTAACTCGTGCCTCTTCCCTATTGGAAAAGCTGCTGGAAAACATATTGTTACCATTGAAGGATTAAATGATGAAAATAATTATTTAACTCCAATTCAAAAGGAATTTAACGAAGAAGGTGCTTCGCAATGTGGCTTTTGCACTCCAGGTTTTGTTAATTCACTTACTGGATATGTGATTGAAAATAATAAATTGGAATTTCACAAAGCCGAAAATGCAATTGCTGGAAATATTTGTCGTTGCACTGGTTATGCATCTATAAAAAGAGCGACCGAAAATGTAATTGAAAAAATTGACAACTTAAATATTAGTGGATTTGACCGAATTAAGTCGCTTGTTGATGAAAACTTTCTTCCAAAATACTTTTTAGAAATAGAAAAAAGACTTGTAATTTTGGGCAAAAATGAATTAAACGATAATCTTTCAAAAAATATTATTGGTGGTGGAACTGATTTATTTGTCCAAAAGGCAGAATCATTACTTACGGAGGAAATTTCATTCTCAAATAATGGCAAATTGAATGAAATTAAAGTCTGTGGAAATAATATTTGCATTGGAGGTAGCGTTACAATTGAACAAGTAAAAAACTCGCCAATAATTCTAAAATATTTTCCAACTATTGATTTACACTTAAATTTATTTGCATCGCTCCCAATTCGAAATAGTGCAACTATTGCCGGAAATATTGTAAACGCTTCGCCAATTGGTGATTCCACTGCTCTATTTTTGGCATTAAACTCTAACTTAACATTAAATTTGCTCGAAAATAAGCGAATTGTAAAACTGAGTGAATTCTACAAAGGATATAAAAATCTTGATTTACAAAAAGGCGAATTTTTGGAAGAAATATCTTTTGAAATTCCCAATCCAAACACAAAATTCAATTTTGAAAAAGTTAGCAAGCGAACATATCTTGATATTGCAAGCGTTAATACAGCAATAAAAATTGAAACGGAGAATAATTTAATCAAATCAGTATTTCTTTCTGCTGGTGGAGTTTCGCCAATTCCTCTCTTTTTGAAAAACTCTTCAAATTTTTTAACCAATAAAATAATAAATACCGAGTTAGTTTTAGAAGTGTTAAATATTGTTCAATCAGAAATTTCACCAATTAGCGATATTAGAGGAAGTGCCGAATATAAGCGAATTCTGTTAAATCAGTTGATAAAAGCACATTTTATTAAACTCTTTCCCGAACTGATTAATGTGGAGGAAATGATATGAAAAATTTTGACGCTATAAATCATCTTAAAGGAAAATCACTTTATATTGACGATTTTCCGCTTCCAGAAGGAACGTTGCATGCTGTAATTTTTGATTCCAAAATTGCACACGGTAAAATTTTGAGTTTAAATATTGAAAAAGCAAAATTGATTGAAGGAGTTTATGCAGTTATTACGGCAAAAGATATTCCAAACGAAAACCAAATTGGTGGAATTATTTTGGACGAAACTCTGCTTGCCGAAAATGAAGTCCATTTTATTGGCGAACCAATTGCAATTGTTGTTGCAAAATCAGTCCAAATTGCACGAAAAGCTGCAAAAGAAATTGAAATAGAATTCCATAAATTAGAAGTAATAATTGACCCACGCGATGCTTTTGCCAAAAATTCACTTATTGTTTCACCAATAATTTTTTCTTCTGGAAATGTTAATGAAGCCTTTAAAGAATGCGATTTAGTTGTTGAAGGCAGCATCGATTCTGGAGCACAAGAGCATTTATATCTTGAAACACAAGGAGCAATTTCTATTCCAGTTGAAGAAAATAAGATTAAAATTATATCTTCAACTCAAAGTCCGACAGCAGTTCAAAAACAAGCTGCAAAAGTGCTTGGAGTTGCAATGCACCAAATTGAAGTTGACGTATTAAGGCTTGGCGGAGCTTTTGGTGGAAAAGAAGATCAAGCCACAGCTTGGGCGGTTATGTCATGTTTGGCTGCTAAAATTTTGAATAAACCCGTAAAATTAGTCCTTTCGCGCGAAGATGATTTGCGAATGACTGGAAAGCGACATCCATATTCATCCGATTATAAAATTGGATTGATGAAAAATGGCAAAATTATTGCTTATGAAGTAACATTTTATCAAAATGCGGGTGCGGTTGCCGATTTATCAACTGCAGTATTAGAGCGGACTTTGTTCCACACAACAAATAGCTATTTTATTCCAAACGTGAAAGCTACTGGAATTAGTTGCAAGACAAATCTTCCTCCAAATACTGCATTTAGAGGTTTTGGCGGTCCGCAAGGAATGTTTGTAATTGAATCAGCAATTGTAAAAGCCGCTTCGTTATTGGGTTTGCCAGTTTCCGAAATTCAAAAAACCAATCTTTTGGTTGATAATAATTCATTTTATTATGGACAAGTTGTCAAAAATTCGCAAGCAGTAAATTCTTGGGTTGAAGCCGAAGAAAAATTCAATTCCAAACTAATAATTGAAGAAACACAAGATTTTAACAATAAAAATAAGCTTTACAAAAAAGGAATTTCCTTTATGCCAATTTGTTTCGGAATTTCCTTCACAAGTTCGTTTCTAAATCAAGCAAGTGCTTTGGTTCATGTTTATACTGATGGAAGTGTTGGAATTAGCACAGCGGCAGTTGAAATGGGACAAGGTGTTAACTTAAAAATTGCAAGTGTTGCTTCAAATATTTTATCAATTAATGTTGATAAAATACGAGTTGAATCAACAAATACAACACGAGTTGCAAATACTTCGCCAACAGCAGCTAGTAGCGCAGCAGATATGAATGGAAATGCAACATTAATTGCCTGCACAACCATTTTAAATCGCTTGAAGGATTTTGCCAAAATTGCTTTATCTGCAACTGAAAACGATGTTATAACAATTGTTGATGAATCCGTTTTATTAAACAATCAAAAAACTGAGTTGGATTGGAAAAACTTGATTCAAAAAGCATATTTTAATAGAATTAGTCTTTCAGCTCAAGCTTTTTACGCAACTCCAGAAGTCCATTTTGATAGAAAAACAAATCAAGGTTCGCCATTTGCATATCACGTTTATGGAACTGCAATTACAACCGCAACTTTGGACGTAATTAGAGGAACTTATAAAATTGATTCAGTAAAAATTATTCATGATATTGGTGAAAGTTTGAACACAAATGTCGATTTGGGACAAGTTGAAGGTGCTTTGGTTCAAGGAATTGGTTGGATGACAATGGAAGAAATAAAATATTCTGATGAAGGTAAATTGTTGGCAAACGCACTTTCTACTTACAAAATACCAGATATTTATTCAGCTCCAGAAAATATTGAAGTACAGTTTTTGGAAAATTCAAAAAATGCTTCTGCTCCGTTGAATTCAAAAGCAGTTGGCGAACCACCGCTAATGTATGGAATTGGTGCGTATTTTGCTATTCTTGAAGCAATCAAAAGTGCGAAACCGAATAAAGATTTTATAATTTCGGCACCAATTACTCCAGAAAAAGTACTTATTGCGTTACAAGGATAAAATATGAAAGATTTGAAAATCTGGGAATTTATTGCAAGTAAATTAGCTAACTATCATTCAATAATTTTGCTAATTGTTGCCGATTCAAGTAAAAATTCACCAGGAAGAACTGGTTTTAAAATGGCAATTTCGGACGATTCTACTCACGTTGGAACAATTGGTGGCGGAATTATGGAATTTGACATTGTTAACGAAGCAACTGAAATATTGCAAAATAATCAGGAAGTTGGATTTTTCCGCAAACTTCATCATAGCAAAATTGGAAACGGTGATAAATCAGGACTAATTTGTGGAGGAATTCAAACCATTGTTTTCAAATCACTTACAAAATCGGATTTATCCACAATTAATGAAATTATTAAAAGTATTAAATCTCAAAATTCTGGTTTATTGCAAATTGAGGAAAATAACTTTACTTTTTTTCCAAAATTAGAAATTGAAAACGAGATTATATTTACTTCCAGCATTGACAAATGGCTTTTAAAAGAAAATATTGGAAGTCCAAATAAAGTATATATTATTGGTGGCGGACACGTTGGCTTAGCGGTTTCACGCATAATGTCGACTCTTGATTTTTTTGTTACCGTGTTTGACCATCGTTCCGAAGTTGCAACTCTTTCGGAAAATAAATATGCCAATAAAATTATAATTACAGATTATAATAAAATACATGAACATATAATTGAGGGCGTGAAATCATATGTAGTAATTGTTACTCCAAGTCATGCTGGCGATAAAGATGCTCTTGAAGCAATATTACATTTGAATTTAAAATATATTGGGTCTATGGGAAGTTCTAAAAAAATCAAAAGTATTTTTACACAGCTTAAAGAAAGTGGATTTTCTGAATTGGATTTAGATAAAATTCACACTCCAATTGGAATTGAAATTGAAGCTGAGACTCCCGAAGAAATTGCAATTAGTATTGCTGCAGAAATAATTAGAGTAAAAAATGCAATTTGATTTCGATTAATATAAATTTGGATTATGAAACATAAAATACTTGTCAAAAGCATAATAATTTGGTCAATTTTTATAACTATTCTTTCAGATAAAATAGTTTTAGCAACAGTTGATCCACAAACTAACCAAAATCCCAAGAACGAGGTTAATAAATTCTTAGACTCATGTTGGTATTATAGGACAAGCAATCCCCTTTTGGCATTAGATTTTGGAAATAAAGCACTTAATTTAATTGAGGAAAATGAATACACGGAATTGAAACCAAAAACTCTTAATTTTTTAGGAGTTGTTCAAAGAAAATTAGGTGATTTATCAAAATCATATGATTATTTTATGAAAGCCCTAAATTTAGCAAATGAGTTAAAAGATTCCGCCCAAATTGGTTATACATATAATAATTTAGCTGATTATTACTTAAAAAAAGCTTCATATAGTATAGCTCTCGAAAATGTGCTAATTAGCTACCAAATTTTCAAGAATTTGAATCATAAAATTGGAATGGCATATAGCTTAAACTATTTGGGAGAAATTTATATACATCACGGCGATTATAACAAAGCGCTAAAATATCTCGAGGAAGCATCTGCTTTAAGGTTGGAAATTGATGATAAACGAGGCTATTCTAATTCTTTGGTAAATATTGGATTGATCCATTTTAAACAAAATAACTATGAGTTAGCAAGAGATTACTATAAAAAAGCAATAAAAATAAACAATGCAATAAAATATAAAAAGGGTAGATCGACTATTTTATCCCTATACGGTGACATTTATTTTGCAATAAAAAATTATAAAATAGCTGTTAATAGTTTTAAGGCGGCATTAAAATTTGCTAAAAGTGCCAACGACAAAGCTGGAGTAATTGAGAATTCCAATAAATTGGGATTGGTTTACTTAAAATTAGGCAAATTTTCAGATGCTAAAAATCTTTTTGAAGATGCTCTCAATTCTGCAAATGAATCTGGGCATTTAGACCAAGAAATGCTAAGTTATCTTTATTTATCGCAATATAATGCTGAAATAAAACAATTTGAAGCTTCTCTTAAATATTTGAATAAATATATTATTCTAAAAGACAGTATTTATAGTAATGAAAATATGGGTCGGTTTGCCGATTTGCAGACTCTCTTTGAAACTCAAAATAAAGAAATGGAAAATAAAATCCTTAAAAAAGAAGTTTCTTTTGAAAAAACGACAAATAATTATCTTCTAATTATTTCTTTAGTTGTTATTATTTTAATTCTTGTTCTTATATCAAAATATAAAGCACAAAATAAAACAAATAATCTATTAAAGGAACTAAATGACTCAAAAGATAAGTTCTTTTCAATTTTAGCACATGATTTAAAAAACCCTTTTCAAGCATTAATGGGATATACAGATATGCTAAATGATGATTTTGATGAATTTAGCAACGAGGAAATTAAAAATTCTATAAATTCACTTCAAAAAATATCACACAATGTTTACGAACTATTGGAAGGTGTGCTTGAATGGTCTCGTGCTCAAACTGGAAGAATGGAATTTAATCCTACTTTATTTAAATTATCTGAAGAGTCTAATTCTGTAATTCAGCTTTACAGCCAGAATGCTATAAATAAAGGAATTAGCCTAACATCTAACGTAAATGAATCAATAATTATTTTCTCGGATAGAAATATGATTAAAACCATCATCAGAAATTTAGTCTCAAATGGACTTAAATTTACAGATAATGGTGGATATGTAAAAATTTTTGCAGAAAAAACTAAACATGACATTAAAGTAATTGTTGAAGATTCTGGTATTGGAATGAACCAAAATGTAGTTGATAATTTATTCAAAATTGATATTCATCATACAACAACTGGAACTGAAGGTGAAGTTGGAACTGGTGTTGGATTAATGCTTTGTCATGAATTAGTTAAACATCATAATGGAAAGATTTGGGCAGAAAGCCAATTAGGTGTTGGTAGTAAGTTTATTTTCACTCTTCCAATTGAGAAATAATTTTCATTTAATTCTCTAATTCCAAAATATTTTTTGCCACATAATTACCCATAGAAAACGAGCCTTGTAATAAAAATCCGCCGGTTGGAGCGTCCCAATTTACCATTTCGCCAATTGTGTAAATATTATTAAACTTTTTTAGTGAAAAATCTGGATTTAGTTCTTCCGTATCAATTCCGCCAACTGTAGAAATTGATTCTTCAATATTTCGCAAAGAATTAACCTTTATTCCTAAATTCTTAATTTTATCAACAAATTTACTTTGCGATAAATACTCTTCTTTAGTTAAAAGTGATTTAATAATTGCCATTTGCGTTCTGTTTAAATTTAATATTTCGCCATAATTTGAAGCCGATTTATGCAAATTGAGCTTTTCTAATAATTCCTCTTTTGAATTGTTTGGTTTAAAATCGATGAATATTTCAACATTTTTGTCAACTTTTAATTGCTCTCTAATTTTTGGAATAAGTGGATAAATAACATTTCCTTCCAATCCATAATTTGTGATAACAGCTTCGCCTTTTAAGGTGTTTCCATTAACTGAAACTGCTATATTTTTAAGTGGTTTTCCAAAATGGAGTTCAATTTTTTCATTCCAATCTAAATTAATACCACAATTGGATGATTCAAAAGGAATAATTTTTATACCAATTTGCTCAAAATGTTTTGTCCATTTTCCGTCAGAACCAGTAACTGACCAAGAAGCGCCTCCGAGAGCAAAAATGTAAATCTCAGCAGAAACCGATTTTATTTCGCCTTTAAAATCAATTTCTATTCCATTAAAATTGTTAAAACCAACAAACTGCGAATTACATTTAATTAGAACGTTATTTTCTAATAGATTTTTCTTAATTTTATTCAAAACTTCGGCGGGTTTAATTCCCTTTTCGGGAAATACTCTTCCACTTGTTCCTACAAATGTTGGAATTCCAAGTTCATTTAGCCAATTTCGTAATTTTATTGAATCAAAACTTAAAATTGCGTTTAACATAAAATCTTTTGGCGAATATTTGTTCGCTAATTCAATTCCTTCCAAAGAATTTGTCAAATTAAATCCACCTTTGCCAGCAACTAAAAATTTATTGCCAATACTCGTATTTTTTTCATAAATAGTAACATTATGAAAAGTGGCAAGTTTTGAAGCAGCAATTAATGCAGCTGGACCGCTTCCAATTATGGCAATTTCTTTTTTATGCAAAGTTTAACTCATGGCTGTTTGCGAAAATACTTTTTTAGTCAAATTAAAGCTAAAACAGTTTTTTTTTTGAAGTTGAATGAAACGGAATAGTGAATTAGATAAATTTTATGCTACAAAAAAAAAATCCCGCAATTTCAACATCAAAAAGTATTGTTTTTAGAGTAATATTGCATTTTTAGTACAAAATTGCGAGAATTATTTCTGGATTTTAACCATAAATATTGGTTTGCAAGGCTAAGTTCCAATTATTACAGCAAATTATAAAATTCTCTAAAAGCCCAACTTTTACTTTAATAACTGCGTCTATTTTCAACTCAGTCTTTTCGTATTTGAAAAAATGCTAATGCTTCACAAAAGTTGGGCTTTTTATATCAACCATATAGCAATAATGCTGTATTCATTAGAATTTAGCCGTTTGCAATAGTTTTTCTTTTAATTTTTCAAATGCAATTGCTCTATGACTTACTTTATTTTTCTCTTCGCTTGTAAATTCCGCCAAAGTTCTATTTGAATTTTGAGGAACAAAAATTGGGTCATATCCAAAACCATGCTCGCCTTTAAATTCCGAAATAATTTCGCCATTAAACTCGCCAAACGTAGAAATTATTTCTTTTCCATTAAAAAAGACTGCCGAGCATACAAATTTGGCAAAATGAGGTTTTTCAAACTTCTCTAATGCTTTAATTAGCTTTCTGTTATTGTCATCATAAGTACAATTTTCGCCGGCATAACGAGCGGAAAAAACTCCAGGTTCGCCGTTTAATTGTTCAACCGAAAGACCTGAATCATCGGCAATAACTGGCAATTTATGAATTTCAAATATCGCTTTTGCTTTAATTAATGCATTTTCTGCGTAAGTAATTCCATTTTCTTCAATTTCTGGAACATCGCCCAAATCGTAAAGCGATACAATTTCAAACTCTGTATCAGCAAATATTTTTTGAACTTCTTTTAACTTTCCCTTATTTCCAGTTGCGAATATTAGTTTTGTCTTTTTCAATTTATTTTAGCCCTATTTAACAGTTTGTGCAATTCAACCTTTCCGGTTGCCATCATTTGGCTGTTGTCGTAAACTAAATTAACACCATTTTTCACAACCCACTTTCCTTCAATCATAACGGAATCAACATCCGATTTATCCGCAGCGTAAGCAATTGAGGAGTACAAATTCTCATCACCATCAAGCATTGAGTGATTTGCTTTTTCCAAATTGAGTAGCTGTAAATCAGCTTTTTTGCCAATTTCAATACTTCCAATTTCGTTGGATAAATGCAAAGCTTTTGCTCCTTCAATAGTTGCAAGTTTAATCATTTGCTTTGCATCCATTGATGTTGGATTGTGAATTGGTTTTTGCATTAATGAAGCCAAACGCATTTCTGTGAACATATTAAGATTATTATTGCACGGCGCACCATCTGCACCAATTGAAACAGAAATTCCTTCCTCAATATATCTTGGAATTTGTGCAATTCCCGAACCCAATTTTAGGTTGGAAGAAGGGCAATGAGCAACTCTTGTTCCACTATCTTTAAGTAAATTTATTTCCTTTTCATTTGTATGAATTGCGTGAGCTAAAACTGTTTTGTTGGATAAAACGTTAATTGACGCAAAATACTCAATATTTTCCTTTCCATATTTTTGACGAACCGCAGCAATTTCGCCTTTGTTTTCGGATGAGTGTGTGTGATAAAGTGAGCCATTAAAATCGTTCATTAAATTGGAAGTTTCTATCATCAATTCTTCGCTACAAGAAAGCACAAAACGAGGTGCAAAACCATATTTTATTCTTCCATTTGCGGAATTATGGAAATTTTTAGCTAATTCAAGTGTTGATTTTAAGCTATCTTTGGTCGATTCTCTAAATGATGGAAATAAATCATTTTCGTCAATCATACATTTGCCCGAAAAACCACGAATTCCCGATTCAATCATTTCTTCAAAAACTACTTCTTGATGATTCATCGTTCCCATATCTAAAAGAGTTGTTGTTCCGCTCATTAATAGTTCGCTAATTCCAAGTTGTGCCGAAATGCGAAGCGAATTAGCATTATGGTTGTTTTCATAAGGGAAAATTCTTTTTTGAAGCCAATCTAAAAGTTGCAAATCATCAGCTAAGCCACGGAAAAGTGTTTGGCAAAGGTGAATGTGGGTTTGCACAAATCCAGGCATTAAAGTAAGATTTTGGAAACGGAAAATTTCGCCATCGTAATTATTTAAGTCAATATTCTTTAGTTTGTCAATTCTTGAGATAATTCCATCTTCAATTTCAATAAAAGAATTGCGAAGAATCTCCATTGAATTGTTTACTGTTATAATCTCTTTTGGAATAATAATTTTTCTATTCATCGTTCAATTTGTATAATTTATAAATTTTGCTTCTTAATTTACTCAATTTTTCAAAAGTTTTTAGAGTTTAGTCATGTCCAAATACAAAAAAATGTATTGCGTCATTCCCACATGATTTTAGCGTTCGCCGCGGCGAATTGCCATAAATTGGATTCCGAGTAGAAGCATCTCGGAATGACGGAATTTTAAATTGACAGCATTTATGCTTTTATCTTGAATCTTGGGGGTCATTCCCGCATGATTTTAGCGGGAATCTCATCCATGAATTAGATTCCGCGTAAAAGATTCGCGGAATGACTGAATTATGAATTTATGACATTTTAATTGAGTTTATTAACGTTTCAATTCCTTCAACAAATACTTTCCAGTAAGACTTTTTTTATTTTTTGAAACTACTTCTGGAGTTCCTTCACAAACAATTTTACCACCATGTTCGCCACCGCCGGGTCCTAAATCAATTACATAATCAGCAACTTTAATTACATCAAGATTATGCTCAACAACAACAATCGTATTCCCTTTTTCGACCAATTTAGTCAAAACTCCAAGAAGAATTCTTACATCTTCAAAATGCAAACCGGTTGTTGGTTCATCCAAAACATAAAGCGTATTTCCGGTGCTAACTTTGCTCAATTCTGTTGCCAATTTAACTCGCTGAGCTTCACCGCCAGAAAGAGTAGTTGCCTGCTGTCCAAGTTTCAAATAGCCCAATCCAACATCATTTAAAGCCTTAACTTTCCTTAAAATTCTTGGGTGATCAGCAAAAAACTCAACCGCGTCTTCAACTCGTGTTTCCAAAATGTCGCTAATCGATTTTTTCTTAAACAATATTTCCAGCGTTTCGCGGTTGTAACGTTTGCCTTTGCAGACTTCGCATTCAACATAAACATCTGGCAAAAAGTTCATTTCAATTTTTTTTAATCCAGCGCCTTCGCATTCTTCGCATCTTCCACTTGGAACATTAAAGCTAAACCGTCCAGCTTTATAGCCACGCACTTTTGCTTCTGGCAGTTCTGTGTATAAATCGCGGATAAATGTAAAAAGTCCAGTATAAGTTGAAGGATTTGAACGCGGAGTTCTTCCAATTGGAGATTGATCTATTTCTATAATTTTGTCAATATTTTCAATTCCAGCAACCGACTTAAACTGAAGCGGCACAACTTTGGAGTGATAAATTTTCTTCATCAATATTGGTACAAGAGTATTATTTATTAATGTCGATTTACCAGAGCCGCTAACACCAGAAACGACAGTAAATGTGCCTAATGGAATTTTTAGATGAACCGATTTTAAGTTGTTTCCATTTGCTCCAATAATTTCAAGCGTTTTCCCATTTCCAATTCTTCTGTTTGGATTATAATCAATTTTTCGAATGCCCTTTATATAATCCAAAGTTAGCGAATCACATTTTGAATTGTGATTCATCAAATTTTCAGCAACTTCTGCTACGCATATTTCACCACCGTGTTCACCAGCTTTTGGACCAATATCAACTATAAAATCGGCACTTTCTATCGTTTCTCTATCGTGTTCAACCACAATTACAGTATTTCCAATATCACGTAAATTTTTTAACGAATTTATTAGCTTTATATTATCACTTTGATGAAGTCCAATACTTGGCTCATCAAGCACATAAAGCACACCAGCAAGCTGAGTCCCAATTTGCGTAGCTAATCTAATGCGTTGCGATTCGCCACCAGAAAGTGTGCGGGCAGATCGTCCAAGTGTTAAATAACTAAGTCCAACATTTAACAAAAATTGCAACCGTTCTGTAATTTCCTTTAATATCGGAGTCGCGATTAAAGTATCCCTATTTGTAAATTTTATACTTTCGAAAAATTTTTGCGCTTTCTCAATTGAAAGTGAAGTAATTTCACTAATATTTTTTTCATCAATTAATACAGAAAGCGATTCTTGTTTTAAACGCCCGCCATTGCAAGTTTGACAAGTTTTGGTAGTCATAAAAGATTCTGCCCATTCGCGAATTTTAACTGAAGCTGTTTTATCAAAATAATGATTAATATAATTTAGAACTCCTCCAAATTTATGCTTATACGTAACACTTTTTCCTCCGCCATAATTATATTCAAAGGAAATTTTATCTTTGGTTCCATTAAGCAAAACGTCAAGTTGTTCGGTGGTTAACTTATTTAAAGGAGTGTCATAATTAAAATTATAATGCTTTGCAACGCCTTCAAGCTGGTTAAAAAGCCAAATTTTACGTGGTTTTCCGAGCGCTTCAATTCCGCCTTCGTTTATTGTTTTGTTCCAATCTGGAATAATTAAGTCATTATCCAAACGTTTATTTTCACCAAGACCTTCGCAATCTTTACACGAACCGTAAGGCGAATTAAAGGAAAATGAGTTTGGCGCTAATTCTTGATAACTAATTCCACAATGATGGCAAGAAAGTTCGCGGCTAAACAAATTATCGTTTCCGTTGGAAGCAATTACAACAACTCCATTTCCATAATTTAAAGCAACTTCAATTGATTCACTTATTCGCGTTCGTGATTTTGCGGTAACATTTATTCTATCAACTAAAATTTCGATTGTGTGAATTTTATATCTATCAACCTTAAAACCTTTTTCAATTTCGTGAACTTCGCCATCAACTCTAACACGGATAAATCCATCTCGCAAAATATCTTCAAATAACTCGCGATAATGCCCTTTTCTTCCTCGCACAACTGGAGCAAATATTTCAATTCTGCTTTCTTGATAAGTTTCAAAAACAGTGTCAATAATTTGCTCGGATGATTGCTTTGTAACTGGTCTTCCGCAAGAATAACAATGCGGTTTTCCAACACGAGCATATAAAAGTCGCATAAAATCGTATATTTCAGTCACTGTTCCAACAGTTGAACGTGGATTTCCGCTTGTAACTTTTTGCTCAATAGAAATTGCTGGGCTTAAGCCTTCAATTAAATCAACATCTGGTTTTTCCAACTGACCTAAAAATTGGCGTGCGTAAGCCGAAAGTGATTCAATATATCGGCGCTGTCCTTCGGCATAAATTGTATCAAATGCGAGAGAAGATTTTCCAGAACCCGAAAGTCCAGTTATAACCGTAAAAGAATCACGAGGAATTGTAACATCTATATTTTTAAGGTTATGCTCACGCGCACCTTTTATAACTATTTGATTATTTGAAATCATTTTATTCTTTACGATTTAAAAGTTGTATGATAATGATTGTTATTGGTAAAAGCAATTATTGAAGAAACAAATATTTTAACTAGTTACTACCTTTAGGAATATATTTACTGTAGTAGAATTTAATCTTTGACATGTAATCGAACGGGAATATTCTTCCAAATGAATCAATAAATTCAAATTCTGGTTTTTGTTCTTCATTACCACTATTTTTAATTTCTTCTGAACCAATTACTTCTTTAGAATATGCGACTATATTTCCATCCAAATCATATATAAAAATTCTTGTATGCTCTTCATGGCGAATATGCTTTGGCAAACTACAAACTGAAAATGAAATTATATCGCCTACTGAATTATAAATTCTCGTTTTCTTCTCAGAGTTAAGAAATTTTTTGTTATCCCAATTCTCGGTTAAATAAGAACTCTCATTTTTAGTTTCAACCGTTCTGTATATTATTTTTCTACCGCTTACCCAGGAATAATCTTTCCAATACGTTGGTTGATACAAAGTTTTATTTCCATTTGTATCATATTTAGTAATGCTAAAACCCATAGTGTTCCAGCGTTTATTTTCCCACTTCTGTTGCAAATCTGATGTTATATTCCCATTTTGGTTATAAGTATAATTCACCCGTCGTGAATTTGTCCAACCAGTATCACTATTAACTTCTGTGATATATGATAATTTATTTCCAAGAGAATCATAAACGCTAGTATACCTATCCGCATTTACCAAATGACCATGTACCCAGTTTCTATTTATTTCTGAGATCTTCTTTCTTTGAATATTATATTTACAAGTACGTTCATGGCTATTTATCCATGTACTATCTTTTCTATATTTTTTTATATCAGATGTTATATCTCCAAATTCATTAAATGTATAAGTTTGACTATCTCTTTCCAGCCATTTATCATTTTCATATTCAGAGTATATCCTAGAAATTTGATTACTGTTTGTATCATATGCATAAATATATTGCCTACTATTTGACCATCTTCCTTTATAGTCAAATTGCTGTATTTCAGAAAGTTTATTGCCACAAGAATCATAGTTATAAAAATTACGTCCAAACGTATGTCTTTCTTGTCCATACCAAGACTTAAATAATTCACAAATAACCTTTCCATTTGAGTCATAAGTATATGTATGAAAAAACGAATCACTTTGGATATTAAATACAAATGATGATTCAAAAGACAACGAAATATTCCCATTTCCATCGTATTCATAAAAGTTAAGGGTCGCTATTTCCCATTTTTCATCTTTCCATTTATATTCTTTGTCTTGAATTAAATTTCCATTTTCATCATAGGAATAATTGCGGCGTTCATAATTAATCCAATTACTATCTTTTTTAATTTTAGTGAAATCCTGGATTAAATTATTATTAGAATCGTAGCTGTAAAAGTGATTTTCTTCAACACTATATTTTTCTGTAAAAATACTATCTACTACAAATGATGAATCGTACTTTGATAATTTCATTTGGCGAGTATAAAGTCTTCTGTTTGGTTTTAGTTGTTCATCATTAACCTTTTCGGAAAGGTTGAATTTTTTGAAAACTAATACTTTTCCATACTGTATTTGATTAAGGGAAAAAAGTGTTACTATAATTGCATGATAAAACAATATATTTCTAAAAAAATTCACAATTTCCCTCACTGTTGGTTATTTATAGAATTATAAATTAATTGACTAATACTTTAAAGAATACCCACGCAGAAATTCATCAGCAACCATTCTCTTTCTTCCTTCCAATTGAATTTCAAGAATTTGCAGTGTTTTATCGGCACAACCAACAAATATTTCTGATTTTGTTTGACTAATTTCACCAGGTGCTAAATTTTTTGAGTCAATAATTTTGGATTTAAACACTTTATAAATCTTGTTGTTATAACTAAAAAAAGTTGCAGGAAATGGCGAAAGTCCGCGAATTAGATTATGAATAGTTTCAGCATTTTTATTCCAATCAATTTCGCCAAGTTCTTTAGTTATTTTTGGTGCTGGAGTCGCTTTCGAATTATCCTGAAATTGTAATGAAATACTTTCATTTTCGATTGCATCAACTGTTTTTAGAACCAAACTTGAACCAAGAATGCTCATTTTATCGTGAATTGTGCCAAGATTATCTTCATCCTCAATTGGCATTTCAGCTTGAAAAATCATATTTCCAGTATCAACTTTATCATCAAGAAAAAATGTTGTTACCCCAGTTTTCTTTTCCCCATTAATAATTGCCCAATGTATTGGAGCCGCGCCACGATATTTTGGCAATAATGAACCGTGCAAATTAAACGAACCAAATTTTGGAAGTGTAAAAACAGCACGAGGCAAAATCTTAAATGCAACTATTACAAATAAATCTGCATTTAATTGAACTAAAGAATTTATAAATTCTTCATCCTTCATGCTTTCTGGCTGTAAACATTTAAGATTATTTTCAATCGCATATTCTTTAATTGGAGTTGAAGAAACTTTCCTTCCACGCCCTCGCTCTTTATCTGGAGCAGTTACAACAGCAATTATTTCGTGATTACTGTTATTTAATATATCAAGACTTGGTACTGCAAAATCTGGTGTTCCAAAAAAAACTATTTTCATTTATATTATACTCTTTGCGTGATTTCGTAGTCGGTGTTTACTTCACGTTTCATTATTCTAATTAATTCGCCCTTTAATTTTTCTTTTAATCGAGCATCAACTCTATCTGGAATCATTTTTCCAATTAAGTGATCATATTCGTGAAGAATAACTCTTGCAAGCCAATCATCCGCATCTAAAATTTGTTCGTTTTCATCGGTATCAAGATATTTTATTTTAATAATTTCAGAACGTTCAACATCGGCACGCAATTCTGGTAAGCTCAAACATCCTTCTTCGAAAATAACTAGTTCATCAGAATATTCAACAATTTCTGGATTTATAAACACCATTGGTTTAAAATCATCATAGCCTTCAACGCCTTTTAAATCTACAACAAACATTTTTTTATTTAATGAAACTTGGTTTGCTGCAAGCCCAATTCCCCGAGCATAGCGCATTGTTTCAAACATATCTTGTATATTTTCTATTAATTCATCATCCACAGATAAAATTGGACTAACGGTTTTTCTTAAAATTGAATCACCATAAACAGTTACCGGCAAAAGGGACATATATTTCTCACTATATATTTTATAAATTATTCAGTAATTACTTCCGCATCGTAATCTTTAAAAAGATAAACTTCGGTTGCGTACAATAACATTGTAATTGAAAGCCTAAAAATAATCAACATTTGTTGAAGAATAAAGGTAAGAATTAAGAAATAAAATGGTGAACGAGGAATGTAAATTGCAACAATATTATAAACAATTGCACCAAGTGCGCCAATTATAGAAACTATTAAGTAAGTTGAAAAAACAATCCAAAATCGTTTACGCATTAATTGAAAAATATTTTTAAATGCCAACCCAATTTTTTGCGAATCTTTTAACGCTAAAAATATTTGAGTGTATTCAGAAATTATTGAGATAGCTCCAATTAAGAACAATAATATTAAATATCTAATTGATCTAAAAATTAAATCCAACAATACTGAATTAAAAGCCTTTGTTAAATATTCAATTCCACTATCAAGTTTTGAGTCAATTAGCAAAATAATTGCAAGTATTAAAATTGCAAGTAAAGTAACTTTTATAAATCGATACCAGAATTTAACTCCACTATAGAAAAAATCTGAAATATGATTTTTCTTGGGATTGCTTAAAACTGCAATTAACCCGCCTTGGTAAAGTTTTTGGATTAATAGATTGATGCCAACAATGCTAAAAAATAGAATTGGTAATTTGTTAAACATATTGTGATCACTATTCTGAAATTGTAATAACCAAAAATAATCAACTTGAATAGCTAATTTGCTGCTCCATAATGAATGAGACAGATTATCGCGCAGCATTGATAAAATTGGAATTGTTAAAACTAGCGAAAGGATAATATTTGTTCCCCACAAAAGGAAAATATAAAACCAATTTTTAAGAACTAACCGCCAACTTTCTCTTAAAATTTCACGAATCATCCTTTACCACCAATTAACATTAGAGCATTTTGGAACCAAAAAAATATTCGCGTTGCGTACGAAATTGAACCCCAATATTGGTCCTCAATAATATAGGAATTGTTAGCAAAATTTAAGTCTAGCATATTTTTCATTTCAGAATCAATTTCAGCAGAGATAATTTCTTGATCAGAACTAATTGTAAAAATTTTGAATTTATCTTTCCCATCCCAGTTTATTTGCAAAGTATCAAATTCTCTGTAGATGGATAGTTTTATTGGTGTTACTCCACTTTCAATTCTTTCGACCATAATATCATATTTATTATCATCCCTTTTTTCGATATAATTTATTGCGTAATCAAACAATTTATCGCTTGCAAAAAGCTCGTTACAAAATTCTATAGTTTCGGATGAACCACCACTACTAATAACTTTCAGAAACTCATTTCCTGTGGAAAATTCATGTACATTTGCCTTCAAATAATTTTGCAAATTTCTTTTAAATTTTTCTTCTCCAATAATTTTTTCTAATGTTAAAAGAGAGATTTCTGGTTTCATTATTGACGATACTTTATACGCAGTATAATTTGGCAATTGATAGGTTGGAATTGACAAATCGGAATATGAAATATTTTTATAATATTCATCAAGATGTCTGGCACCTTCTGGTATAATTTGGTTGCTTATTGTATAGATTAATGGAATTCCAGCATAAGAAAGAAAATGTAAACCACTAACTGGATAGTAATCGGCTATATTAAAATACGAATGTAAATCTCCAAAATGTGTTCTAACTAATTTTTCAGCCAAATATGCTGAAATACCTTTGGGCAACCATGACTCTTCAAGATAATTCGAATTCAAAATATTTCCCAAATATTCATTAGTTATTTGTGAAGCCAATTCGTATTCAAGTTTTTGAGTTTTCACCGGTGAAATTAAATCGCTTCTTAAAGCAATTAAATTTGAATATGATTTATTTCCTAAATCAGTGATATTTGGTAAATCAATAATTGTTAAATCATCAAACGGCAAAAGGTCTAACTCAGAGAGAGATATTATATATTTTTCAACTGTATCAAAGTATCTATCAACATAACCATCTTTACTTTCTTGAATAAACAGAGTAATATTAATTTCATTTCCATTAATTGTTTTTTTTCTTGCAAATTTTGATAAATCATTAAATGCGAACCAATTAAATCTCTTAATTCCACTTGCCGAACAATGAAAGATTGTAGTACCATCAACAATTTCTTCCTCAATTTTCCCGGATGTTGCAATACTTACTCCAATAGGAGTATTAATATTAACTTCAAAATTAGAGTATTCAAGAAATGGTTCAATAAATTTATGTGAAGGATAATTGTAGAACTTTCCATTAAAATATGGAGATATTGTAACATACCAATTTTCAAAATTGTAGAAATAACTATCACTAAAACGGCTTCCAATTGGAATAATTATTTTGTAACTAATTTCAAATAATAGTGATTCGTTAAAAGCCTCACCATTGGGAATAATAGTTTTGACAAGTGTACTATCAACAAAATTTTTGGCATCGTTATTTTCAAACTCAAACTGTGAATCATTTCCATTTATCTTAAATGAATTAATTTCATAATTCATTGCTGAATTATCACCGTTGGTTTTGCTTAAATTTTTAGGAATGTTTAAATAAATGGTGTCCACATTTGCGCTATCAATATTTTCCCATTTAATTTCTTCTTTTACATTTAGTGAATTGTCAAATTCTGCATAATCAACATTGATAATATAATTAGTTCTTACCCTTGGTGTTTTATGTGGGTTTTCAAAACTTGTTTTTTCAACAATTAGCTTTTGAGAATTATTAATAATTTTTTCACCAATTATAGAAATCCCCGCAAAAAGTAATAATAGTAAAATTGATTTAATTGTTTTCATTATTAATTATATTCTAAATTCAAAAATTAAATTAAATAAATTTATCTCCTTTACAAAACTTAGCAAAAGGCTATTAATTTATTCATTTAAAAGAGAGTTAATACAAAAATAAATTTATTTAGTTATTGATAGCAAATTTTTATTTGCAATTTTGAAAATAATGTCAAATATTGGAATGATTTTTTTTAGTAACTCTTACGGATAAAAAGGATGCAACAAAAACGAGAACAATGGAATTCAAAAATTGGTTTTATTTTAGCCGCTGCTGGTTCTGCAATTGGATTAGGTAACATTTGGAAGTTTCCATACATTGCGGGCGAAAATGGTGGCGCATCGTTTATTCTTATTTACCTTATTTGCATTGCAATAATTGGTCTGCCAGTTTTAATTGCCGAAATTTTACTAGGAAGAACAACACACAGAAATCCAGTTGGTGCTTTTAGAGCTTTAAGCAAATCCAAATTTTGGATTGGAGTTGGCGGAATGGGAGTTGTAAGTGGATTTCTCATTCTATCATTTTATGCTGTAATTGCCGGTTGGGCTATTGGTTATATTTTTGAAGCAACTATTGGAAATTTTGCACAATTCAATACTGGCACATTAGCTGCCGAACATTTCGAAAATCTTGTTGCCGATGTTCCATGGATTGTTGGATATTTTACGCTATTTATGCTGCTAACAATGTTCTTTGTTTATCTTGGCATTCAAAAAGGAATTGAACGTGGAAGTAAAATAATGATGCCTATTCTTTTTGTACTTTTAATAATACTAATGGTGCGTGGAATTACTCTCGAAGGCTCAGAGGCTGGAATAGCATTTCTTCTAAATCCAGATTGGAGCAAAATAAACGCGCAATCCGTTTTGGTCGCTTTGGGACACGCATTCTTCACTTTAAGTCTTGGAATGGGTGCTATGCTCACATACGGAAGCTACATGTCAAAAGACGATAACATTCCAGTTGCTGCTTTTCAAATTATTATTTTAGATACAGTAATTGCGCTTATTGCCGGCGTTGCAATTTTCACTTCTGTTTTTGCAGTTGGACTAGATCCATCTGCTGGACCAGGATTAATTTTCCACACAATTCCCGCAACTTTTGCTAAAATGCCTGGTGGATATTTCTTCTCAATTTTATTTTTTATTCTTTTAAGCATTGCAGCACTCACATCCGCAATTTCGTTGCTCGAAGTTGTAGTTGCTTATTTTGTTGACGAACTAGACTGGAATAGAAAAAAAGCAGTTTTTATTTTAGGATTTGTTACATTCCTTATTGGTTTACCAAGTGCATTATCGTTTAATGTTCTTGCAAATTTTCAAGTTTTTGGGATGAACTTTTTCGATTTAGTGGATTTCTTTGCCTCCAACATTCTTCTACCAACTGGTGGATTATTAATTGCAATTTTTGTTGGATATGTTTGGGGATTTGATAAAGTATTGTTAAACCTTAAATCTGGAGCAGAAGATTTATTTAATAAGCATCCTTTTGTTATTTCAACTTGGAAATTTTTCTTAAAGTATTTATCACCTGTTTTAATTTTTATTGTTTTGTTACAATCACTCGGAATTTTAGAACTCATTTTTTAGCAATTAAACAATATGGTAATATGAAAAAATCAACTCTAGGTATAATCTCGTTATCAATAATTTTTTCTATTTTAATAATAGGAGGAGTTCCGTTTTTCGATACTGTTTGGTCATTTCCCGGTAATTTCGATTTCTTTAAAACTTTTCCAACTGAGGATATTCCTCTTGGAATAATTCCATTAATGATAATTGCATTAATTGGAACCGGAATATATGCTAGTTTCAAATTAAACTTCCCTCAAGTAACACATTTTTGGCACGGCGTTAAAGTTACAATGGGTATTTATGATGATCCAAATGACGAAGGTGATTTAAATCATTTTAGAGCATTATCCACAGCGCTTTCTGCAACTGTTGGAATTGGAAACATTGCCGGAGTTGCTACAGCACTTTATTATGGCGGACCTGGTGCAATGTTTTGGATGTGGGTTACAGCATTTTTTGGAACAACTTTAAAATTTGCTGAAAGCACTCTTGGTCATAAATATCGCGAAATTCTTCCAGATGGTTCAACAGCTGGTGGACCAATGTACACAATTGAAAAAGGTTTAGGTCCAAAATGGAGATGGATGGCAGTTGCCTTTGCAAGTTTTGCTATTATATGTTCATTTGCTACAGGTAATGCTATTCAATCTTTTACTGTTTCCGATCAAATTTATTCTGAAGTAACCCAACTTTTTGGTTCAACCGGATTTTTTACTTTAAAACATGAAATTTTTTCTGGATTTGAAGTTTCACTTCAACAAGTAATAAATGGTTTGCTTCTTGCTGCAATTGTTGGCTCAGTTATTATCGGTGGAATTAAACGTATTGGAAATGTAACTGGAATTTTAGCACCATTTATGGCAGTATTTTATGTAGTTGCTGGATTTGCAATTCTTTTGGCATATACAAGCGAGTTGCTTCCAAGCTTTGGACTAATTTTTGAAATGGCTTTTAATCCACCTGCTGAAATTGCTGGAGTAACAAGTGGAACTTTTCTTGTATTTATGAATACCATGCTCTGGGGAGTTAAACGTGGGCTTTACTCAAACGAAGCTGGACAAGGAAGCGCAGCTATTGCACATTCAACGGCTAAAACAAAATACTCAATACGCGAAGGTTCTGTGGCTATGTTAGGACCTTTTATTGATACAATTACAATTTGTTCTTTAACAGGTTTGGTAATTATTGTTACTGGTGCATGGCATCACACACTATTTTATGTTGAACGTATTGACCCCAATTTTGCTGGTGAACTTTACAATTCCTCTATTTTAACTTCTTATGCTTTTAAAGTTGGCTTAAGTTGGCTTTTCAGTTATGGAGATAAAATTATTACAATCGGCGTTTTGCTCTTCGCAATTTCAACCATGATTAGCTGGTCGTTTTACGGTGATAGAGCAACATATTATCTTTTTGGAAAGAAAATGATTCTCCCTTACAAATGGATGTATATTCTTTTTGTATTTATTGGTGCAATTGCTCAATTAGAAGCAGTTTGGGCTTTTGGTGATGCCGCTCTTGGATTTATGACATTCCCAAACTTGATTTCAATTATTTTGCTTTCGCCTGTTTTGCTTAAAGATATGAATAAATATTTTTCTGAAAAACATATTCCGTATAAAGATAAATAAAGTTAGAAAAAGTATATTTTGATTAATAGTAAAACAGTCAGTTCATTTAGCAAAAATTGATTACTATTTTTTTTGAATTTTACTTACATTAAATAAAGGAAAGCAAAAATAGTTAACCATTTTTTGAGGTATAATAATGGGTTTAGATGAGATTAAAAGAGAATTCAATAATTTAGATCAATCAGAAAAACTGCTCATTGTTGAAGATTTATGGAATCAAATTGCTAAAGGTAATAATGATATTCCAATATACGATTGGCAAAAAAGTGAATTAGATAAAAGATACAGGGAATACAAAAAAGGAAAATTAGAATTACACGATTGGAATATTGTTCATAACGAATTACGCAAACAATTCAAATGAAACTCAGATATACTTCAAAGGCTAAGTTTGATCTAGAATCAGCATTCTCTTGGTACGAACGGCAACAGCAAGGGTTGGGTTTTGAATTTCTGAGTTGTATTGAAAATGGAGCAAAATCTATTATTGAACATCCTGAAATGCATAGAGTTATTTTTCAAACTTCAGAAGATGTATTATTAGAAAATTTCCATTCTCTATTTTCTGTACGATTGAGAATAATTTAATAGTTGTACACTCAGTTTTTAATAACAGATAAGACCCAAACAAACTGCCGTAAAAATTTTCCAATTTTAAAAATTAATTGATAATATCTAGGTTAAGCATTGATTCAAAGCTGAATCCTTTAAATGTACTTGGGTTAATAAAGAAAGAAATTTATGAAATTATACATAGACGGAGATGCATTTCCAAACTTATTAAAACCAATAATATATCGTGCAATTGAAAAATTGGAGTTACAAACATTTGTTGTATCAAATAAGCGAATTAATATTGGATTATCAAATTATATCAATTACGTTATAGTCAGTGATGGCGCGGATGAAGCAGACAACAGAATAGTTGAAATGGTTGAAGTGGGCGATTTGGTTATCACATCCGATATTCCCCTTGCCGACCGAGTAATTACAAAAAGTGCTTTTGCCCTCGATCACAGAGGTAAGTTTTTTGATGCTGATAATATTAAACAGTCTCTTGCAATTCGAGATTTTATGCAATCCATTCGTGATTCCGGCGAATCTACAAAAGGACCCAAACCAATAAACAAAAAAGATGCTCATGAATTTGCCAATAAATTAAATCAATTTTTGCGAAGACAAATAACCCAATAATTTCTATTCAAGAATTGTTATTTTAATCAATATTAAGAGTAATAAAAAAGATGATTTACTGATTTATAAAATGACAAATTTTCATTCGATAAACAAAAAGCTAGATAATGAAAAGCTCTTGTTAAATATGTGTAAATAATAGCTTTAAGTCATAGATTGTTTCGGCAATAATAGTGCGCCCAGTAATCTCCGAAACAATTAAAAAATCATTCCCCAATTGGAATTCAAAAGTGTTTGTTTGAAGTTTTTTACAGTTGTTGTTACAAAGTAAAATTGCTCTTCGGTAAAATTATTTCTATTTCTTAGTCCCAAAAATTCAATTTAATAAGAATCATAAAATGTGTCCTCGACAACAGATAAATTGTTGATGTGTTATTTTACTCTATTTACCTAAGTAATATTGCTTTAATTGTTTTGTAGTATTTATTTGATTTGAAGGTTACAAAGTATATACCACTTGATAATTTTGAACCATCAAGATTTATTTTATGAATGCCAGGTAACTGCTCTTCTGAAACAAGAGCTAGGACTTCACGACCAAGAAAGTCATAAACTTTTATATTAACAAAACTAATATCTGGTAAATTATAACTAATTGTAGTTGTTGGGTTAAATGGGTTTGGATAATTATTAAAAAGAATATATTCAGTATTAGGATAATCTATGCTTCTTATTTCTGTTGTTTTTTGGTAAAGAAATGCTGGCTCCATTAATACACTTAAAGTATTTTGTGAAATATCAGAAGCAAATATTTTAAGCTGATAAAAACCACTAGATAAACCTGGTAATACTCCTTGATAAATATTGTTATTGTTACTTAATGGTAGTTTAATCCAACTAGTGTCGTTCTCTGGTCTACAAAATAATTGCACCTTCCTCAATTCGTTATCATCTTCCACTATAAAATTAATTGTGTTGTTCTTATCTGAATTCAGAATGTTCGCAAGTTTTTCATCTGCTAATATTTGAAATTGTCGCATGTAAGGCGGGTTCTTATCTAACCTATTTAAGTCAAATTCAGCAATTGCTGTTGTGGAAGCTACTTTTTTGGCTACTTCGCTTTTATCGTTAGTAACAGTAACTTTATACCAGTCTGGTTT